>ENA-UOJP01003049-UOJP01003049.1-human-gut-metagenome-genome-assembly--contig:-C102-NODE-3049-length-10570-cov-30.543414_pt1 | contig 10570 bp, 10 predicted proteins | sample MGYA00242353_ERZ723900 | MGnify/ENA metagenome assembly ERZ723900
TTTCGCGGCTGTTGCTGTTCAGAGAAATGCCGCTTGTGAATTGTGCGGTGTTGCCCTAGGTTCGCATTGGGACTGGTTCCGATAGTCCAACTCTGAACAAGACCATCGAAGCAGTCAATTACAGGGGATAGGTACACCTTACCAGCAGGCAGTGCAAATTCCGTTAAATCAGTCAACCACTTTTGATTTGGGGCCAGAGCGTGAAAATCCCGCTGTAGGAGATTGGGAACTTCAGGACTAATTTCACCTTTGTAGGAACTATACTTCTTGCGAGAGGCAGTATAAACAACCAGATTTTCCTGGTGCATAATTCGACGAACAGTTTTTTCAGAGAGCACAATTCCTTTTTTCTTCAAGCAGATATAGATACGCCGATACCCATAGCACTTCCCATTTTCTTGGAAAATAGTCTTTATTTCTGTGCGTATAATACTATACTTGTCGCGCTCTTTTGCGCGTTCGCTGTAAAAATAGCTGCTCTTCGATATTTGAAACAGCTCCAGAAGTTCTTTCAGCCGATAGATGGGACGAAGGGTGTGTCGTATATTTATGGGATGTTCTACCGATTTGGCTTGATTGACGTGCCGGAAAAAGTCAAGGAGAAGATGACGAAGCGATAAGGACATGGAAGTATAGTTTGCGACGGAAATAAAACTGCTCTCCGTGGATACCACAGAAGGCAGTTAGTTGGTTTATTCCCATTCCTCATCCCTAGCCCGTAGAAGATCTTGTACTTCTTTTTCAGTTGCTAGGCGGATGGCAGGTCTGTTCTGATGGTCCGGTCTAGCCGATCTCGACCTGCTGACCATCGGGTTGGTCAATGATATGTTCACGGAGCGGCAGAACGATGAGTATCCGTATCAGGAATTGGCAAGCCGGTCGGTTTTTGCCCAGTTCTGAAAACCGGACGAGTGGAGGTGGAAAATAAAAAATCCCACCCAGCTGTTGAGTGGGAAAAGAAGGTGACCCGGAGGTCATCTTCCTGGTTTCGGACCTCGCAAGATTACCAAAACCTGATTACGTTTAGGGCAATACCGCATAATTCTAGGTGCCGCCGCCGGAGTGGTGCTTTAGCCGTAAGGCGGGAATTATGCGGTGTTATCTTAGAATTACAACCGACTTGGCGGCAATAGTCAACCGATTAGACCGTGCTTGGAAGCTCTTTTCTGGGCAAGATCATATACTTCTTCATCGGCGCGAACGCCAATGACAATTATCATCATGGATGATTCTGTGCGGGCGAAGTTGGCAAACAACCCGCAAGCCCGCTGAACGCAGCTTGATTTTGAGCAATCTGGCAAGATTGGTTCCACTGTGATTGTCGAGGGGCTTACCGTAGCCTTGTTCATCAATGGGCAGAGGATTCTGCTGAACTTTTTTGATGGCTTTCAGAACAAGGGTGCGCTGACTTCCAGCAAGGGATTTCAGATACTTTTCTGCTTCGGGGAGATATTCAAGATTCCAGCTCATTCAATTTCGAACTCGTCAAAACCGGAGAGATCGTCTTCCGTGACACCGAGACGACGGTTCATTTCTTCCTCAGAAATTAAAGTAGAAGGGTCAAAATGAGCCATACGATCAGATGCAATCGCTATCAAGCGGGCATCGTTCAATTCATCCATCAGCCGGACATACTCATCAGGGGAAATAAGGACGCATTCGGCGGCGTTGTTTTTCATAACAACTTTTGCTCCGCATTGTTTGACGTCCTCAAAAATCTTTCCTGCTAGACCGCGGTTGAATTGCGTGATAGGAACCGTATTCGTAATAGCACTCATAACAGAAGCCATGGTCGTCAACTCCTTTCTTCACCATCATTGTAGCACTTGTCTACAAAGCTGACAACAATAATGTTGACTAATATGCTGATAAATATATTGTATGTTGAAAAAGCATCTTTGATGCAAACATTATACGTGGAGCCTGTCTGCCTTCGTGCAAATGGGCTTTTTTCATGTCAGCGAGGAGGTGGTTTTCCGCATAGCATCCAGAGTCGCAGGCATTACCGCTGAAATTGGCGGCGATACTACAACACTCTCCAAGGCATTGGAGGGTGTTAACAAATCCATCAAAACAACGCAGGCCGGGCTCAAGGATGTTAACAAGCTCCTGAAACTGGATCCCTCCAATACCGAGGCAGTCACCCAGAAGCAGCGGATGCTGAAGGATGCCATTGAAGCCACCAAGGATAAGCTGGTCACCTTGAAAACTGCAGCAGAGCAGGCAAACCAGCAGCTTGCGGACGGTAAGATCACGCAGGAACAGTACGATGCGCTCCAGCGTGAGATTGTGGAAATGGAGCAGAACCTCAAATCCCTGCAGGAACAGGAAGCAGTCACCAATGCGGCCTTTGCTAAAATCGATGCAGTGGGCGAGAAGATGCAGACGGTCGGCTCTGCGGTCGAGGGTGTGGGCAAAAAGTTCCTGCCGGTCACGGCCACGGTTACGGGCTTAGGTACAGCAGCAGTCAAGACGGCGGCAGACTTTGACCAGGAAATGAGCAAGGCCTCCGCAATTTCCGGCGCAACGGGAGATGATTTCGACCAGCTGCACGCCAAAGCCCGCGAGATGGGTGCCAAGACATAGTTCTATGCCTCCGTCATCGGCAACGCTACCTTCTGCTGAAAGATCACAGGACATCTGTACTAGGCCGAACAGTCGTATAGAGCGTCTTTACTATTTATTTGGGGAACACAAAGCGTTTGCAACGGAGAACTTTCAATCTAGCAAAACGCACAACTCCGCAACTGGAAAATAGTCAGACTTTCCAAAAAATAATTCCTTGGGCGAAATTGCTTGACAAGCACAAAGATTTGTCGTATCCTAAAAACAAGAAAACGTTTTCTCTACAAAAAGAGGACGAAATAGCCCGCTTTTGTGTTATAGTTTACAGTTTTGAAGAGGATTTGTTCAACAACGCAGTCGAAATTGCATATATAATTGCCAAACGAGAAACCGTTTACTCGCCAGGAGCGCAAACACTATCTCCCTCTTTCAAGTTCGATGTAAACACAATCTCACGGTTCGGGCAAAGAGGATCACCGATTCTGTCAAACAGACATTGAGCCGCACGCAGACCAATTGTATGAGGATTCAGCGTGATGTAGGTTGGATGAACTGCAAAGAGAATCGCATTGTCAACGTCTCCATAGGCAACCAGTGACAGATCTTCTGGAATGCGGATTTTGTGTTTTTGGCAATACTGCATTGCACCAACAGTGGTGGAGTCGTTAGTTGTTATAACGGCTGTAGGTTTGGGGCTGTGTTTCATCAATTCTGCAATGCCCGTATAACCGCTGGTAAAATCAAAATTTCCGTCAACCCTATATGGATAGCTTTCAGCTACTGTAATTCCGGCATCTTTCATAGCTGCGCAAAAGCCACGATAACGATCCATTCCAGAGGATACGTTCAGATTGCCATTGAGAATACCGATTCGGTGATGACCCTTTTGCAGAAGATATTTTGTCATTTCATAACCGCCATTGAAGTCATCGGAACCGATATAATCAAGTCGAGCGTTAGGGCAAAGCGCAATTTTTCGATTAACCAGAACGAGGGGAACTCGTTTACTGAGTGCGCAGATTTCCTTATCTAGTGTACCAACGGTGTTTAGTATGATACCATCGACGTTTTTTGCACAGAGAAAGTCGAAAAACATCTTTTCTTTGGCGGCGTTGTTGTCGGTACAGCAGATAATCAGGCTATAATCCTTTTCTGATAGCGTATCTGCCAGGGTTTTGGTCATCAGGGAATAATATCTGTCTGAGATGTCAGAAATTACAACGCCGATCGTCTGTGTCTTTTTTGATTTCAGCGTACGTGCGGAAATATTCGGCATGAATTCCGTTTTGGCGATTACGTCAGAAACACGTTTTTTCAGTTCAGGCTTAACATTTCCGTTGCCATTTATGACCCTTGATACGGTCGCAACTGAAACACCAGCTTGTCTGGCAATATCACGAATTGTCAATTCAGCCATAATAACCCCTGCTTTTTTAAGTATGTAGTTACAATAGCATGGTTTTTGCTTGATGTCAAGCTACGAGCAAATAGGCTACAAAGTAATGCATGACATCAGGATAATATAAACGTAAGCAACATGCGTTGCACAGATTTCAGCATATTCGGCGGAAAGTCAGTATGCAAAGTAGCATGTTAAAATTATAGGAGGTAATAACAATGTTGAAGAATCACCTGATTGATGATGTGGTATGTGAAATACCCGTATGCGAATATCAGGAAAGACTGGCGCGCACCAAGGAGCGGATGAAGGAGGAAAATTTTGATGCGCTCATCATCTACAGCAATCCGTGGCATATGAGCAATGTATTCTGGCTTTCCAATTTCAGAGCATTTGATGGAATTTCTCCTGATCCTGCACTGTTGATTGTGCCGTTGGAAGGTGAACCGACGCTCTTCTGTGAAAAGCCGATTCTGCCGTACGCCAAAGATATGACCTGGATTCAGGATGTTCGAGCTGTCCGTCCCGGCTTCCGTCAGGCACTGGAGGACATGAAACGCAGCGGCCATTATAAGAGTATCGGCATTGTCGGCGCACAATATTTCGCACTCGAATTTTATCGAATCGTTGCCGAAGTGCTTGGCGAAGATATCCTGAAGGATACCGATCTGCTATACTACCTCAAGGCGATCAAGAGCGAATCTGAGATTCATCTGATGCGCAATGCGGCACGTCTGGCAGATCAGAGCCTGCTGGATTTAAAGGACAACATTTACGACGGAATGACCGAGCGCGAAGCGGTGCAGATCATGCATACCTCTTTGTTCGAACACGGCGCAGACAGCCAGGCGTTTGACATTATGGTGCAGTCCGGTCTGCATGCTGGCAAGTACTGCCTTGCTCGCGGCACGGACAAGAAAATTCGGAAGGGCGAACTGCTCCTGGTAGACACCGGTGTACGATATCGCAATTATTGCAGTGACATGGGGCGTGGCTTTGCTTTCGGTGAAGTAAACGCACAGCAGCAGAAGCTTCTGGATGTTGCGCTTGCTGCATATGAGGCAGGCATCCCGTATCTGAAACCCGGTCTGCCGTCCTCGATGGCAAGCGAAGCCATTGACCGCGTTCTGCGTGAAAATGGCTTTGGTTCTATGCATACCGCAGCCGGCAACCGTAAATGCGGCCACGGGCTTGGCATGGACCCGGAGGAAGAATTCCCCGTTATGGGTCGAAAGGAACACATCCTGCAGGAAAATCTCAGCCTGGCATATGAGCTGACCGTGCAGCTTCCTGAGCTTGGCGGCTGCCGTGTAGAAGATGTTGTGATTATCCGGAAGGATGGTCCGGAGTTCTTGACGAATTTCCCGCGCAACGTACGGTGGGACTGATAAATCAGCACAAAATGAAGGAGAACGCCCATGGAAAACGAAATTTTGACGGTCAATCATGCCGTAAAGCGTTTCGGCGGTCTTACAGCGTTAGATGATGCCTCTATCCACGTAAACAAAGGCGAAATTGTGGGTCTGATTGGTCCGAATGGCGCTGGCAAAACGACAATGTTCAATGCCATTGACGGCGTGTTTCGACTGACAAGCGGTACAGTTCATTTTAAGGGTGAGGATATCTCCGCTCTGCCACCGAACAAAAGATGTCTCCTTGGAATTGGACGAACCTTTCAGATTACCAAGCCTTTTGGTGGCATGACCGTACTGGAAAACGTTGCGGTTGGCGCGATGTTTGGCGAAAGCTCGTCTGAAAACATGCTCAGCAGTAAGCTGATGCGGCAGAGCATGGAGTATGCCGAGGAAGTCCTGAAGAAAATGGATTTTTACGACAAAAGGGATGTTCGGGCATCAACACTGAACGTGCCGGAACGCAAGCGTCTGGAAATTTGCCGTGCCTTGGCTACGAATCCGGATTTGCTCCTACTGGACGAGGTAATTGCCGGACTGAACCCGTCGGAGGTCGGAGATATGGTTGACCTGATTCGTCAGGTGAACAAGAGTGGTGTCACAATCCTGATGATCGAGCATGTCATGCGAGCGGTTATGAGTCTTTCTGACCGTATGTACGTGCTGAATTTTGGCAAGCTGATTGCCGAAGGAACCCCCTCTGAAATATGCGAAAATCCGATTGTGATTGAAGCATATTTGGGCAAGATCGGTCAAAAGGAGGCTAAACGATGCTGAAACTGGATACTGTAAATGCCTACTACGGCGATGTTCAGGTTCTGTTTGATGTTTCGTTGGAAATCAACGAAGGCGAGATTGTCACGATTCTGGGCTCAAACGGCGCAGGAAAGACGTCTGTCATCAAAACAATCTGCAATATGCTTCCGATTCGGTCCGGTGCGATCTATTACGGCGATAAACGCCTTGACAAGCTTCCGTCACATAAGCTCGTGTCTATGGGAATTTCTCTGGTCCCGGAAGGGCGACATCTGTTTCCGCACATGTCCGTGTACGACAATCTCCTGCTGGGCGCTTATTGCCTAAAAGACAAAGGTGAAATTCAGGCAAACATCGAGTGGGTAATGGATCTTTTTCCAAAGCTCAAGGATCGCTCGAAGCAGCTCGCAGGAACACTATCCGGCGGTGAACAGCAGATGTGCGCTATTGCCCGAGGATTGATGATTCGTCCCAAAATGATTATTTTTGACGAGCCTTCCCTTGGTTTGGCACCTATCATCGTCGATCAGATATTTGAAACACTGACAGATATCGTAAAGAAAAACGATTCGACAATCCTGCTGGTTGAGCAAAATGCACAGACTGCGCTGGAAATCAGTGACCGTGGATACGTGCTTGAAAACGGAAGCATCAAACTTTCCGGAACCAGTCAGGAACTCTTGCATAGTGCCGAGGTGCAGCGTGCCTATCTTGGCGTATAACGGAGTTATTCTAGGAAAGGATTGGTTTTGATATGAGTGTTTCTTATTGGATCGAAATCATCATGAGCGGCGTAGTCAGCGGAACAAGCTATGCGTTGATTGGCGCAGGATTGTCTCTGATTTGGGGTACGCTAAAGATGGTGAACCTCGCACATGGTGAGTTCTATATGCTTGGCGCGTATTTTCTGTGGACATGCCTTACGTTGGGACATCTGCCGCTTGGAATATCTATCCTCATCGCAATTGTGTGCGTGGCCTGCTTTGCGGTATTGATTCAGATGTCAACGATTCGTCCGTTGCTGCGAAAACCGGATTGGCAAATGAGTCCGTGGATTTTGACACTGGGTATTCAGATTCTCCTTCAGAATCTGGCACTTCAGGTATGGGGCGAGTTGTATCAGAACGTCCCGTATTTCTGGAACACAGTGCTGAAACCGCTCAACCTGTTTACCATTTCCGGACAGCGCGTGATCATTTTGGCAGGAACCAGCGGTGTCATTCTGACGTTGATGTACATTACCAAAAAGACCCGCCTCGGACGTGCAATTGTTGCGACATCTCAGGACAGTATTTACGCACAGATGATGGGTATCAACACAAAGCAGATTTATCTTATTACTTATGTAATCAGTGCAGTTTTGGCAGGTATCGCAGGAATCCTGTTGTGCCCGCTTTATTCCGTCAATCCCTGGATGGGAGCCACCGTTCAGACAAAGGGCATGGTCGTTTGTATCTTGGGTGGTCTTGGAAATGTGGAAGGCGCTATTCTTGCCGGTATTCTTATGGGCATACTTGAGAGCGGCGCGGTTAGCGTAATTGGGTCGGAATGGAGAGATGCCGTTGCGTATCTGTTCCTGATTCTGGTTCTTTATGTGCGTCCTGCCGGCTTGTTCAGTCGTCAAAAGGAGGGTTGAGCATGAAAATTACAATTGCAAATATTCTTTTGACGAAAAGAAAAAAGGTTGCTCGAATTTTCGGCATTCTGATGTTCTTCTTGATGCTGGTGCTTCCGCAGTTGTTAACCAAGACATATTTCACACGTGTACTGACCTTCTGCATGGTTTATGCCTGCGTGGCCAGCGCCTGGAATGTAATAGCGGGCTATGCCGGTGTATTCAGTTTTGGCTTTCAGGCGCTGTTTGGTCTGGGTGCGTATGTTTCCGCAATTCTCAGCGTCGAACTGGGCTGGTCACCATGGATTACCATGTGGATTGGTGCGCTTGTGAGCATGTGCGTCGGTGCAGTTGTCGCAATACCGAGTTTGAAGTTGCGGCTGCTTCCCTACATCTGCATAGCGACGCTGTGCATGGGAGAGCTGATTCGCATTTTGGTAACGAACACCCCTGACTTGACCCGAGGAGAACTGGGATTAAGCAATATTCCGAAATTCTTCGCAACGGAAAACAACCAGAAATGCTACTATCTGATGCTGATTTTGTTGACTGTCACGTTGCTGGTTATTACGAAAATTGTCAATTCCCCCATGGGTATGTCGCTGAAGGCGATGAAGGATTCGCAGGAGGCGTCCGAAAGCCTGGGCATCAATATCTCCGGAACAAAGGTAGCAATTTATATGATCGGTGCATTTATTGCAGGAACGGCGGGCGCCTTTTATGCACATTATCTGAACGTCCTAACGCCGACAGCTGTTCTTGGCACCGCGATGATGACGCAGTTTGTAGCTATGAGCCTGCTCGGTGGGCTTGGCACGATTGTTGGCCCTGTCGTTGGATCGTTTTCGATCACAATTGGGCTGGAGGCTCTACGTAACGCGAAGGACTACCGTATGATCGTATACGCGCTGTTAATCATCGTAACGATTATTTTCTTGAGAAACGGCATTTGGGGATCGCTGCGTGAGTTTGCGTTGACCTGGGCAGAGAGACAAGTGCTGAAAGATAAGGAAACAAAAAAGAAGGAATGTTTTCAGGAGAAGCCTGAAAATATATAAAACTAAGGAGGAAAACAGAATGAAAAAATCCATTGCTCTTTTTCTGTCGCTGGCTATGATGCTTTCAACGCTTTACGGCTGCGCGGGAAACTCCGGCTCAGGTGCATCCAGTGCATCCGAGAACAAGACGACCACTTCCGGCACGACCATCGCGGAGCCTACGAAGGATTTCGCGGGTACAATCAAGCTTGGCGCCATCCTGCCCGTGACCGGTTCTTCCGCTGAGAGCGGTATTGCCTGCCGTCAGGGTCTGGAGCTGGCTGTTGCAGAGATCAACGAGGACGGCGGCGTTGAAATGGACGGTAAGCAGTATAAACTTGAGCTTTTTGTCGAGGATGATGCCGGTTCTCCCGACCAGGCGGTTTCCGCTGCCACAAAGCTGATTGAGCTTGACGGCGTTTCCGTTGTCTACTGCTCCTGCCTGAGCTCCTGCGCACTGGCTATTATGGACACCTGCGACCAGTATCCCGAAGTACTGTTCACTACGATTGAGTGTACGAGTGATAACTTCAAGACAATCATTTCCGAAAACCCTGACCGTTATAAGAACTTCTGGAAGCCGTACTACAACAGCTCTGACTACGGTGCAGCGTTCGGCGAAATGATTGGCGACCTCAGCGAAGCCGGAAAAATTGATTTTTCGAATAAGACTGTCGCCTACATTGTCGAGGATACGGATGCGGGACGCAGCTGTGTAACCGCTTGCGAAGAAGCACTTGATAAATTCTGCGGTGGTTCTACGACGGTAGCTGTCGAGGTTGTGACGCAGGGCACGACAGACTTCTACTCTCAGATTAGCAAACTGAAATCGCTGGATCCGGATGTCGTTATGACGTTCTTCGTTCCGTTGAACTCTGGCGTTGCTTATACAAAGCAGGCATACGAAAACAGCGTTGATTGGCTGGATGTCGCATTCGTCTATCCGCTGAAGGCGGGCTTCGTTGAGCAAACCGGAGCAGCATGTGAAGGACTGCTGTGGCTGCCGATGCAGGTTGACTATTGGAACAACCCTGACTGTGCAGCGTTTGCAGAGCGAGTCTACAAGATGTTCCCCGATGCCGCATTGAATGCCATGCACTTGTCTGCATACCTTGGCGTAGACATGGTTAAGACGGCAATCGAAACTGCTAACACCACGGATGCCAGCGCCGGTCTTGCTGAAGCATTCGGAAGCATGGAATACAAATCTATCAATGGCACCTATGTTTTCGCAGAGGATCACACTGCAATTGCAGATCCGGAGCACCTTGTTATCAGCGCCGCTCAGGTACAGAATGGCGAATATCTGGTCGTCTGGCCCGAAAACTTTGCGTATGCTGAGTATCAGCCGTGAAACAGATAGAATCTGGCATAGCGACAATTAACAAAACTACAACAACTGTCAAAGAATCATAGAAATTGCGGCAGAGTCCAATAATGGGCTCTGCCGCAATTTCTTTAGACGGCTGGCGAGAATTTCCTCTCCTTCGAGGTGGTTGAAAAATGATCCCCAGAGATATGCTGACCCAAGCGCAACAGCGCTGTATCCCGGATGTATGGACTGATAAGGTACAATAATTTTCGCAAATTGAAAAGAAGATAAAAAGAGACATGGTTTGCAGAGCTCTGGTAGAATGAAGTCGCGACACACCATTCTGAAAGGAGACGGCAAACCATGTCCGAGAAGATTGTACAGCTGAACGAAGAAGTAATCAAGGGGCAGCTCAAGGAACTGTGCCCTTCCCGGTTTCGTGGACAGTAAAAATGAAGAAAAAACAGAAAGAAA
>ENA-UOJP01003050-UOJP01003050.1-human-gut-metagenome-genome-assembly--contig:-C102-NODE-3050-length-10560-cov-5.010947_pt1 | contig 10560 bp, 9 predicted proteins | sample MGYA00242353_ERZ723900 | MGnify/ENA metagenome assembly ERZ723900
ATCAAGATTTAAAAATAGGCTGTCACAGGTATGATTATCAAATCATTAAAATTAAAAGATTACAGAAATTATGAAATATTGAATATTGAATTTGATCATGCCACGAATATTTTTTACGGTGATAATGCGCAGGGCAAGACGAATATCCTGGAAGGGGTGTATTTGTCGGGAACCACGAAGTCTCACAGGGGGACGAAGGACCGGGATCTGATCCGATTCGGGCAGGATGAGGCTCATATTGAGACTGTCATTGAGAAAAATGGCGTTCCATGGCAGATCGATATGCACCTGAAGAAGAACAGTCCGAAAGGGATTGCGATTAACAAGGTCCCGATCCGGAGGGCGAGTGAGCTTTTCGGTCTGACGAATTTTGTATTTTTCTCGCCGGAGGATCTGAACATTATTAAAAATGGTCCGGCGGAGAGGAGAAGGTTCATGGACCTGGAGCTTTCACAGCTTGATAAGGTGTATCTTAGTGACCTGGCAAATTATAACCGCACACTCAATCAGCGGAACCGTCTGCTGAAGGATGCCTATTACAGAGATGATATACTGGACACACTGGATGTATGGGATATGCAGCTGGTTCAGTATGGAGAAAAGATTATTCAGAGAAGACTCCGGTTTATCGAGGAGGTCAATGCGATAATCGGAGACATTCACCATAAACTGACGGGAGGCAGGGAAAGGATCGGCCTTTCGTATGAACCTGGATGCGGAGCACTTTCACTTGAGGCGGCGCTTGAGAAGAACAGGGAGCGCGATATCAGGATGAAGAGTACCTCGGTGGGACCTCACCGGGATGATATCTGTTTTATGGCAGGTGGGATCGACATCCGCAGATTTGGATCGCAGGGGCAGCAGAGGACAGCGGCACTTTCGCTGAAACTGTCTGAGATCGAGCTGGTACGGCAGATCATAAAGGATACGCCGGTGCTGCTGCTTGACGATGTATTGTCTGAACTTGACAAACACAGGCAAAACTATTTACTGGACAGTATTCATGATATACAGACTCTGATCACCTGTACGGGACTTGACGAGTTTGTCAATCATCGATTTTCAATAAATAAAGTATTCCATGTTCAGAACGGACATGTATCAAAAGAGAATTAGGAGGATCAATATGAGTGCAGAATATGGAGCAGACCAAATCCAGATACTGGAGGGGCTGGAAGCAGTAAGAAAGAGACCTGGTATGTATATTGGCAGTACATCTTCAAGAGGACTTCACCATCTTGTCTATGAGATCGTTGACAACTCGGTGGATGAAGCACTTGCAGGATACTGTGATCATATCCAGGTGTTCATCAATCCGGATAATTCAATTACGGTTATAGATAACGGACGTGGTATTCCGGTGGGGATCAACCACAAAGCGGGACTCCCTGCGGTAGAGGTTGTATTTACCGTGCTTCATGCCGGCGGTAAATTCGGCGGTGGAGGATACAAGGTATCCGGTGGACTTCACGGTGTAGGAGCTTCCGTTGTAAATGCGCTTTCTGACTGGCTTGAGGTTGAGATCTGCCACGAAGGAAAGGTGTACAGACAGAGATATGAAAAAGGACATGTTGTTTACAAGCTGAAGGTTGTAGACGAATGTGATCCGGAGAAGACAGGAACAAAGGTAACCTTCCTCCCGGATGAAACTATTTTTGAAGATACAGTATTTGATTATGATACGTTAAAACAGAGATTCCGTGAGATGGCGTTCCTTACCAAGGGACTTCGCATCAGCCTGACTGATCTCCGTGATGGAGAACCGAAGGAAAGAGTGTTCCATTATGAAGGCGGTATCAAGGAGTTCGTTCAGTACTTAAATCGCAGTAAGACTCCGCTTTACGCGCAGATAATCTACTGTGAAGGAACAAAAGATAATCTAGAAGTTGAAGTAGCAATTCAGCACAATGATTCTTATACAGATAACACCTATGGTTTTGTAAATAATATCACAACACCGGAAGGTGGGACTCATGTGGTCGGATTCAGAAATGCGATCACAAAGACCTTTAACGACTATGCGAGAAAGAACAAATTATTAAAAGACAGTGAGCCGAATCTTTCCGGTGAGGATATCAGGGAAGGCCTTACAGCGATCATCAGTGTTAAGATCGAGGATCCTCAGTTTGAAGGACAGACCAAGCAGAAGCTCGGTAACAGTGAAGCGAGAGGTGCGGTTGACAGTATCGTCAGCAGCCAGCTTCAGATCTTCCTTGAACAGAATCCTGCTATTGGAAAATCAATTGTTGAGAAGTCGGTTATGGCGCAGAGAGCAAGAGAGGCGGCCAGAAAGGCGAGAGATCTTACCAGAAGAAAATCCGCACTGGAAGGCATGTCACTGCCTGGAAAGCTTGCGGACTGTTCAGACAAAGATCCATCCAAGTGTGAGATCTACATCGTAGAGGGAGACTCTGCGGGAGGTTCTGCAAAGACAGCCCGTGACAGAGCGACCCAGGCGATCCTGCCACTTCGTGGAAAGATCCTGAATGTAGAGAAGGCAAGACTGGATAAGATCTACGGTAATGCCGAGATCAAGGCAATGATCACTGCATTCGGTACAGGAATCCATGATGATTTCGATATTTCCAAACTGAGATATCACAAGATCATCATCATGACCGATGCCGACGTTGATGGAGCACATATCAGTACACTGCTTCTGACATTCCTCTATCGTTTTATGCCGGAGCTGATCAAACAGGGTTATGTATATCTGGCTCAGCCGCCGCTTTACAAGCTGGAGAAGAACAAGAAAGTCTGGTATGCATACAGCGATGAAGAACTGGCGAAGATCATCAGCGAAGTCGGACGTGATCAGAACAATAAGATTCAGCGATACAAAGGTCTGGGTGAGATGGACGCAGAGCAGTTATGGGATACCACAATGGATCCGCAGCATCGAATCTTAAGAAGAGTGACAATGGACGATGAGACATCTTCCGAACTGGATCTTACCTTTACAACCCTGATGGGAGATAAAGTAGAACCAAGACGAGAATTTATCGAAGAGAATGCAAAATTTGTTAAGAACTTAGATATATAGGAGAATACCAATGGAAGATAATATTTTTGATAAAGTTCATGAAGTGGATATGAAAAAAACCATGGAAGAGTTCTATATCGATTATGCCATGAGTGTTATTGCTTCTCGTGCGCTTCCGGATGTAAGAGACGGTCTGAAACCTGTTCAGAGACGTATTCTTTATTCGATGATCGAGTTGAACAACGGTCCTGACAAGCCGCACCGTAAATGTGCGCGTATCGTCGGTGATACCATGGGTAAATATCACCCGCATGGTGACAGTTCTATTTACGGAGCCCTCGTTAATATGGCACAGGACTGGTCTACCCGTTACATTCTTGTAGACGGTCACGGTAACTTCGGTTCTGTGGACGGTGACGGTGCTGCCGCAATGCGATATACCGAGGCAAGACTTAGTAAGATTTCGATGGAAATGACAGCGGATATCAATAAAGATACCGTTGATTTTGCACCGAACTTTGACGAGACAGAAAAAGAACCGACCGTACTTCCGTCAAGATTCCCGAACCTTCTGGTAAACGGAACCTCCGGTATCGCGGTAGGTATGGCAACCAATATCCCACCGCACAACTTAAGAGAAGTCATCGGTGCGGTTGTGAAAATTATTGATGACCAGATTGAAGATAAAGATGAGACCACGATCGAAGAGATCATGGAGATCATCAAAGGACCTGATTTCCCGACGGGAGCAACGATCCTTGGAACAAGAGGAATCGAAGAGGCTTACCGTACAGGACGTGGAAAGATCCGTGTGCGTGCGGTATCCAATATCGAGCCAATGCAGAATGGAAAGCACAGAATCGTAGTAACCGAGCTTCCGTATATGGTCAACAAAGCCCGCCTGATCGAGAAGATCGCGGAGCTTGTAAGAGATAAGAAGATTGATGGAATCACAGACCTGAGCGACCAGTCAAGCCGTGAAGGTATGCGTGTCTGCATCGAATTGAGAAGAGATGTGAACCCGAATGTCGTTCTGAACCAGCTTTACAAGCATACACAGCTGCAGGATACATTTGGTGTGATCATGCTTGCATTGGTCAATAATGAGCCGAAGGTTATGAGCCTTCTGGAAATCCTGAACCATTATCTGAAACATCAGGAAGACGTTGTGACCAGACGTACCAAATACGAGCTGAATAAGGCAGAAGAACGTGCACACATCTTGGAAGGTCTGCTGATCGCCCTGGATAACATTGATGAGGTTATTAAGATCATCCGTGGATCCAAGACCGTACAGATTGCGAAAGCAGAGTTGATGAGCCGCTTTAACTTAAGTGATGCACAGTCCCAGGCTATCGTGGATATGCGTCTGAGAGCTCTGACCGGTCTGGAAAGAGAGAAGCTGGAAACAGAGTATGCAGAGCTTGAGAAGAAGATCGCAGAGTACAAGGCGATCCTCGCAGACAGAAAGCTTCTGCTTGGCGTAATTAAGAAAGAAATCCTTGTGATCTCTGAAAAATACGGAGATGACAGAAGAACAGCCATCGGATTTGATGAATACGACATTTCTACAGAGGATCTGATCCCGAGAGAAGATGTAGTGATCACCATGACCAAGATGGGATACATTAAGAGAATGAGCAACGATACTTTCAAGAGCCAGAATCGTGGCGGCAAGGGTATCAAGGGTATGCAGACTCTGGATGAAGACTATGTAGAAGAGCTGTTCATGACCAATACTCACCAGTATATTATGTTCTTTACCAATACCGGACGTTGCTATCGCCTGAAGGGATATGAGATTCCGGAAGCGGGAAGAACTTCCCGAGGTACAGCAATTATCAACATCCTTCAGCTTCAGCCGGATGAGAAGATCACAGCAATGATTCCGATCAAGGATTTCAAGGAAGGTGACTATCTGTTCATGGCAACCAAGAAAGGTCTTGTTAAGAAGACTCCGATCTTGGATTACGCAAATGTAAGAAAGACAGGACTTGCTGCGATCACACTCCGTGAGGATGATGAACTGATCGAAGTTAAGATTACGGATGATGAAAGAGATGTTATTCTCGTTACGCAGTACGGTCAATGCATCCGTTTCCATGAATCTGATGTACGTTCAACCGGAAGGACCTCTATGGGTGTTCGTGGTATGAATTTAAGTGACCGTGATGAAGTTGTTGCAATGCAGCTTGATGCGCAGGGTGAAGAGCTTCTGATCGTATCTGAAAAGGGTATGGGCAAGAGAACCCGCATGGAAGAATTCACAGCCCAGAACCGTGGTGGAAAAGGCGTGAAATGCTATAAGATCACAGAGAAGACCGGAAATGTAGTCGGTGCAAAGGCAGTAGGTCCGGATGATGAGATTATGATCATCAACACAGATGGTATCGTGATCCGTATGGAATGTGCGGGGATTTCCGTACTCGGAAGAATCACATCCGGTGTTAAACTGATCAATCTGAAGGAACACGAAGAAGTTGCAAGTATCGCAAAGGTACGCAGGGCTTCAGGTGAACTGGAGGAGAACGCAGAAGAGACTGCAGAAGAAGCAAATACAGAAGCAACTGCTGAGACAGTTGTAGAAGAGCAGACAGAAGAATAAAGATCTGAGCGAAAGTAGAAATACAGAAGCAGGATAAATCATAAAGAGACCGGACAGGGAACATGCAAATGCCTTGTCTGGTCTCTTACTTGGTAGAGGGGGCTAAATTATTATTTTGCCAGACTTCAAATATTCTGGCAGACGCCGTGCATCTTACTGTGCAACAGCACCGAGTCTTTTGCGGATTTCAGGTCCGATGATCATGGCGATCACCATCTTGATCAGGTCCGCCGGGATAAATGGAATGACACATACTGCAAGGGCAGCAGATACAGTGTAACCTGCCTGAATGCAGAACCATGCAGTTCCGAATGCATAGCAGATTGCAGTTCCAACGATCATTCCAAAAATCTGGATCCATCTCTGACTGAATTTGTCAATTACAATACCGGCAATGATTGCCATTGGGATGAAACCAATGATATATCCGCCAGTTGGTCCGGCAAGCTTTCCGATTCCTCCGGTGAATCCGGAAAATACAGGAAGTCCTACAAGTCCGAGAAGAAGATAAAGGATATAGCTGACGGTTCCCTTCTTCCAATCCAGAAGATAGAGAGAAAGATAAATTGCAAAGTTGGTAAGTGAAATCGGCACCGGTCCGATCGGGATGGAAAGCGGTGCAAGAATGCAGGTGACAGCGGTCATAAGAGCGGTGACAGCCATTGCGTAAGTATTGGTAGTTCTAAGTGTCTGAGTGTTTCCCTGAGCCATGTTAAGTATTCTCCTTTTAGAATGTTAATAATGTTCGGCGTGTCAATAAATTAAGCAGATTCGATCTCATATGTAAAACCGGCATCCGTAATCGTCTGGATCGTATCTTTGATTCCCTGGCCATCTGCGGTCAGATAACCGGAAGCGAAGATGGAATCTACAACGCTGAGAAGCTTCTAATCTTCACCTATAAAAAAAACCTCACGTCCGGCAGCACAACGGATATCTGACTGCGGAACCAGAAGTCTTGCAAGGCAGAGAACTTTCATGCAATACTCAGTTGTGAGTTCGGAAATATCGGCATCACCGAGAGGAGTTCCCGGAATTGGCAACAGGAAGTTGATCGGCAGAGCTTCCGGCTGGATCTCGCGAAGCTCCAGAAGCATATCAACAACATCCTCTTTGCTTTCGCCCATTCCAATGATTCCGCCACTGCAGATTTCAAATCCAAGTCTCTGAAGCATTTTGATATTCTGAACGCGCTGCTCAAAAGTATGGGTAGAACAGATGTGACTGTAGTAAGCCCGGCTGCTGTTTAGGTTGTGGTTGATCCGGTCGAGTCCGGCTTCTTTTAACATTAGAGCCTGTTTTTCAGTAAGAAATCCGATGGAACAGCAAAGGTGGGTTCCGTCTTCTTTCATCTTGCGGATCTTAGAAGCCAGTTCTTCGATCTCTTCGTCGGTGAATTTCATACCGCTGAGTCCGATGCAGTGTCTGGAAAGATGATGCTCATTTACAAAATCATTATCTTTATATAACTTCTCATCAGCTACCCACTTATATTTGTCGATATCGGCTTTTGAACGACAGGATTGTGCACAGTAAGCGCAGTCCTGTGAGCAGTTACCGCTGCGGGCATTGGTAAGAATATGAATACTTACATGATTGCCCTTATATTTTCTGCGCAGTTTTTCAGCTTGTGCAATGAGCTGATCGAGTTCTTCGTCCGGTGTATTCAGGATTGCAATCGCATCTTCTCGTGAAAGCACCGGATCTGTAGTTGTTTCAATTTCAGAAATCATAAGTAAACCTTCCTTGGTAAAAAAATATCAAATACATTTCACACTTTATCATGCAAAAGAAAGAATGTCAACTTAAAATTTTATAAGGTTAACAATTGGAGGTAATACTGGTTTATTTGAAGATGATTACATTGCAGATGAAAAAAAACCATAGTATAATAAAAATCAGATTATGAAATGCAGGAGGAAAAACCAATGCGTACATTGAACGTGGAAGAGATTTCAAAGAATATCAAAGAAATGTGCATTGAAGCGAACCATTTTCTTTCAAAAGATATGGACATTGCGATGAAAAATGCAGTTTCAACAGAGAAGTCACCACTGGGGAAAAAGATATTAAGCCAGCTTCAGGATAATCTGAAAATCGCCGGAAAAGATATGATCCCAATCTGCCAGGATACTGGAATGGCAGTCGTATTTCTTGAGATCGGACAGGATGTACATTTCGAAGGCGGCAACCTGGAAGATGCGGTAAATGAAGGGATCCGTCGGGGGTATGTTGATGGATATCTGAGAAAATCCGTCGTGAAAGATCCGATTCTCAGAGAGAATACGAAAGATAATACACCGGGAATCATTCATTATAAAATTGTTCCGGGCGATCAGGTGAAGATCAAGGTCGCACCAAAAGGCTTTGGAAGCGAAAATATGAGCCGTGTATTTATGCTGAAACCGGCAGACGGAATCGAAGGAGTAAAGGAAGCAGTTCTTACGGCAGTAAAAGATGCCGGCCCGAATGCATGTCCTCCGATGGTTGTCGGCGTGGGAATCGGCGGCACATTTGAAAAATGCGCACTGATGGCAAAAGAAGCACTTACAAGAGAAGTCGGAAGCCATTCAGACATTCCATATGTAAAAGAACTGGAAGAAGAATTACTGGAGCGGATCAACAAGATTGGAATCGGACCGGGCGGACTTGGGGGAAGTACAACCGCGCTGGCTGTCAATGTCAACACTTATCCGACTCATATTGCCGGACTTCCGGTAGCTGTAAATATTTGCTGTCATGTTAACCGCCATGTGATCCGCACTATTTAATTTACCGGGGGATCCTGAAAAGACTTTCCGTGCCGAAGATATGTACTCGTGCGAAGATGAAGCATGTTACAAATGTTTTCTGCCCGGTGAGAGGATGTGTAATATTTAAAGGAAATGAAAAGAGGATAATTATGAATACAAATGTAGACGTAGACGCAATGCGAAAAGATGCGGTTGAGATTTTTCAGAAAGGGTTCGCCTGTTCAGAGTCGGTGATCTATGCGATCAAAAAGGGCTTTGATCTTGATCTGTCAGATGATGCGATCGCTATGTCATCCGGATTCCCGTGGGGGCTCGGAGATGGTGGCTGTATTTGTGGTGCGCTTGCAGGAGCAACCATGTGCATCGGCTATTTTTTCGGAAGAAGAACACCTGGAGATGAAGCCTTTTTGAAGTGCCAGCGGCTGACGAAAGAGTTTCACGATGCATTTAAAGAACATTGCGGAGCAACCTGCTGTCGTGTGCTGACAAGAGGAAAAGAAAAAAATTCTCCGGAGAGAAAAGCGCAGTGCATTAGTTTTGTAGACTTTACAGTTGAGAAGCTGGCTGAAATTATTTTAAGAGAATTATAAGACTCCTGTTAGCAGTTAAAAACGCCGCAGCAGAATACAGAAAAAGAATCAGGAAGGAAAAGGATATGGAAAGACATATTACAGTTCCAGTAGCAAAGGAAGAAATACAGGATTTAAGAGCAGGAGATTATGTATATCTTACGGGAGTTATTTATACCGCCCGTGATGCTGCTCATAAAAGAATGGATGAAGTGCTTTCAGAAGGAAAAGAGCTTCCACTTGATATTAAGAATCAGATGATTTATTATATGGGACCATCTCCGGCGAGAGAAGGAAGACCGATCGGCTCAGCAGGACCGACAACAGCAAGCAGGATGGACAAATATGCACCACGCCTTCTGGATCTGGGGCTTGGCGGAATGATAGGAAAAGGGAAAAGAAGTCAGGCTGTCCAGGATGCAATCGTGAGAAATAAAGCAGTTTATTTTGCAGCAGTCGGAGGAGCAGGCGCGCTTCTTTCAAAATGTATCAAAAGAGCAGATGTGATCGCATATGATGATCTTGGCACAGAAGCGATCCGCCGCCTGGAGATCGAAGACCTTCCGGCAATTGTTGTGATCGACTCCGAGGGCAATAATTTATACGAGACAGCCGTAAAAGAGTATGCGGAGGAATAGGGAATGAATTGTGTGAAAAGAATTGCACTTATGGTAATTCGGAATATTCTGCTTGTTCCGTTTATGTGGTGCAAGCTGTGTTACTATGCCGCGCACGTAGACAAGTATCCGGAGATCACCCGATATAAGCTTCTGAAATATATTGTCAAAAGAGCCAATAAAGGCGGAAATGTAACAATCGAAGCATATGGAAAAGAAAACATCCCCAAAGAGGGAGGGTTTATGTTTTTTCCGAATCATCAAGGACTTTATGACGTACTCGCAATTGTTGATGCCTGCCCGCGTCCGTTTTCGGTGGTGGCAAAAAAAGAAGTGGCAAATGTTCCACTTCTCAAGCAGACATTTAAATGTATGAAGGCCTACATGATCGACCGCGAAGATATCCGTCAGTCTATGCAAGTGATCATGGATGTTACAGAGGAAGTAAAGAAAGGAAGAAACTATCTGATCTTTGCAGAAGGAACCCGCTCGAAGATGGGGAACAAGCTTCTTGAGTTTAAAGGTGGAAGCTTCAAGGCGGCAACAAAAGCGAAATGCCCGATCATACCGATTGCGTTGATCGATTCTTTTAAACCGTTTGATACAAATAGTATCGCACCGGTAACGGTACAGGTACATTTCCTGGAACCGATTTATTATGAAGAATATCAAAATATGAAGACGACAGAGATCGCAAAAGAAGTAAAAAGAAGAATAGAAGAAACCATATCTGAATATGAACCAAAGGAAGCATAAAATAAAGATAAGGTAAAAAGGACAGACTCTTTGCTAGATATAGTGAAAAAGAGTCTGTTTCTTCTATATATAGATAATTAGAAAACAAACTTAAAAAAAGAAAAAAATAATCGAAAAAACCGTTGACAGAAAAAGGGTTCTTAGGTATAATTATCAATGCGCTGTGAAGTTACATTAAAAGTATGTAAACACACAGTTAAATACAGACCTTGGATCGGGCTGAGGAGAAATACTCAAGAGGCCGAAGAGGCGCCCCTGCTAAGGGTGTAGGTCGGGC
>ENA-UOJP01003052-UOJP01003052.1-human-gut-metagenome-genome-assembly--contig:-C102-NODE-3052-length-10544-cov-19.897226_pt1 | contig 10544 bp, 11 predicted proteins | sample MGYA00242353_ERZ723900 | MGnify/ENA metagenome assembly ERZ723900
GTGGAAAAGAAAGCGACCTACCGAAATGTGCGTAATGGTAAAGCACAGCATTTGTGAAGAACCAAAAGATTTATCGTGCAGGGGTGGCAGTACAAATAGGTATTTATGAAAAATGGTAGGTAGTGTCTGTTAATTATTGTATTTACTTTCGTGCCACATTCGTGTATAATAGTAGCACGAAAGGAAGTGACAATAATGATCAAATCGAAGCGATTTGAGCAATTAGACAAACTGATAGTAGAACATGATGGGATGTTGCGAACTTCACAGGTAATCGACTGTGGAATTGCAAAGGCCATCTTTTATGAATATGTGAAAAAGAAAAATCTTCAACAGGTTGCCCATGGTATCTATGTTTCCGAAGATGCTTGGGTTGATGGGATGTTCCTTTTACATCTGCGATGCAGCCAGGCAATATTTTCCCATGAATCAGCGTTATTTTTTCATGACCTGACAGATCGGGAACCCTCTCCATACGCGATAACAGTACGCAGAGGTTACAGTACAACTCGCTTAAAAGCAGAAGGGTTTTCTGTTTATACTATAAAGTCGGAGTTATATGAAATTGGATTGACTACCGGCCAAACACCTTTCGGTCATGCAGTGCCCATCTACGATATGGAACGAACTATCTGCGATCTGATCCGTAGCAGAAACAGTATAGAGATGCAGACTTTTCAAGGAGCTTTAAAGATGTATGCCAGAAGAAAAGATAAAGACTTGCGAACTTTGATGCGCTATGCTGGGATGTTCCGAGTAGAAAAAATTTTACGGCAGTATTTGGAGGTACTTTTATGATAAGGACGGCAAGGCAGCTCAAGGATTTGATTCGGAACCTGTCCAGACAAAAATCAGCGGATGCACAAATTCTTATGCGTAACTATATGATGGAGCGTTTTTTGGAACGGATTTCCCTGTCCGAATATCGAGACAAGTTCATTTTGAAAGGCGGTATGCTGGTAGCCGCTATGGTCGGGCTGGATGCCCGTTCCACGATGGATTTGGACGCTACTGTAAAAGGAGCCAATGTCAATATAGAGGACATAGAAAACCTGATTTCTGCTATTGTGAGTGTTCCGATTGATGATGGTGTCAAATTCCAGTTGAAAAGCATTTCAGAGATTATGGACGAAGCGGAGTATCCTGGGATTCGGGTGAATTTGACGACAACTTTTGACGGTGTAGTAACGCCTTTGAAAATTGACATCTCTACGGGGGACGTCATTACTCCCAGAGAGGTCCGCTATTCTTTCAAACTGATGCTGGAAGATCGCTCCATTGACATTTGGGCGTACAATTTGGAAACGGTTCTGGCGGAGAAGATGGAAACCATTATTACCAGAACCACGACCAATACCCGAATGAGAGATTTCTATGACATTTATATTCTGGAACAGCTCCACGGGAGCACACTGAACCAGCATACACTCCATGATGCACTGTTGGCAACTGCCAATAAGCGAGGAACAGAAAAATATCTTACAGATGCAAAGAACGTTTTGGATGAAGTAGAAAACAGTCCTATTATGCAGAAACTTTGGGAATCTTACCGTAGGAAGTTTTCCTATGCGGCAGAGCTGGAGTGGAACATCATCATGGAGGCAGTCCGCAGTCTGTACGCTCTCTGTGAAAAGGAATCAAGCCTATGAAAAGACACGGCCATTATTGTAAAGTATGCGGAGAATGTAAAGCCAATGAAAAATTTTCAGGTAAAGGTCATGTGGCTCATATTTGTGAATCCTCTGCTTCATTTAATGGGATTGGCTGTGAAAGCGGCACGTTCCGACAAACATCACTACGATCTTATAAACTTCTGAAAAATAAAAGTTTATAAGATTGATGTTATAAACTTGATTTTAGATGGAATTTATGCTATGCCTCTCCACTTAGGGAATTAAAAAACTTCATATCTGAGATGGACAGCCGATTGGTTTTTTCAGAAAGAATCAATCGGCTGTTTTATGTTCAGAGTGTAAGATGCGAAATCGCACCTTTGAGCAAATCGTGCGGTTTTGGTAAAACAAAGATACAACACTGATTGCATTTGGAGGTAGAAAAATGGCAGCAAAAAGAAAACGAATTCCCAGGTACAGCAAAGTCCAGATAAATGGGCATGAGTATTACAAAACAGATATTGAGGACGCAGATGGCAAACGGGTGATTCTTTACGGAAAAACCCGCGAGGAAGTTTACGACAAGGAAATGGCGGCTCTTGAGCAAATCGACAGCGCCACATTCCGGCGCAAATCCCCGACGGTTGCCGAGTATTGTGAAAAGTGGCTGCTGATGCAGTCCGTCCATATCCGTGCCACCACATTGATTGATTATACATCCAAGGTGCGGCGGCATATTATCAAGGAGCTGGGTGAGAAACGAATGGCCGATGTAACCCTGGATGACATCCAGGTTGCCCTTGTGCCAGTCTCTAAAAAGTCGGCTTCAGTTTATAAGTCCGTGGTAATCCTCTACAAGTCTATCTTCCGGGCGGCCAAGGAGAGCCATGTGATTGATACAAACCCGACGATATACCTTGAGGCAAAAGGTGGAGGCGTTCCGCAGGAGGAGCGGCAGGCTTTGACGGATGAACAGGTAGAACGGCTTTTGGACGCCATTCGCGGGTTGCCGCCCTATGTATTTGTGATGATTGGTCTGTATGCCGGACTGCGGCGGGAAGAAATCCTTGCGCTGCAATGGGATTCAGTATATCTGGATACAGAAGCGCCGTATCTGACGGTCCGGCGTGCGTGGCACACGGAACATAACAGGCCGGTCATTCTCACGGAGTTAAAAACGAAGGCTGCGGAGCGGAATATTCCTCTCCCGGATCGTTTGGCAGAGTGCTTGAAAGAGGCAAAGAAAAAATCGACATCAGACTATGTAATTGCCAACCAGGATGGAGAGCCGTTGTCTTATACGCAGTTTAAGCGGCTTTGGCAGTATATCGTGACACGGACAGCAAAACCGAGGATAGCTCGCAAACTTGTGGACGGGAAATATGTGAAGTATATGCTTTACCCGAAGCTGGGTGAAAAAGCACGGAACAATGGTCATGTGGTATATAGCCTGGATTTTGACGTTACGCCACACATGCTTCGTCATACCTACATCACAAATTTGATTCATGCTTCGGTAGACCCGAAAACAGTTCAATACTTGGCTGGCCATGAGAGCAGTAAGATCACGATGGACATTTATGCGAAGGTAAAGTACAACAAGCCGGAGCAACTGGCAGGAGTTTTAAGCGGAGCCTTTGCAGAATGGGATGGCGGTGAATACGAAGCGGCACAATCATAATCAGACAGAAAACGCACAAAGGGCGGGGAGTGTTCCCCGTCCTTTGCGTTTTCCAGAATCGCACCTTTGATAGAGCCATGGTTTTTCAGTATAAAGAAGGTATCGGCGCTGAAATACATATTAAATAGAAAGGAACTGAAATCATGGCGAAAAAACAAGAAAATGTTCCCCAGTATGGCACTACCATGCGGAGGGGGATTCAATATTACAGGACTCGGATCACCGATGCCGATGGAAAGCGGGTGGACTTGTATGCTGAAACCTGCGAGGAACTCCAGCTAAAGGAGATGGAGGCCCGACGCCAGGTAGAGGAGGCGGTTTTCCGCAGAAAACATCCAACGGTGGCAGAGTATTGCGAGAAGTGGCTGCTCATGCAGTCGGCAAAGGTATCTTCCGGCACGTTGAGAGGATATACCCAGACCATGAACAACTATATTGTCAAACCTTTAGGCGATATGTATCTTGAGGATGTGACTGCAGACGATATTCGGCTTGCGATGATTCCATTGGCTTCAAAATCTGCTGGATTGTATAGTAAGGTAAATATGCTCCTGAAATGTGTCTTTTATTCGGCAGAGCGAAGCCAGTTACTTGAATATAATCCCTGTGAGGGACTCTCGGCCAAAGGGGGAAAACCGGGGAAAAAGATAAATGCCTTGACGGATGAGCAAGTGAAGCTGCTTTTAGATACTGTCCGAGGACTTCCACCCTATACCTTTATAATGATCGCTTTATATTCCGGTCTGCGGCGCGAAGAAATTTTGGGACTGCAATGGGACTGCGTATTTCTGGATGTTCCTACGCCGTACATCTCTGTACGGAGAGCATGGCGCTCAGAAAATAACAGGCCGGTGATTTCCACAACGCTGAAAACGAAGGCGGCTCGGAGAGATATTCCGATCCCAAAGTGTTTGACAGACTGCCTGCGGGAAGTGAAAGAGAAAACCGAATCGGAATATGTGGTTGCTGACAGAAATGGAAATCCTCTTTCATCTTCGCAGTTTCAGCGGGTATGGAAATATGTAACCGTTCGCTCTACGAAACCCCATAACTATTATAAGTATGTAAATGGCCAGTGCGTGAAGTGTACGGTAACGCCTACCCCTGGCAGTCATCAGAAAAATAACCCGAAGTTAGTGTATGCCATTGACTTTGATGTGACCCCACATCAACTTCGTCACACCTATATTACTAACCTGCTGTACGCAGGCGTTGACCCAAAAACTGTTCAATATCTTGCTGGGCATGAAAACAGCAAGACGACAATGGACATCTACGCTCAAGTAAAATACAACAAGCCAGAACAGCTTTTAAGCGTTGTGAACGCTGCATTTGCCCCATCTGCTGGCGCTTAAGGTATACGGATTTTTGTATGAAAGTAGTTCATCCCAATTCATAACGCATAAAAATCAGGGTGCTGGAGCATACGATCCCTCCGGCACCCTGATTTGGGTTAATTTTCTGGTTCAGCTTTTTGTACGGTCACATACTTCTGGTTGTGGCTTTGAGGTTTATCCGGCAGTGTCATTTGCAGCTGACCAGATTCTAACAGGGGCTTGAGATATTTTTTCGTGAAGTGTTTGGCGTCCTGGTAGCCACAATATCTCATGATTTCCGTCTTGGAGCGTGGCTTCGTGCAAAAAGCAATGATTCGCTCATACGGGGTATCATGTGGGGCGTCATAGGGTGTATCATGTGGGGACGCCTGGACTCCACCCTGCGGCCCGACCTTTTCCACGGCAATCGGGGCCAGCGGAACCACGGTGCGGAACACATCGCCCTCGATAAATTCCGGGGTTCCGCCGGAGTAGAGCTTTGTGTATTTGTAAGTATTCCGCATCCCGGACCCCAGCTCGTCTGCCAGTCCGATCTCCCGGAACACTTTAGAGATGGGTGGGTTCTTGGCATACGGCTCAAAGGAGGACAGGTGCAGAGCGCCGTGTCCGTGGGAACGATTGGCGTTTTCCGTATAGAGCCGGTCGCGCTCGATCACAAACTTTGCCACATAGCCGCTGGAAAAATCCCGGTGCGCCAGGCTGTTGGAGCAAATCTCACGCAGGATGCGGTCTCTGGCGCTGACGCTCTGGACGCCTTCCTGCACAAAGGGATCGCTAAGGTGCTTCTGGCCGAAAGCAATCAGCCGGTCATAGGTTTCCAGCAGATTTGTGATGATAACATCCCGGTCATCGTAGCGGTCCACGTTTTCCACCCGGAAAATGGCGTCTGTCTTGTGCTGAGGCAACACGGACAGGATGGTGGAGTCCTTGCCAAATAGAAGGATCGCCGCCAGAGTGATGCCTTCGAGCTGCCTTTCAGGGTCTTTCAAAATCAATCCGGCGCTGCGCAGCAATTCTTCATCCGATAGGGATTTCCACGGATGGTTAGCTGTGCGGCTGGCTGTCATGGCTCTGGCGCGTTCGATCAGGTCGGGGCGCAAGTCCTCCATCTGGAACCGCGTTACCTTGTTGACAAAGTAGCTGCCGCTTTTCCGGGCGTACAGTTGGTACACCATATCGGAGTTGTCGGTGATGTCTATATCGGATTCGTGGCTGCGGTCAAAAATCCGCCCGTGGTGGCGGCAGACCTGGCTGCCAGAGGGCACCTGAATGAACAGCAGTGTGTGACCATTCACTGTACAGGTTTCCGGCTGCAAGTAAAGGGGCGGATTGATTTTCTGCCCGTTGTTGATGGAAGTCACGAAGTCTTTTTTCATGCGGTCTACCGCATCCGGGGCAACGCCCAAAATCTCCCCGTTGTCTTTGACGCCCAGGAGAATGATCCCGCCGTCCCGATTGGAAAACGAGCAGACTGTATCGTAAACATCCTTTGTAATCTCGGTGGTGGATTTCTTAAATTCCACCTGGATGTTTTCGCCGCCTTGAATTAGTTTCAGAAGTTCGGCTTCTGTCATAGGAGCAATAGCCCCCTTTCATTGTTGGATTTGTACTTTCTTATTATACGGGATTTTTTATGCAATATCAAACGTATTTCTGTTGGTATGCAATTATAGGAAAAAGACCTCCATACGATAAACTTTTTGACCGTCACAGATGAGAATAAACGCAGATTCCGGCCCCCATTTTTATGATTAAATACTGGGGCAACATTTGAGGGCAGGGCCCAAAAAGCTCGGAATATCAAGGAAAACCGGCGCTAAACTGTACGCCAATACGGTCTCAAAGCCGCTCGTCGCGCGCCGCAGTTCTCAAAGCGTTAATTGCGTTTTTGCGTTACTATTACAGCCCTGTTGTTGCAGGGCTGTTTTTTATGTTGCGTTTTTTTCGCTTTGCTCCTGCGGGTCCTCGCGGCACAGCCACTGCGGTTGCGGCTAAAAACATGCCACCGGCATGCTTTTTAAACGCCGCAACAGTTCTCAAAGCGTTAATTGCGTTTTTGCGTTACTATTACAGCCCTGTTGTTGCAGGGCTGTTTTTTATGTTGCGTTTTTTTCGCTTTGCTCCTGCGGGTCCTCGCGGCACAGCCACTGCGGTTGCGGCTAAAAACATGCCACCGGCATGCTTTTCAAACGCCGCAACAGTTCTCAAAGCGTTAATTGCGTTTTTGTGTTACTATTACAGCCCTGTTGTTGCAGGGCTGTTTTTTATGTTGCGTTTTTTTCGCTTTGCTCCTGCGGGTCCTCGCGGCACAGCCACTGCGGTTGCGGCTAAAAACATGCCACCGGCATGCTTTTCAAACGCCGCAACAGTTCTCAAAGCGTTAATTGCGTTTTTGTGTTACTATTACAGCCCTGTTGTTGCAGGGCTGTTTTTTTATTTGCGTAAAACGGAAAGCCGGTGCAACAAACCCTGCGGCTTGTCTGCGAAAGTCCGTTTGCTTATCCTAAGAGAGACGTTATGTTGCCTTTTGATAAAGATGAAGTCCGGCAGCAGGTGGAATTACTCTGCTTGAAACGGCACAACGTCTTTTACGGCATCTGCCGGCTTTATTTCGCAGTCGCCGTTATCAATATCGATCAGTTTATATCTGTCGTTGCCCATGCCCAGTTCTTTCATATATGTGAGCTGGCGCAGACCGTGGCGGGTCTCTATGCGCTCCACAAGGTCATGGTGTTCATCCTCTTTCAGCGCATAAACCAGATCAACGGACGCCTGATCGATTGCAAGGATATCTTTTGAGGCAAGGATGCCGATATTGGGCGTAACTACGGGCGCGGCGTCCACGCCTTCACAGTCGCAGGATACGCTCATGTTGCGCAGCACATTGATGAATGTGCTGCGGTCTTTAAAATGATCTACGGTTGCTTTGGCGGATTCTGTCATTCTCTCCATAAATTCCTCTTCGGAAATGCTCCACATATCGCTTGAACCCTCGGCGGTGTGGATCATCTTTTTGCCGATCCTGCCGTCCGCGCAGCCAATACCTATGTTTTTGTTGGATCCGCCGAACCCGCCCATGGTGTGCCCTTTAAAATGGGTCAAAACAAACAGAGAATCATAGTTCAGAATGTTTTTGCCCATGTACATTTCGTTAAACCATTTGCCGCCCTTTACAGGCAGCGCCACGGTGCCGTCCTCGTCCATAATATCCACGGGGCAGAATGTCCAGCCGTTTGTTTTCAGCGTTTCACGGTGCTGTTCGGTGGTGTATCTGCCGCCCTCATAATAGGTATTCGTTTCCACGATGTTCGCTTCGGGCAGGTCATTTTTGATCAGAGCCTCCACCCAAGGGCGCGGAATGATATTCGGCCCGTGCGGCTCGCCGGTGTGCAGTTTGATGCCAATCTTTCCCGTAAGCGGTTCAGCTACACGCTGAAAGATCTTTCTAAGCCCTTCTGCGGACAGGTCCCTCGTGAAGTATACAGTGGATTCTTCCCCCGTGCGTTCTGCATACGGGATATATCGTTCCCCGCCTTTGCCGGGAACTTTTTTATTTTCTGCCATATTGATTCCTCCAAAAATTTTTAGGCGTTTAAAGTATGCCGCTGTTTTCCGCCTGTAATTATATTATAAAACATTAAAGTTACTTTAAGTCAAGAAATATTTTGTGAACGCCTTTTAAATAAAATTTTGTGCGCAGATATATCACAGGAAATAAAAGAAAAGCCGCCGTGAATTCCAGCGTTCACGGCGGCATGGCGTCCCAGAGGGGATTCGAACCTCCGACCTACCGCTTAGGAGAAGTCTCAAAGGGGCTTTTCTTATTCCCTTGAAATCCTCAAAAATCCTTGATTTTACTGGCTTTTCCGAAATTTTAGTGTTAATAATTTCTCTTATGAAATCTGCTAATTTTACGCCGTTTTTTCCCTTCATTTTATTGTACGGCGTGTTATGCTTGCCGTGATACAGGAAACTGCGCAATCAAGGATGACATGGCAGAAATTATGGAGAAAATGATTGCATGTGATGTTATGGTTCTGGCAAGTCCTGTTTATTTCTATTCTATTGATGCACAGTTAAAGGCTGTGATTGATAGAAGCGTGTGCCGTTGGACAGAAGTGAAGAACAAAGAAATGTATTATATAATGACTGCGGCTGATGGAGAAAAGGAATCTATGGACACCACACTGGCATGCTTTAGAGGATATGCTGACTGTGTGGAGGGAGCAGTAGAAAAAGGCATTATCTACGGAACCGGAGTATATCACGCAGGAGAAATCAAAGATACAAAGTGTATGCAAGAAGCGTATATGATGGGAAAGAATATATAGTCTGAAAGAGGTACAAATTCCAGTTTGACGATTTGATGCTTGACAAGTGAATTATAATAATAAGAAGAAAGAGATATTGACCCTTGGCGCGTTGATATCTCTTTTTTCGTGAAAGAAAAGACTACTCTGCAATCCTCCATAAAATCAAGAGTAGCCTGATCCAATGCCCTGATGAAGAGAATGCATCTCCTGTCTTTAGGGGGTGCAAAAGGGGGTGCAATCGTTCGATTGTATCAAAATGGTGGTTGTGATGAATACAAAGTAGGCTGTTATCTGTACTCCCAAAATCCTTTATTTTCAATGATTTTTACATTCTTATATCCCGGATAATGAGATTGAGGTCATCAAGAAGATCTTCCCAGCCGACAAGTTTCATAAAATATGCTATCTTTTCGATAGGCGATGAAGTATAATGAAGATGACAACAAAATTGGAATTTATCAGAAAATGAGGAATAGTTGAAATGGAGGCGCTATAATAACATGAAGATTGAAGGGAACCAGAAAGAACTGGATGCAATGGTAGAATTTCATAAGGGAAACCGTGTCGAGGGGCTGAGACTGCAAGAAGAATTTGCAGCGGAATTTCGTAAGGAGTATAAAGACAAAGATCACTGTCCTTGCCTGAAAGCCTGTCGTTATCACGGAAACTGTAAGGAATGTGTAGCAATCCACAGAGCACATCAGGAACATGTTCCTAATTGTATGCGACCATTGATTAATAAAAAATTGAAATTGATGTCAGAATTAACAGAGCATACCTTGGCAAATGAAATAGAAGCTCCACATGAGATTTTAAGAAAATAGGCAAGTCAAATTTCAGTTTGTCGTACTCACTTTAAATAATCAAAGACCGCTTACATCGTGTAGGTGGTCTCTTTTCGTGTTCAGATATATTTGATTTTGAACTTTCTTTTCTTGGCTGAAATCATCTTGCAGAGAATATCATCAACTCCATCGGTATATCTGCCTTGTGCTGTCAGGCTGTTCTTCAAACGGATAAGTGATTGTATCAATCTGCTGTATTCGTCATTGGAAAGGTATAAATGATATTTCTGTTCTTTCAAAACAACCACCTCCTGTTACCGTAATTATATAATAATAAAGGACATAGAGACAGTGTGCGATTGTCTCTTGACCACCCCTAAATGAACAAATTAACAGGATAACAACCGCCTTGTCCATTAGCAAGAATTTTGCTCGTTTTTTTCTCTCATTAGCAGAGAGGGCATTTTCATTAGCAAAATAGCGAAAATCCTGCTAATTTTTATTAGCAAGCCGTACACCTGAAAGGCGGACGACATTAGTCCTAATTTCCATTAGCTGACGGAGAATTTGCTAATGAAAATCTGTGAATTTCACGATTTTTCTCTTTTCCCGTAAAAATGAAAAAACGCCGGAAACCCTTGATTTTACTGGGTTTTCCGGCGGAGTTTTTGGCGTCCCAGAGGGGATTCGAACCTCCGACCTACCGCTTAGGAGGCGGTCGCTCTATCCAACTGAGCTACTGAGACAAATTTTTTATATGTCATATTATATATTATAGATTTTTCATTGTCAATCATAAAACGAAAAAGGCGCAG
>ENA-UOJP01003053-UOJP01003053.1-human-gut-metagenome-genome-assembly--contig:-C102-NODE-3053-length-10540-cov-8.942394_pt1 | contig 10540 bp, 11 predicted proteins | sample MGYA00242353_ERZ723900 | MGnify/ENA metagenome assembly ERZ723900
ATCTTCGTGATGTCGAAGATGACCTCCGTGCCGTTCCGCTTCATGACTTTCATGGGACTCTCCCTCTCTCGTAAAATCAATCTGAAATGCAATATATCTAGTGAGTATTGTTATCATACCACACTAGATATGGGATTGAAAGTTGCATTTGCCATAGCGTCTTCCAAAATTCGGGGAGAAAATTTGTGCGTTCCGGAGAAAAGCGTGTTCCGCGGAAAAAATCGCCCCGCACAGCGCCGTGCGGGGCGGTCGGGAGCTGCAAATGGTCAGTCCAGCTCCGTGTATTTGGCGGCATTCCCCCGGGCTTTTTCCACCGGGTACTTGGCCGTGTTTTTGTCCACCTTTTCGTTCAGCATCTCATCCAGGTCCAAGCCGCACACGTCGGCCATCAGGACGCAGTAGCTCAGCACGTCCGCCAGCTCCTCCCGGATGCGGTCCAGCCTGTCCCGGCACGCCAGGTCCGTGCCGCTCCACTGGAACACCTCCAGCAGCTCCGCCGCCTCCAGGGACAGGGAGATGGCCAGGTCCTTGGGCGTGTGGAACTGCCGCCAGTCCCGGTCGTCCCGGAATTGGATCACCCGCCGGATCGTCTCATCCCGCAGCATGGCTGTCAACTCCTTCCATGAAAATCGTCACTCCGCCCGGACGGCCCACCGCAGCTTGGTGGAGTGGGCCCGGGGATTCCGGCGGCACTCCTGGGGCGAGGGCCGGGTGACCTCCTGGGCGATGCCGCTGTACAGCCCGTCCCGGTACTGCTGGCGGAAGGCCTGCTTCACCAGACGGTCCTCCCCGGAGTGGAAGGTGAGGATGGCAGCCCGTCCGCCGGGCTTCAGCACATGGGGCAGCTTGTCCAAAAAGGCGTACAGCACCTCGAACTCGCTGTTCACGTCGATCCGCAGCGCCTGGAAGGTCCGCTGGCAGGACTTCTTCACCGCCTCCTTCCGCTCCCCGGCGGGGAGGAAGGACAGCGCCCCCTCGATGAGGGCGTACAGCTGGCGGGTGGTGTCCACGGTGCCGCCCCGGCGGAACACCTGGCAGACGGCCCGGGCGATGCGGTCGGCATAGGGCTCGTCGGAATTCTCCGCCAGCAGGTTCTCCAGCTCCTCCTGGTCCAGCTGCCGCAGCCGCTCCGCCGCCGTGACGCCGGAGGAGGGATCCAGCCGCAGGTCCAGGGGGCCGTCCTGCTTGAAGGTGAAGCCCCGGGCCGGGTCGTCGATCTGCATGGAGGAGACGCCCAGGTCCGCCAGCACGAAGTCGAACAGGACGCCGGGGGCCACCTGGTCCACGTCGGCGAAGTTCCGGTGCTGGATGGTGAGGAGCTCCGGCCCGTAGCCCGCCGCCGCCAGCCGGGCGCGGGTCTTTTCCATCTCGATGGGGTCCACGTCCGTGGCGTACAGGTGCCCCTGGCCCTGAAGCTGCTCCAGCAGCTTGCGGGTGTGGCCGCCGTAGCCCAACGTGGCGTCGTAGCCGGTCTGGCCCGGCCGGATCTGGAGGACGTCCAAAATCTCATCCACCATGATGGGGATGTGCATCCCCGCCGGGGTCTTGCCGCTTGCGATGATCTTCTCTACATCGGAGCGGTACTTCTCCGGGTCGTGCTCCTTGTACTTCTCCTGAAAGGTGCGGGGGTGGGTGCCCTTGTACCGGGGGCGGCGCTTGTGCTCCTGCTCCATGGGATCAACTCCTTCTCTGAACCGCTATCATATCACAGCCCCGGCCAAAAGAAAAGCCCCGCCGCATTGACAGGCCGGCGGGGAGCGGGTACAATAGAGGTTCAGCAAGGAGGCAGATTTTCTATGGTAACTTTGGCACAGCGCATTGAAGAGCTGCGGACCGCCAAGGGACTGAGCCGGCCCGCCCTGGCCGCCGCCCTGGGCTTTCCCCGCACGGCCATCGAGAAGTTTGAGACGGGCCGCCAGACCCCCACCCAGGACCAGCAGAACAAGCTGGCGTCCTACTTCGGCGTGTCCCTCTTCTATCTCCGGGGAGAGACCAACGACACCACCCAGATGTCCGACTGGATGGACGGGGCGTTTCTGGACGAGCCCGCCCCGGCACCGGTCCCCAAGCGGGCGGTGAAGCCGGCGGCAGTGGCGGCGTCCTCCGGCGGGGAGGGCGGCACCATGTTCGACGCGTTCCTCACCAGCAAGAAGTTCCAGGAGGCATTGCGGACGGCGGTGCTGGACACCCTCCGCACACCGGAGGGCCAGGAGATCCTGGCCAAGGCCATCCGGAGGGAACTGGCCAACCGGCAGAAGTAAACCGGACAGAAAAGCAGAACAGCGGCGCGGGAGGACCCTCCCGCGCCGCTTCTGTATCACAGGCTTTGGATGAACTTCTCGATCCGGTCCAGGCCTTCCTTCAGGTCCGCGTCGGAGTAGCAGTAGCTCAGACGCATGAAGCCCTCGGTGCCGAAGTGGATGCCGGGGATGACGCCCACCAGGCCCTCTTTCAGCATCCGGGTGCAGAAGGTGTTGGAGTCCATGCCGAACTTCCGGATGTCCACGAACATGTAGAAGGCGCCCTCCGGCTTCTCCACATCCAGGCCCATGTCGATGAGGCGCTGGTAGACATAATCCCGCCGCTTCCGGAAGATCTCCACCACCTCGCCGGTGTCCGTCTCCAGGGCCTTGACGCAGGCCCGCTGGACGAAGGCGGGCACGGAGGTGACCGCGTACTGGTGGAACACCTGGATGCGGTCCATCAGCCTGGCGTCCGCCATGCAGTACCCCAGCCGCCAGCCGGTCATGGCGTAGGGCTTGGAGAAGCTGTTGATGACGATGAGCCGGTCCCGCATATCCTGGTACTTGGCGAAGCTGTGGTAGTCCTCACCGTAGGTCAGGGTCCGGTACACGTCGTCGCACAGGACGAAGATGGGCTTGTCCCGGAGGATGTCGTGGACGGCATCCAGGGTCTCCTTGGTGTAGACGCAGCCGGTGGGGTTGTTGGGGGAGGTGAGGATGATGGCCTTGGTCTTGTCGGTGATGGCGGCCTTCAGCTCCTCCGGCACGATCTGGAAGTGGTTGTGCTCCGTGGGCAGGGACACGGGCACGCCGCCCTGGAGCTGGACCAGCGCCTCGTACAGGCCGAAGGCAGGGGTGGGGATGATGACCTCGTCCCCGGCGTTGAGGATGGTGGAGAAGGCGGCGAACAGCGCCTCCGTGGCGCCCACGGTCAGGATGATCTCACTGGGGGCGTAGTGGAGGCCATGGGCCTCGGCCTCGAACTTGGAGATGGCCTCCAGGGCGTAGGGGTAGCCGTTGCCGGGGGGATAGTGGGTGTCGTTGTCGTCCAGAGCGGCCTTGGCGGCCTCCTTGATGGCGTCGGGGGTGTTCAGGTCCGGCTCGCCGATGGTCAGGGCGCAGGCGCCGGGGGTGTCCCGCACCAGATAGGTGAACTGCCGGATGCCGGACAGCTCCACGTTCATCACATCTCGATTCAAAGTCAGGTCCATGGGTTTCACGCTCCTTTTTTGTTCATGGAAATTAGTATAAGCGGATGAAAAGGGGATGTCAACGGCGGTTTCCACAAAAAGGGAGACGCCGGGGAAACAAAGAGGCCCCGCCGCGAGGTGCGGCGGGGCGCTCTGGGGATCTGCTCAAGCGGCGGGGGCTGACTCCGGGTCTGCCTGGGCCGGGGCGGCGTCCGCGGTCTCGTCCGGCGCGCCGGTCTCCGGCTCCGGCACATCGAAGGACACGTCCGGCTCCCCGCTCCGGGTGACGGAGGTGCCGGTGAGGATGCTGCTGCCCTCGCCCGCGGTATAGGAGACGGTCACCTGGTCCCCCACGTTCAGGATCACCGCCAGGGGATTCTCCGCCGCGTTGACGGCGTAAAAGACGTCCTCTCCCTCCAGCCGGAGGAAGTAGTAGGAGTTGCCGTCCAGCACGGCGGTGCGGATCTCCGCGACAACGCCGCTGGCCTCCTCCTGGTCAGAGGGGGCGGCCTCCGACTCGCTGTCGGAGATCAGGCCGTTGTCCGCCAGGGTCCGGCGGTAGTTGGCCTCACACTCCGCCACGGTGCCGCCGGTCTCCACGATGTTGTACTGCTGGACGTTCACCATGGCGTACATCTTCACCAGCCCGTCGGCGCCCTTCAGGGCCATGAAGTAGGTAGGCTGGTCCGCGATGTTCAGCAGCAGGGGGAAGGTGGCCTCATAGCGCATCTGCTGGACCTGGCTTTCGGCGGAGGCCTGGGCAGACGCCTCTGTGGCGCCGGAGACGGTGTAGAAGTGGGTATCCTTGGTCCGCTGGTTGGACAGGATGAAGCCGATGTTGGACTGGTCCGAGGTGACGGAGGTGACGCCGGTGTACATATACACGTCGTCGCCGATGGCGATATAGTTGTACCCCTCGGTGGTCAGGGTCACGTCCCGCTGGCCGAACATGGAGTTGAGGAAGCCGTTGTGGTACATGCCGTAGTAGTCGTACTGCTCCATGATGAGTTCGGCGTCGTACACATGGTCCACCCAGCTGGGGACATCTTCATAGTAAGCGCTCTCGCCGGTGACGGCGTCCACCAGCACAGCCCCCTGGATGTCCGTGCCGCCGAAGAGGCCGATGGTCTTGACCATCCTGGGGCAGACCCAGTAGGGGCGGCCCTCCTCGTCGATCTCAAACACCGGGTCCGCGAACATATAGGTGGGGTAGTGGAACCGCAGGTGGCGCATGAGGTACCGGCCGAAGTGCTCGGCGGTGGTGTACTTCATGCCCTCGTCCAGCCGGACCACCTCCGCCTCCTGGGTCACCATGTCGATGACCACGTAGGCGGGCAGGCCGTCGGACCGGTTGGTGAACCACTTGACCAGGTCTCCGTAGGCCAGGGAGGTCACCCGCACCGGGCGGCCCTGGTAGTTGATCTGGGTGTAGGAGGGCAGGATCTCAAACTGGGAGACCATGTCGCTGAGCTCGCCCAGGGCCCGGCTGCCCAGCCGCTCGGCGGAGTCCTTGTCCAGCATGGGGATCTGGTCGTAGGAGATCTCCTCCACCTCCGAGGCAAAGTCCCCGGTCTGCACGGAGAGCAGCTCGCTGTAGCTCCCCGCCCGCAGCACCACCCAGGAGGTGAGGCCGCCGATGACAGTGGCGGCGATCAGGGCGATCACCACGAAGAAGGGGATGGTGCACTGCTTCTTCACAAAGCCGAAGTAGCCCTTGACGCCCTCCCCCTGGAAGCCGGAGGTGAGCACGGCGCACACGCAGTACACCGCGCACAGCAGGAACACAAAGACGTAGAACTCCTCCGCGTGGAAGTTCAGGGCCGGCAGCTCGAAGTAGAAGTACCCCAGGCCGAACAGCAGCGTGACGGCCAGGTTGATGAGCGTCCGGGTAAAGGCATTGCCGATGGCCTTGCGGGGCTTCCGCTCCCGCCGGGGGCGCTGGGGCTGGGAGTCGTCCCCGCCGCCGAAGCCGCCGAAGCTGCTGGGGTCAAATCCGCCGAAGTTGAATGAGAATGGCATGAAAACCCAATTCCTCCTTTTATCAGATGGGCCGAATTGAAACCCATGATACAGGAAAAGTGTGAACAAATCAAGGGTTCCCACAAACAGGCCGTTCCGATTCCGCGAAGATTGTGGTAAAATCGAAAAAAGCGTGTAAGCGGCGGGCAGGGCCTGCGTGTAGAGAAGCAGAGAGAGGAGGAGCGGCGTTGGAGGACGCGCGGATCGTGGAGCTGTACTGGGCCAGGGATGAGGCGGCCATCACGGAGAGCAGTGACAAGTACGGCGGCTACTGCTATCAGATCGCCTTCCGCATCCTGGCCCTGCGGGAGGATGCGGAGGAGTGCGTGGGGGACACCTGGCTCCGGGCCTGGGAGGCCATGCCCCCCAGCCGCCCCGGACGGCTGGACACCTTTCTGGGGAAGATCACCCGGAACCTGTCCCTGGACCGGTGGCGGGCCCAGCGGGCCCAGAAGCGCTGGCAGGGCCAGGCGGAGGCGGCCCTGGAGGAACTGGGGGACTGCATCCGGGCCCCCGGCGGCGTGGAGCAGGCGGCGGAGGCCTCCGCCCTGGCGGAGAGCCTGAACCGCTTTCTGGAGGAGCTGCCCCAGGAGAAGCGGGTGCTGTTCGTCCGGCGGTACTGGTATCTCTGCTCCATCGAGGAGCTGGCCGCCTGGAGCGGCAGGCGCCGGGGCACGGTGTCGGCGGCGCTGTTCCGCCTGCGCCAGGCGCTGCGGGAACACTTGGAACGGGAGGGATTCACCGTATGACGAGAGAACAGCTGCTCCGTGCCGTGGGGGACATCCGGGACGACTTCATCCGGGAGGCCGCGCCGCCGTCGGCCGCCTACCGGAAGCGGCGGGAATTCCCCTGGGCCGGCGCCGTGGCGGCCTGCCTGGCACTGGTGCTGGTTGGGTCCACATTCCTCCTGTCCCAGATGGGGATGGGGGGCAGCGACGGCAGCACCGCCACCGCGGGGGACCAGGTCCAGAACGAGACGGCGGAGGAGTCCAGCGGCGGGATGGACGACGCGGCGGATGGTACAGACGCCGCCGCTCCGGAGACCGTTGCCCCCACGGTCACGGTGGACGGCACGGTGTACGTGCTGGCGGACCGTGACGGTCCCTGGCCGGAGACCTGCTCGGCGGGACTGGTCCAGGCCGGGGAAGTGGAGCTGCCGGACACCGGCGAGATCTGCCCCTACTTCGCCCTGCCGGAGGACACCGGGGAGATCTGGGTCTACCAGACCTGCTGTGACGGGGAGACCGGGACGGCCTACATGGGCTACGTCCGCTATGTGGCGGAGACGCCGGATCGATAGCGGCAAAAACGGGCCGCCGGAGGAATATCCTCCGGCGGCCCGTCGTATCTAGGGTCACGGCAGCATCAGCAGCTTTTTCAGAAAGTCCACGCCCTTGGGGAGAATGGCCTCGTCGTCAAAGGCGAAGTCCGGGGCGTGGAGCTGGGGGGTGTCCCCGGTGCCCAGGAAGAAGAACAGCCCCGGCACATACTGCTGGTAGAAGGAGAAGTCCTCCGCCGCCAGCACCGGCTTTTCCAGCAGGACCGGCGCGTCGGCGCCCAGCTGGGAAGCGACCTTCTGGTACAGCTCCTCGTGGTTCCACACGGCGGGGTAGCCCTCGCTGAGGTGGACATCCACAGTGCAGCCGGTCTCCGCCGCCAGGGAGCGGCCGATGTCCTTCAGCTGCTGGCGGCAGAACCGGAAGGTGTCCTCCCGGTAGGTGCGCAGGCTGCCCTCCAGCACCGTGTGGCCGCTGATGGCGTTGCGGACCGTGCCGGAGACCATTTTGCCGAACCGCAGCACCCGGGGCTGGTCCGGGGGCAGCTGCTCCATCATGTCATAGGCCCGCTGGAGATAGGAGATGCCCGCCGTCAGGGCGTCCCGGCCCTCGTCTGCCCGGGACATGTGGACGCTGCGGCCCTCCACCGTGACGGTGACCTCGTTGGACCGGGCCATCAGCGGCCCGGGGCGGGAGGCGATGACTCCGGCCTCCAGGCCCGGCCACAGGTGCAGGCCGAAGATCCGGCGGACCCGGTACCGCTCCAGCACGCCGGTCTCGCACAGCTTGCCGGCACCGCCGGTGGTCTCCTCCGACGGCTGAAAGACGAACAGCACGTTCCGGGGCAGCTCCGCCAGGTGTTCCGCCGCGTACTCCGCCAGGGTCAGGACCATGGCGGAGTGGGCGTCGTGGCCGCAGGCGTGCATCTTCCCCGGGTGGGCGGAGGCGTAGGGCAGGCCCGTGGCCTCGGTGACCGGCAGGGCGTCCAGCTCCGCCCGGAAGGCCACGGCGTCGCTCTTCCCCGCGTCGAACCAGGCGCAGACGCTGCCGGTGATGGGGGAGAACACCCGGCAGGGCAGCGGGGCCAGAGCGTTCCGGACCAGCTGCACCGTCTCCGGCAGCTGATTGTCCAGCTCCGGAATGCGGTGCAGGGCGCGGCGGTAATCGACGACGGACATGGACAGGACCTCCTTTTGGGACGCGAATCTCTCTGCTCAAAACTATACCACATCCTCGCCGGAGAGAACAGGGGGATGAAAAAATTTGTCTCTTTTGCCGAGGATGGAGAGAAAATGAACCGGAAATTTTTCAAGTTTCCCCTTGCCAACCTGGAAAAGAGATGGTATGATACCAAAAAATGAGATAGAGGCGCGGATGCGACGAGTCCACGGGAGCCGACGGGCGAGGATCGTGGAGGAGGCAAGTCCGCCGAACTCTCCGGTCAGGTATGGCCGGGGGGTGGGCCCGCGGGGAATACCCACGGGACTGTCCGTGGAGGGAGCTCCACGGGGGCGCTATCCGCTTACAGGGAACTCCGCTTTTTGCGTTTTTGTTTTACGGCAAAGGTGTGGAAGAGCTGTCGGTAGGGGCGTGTCTCTACCGACTTTTTTGTTGCTTCAACCAACGGACAAAAAGAAAGACGGAGGACACTCACATGAAATTCGAACATCTGCAAGGTTCCATTGTCGCCATGGTCACCCCGTTCCATGAGGACGGCAGTGTCAACTTCGGCGTGCTGACGGAGCTGCTGGAGCGGCAGATCGCCGCCGGGACCGACGGCATCCTGACCCTGGGCACCACCGGCGAATACTCCACCATGAGCCATGAGGAGGACGCCGCCGTGGTGGAGCACACCATCCGGGTGGTGGACGGCCGGGTGCCGGTGATGGTGGGCAGCGGCTCCAACTGCACCGCCACCCAGATCGAGAAGAGCAGGCTGTACCAGTCCATGGGGGCGGACGCCCTGCTGCTGATCGCCCCCTACTACAACAAGGCCAACGCCGAGGGCATGTACCGCCACTTTGCCGAGACGGCGGACGCGGTGCACATCCCCTGCATCCTCTACAACGTGCCGGGCCGCACCGGCTGCTCCATCCCCGTATCCGTGGTGGAGAAGCTCTCTCAGCACCCCAACATCGCCGGCATCAAGGAGGCCAGCGGCGACATGTCCTACGCCATGAAGATCGCCCGCTGCGTGGGGCCGGACTTCGCCCTGTACTCCGGCAACGACGACATCACCGTGCCCCTGATGAGCATCGGCGGCAGCGGCGTCATCTCCGTCTACGCCAACGTGATGCCCGCCATGTGCCACCAGATCGTGGCGGACTGGCTGGGCGGCAACCACGCCCGGGCCCTGGAGAACCACCTGCGGTATCTGAAGCTGATGAATGACCTGTTCCTGGAGGTGAACCCCATCCCGGTGAAGGCCGCCATGAATATGATGGGGCTGAACGTGGGCTCCATGCGGCTGCCGCTGTGCGAGATGGGGGAGGCCAACGCCGCCGTACTCCGCCGGACGCTGGAGGAGGCGGGACTGCTGTGAGGATCGTTTTGATCGGCCGGGGCAAAATGGGGTCACTGATCCGGGAGACCGCCGCTGCCGCCGGGGATGAGATCGAGGCCACCTTCGGCCGGGACGATCTGGACCAGCTGGGCAGACTGGGGCGTGTGGCGGACGTGGTGATGGATTTTTCCCGCCCGGAGGCGCTGCCGGAGGTCGCCTCCTATGTCCGCCGGACGGGGACGCCCCTCCTCTCCGGAACCACCGGGTATACAGAGGCGGAGAAGGGGAGCCTCTTTTCCCTGGGCTCTGCGGCCCCGGTGCTGTGGAGCGCCAACTACTCCCTGGGGGTGGCGGTGCTGGCCCGGGCGCTGCAGGTCATCGCCCCGGTGCTGGGGCCGGATTTTGACATCGAGATCGCCGAGACCCACCACAGCCAGAAGGCGGACGCCCCCAGCGGCACCGCAACGCTGCTGCTGGGGGCCATCGACCCTCAACACCGCCTGCGGCCGGTGTACGGCCGGGAGGGAAACTGCGGCCGCCGGGAGAAGGATGAGGTGGGCATCCACGCCCTCCGGGGCGGCACCGTGGCCGGGACCCACACGGTCCATTTCTTTGGGCCGGATGAGGAGCTGGAGCTGACCCACCGGGCCGCCAGCCGCCAGATCTTTGTGAACGGGGCCCTGCACATGGCCCGGCTGCTGCCTGGGCGGCCCAAAGGGGTCTATGACCTGCAGAAAATCTTGTTTGGAGCGTGATGGCTTTGCATGCACAGGAGATCATCAACTATATCGCAGATTCCCCCAAGAGGACCCCGGTAAAGATTTACGTCAACCTGTCGGCTCCGGTGGACTTCGGACCGGCCAAAGTGTTCGGTGAGGGAAAGAGCCGCATCGTCTTTGGGGACTGGGCGGAGCTGGCGCCCATCCTGGAGGCCAATCGGGAGAAGATCACGGACTGCGTGGTGGAGAACGACCGCCGCAACTCCGGCGTGCCCCTGCTGGACCTGAAAGATCTCAAGGCCCGGATCGAACCCGGAGCCGTCATCCGGGAGAAGGTGGAGATCGGCGAGGGAGCCGTCATCATGATGGGGGCCATCCTCAATATCGGCGCTGTGGTGGGCAAACGCACCATGATCGACATGGGGGCCGTCCTGGGCGGACGGGCTACGGTGGGAGATGACTGCCACATCGGCGCCGGGGCCGTGCTGGCCGGGGTGGTGGAGCCCGCCTCCGCCACTCCGGTGGTGGTGGAGAACGGCGTCCTGGTGGGCGCCAACGCCGTGGTGATCGAGGGGGTGCGGATCGGCGC
>ENA-UOJP01003055-UOJP01003055.1-human-gut-metagenome-genome-assembly--contig:-C102-NODE-3055-length-10530-cov-146.894893_pt1 | contig 10530 bp, 7 predicted proteins | sample MGYA00242353_ERZ723900 | MGnify/ENA metagenome assembly ERZ723900
AAGTACCAAAAAGAAAATCCGCTGCGGCGGGGATCGCCTGCGGGCGGGAAGGGGGAAAAGGGGGAGCAAAAGAGCGGCGGCTACGCCGCCTTAAAGAGAAAGTCACCTCCCCCTTTTCCCCCTCGCTGCGGGGCATTGAAAGTGCCGCCACTATGGAAAACCCGATGGGTTTACCACAGTGGCTTGGAAAACCTCTAACGAGGTTTACCACACTTCCAACACCCCTCCGCTCACCCCCCTTTTCCCCTCCGACTTTCTCCCTTTCAGAGAGAAAAAATATAGGTTGGGAGTACCCTTACAGGGGGCTTAGATTATCAATACAGCAATTCCCTATTTTCAGTTGTTATTATAGCCTGTCCGAAAGAGATTTTCAAGCCCTCCGGACAGGCTTCTTTTACAGCTCCATGCCGCCCATTCCTCGCTGGTGCTGCTGTTGCTCCTGCTGCTGTCCAATCTCCGGATCGGGCAGCAGCTCCCTCGCCTTTTCAAGCAGAGGACGCAGACGCTCCGGCAAGTGTTCTTCCAAGAAGTCCAGCATCCGACCGATGCCGTCCGTCAGACGCTCGGTGAAGCTGCGTTCCTCCTGCAGCTCGGATTGCAGATAATAGTTTTCATCGCGCAGCCTCCGGTTTTCCTGTTCAAGCCTCTGCTGCCGCTGCGCTTCTTCCAGCCGCTTCTTCATGGACGGCACCTGTGACCGCAGACGGGTGTTTTCCTCCGTCAGCTCCTGTACCTTGTGCCGATCCGTCACGCTGCGCAGTGCCATTTTCTTTAGCTGCTCGACCTGATCCACCGTCACGCCCTTTACTGCCCCTGTGAGCGTCTTTTCCGGCTGAATATCATGCAGGGGTGCATTTACCCTGTCAGCCTCCTTTAAGAGCCGCACAGTGCCTTTCAGAGCGTCCCGCTGCCGTTCCAGCTCAGCAACCTCCCGCTCTACTGCCGCTGTCTGCTGCTGCACCGCTTCCAGCCTCGCAGCCGCTTCCTTGAACTGCGGCAAGTCCATGTGCGGTCTGTTCGTGCCGAGAGAGATAATTTCAAAATCGTGCCGCTGGGCGATCTCCGTCAGAGCTTCTTTCTCCCGTTCCATCCACGCCGCCCATTCGGTCTGCTTTCTGCCGACACCGACAAACCCCTGCTGCTTCAATGCCTGTTTCATAGATACCCTTGTAGAAAGTCCTCTTGACTGCTCCGTTGCCACAGGGATAAAATCGACATGGAGATGGGGCGTTGCCTCGTCCATGTGCAGCACCATATTGAACACCCGCAGATGGGGGTTGCGTTCTGCAAAAGACTCCGCAAAATCTTTCAGAGCTGCCGCCGCCCGTTCTCCGTCCGGCGTACCGCACCCACAGTCGCTCATGTTGCCGATCTGGAAGATCGCTTCATGGAACAGCTTTTCCTGTTTACTCTGCCGGATATGCTCATAGTAGTCCGGTATCTTATCTCTCGTTTTGGTTTTCTTTGCGTTGTAGGCTGCGAGAGCTTCATCAAAGACCATATGATAGACCTGCTTCAGATCCTCGTTGCAGAAAACAATGTTCTGCTCCGTCCGGCTCCGGTCTACATTCGCCGCTGAGAAGCTGCGGTTGTTGTGCCGGATGCTCCCTGCACCTGTCATACCCGAAATCGTAACTCCCATAAAATCGCCCCCTTTCCGCTTATTCTTCCGTCCTCTATTTTATCATAAATTTCCGCTAAAAACAACCTCTTTGTTACTTTCTGGTGAGAAAGTAACGCAAAAGCACTTTCACACCGCCACCCCATCGGTGCAGCGGTGTGAAAGTGCTTTGCGCCCCTAAAGGGGAGGGGTTGCCGGAGCTGCTTCACTGCCGGCTCGTGCCTGCTGCTCTGCCAGCTCCGGAGGGGCGCTGCCCCTGCCGTCTGCGGACGGCTCCCCGACCTTCATCCCACCGATAAACTGGAAGTTGTCTAAAATAGTAAAGCCGTACCGCTTACTATTTTTCTTTTACTGCTGAAACAGTATCTTTGATTGAATGCGTAGTTGTATCTATAACATTTAATTAGATGTCTAAAAAGCTTGTAGTTAAAGCTTTTTAGACATCTAAATCTAGGTACTAAAACAATTCATCCAGTAAAATATAATATTTTATTTTCTCCCAATCAGGCTTGATCCCCAGTAAGTCAAAAAATAGCTCGACATACTGTTCTTCCCCGATATCCTCCCTGATCGACCGGACGCAGAAGGCAATGTCATACCACTTGTCCGCCCTGCCGCTTCTCCCAAGATCAATAAAGCCACTTACTTTGCCATCTTTCACAAAGATGTTGCTGTCTCCCAGGTCGCCGTGGGAAAAGACAAGTTCCTCTTCGGGCTTTTCCGTCTTTAAAAAATCATACAGCTCGCGCGGATCTTTAAATGGAGTGTCTTCTTCCCAGTTTTCGCAATCCACATCGGCCAGATCGTTATTCAGTAAGTAATCCAATTCGGCTAAGCGGCTGTCTAAGCTATTCGTATAGGGACAATCCGATATGTCGATGGAGTGAAAGAGCCTGATGCACTCCGCATACAGCTCGATAATCTTTTCAGGGCTTTGTTCATCTTCATACTCTTCCGAGCAAAGGACGCCATCGGCCTCACTCATGAGCAGATTGCTCCAGCCATCATGCCGTTCAAAGTGCAGGACCTTTGGAACAGGCAGCTTTCCTTCCAGCCATAGCATCATGTCCTTTTCCCGTTCCACATCATAGGTGGTCCCTTTATACCGGCTGTCCGTCATTTTTAAATATAGGTTTTCATTTTCTCCCACCAGCTTATATACCTTAGCAGGAGACATTCCTTCCGTATCTTTTACGCAGCGGTATTTTTCGATCAGTTTTTTCAATTCCGGTGATATTCTCATTTTAGCCATTTATTATTTCCTTCCTGTCCCCGGCGCACCTGTGATTACAATAATTCTACCTTGATTCATCTATATTTTACCTCCACAACTTCCGATTTGTCGTTCTGTTTAGTCCCCAAAGAACCTACTAAACCAGCTACGCTTTTGAACCGGTTCTGTCTCACGCTCCGGCTGATCGGCTCCGGACTTGCCGGAAAGAAGCTGCTGATGCATTGTCCCAGCATGGAGAGCCTGGGCCGCTGCCGCAGTCTGCTGTGCCGTCACCAACGCCGAGCTGACCTCCGCCAACCTTGCGTTCAGTTCCTCGATCTGCTTGTCCTTTACAGCAAGTTGCTCGCTTTTCCGGTCTAATTCTCCCTGCAGCATAGCGATCAAAGTGGTTTCGCAAGTTTCGCAACTTGCTTTCGCCTGTTGCGAAACTTGCTTTCGTTCAACACCTAAATAATGCTGATATATGGCGGTTTTTTGACTTTCGCTGATTGCGAAACTTCCTTTCGCATCTTTCGCAACATGGTTTCGCCTACACCATGCACGAACTGCCTGTTCCGACACGCCACATTCTATTGCAATTTCCGTTATTACACCCGCCAAATATCATCACCACTCTTTCATCCGGAGTTAATCTCAAAACAAATCGCTATGAGATCCCGTCCTTATCAATTTCAAAATCAAAGTCTGCCGAACAACTTTATAGACCAACAGCCAGTCCGGCTCGATGTGACATTCTCTCATGTCCTTATAATTTCTGGAATTAGTGAGAGCATGATCTCGATACGCCTCCGGCAACGGCTGCTCGTTACACAACAGCGTGATCACTTCCTCCAACTTCTTCGGATCGCAGCCTCTCTTGATCGCAAGCTTGTAATCTCGTTTGAACTGCCCCGAAAACTCCGGCTTAAGCATTCAGCGCCTCCATCAGATCTGCAACGCTATCAAACGGACCATACATATCCTCTCCCTTTTCTGCCGCCTCCATCGCCGCATAGGTAACAGCATTCGGCTCGTCAACCTTGACTTCAAAGGGAAGTCCATGACACCTAAGTGCCTGTCGATAAAAAATACCCGTTGCCGTACTCAAATCCATTCCGAGGGACTTAAAGAGAGCTGCCGCCTGTGCTTTCAGCTCCGGCTCCATTCTTATCGTCATATTTCCTTTAGCCATAATAGCACTCCTTTCCTCGTCATTTTTAGCTTGCACTAATATTATATTCAATATTCGTGACATTTGCAAGTGCATTGCAAATGTTTTTTTGCAACTTTTCTATGAACAGTGCTTTCTATATGCTAACACCGCAGCGTGTACATTTAGGGGGTGAAAAAGCCTTATTTCGCGCGGTTTTCAAGCCTCGTTTTCGGTGGGGTAATATAAAAACCCTTACCCGCCCCGAAAACGCCTTGTAGGGCGTTTCTGGGGCGTTTACAGCCCTTTCTTAAATTCCTCCACCAACAGATCGCTCAAAGCCTGTGATGGGCGTATTTTGACCGTTATATGCCCCTCCGGTACGGTGTCCCACCATTTGCGGATCGTTTTCGGATCAAGTCCGGTGTCCCTATGACAATCGGCCTTGCGTCCCTCTGGATGCTCCTGCCGCCACGCATAGACTTGCGCTTTCTTTTCTTCTGCCCCTTTTCTTCTCCATGTGCCGCCAGGATAATCCACTTCCTGCACCGCCCTTGCTCTTTTCAAATGCTCTTTCTGTGATCTACCATTCCTCTTGTTGCGCTCGATGCGAACATCGGTCAGAGCTTCAATATCGGAAATCGTGAAATTGTAATACTCCTTGTCGTAGGCTTCCAGCGCACTCCGTATATCTTCCTCGGTCAATGCGTTCTCATGCTTCACCATCTGCAGATCATCAAAAGCCTCTTTCATATCCTGCCGGAGCTGCTGCTTCGACACACCGCATTTGTAAGCATAGATAGCAAGGCACATCAAAAAGAAATACCGATGCCCGCCCTTTATCTCTCCGATCTGCCGCAGCCACCAATGGTAGAGCGCATACGGATCATCACCATGCACCTTTCCGGCAATATCCCACTTCTTGCGTCCTTTCTCGCCTCTCACAACAACACGCTCATACCACTCCGGATATGCCTCCCTCGCCTCAGCTCGTGTCATTTTGGATGGGCTGAAAGGCTTATTGACATCCACCCTGTTTTCTGGCTTTGCGTAGGCGTTCAGATAATCCAGCGTTACCCGTTCTCCGGTACGGAAAGCGACCAGCTCCGTCCCATGCTTGTCATTGATGCTGCCCACCATGCGGAAGCTCTGATTGATGGATTGATACTGGATCGCCTTGACCTGCGAAGTGCTGCCATACTCCCATAGCCGGAAAGTGAGGTCATATTTCAGACTTTTAAGCTGAATTTTTATATTCGGGTATAGGTCAATCGGCTGCTGGAAAACATAGTAGATATGCAGCCCTGTCCCCGACAGAACAAGGAAAGTCGGCATCGGCAACCGGCGCACTCGCTCCGGATCGCCGCCAAAGCGCAGAAAGAGGTTGCGCAGCTCGGCAAGACCTACGCCATCCAGATCGAAGATCAGAGCATACATCCGCTGGGCGTTCTCCAGCCTGTTCTCCTTTCTGCGATATGCAAGACCGCTGCACAAAGTAAGGCTGTTCCCCTCGACAAACTCCATGTAATCCTGTTCCCATGTGTCGTTATACATCTTCCTGCGCCGGAGCTTCTTATCCTCGCTCTGTTCGTCCCGATACAGATACACAGCGTTCGGATGGGAAAAATCCGTGTGCCGTTCTCCGGAGTTCTCATTGTCCGGAAACAGCTCTTTATAAAACTCATAGCCTCCGACCTCCGGATATTGTGCGCTCAAATACTCGTAGCAGCCTCGATAATTCTCGGTCATATTACCACCTCACAAAAGAAAAAGTACCAAAAAGAAAATCCGCTGCGGCGGGGATCGCCTGCGGGCGGGAAGGGGGAAAAGGGGGAGCAAAAGAGCGGCGGCTACGCCGCCTTAAAGAGAAAGTCACCTCCCCCTTTTCCCCCTCGCTGCGGGGCATTGAAAGTGCCGCCACTATGGAAAACCCGATGGGTTTACCACAGTGGCTTGGAAAACCTCTAACGAGGTTTACCACACTTCCAACACCCCTCCGCTCACCCCCCTTTTCCCCTCCGACTTTCTCCCTTTCAGAGAGAAAAAATATAGGTTGGGAGTACCCTTACAGGGGGCTTAGATTATCAATACAGCAATTCCCTATTTTCAGTTGTTATTATAGCCTGTCCGAAAGAGATTTTCAAGCCCTCCGGACAGGCTTCTTTTACAGCTCCATGCCGCCCATTCCTCGCTGGTGCTGCTGTTGCTCCTGCTGCTGTCCAATCTCCGGATCGGGCAGCAGCTCCCTCGCCTTTTCAAGCAGAGGACGCAGACGCTCCGGCAAGTGTTCTTCCAAGAAGTCCAGCATCCGACCGATGCCGTCCGTCAGACGCTCGGTGAAGCTGCGTTCCTCCTGCAGCTCGGATTGCAGATAATAGTTTTCATCGCGCAGCCTCCGGTTTTCCTGTTCAAGCCTCTGCTGCCGCTGCGCTTCTTCCAGCCGCTTCTTCATGGACGGCACCTGTGACCGCAGACGGGTGTTTTCCTCCGTCAGCTCCTGTACCTTGTGCCGATCCGTCACGCTGCGCAGTGCCATTTTCTTTAGCTGCTCGACCTGATCCACCGTCACGCCCTTTACTGCCCCTGTGAGCGTCTTTTCCGGCTGAATATCATGCAGGGGTGCATTTACCCTGTCAGCCTCCTTTAAGAGCCGCACAGTGCCTTTCAGAGCGTCCCGCTGCCGTTCCAGCTCAGCAACCTCCCGCTCTACTGCCGCTGTCTGCTGCTGCACCGCTTCCAGCCTCGCAGCCGCTTCCTTGAACTGCGGCAAGTCCATGTGCGGTCTGTTCGTGCCGAGAGAGATAATTTCAAAATCGTGCCGCTGGGCGATCTCCGTCAGAGCTTCTTTCTCCCGTTCCATCCACGCCGCCCATTCGGTCTGCTTTCTGCCGACACCGACAAACCCCTGCTGCTTCAATGCCTGTTTCATAGATACCCTTGTAGAAAGTCCTCTTGACTGCTCCGTTGCCACAGGGATAAAATCGACATGGAGATGGGGCGTTGCCTCGTCCATGTGCAGCACCATATTGAACACCCGCAGATGGGGGTTGCGTTCTGCAAAAGACTCCGCAAAATCTTTCAGAGCTGCCGCCGCCCGTTCTCCGTCCGGCGTACCGCACCCACAGTCGCTCATGTTGCCGATCTGGAAGATCGCTTCATGGAACAGCTTTTCCTGTTTACTCTGCCGGATATGCTCATAGTAGTCCGGTATCTTATCTCTCGTTTTGGTTTTCTTTGCGTTGTAGGCTGCGAGAGCTTCATCAAAGACCATATGATAGACCTGCTTCAGATCCTCGTTGCAGAAAACAATGTTCTGCTCCGTCCGGCTCCGGTCTACATTCGCCGCTGAGAAGCTGCGGTTGTTGTGCCGGATGCTCCCTGCACCTGTCATACCCGAAATCGTAACTCCCATAAAATCGCCCCCTTTCCGCTTATTCTTCCGTCCTCTATTTTATCATAAATTTCCGCTAAAAACAACCTCTTTGTTACTTTCTGGTGAGAAAGTAACGCAAAAGCACTTTCACACCGCCACCCCATCGGTGCAGCGGTGTGAAAGTGCTTTGCGCCCCTAAAGGGGAGGGGTTGCCGGAGCTGCTTCACTGCCGGCTCGTGCCTGCTGCTCTGCCAGCTCCGGAGGGGCGCTGCCCCTGCCGTCTGCGGACGGCTCCCCGACCTTCATCCCACCGATAAACTGGAAGTTGTCTAAAATAGTAAAGCCGTACCGCTTACTATTTTTCTTTTACTGCTGAAACAGTATCTTTGATTGAATGCGTAGTTGTATCTATAACATTTAATTAGATGTCTAAAAAGCTTGTAGTTAAAGCTTTTTAGACATCTAAATCTAGGTACTAAAACAATTCATCCAGTAAAATATAATATTTTATTTTCTCCCAATCAGGCTTGATCCCCAGTAAGTCAAAAAATAGCTCGACATACTGTTCTTCCCCGATATCCTCCCTGATCGACCGGACGCAGAAGGCAATGTCATACCACTTGTCCGCCCTGCCGCTTCTCCCAAGATCAATAAAGCCACTTACTTTGCCATCTTTCACAAAGATGTTGCTGTCTCCCAGGTCGCCGTGGGAAAAGACAAGTTCCTCTTCGGGCTTTTCCGTCTTTAAAAAATCATACAGCTCGCGCGGATCTTTAAATGGAGTGTCTTCTTCCCAGTTTTCGCAATCCACATCGGCCAGATCGTTATTCAGTAAGTAATCCAATTCGGCTAAGCGGCTGTCTAAGCTATTCGTATAGGGACAATCCGATATGTCGATGGAGTGAAAGAGCCTGATGCACTCCGCATACAGCTCGATAATCTTTTCAGGGCTTTGTTCATCTTCATACTCTTCCGAGCAAAGGACGCCATCGGCCTCACTCATGAGCAGATTGCTCCAGCCATCATGCCGTTCAAAGTGCAGGACCTTTGGAACAGGCAGCTTTCCTTCCAGCCATAGCATCATGTCCTTTTCCCGTTCCACATCATAGGTGGTCCCTTTATACCGGCTGTCCGTCATTTTTAAATATAGGTTTTCATTTTCTCCCACCAGCTTATATACCTTAGCAGGAGACATTCCTTCCGTATCTTTTACGCAGCGGTATTTTTCGATCAGTTTTTTCAATTCCGGTGATATTCTCATTTTAGCCATTTATTATTTCCTTCCTCTTTTCTACAGTATTTAAAGATACCCCAAGATTTTCGGCTGCTTTACGAAGCGGCAATTCAGGATGATAGTTTTCAAATTCCGATTTATCGCTCATTCCTATGTTTCATTTTAGCACCCTCGGAATGATATTTCCACCAGTCAGCCACAAAATATTTTACGGAACAGTGGGGTAGCTGTCTGTTCTCTTATTTGTGTTACTTTATGGCACATGAGCATTGCCTGCCGGATTCATACATGCTGCAATATAAAAAACAAGAAGCAATTTCTTTTCCCTTGTGTTCTTGCAATTTCCCAATGGAGTGATTAGAATAAAAAAGGAAACATATTTGTGGACAGGCCGCAGGGCGCGCCAACACCTTACGACTTTGTGGGAATGAACACACCACTCAACACAGCAGTCTCTGATTGTACCGTGGGGCACTTATGTCTCTTTCACAGCGTGGTTGCAAGAAGTGAGAAACAGCCTGTGTTACGCATTGATGGTTTCGAAGCGATGTTGAGTTCACAGACTCGGCATCGCTTTGATGTTTCCCGCGGATATTCCACGCGCAAATCATGAATTGGAGGGAAGCAGCATGAAAAAGCATCTTCGTTTTTTCGCATTGGCCTTGTCGGCCAGCCTGGCCCTGTCAACCACAATCATGGCGGTTTCTCCATCGTTTTCCGATGTGCCGGGCACACACTGGGCGAGCGCGGAAATCACAGAAGCGGTCAACCGGGGAATCACCAACGGCTATGACGACGGGACGTTCCGTCCCACCGCCAGCGTCACCAACGGCCACTTCTCCGCATTCCTGGCGCGGGCATTCTACAAGGGGGAGTACGATGATTCCAACGCGAACCCCTGGTGGAATCCCTACACCGACGCGCTCGACCGTCACGGCGTACTGGAGGATACCACGCTGGGGACGACCATCCGAACGGTTACCATCAATGAGCCTATCAACCGCTATGATATGGCGCAGATGATGTATAATGTCCTAATGGATCAGGGTGCGCAGATCCCTGCCCAGGCGGAGCAGGAGAAGGCCCAGGCCGCCATCGGAGATTGGGCGAGTGTCCCCACCGAGTACTAGAATGCGGTGACCGCTTGCTATGCCGCCGGCGTGCTGAACGGGCAGACCGATGGAAACTTTGGCGGAACGAACCTGATGAACCGCACCCAGGGCTGTGTGGTTGTGGATCGGCTCACCAATTACATTGCCGAAAACCCCGGCGATGGAACTGCCAATCCCGACCAGGGGAATGACGGGGATGAGGATACTACCCCGCCTGCTTCCACAGAAACCCTGGCAAATGGAGAGCCTGCGACCGTCGAGAATGTCTTGGCCATGCTGGACGAAATCAAGGAAAAGTATCCGCAGGGAACTCCTTGGACTGTAGCCAACAGCTATTATTCTCCCGCTTTCGGCACAAATAGTACAGGGTGTGCTGCGTACGCCTATACTGTAAGTGACCTGATTTTTGGGGACTTGCCTGTACGGAAGCACACCGACTATTCTTCTATCAAACCGGGAGATGTCCTGGAGATTAAGAATTCCAGTGGGCAGACTTTTCACTGGTCTGTCGTCGCATCGGAAGTCGATGACGAAGGGTGGTTCCAAACCACAGGCTGCGGACGTATTCCTGTGGATACCGTCCTTTGGAATAGCTGGGGAGATATCAACAGCGAAAGTGCAAACTGGGTAGTCTACACCAGATACCCTGAATAAACAAGTCCCTCATCAAGAGCAAGACTTTCATGGAAAACCATGGGAGTCTTGCCCCTTCTTTTTGCGCGTTTGAGAAAGAGAAAAACACACTCTATGAAAGGAAGGGAAAATGCTTATGCATGCTTTGGCGGACTGGAGGAGCGGTCTGTTTTAGCGGAAAGGCTGAGCGGATT
>ENA-UOJP01003065-UOJP01003065.1-human-gut-metagenome-genome-assembly--contig:-C102-NODE-3065-length-10472-cov-4.991456_pt1 | contig 10472 bp, 10 predicted proteins | sample MGYA00242353_ERZ723900 | MGnify/ENA metagenome assembly ERZ723900
AGGTCCCTCACGAGCTTAGCACTGCTGCGTACTCCAAAGAGTGCAAACGGTCCCCACAGCAATTCATTCCGTCCGGATTCCCCCTCCACGTTCAACCTCCCACAGGGATGGAAGACTCAGCCATCCCCCTCACCACACCGGACATGGTCCGTTCCGGACGCGTCCTCCGGACCTCAGTTAAATCTCATTATACATTAATCTCCGCCTTCACGCCCAATTCCGCCTGATTAGCATCCAGCAGAGGCCGAATCACCTCATCAAGGAATTCTTCCACCTGCTCTTTTGCGCGTCCGGTGTATCTGGAAGGCTCCATTGCCCTGTTTAACTCTTCCAGCGTCAGATTAAATGCCGGATCGGCGGCAATCAGTTCCAGGAGATTATTATCAAGACCTTTTTCCTTGACATTCTTACCGGCCTCCATGGAAAGCGTACGGATCTTCTCATGCAGTTCCTGCCTGTCTCCGCCTGCCTTTACGGCATCCATCATAATATTCTCCGTAGCCATGAAAGGAAGTTCGGACATCAGCCGTTTTTCGATTACTTTCGGATACACCACAAGCCCGTCTACTACATTCAGATAGAGATCCAGGATTCCGTCGATTGCCAGGAAACCCTCCGGGATGCTGAGGCGCTTGTTTGCAGAATCATCCAGGGTCCGCTCAAACCACTGGGTGGACGCAACCATCATCGGGTTCATCATATCGGCCATTACATAGTTGGCAAGAGACGCCATACGCTCGCTTCTCATCGGGTTTCTCTTATATGCCATGGCAGAGGAGCCGATCTGATTCTTTTCAAATGGTTCTTCCACTTCTTTAAGATGCTGGAGAAGGCGGATATCGTTGGAAAATTTATGGGCGCTCTGCGCAATGCCTGCCAGGACGCTCAGCACGCGGCTGTCAATTTTTCTGGAATAGGTCTGGCCGGATACCGGATAACAGCCTGCAAATCCCATCTTGTCGGCAATCCTCTGATCCAGCTTCCTGCATTTTGCATGATCGCCGTCAAACAGCTCCAGGAAACTGGCCTGGGTACCGGTCGTTCCTTTAGAACCTAATAGCCTCAGGGAATCAATGAGGTAATCGAGATCATCCAAATCCAGTTTCAGCTCCATCATCCACAGAGTCGCCCTCTTGCCCACCGTCGTCGGCTGGGCCGGCTGGAAATGGGTAAATGCCAGCGTCGGCTGCGCTTTGTACTTATCGGCAAATACGGCCATCTCATGGAGGACGTTGATCAGTTTCCTGCGCACCAGCTTCAGCGCTTCCGCCATAATAATAATATCCGTGTTGTCTCCCACATAGCAGGAGGTGGCGCCGAGATGGATAATACCTTACGCCTGCGGACACTGGACACCATATGCGTAGACATGGGACATAACATCGTGACGCACCAACTTCTCTCTCTCTTTTGCCACTTCAAAATTAATCTCGTCCTGGTGCTGCTTCAATTCGTCAATCTGTTCCTGTGTGATAGGAAGGCCGAGTTCCTTCTCCGTCTCCGCCAGGGCAATCCACAGCTTTCTCCAGGTTCTGAACTTTTTCTCCGGTGAGAAAATATACTGCATCTCTTTGCTGGCATAACGCTCTGAAAGGGGGCTTACGTATCTGTCGTACATGATTTTACCTCACTTTTCTATTTCTGGCCGCACCGTCTTGGCTCCGGTGCATAAAACCGGCTTCCACCATTCATTATAGCGGAAGCCGTGTCTGTTCTCAATTGCTGTTTCGCCGGTATTACTGTCTGTCGGCAATTCCAAGACGTCTGAATACTTCATTGTATGCGTCTTCCACATTGCCCATATCGCGTCTGAAACGGTCTTTATCCAGTTTTTCATGAGTCTCTTTATCCCAGAGACGGCATGTATCCGGTGATACCTCGTCAGCCAGGATAATCTGTCCATGATAGCGGCCGAATTCAATCTTAAAGTCGATTAACTCGATACCAAGCTCACCGAAATATTTACGCATTACTTCATTTACCTTGAATGCATATTTTGTAATTGTGTCTATCTCTTCCTCCGTAGCCAGTTCCAGAGACAGCGCATAGTATTTATTGATAAACGGATCGCCTAAATCGTCGTTCTTGTAGCTGAATTCCAGGGTTGGACACTTGAATTCGATTCCTTCTTCCATGCCCATCTTCTTTGCAAAACTGCCTGCGGAAAAGTTTCTGATAATTACCTCCAGCGGTACAATCTCCACTTTCTTAACGGCCGTCTCCCTGTCGCTTAATTCCTCTACTAAATGAGTCGGCACTCCCTCCGCCTCAAGCAGTTTGAAAATGTGATTTGTCATACGGTTGTTGATTGCGCCCTTGCCTACGATAGTTCCTTTTTTCAGTCCGTTGAATGCTGTGGCGTCATCCTTGTAATCTACAATTAAAACGTCCGGATCTTCAGTTGTGTAAACTTTTTTTGCTTTTCCTTCATATAACAAATCTACTTTTTTCATCTGCATTCACCTGTCCTTTTTATTTATAAGTTTTCAATATAAAAGAGCTTCATTTCAGTAGAAATTATAATACAATGGCTGAGTAAAATCAATACTGTGTTTTATTAAATTAATTAATAACCACTCAGGGGCGGGCATTATGAATCGCATTATCATCCGCGCGCTCCGTCTCGGTTCTCTGGTGGAAAAAAATGATCTCCCCGCTTTTGATACGGACGGAAATACGGAAAACATCAAAAAAACGGCCGCCATTCTCTGTACCGTATTCGAGGATTGTCTGTGTGTCCTTAAGTTCCTCCACCGTCAGAAATGCCTCTTTGAATGCTCCCACCGCGGCCAGATACAGCACAGCGGCCAAAAAAATCATTGATAAAGCCAATCTTCTTTTCCTGCTCCTTCTAAGCCGGAGCTTCCTGAAAAAATGTATCAGGCTCCTGCGTCTCTTTCTCCGTAAACGGCTGTTTCGTAAATCATCTGCATGTTTGGGCAACCGCATCGTCTCCTTTGCTGCTGCCTCTCCCGCAATATCCAGTCTCCAACCTAACTATAGCGGATTCCTGCAAAAATGTAAAGAAAAAGCGGACATTCTGAAAAAAACCAGAAAATCCGCCAAAAATTATATTTCCGCCTTCTCATTGCCTATGATAAATCTCTGTTCAAATTCTTCTGCAGGCATTGGTTTATAAAATACAAAGCCCTGAATGTAATCGCACCCCAATTCCTTTAGGATGTTCACGTAACCCCTTGTCTCAACGCCTTCTGCAATTACTTTCATCTCCAGCTCTTTGGCTGTCTCCACAATATGTCTGACAAGAATGCGTTCTCTGGTATCCGATTCATTCTGAAAAAGCGATCGGTCGATTTTAAGCGTGTTCAAATCAGCATTGGTAAGCACACTGAATGATGAATATCCGCTTCCGAAATCATCCAACGCGCAGCTGAAACCGAACTCTCTTAATTGCTTCACAACGCGGCTTACAAGCTCCACCTGGTTAAGGACAATACTCTCCAGTAGTTCAAACTCGATGCAGTCTTTGGGACATGGCACCTTATTATAAACCTCCTTATAGTGGTCCAGAAAGTACCGGTAATTAAACATGTTGCTGGAAAGATTCACACTGATCCGTATCTTTTTTCCGTAGAGATCGATCCATTTGTTAATATAACGGCATACCTTTTCAAATAAATATAAATCGAGATCACTGATCAGGCCGTTGCGGACCAGCTCCGGAAGAAATTCACCTACCGGAATCATCCCCCGCTCCGGATTTATCCATCTGACCAATGCCTCGGCTTCATGAACTTCCCCCGTTTTCAGATCCACTTTCGGCTGCAGATAAAGCTTGAATTCCTCATTTTCCATTGCCGGCTGAAGCATTTGTTCAAAATCATAGCTTGTCAGATTCTTATCCTGATATGTCATTCCATAGACTTCCATATGGGAATTCCTGTAGGCAGTCTCCGGACACACAGACCGGCAGATATCGGCATTATATTGGGCCGTGAAATAATCGGCAGGTTTTTCGGGCAGCAGATATATTCCCATTCCCATATATACCTTGCCGGTCCCCTCATTATACGGCATATCCCGCACGTGGGCATTGAAATCAATTAAGTAATGAAATATTTCATCATAGTCCTTCGACAGCTTCACCAGCATACTAAAGCCGTCCACAGAAATTCTGGCGACATACTCATCTTCCTTTATCCATTCGGAAATTGCCTTATATACTTTTTCAACCAGCCGGTCCCCCGCCTCTCTCCCGAAAAGCCGGTTAAAAATACGGAATCGCTTTATCTTCAAGCTAATCAGCGCATATTCTTCCGGATTTTTCCCGCAGACCTCCTCATATTTTTCCCGGAGCCACTGCTCATTTTCATATCAATCATGATATTGTCCTCTGACTTATGTATTATTCTGTATATATTCTAACTTCAATTCTACCACTAAGACTCTGTTTTCACAACGGTGAAACACTTACTTCGCCAACTTTTCATTATCCTCCGCCACCAGACGATAACCTGCATGCTCCGCGCACAGCTTACCGGCATCAAACGAAAAAACAACCCGGCCGGAAATTCATCTTTCCCGACCAGGCTGTCTGCTGCTTTTTCAGTCGTTTAATCACCCACTGAACTTTCCATTGTAGAGGAAACCGTACCGTCGTCTACAGCATGTTCCACTCCGTTTTTTATGTCCTCTGCACCGTCTTTAATGTCGTCGGCAAGTCCGTCAAGCACTCCTGTGCTTTCTCTCGCATCGGTACCGTTTGTCGGTCCGTTTGCCATACCGCCTTCGGTGCTTTCCGCACTGATTGCAGACTGAGACTGTCTTGTGGATTCGGTCGATTTCGTATTATTACGTCCGTCACCGCATCCGGATGCTAAAGCCATAACAAAAATGAGCATAAGGCCTAAAACGATCTGTCTTGATTTTTTCATAATAACATCTCCTTTCTACCACATAGTATGTACAGCGGAGAAAGGATTTATATTGTCAAAAACTGGAAATTTCTTTTCAGGCATTCATCAGCCTATCACATCGGCCATCGTATACAATCCAGGCTCTTTTCCGGCCAGGAACTTGGCGGCCTGAATTGCTCCCTTGGCAAAAATTGCTTTTGAATAAGCCGTGTGGGAAAAGGTCACCACCTCATCTTTTCCTGCAAAAATCACATCATGTTCGCCGACAATGGAGCCGCCGCGGACTGCCTGGATGCCGATTTCTTTTTTATCGCGTTTTACACGCTCGGCCGATCTGTCATATTTATAATGATAGGCATGATCCATCGCTTCATTGATGGAATCCGCCAGTGCAATCGCCGTGCCGCTCGGCGCATCCACCTTCTGATTATGATGCTTTTCTACAATTTCAATATCAAAGTCAGCCGCGGCCAGAACCTGCGCAGCCTCCCTTACGAGTTTCAGAAGTACGTTGACCCCCAGGGACATATTGGCGGAGCGCAGTACCGCTGTCCTCTCAGCCACTTTTGCAACACGGCTGATCTGCTCTTCAGACAGACCTGTGGTACAGACCACCACGGGCATTCCCGTCCTTTCACACCAGCTGAGCATCGTATCGGCTGCTTTGGCAATTGAAAAATCAATCATAACATCGGCTTTAACGGTACATTCGTCAAGTGACGTAAATACCGGAAAGGATGTATCTTTATTATCTGCAATATCTATGCCTGCCACAATGGAAATATCTTCATCATTTTCCGCAAGCCCTGCAATTACTCTTCCCATGGCTCCATTGCAGCCATGCATAATCGCTCTTACCATCTTATGCACCTCCGCTTTTCCATTAAAGAAGTCCGTAATTTACCAGTTCTTTTCTAAGTCTTTCTTTATTCTGCGGTTCCATCTCCACCAGAGGTTTGCGGAACGGGCCTACTTCCTTGCCCATCATATTCATTGCCTCTTTAACCGGAATCGGATTCACTTCACAAAACAGGGCATCGATTAAAGGTATGGCATCGAGCTGCATCTTCGTGCTTTTTGCCGCCTCGCCCTTGAAATAAAGTTCACACATGTCATGAACCTGGCGCGGAGCGATATTGGATAATACAGAAATTACGCCCTTGCCCCCCAGGGAAAGAAGCGGAACAATCTGGTCATCGTTGCCGGAATACAGATCGACCCATCCGTCCGAAAGACTTGCTATCTTTGCAATTGAAGAGAAATTACCGCTGGCCTCTTTTACGCCCACGATATTTTCCACATTTTTGCAGAGATCCACGATGGTCTCAGGGTTGATATTGATCCCGGTTCTTCCCGGAATGTTATAGAGCAGTATCGGAATCTTAACCGCCTCTGCGACCTCGGTAAAATGGATTCTAAGGCCCTTCTGCGTGGATTTGTTATAATAAGGGGACACAAGTAAAAGTCCGTCCGCCCCTGCCTCCTCCGCACACTTTGAGAGATAGACCGCCGTTGCCGTACAGTTGGAGCCTGTACCTGCAATGACCGGAATCCGTCCGTTAACCACATCACAGGTGAATTTAATCTCCTTGATATGTTCGTCATGAGTCAGCGTCGCCGACTCTCCTGTCGTTCCGCAGATAATAATACTGTCCGTTCCTCCTGCTATCTGCTCTTCCACGAGTTCTTCCAGCTTGGAATAATTAATTTCCCCGCTCTCTTTAAATGGCGTTACCAACGCTACTCCTGCACCTTCAAAAATTGACATTGTGATATCCTCCTTCAATCTGTAGTCAGACTTCCTGGTTTATCCGGGATTCACAGGCATTCTCTCTTATTCCTGCGAATAAATAAAGCTGGCACGTCGGCCAGCTCAAAATGTACAACAAATGATCCCGTAGCTCCCCATCGTTTCTGATGACAGTCATATGATTATTCATCATATGCCCAGAACAGCACTTGCAGATACACTGTTCTTCGGCGTCTTTCCCTTTCCACGGTCATCTACTGTTCCTGCCACATCCGGCCGCTTACTGATGATCGACGCAACCTCTACCTCAATATATTTGTTCTTATATTATCATTACTTCCGGTTCTTGTCAACTGTGAGGTTTGACAATCTGTAAATACAGGGGTTCCAGATTCCCTGATTCAATAAATGAAAAAACAGTTTCAGATATTGGTATCATTCTCAATCCTTGTAACCACATCGGCATGTTCCTTCACCTGCGGGGGACAAACCTTTCCTGTCAGTATCAGGCTCACGTTCTCTTCCCTCAGGGAAAGCATATTCGAGAAATCTTCCATGGACATCAATTCCAAATCCAGAACCCCGAGAAATTCATCTAAAATCAGTAAGTCACATTCGCAGGTGGTCAGTACCTTCTTGGCAAAATTAATACCATTCTGGATATTAATCCGCTCTTCCTGCTTCTGTGATTCATTGAGTGTGTTAAAGTAGCCGCACTGCTTCTCAAAGCGGAACACTTTCATATCAGGTTCCAGACGCTTCAGCCATTCTGATGACTCCGGGCTTAATGCTCCCTTTAAGAACTGAATCATAATTACCCTTTTATTCTTTGTTATCGCTCCGATCCCCTTGCCCAGAGCCATAGACGTCTTTCCAACCCCGTCGCCGCAGATAACCTGAACAATTCCCTTATCCATATACAGCACCTCTTTAATCTGTGTTTTACCGGTAATCATTATGCTGGCAAGTCTGAGATGTAACGCTGTTACGTTACTTTACCAGGCCGACTTATTCTAGCACATTTTTACTGCATTTGCAAGTATCTGTTACAGCTCAGCCTTCGGCCAAACTGCAACAAATGATGCACAGAAACGGCAAAAAAGTGCCGTTTCGCGCCGCAAAACTCGGGATTTCCGCAAAAAGCAGCGAAAACACCTCGCGGAATACATCATAGCTGAACTGTTATAAGTATCTTACTTATTCCTGCTCCACACACTCAAGCTTGCTGACGGATACTTCATACGCTATTCTCTTCTCACAATCTGTTTCACTCAGTTTTTTCGTATATTCCCTGCTCTGTACGCGCCCCCAGACGCAGACTCTGCTGCCAACCTCAAAGCCTGATGCATATCTGGCATTTCTTCCCCATGCAATACAGGGTATGTAGTCGGATTTTCCATACGGACGGTTAACGGCCAGCAGGAGATCTGCAATTTCCCTGCCAAGAGGAGTTTTCCTGTAAATCGGTTCCTTGCAGATATAGCCGTCCAGAAAAATCTGGTTTGTTTTTGTATAATCCGTGAATTCTTCCAGGAAATTGACCTCACGGACGAAAATGGAAAGCACAAGTCTGTTTTTTGTCCCCTCATGACGGTTGTAAGAACGGAACTGGCCGAGAGCTTCCATCGTACAGCCCTGATAATCCTTTGACACGTCCAGAAGACGCTCCGAAACCATCAGAGGGATGATGTCCACCTGATCACTCAGTCTGCTGACAGCCATGTCTACCACATAAAATCCTTCTCCAAATACTTCATGGCTGAATTTGAATTCAGAAACCACTTCTCCAATTACACTCACCTTGTTGTTTTCAATCACTTTTTCTGACATAGTACTTCTCTCCTCTTTCTTTCCACTAAATTTCTTTTCTATTCTTTTATCTTGCAATCGTCCTTTCAGAATCACGATCAGATACAATTGCTAATATAATGTTTATGCAGAAAATTCCAGTTTAGAAGATATTTCGAATCAAAGATTTCTACAGGAAAAGACAATCGGAGGAGACAAAAAGGGACGCCCAGAAAAGCGTCCCCTGTCGTTTTTATTTAATTTATACGGCTCGGCGGCCTGTCATATCAGGCTTTTCCCCAATCAGCCTTTATCTTTTCTGCTGATTGCGGACCTCTTTCTCATTGTCGGATCGAGGATTTTTTTGCGGATACGCAGGCTTGTGGGCGTTACTTCGAGAAGCTCATCCGTATCGATAAAGTCCAGGCACTGTTCCAGGCTCATCTCTTTTGGCGTAGTCAGCCTGAGCGCTTCATCGGCGCTGGAAGAACGTGTATTGGTCAGCTTTTTCGTCTTGCAGACGTTCAGCTCAATATCCTCAGGCTTCGCGCTCTGTCCGATAATCATACCGGAATAAACCTTTACGCCCGGCCCGATAAAGAGGGTTCCCCTCTCCTGTGCATTGAAAAGGCCGTAGGTAATGGATTCGCCTGCCTCAAAGGCAATCAGCGAGCCCTGCTTGCGGTAATTAAGCTCGCCCTTAAAGGGGCCATATCCGTCAAAGCTGGTGTTCAGAATACCGTTTCCCTTTGTATCGGTCATAAACTCGCCGCGGTAACCAATCAGCCCCCTGGACGGAATGGCAAATTCAAGTCTGGTATATCCTCCGCCGATCGGGCTCATGCCCTGAAGTTCACCCTTGCGGCTTGTAAGCTTCTGGATAACGGCGCCGGTAAACTCTTCCGGAACATCGATATAGGCGATCTCCATCGGCTCCAGTTTTCTGTTTCTCTCGTCATAATGATAGAGAACCTCCGCCTTGCTGACTGCAAATTCAAAGCCTTCTCTTCTCATATTTTCAATGAGGACCGACAGGTGAAGTTCGCCGCGGCCCGAAACTTTAAAACAGTCGGGAGAATCCGTTTCCTCCACCCGGAGGCTGACGTCCGTGTTAAGCTCCCGGAATAATCTTTCCCTGATGTGGCGGGAAGTGATATATTTCCCCTCCTGGCCTGCCAGAGGGCTGTCGTTTACCATAAAATCCATGGCAATGGTCGGCTCGGATATTTTCTGGAACGGAATGGCCTCCGGGTTTAACGGAGAACAGATGGTGTCGCCGATATGGATATCCGCAATACCGGAAATCGCTACGATCGAGCCAATCCCCGCCTCCGTCACCTCCACTTTGTTAAGACCTTCAAACTCATACAGCTTGCCGATCTTCACCTTGCGGAATTTGTCAGGCTCATGATGGTTCACAATCACACATTCCTGATTTACTTTGAGGGTTCCGTTATCCACTTTGCCGACACCGATTCTTCCCACATACTCATTATAATCAATGGTGCTGATCAGAACCTGGGTCTCAGCCTCCGGATCTCCTTCCGGAGCCGGAATATATTCAAGAATCGTCTCAAAAAGCGCGGACATGTCCTCTTCCGGATCATTGATATCCTTTTTGGCAAATCCGGCTCTTGCGGATGCGTAAATGAACGGGCACTCCAACTGTTCATCAGATGCATCCAGATCCATAAACAATTCCAGAATCTCATCCACCACATCATCCGGTCTGGCTTCAGGGCGGTCTATTTTATTGATGCAGACTATAACCGGAAGATCCAGATCCAGTGCCTTTCTCAGAACAAATTTCGTCTGAGGCATCGCGCCCTCATATGCGTCCACAACAAGGACAACGCCGTTAACCATCTTAAGAACCCGCTCAACCTCGCCGCCGAAATCGGCATGGCCCGGCGTATCAATGATGTTGATTTTCGTACCATTATAATTGACCGCAGTATTTTTTGATAAAATTGTAATACCGCGCTCCCGCTCAATATCATTGGAGTCCATAACACGGTCACAAACCACCTGGTTCTCGCGGAATATTCCGCTCTGTC
>ENA-UOJP01003071-UOJP01003071.1-human-gut-metagenome-genome-assembly--contig:-C102-NODE-3071-length-10450-cov-6.269841_pt1 | contig 10450 bp, 9 predicted proteins | sample MGYA00242353_ERZ723900 | MGnify/ENA metagenome assembly ERZ723900
TGTCTGTCTGTGCGATTATGCTGCCCGTTTCAGCAAATGTCAATAGGGCATCACGGTAAAATTCATATTGTTTTTTCCGTGCTTCAATTTCTGCTGGAAGACCAATGTTTAGGTCGGAACAGATGGCATCGAAGTTGTCCAAAACGTGAACTAATCGTTTCTGCACATTCACCGGTGGAACAGGTATCTCGAACTTCCTTATTTTCTCCATTGGTATATTTTTCATAGATGATGATTGTAGCAGGCGGTTAATCTGTGTATTCCAAAATTGATTGCTTTGAAAATAGTATTTCATAAATTCCGGTAACAAATCTTCGCTATTGGAACGAATCAATGCAACATTAGGTGCTAAGTAGTATTTATCTTCTTGGTCTATCAATGCTACTTGCCCAATTGTTCCCACATATGTAAAAAGCATATCACCAATATGAAGTTTACTTCTATTCAATTTGGACAAATCACTGTGATCAATATACTTTACATCATCTAAGTTTAGCTTTCCACTTTTCACATTTAAGCCACGAAGGGCAATTATTTCACCCTCATCCGAGTAGGTAACATATTTGGTGAATTCATATCCAGCTAATTTCGTTACTGTTGCGACATCTCCTAAAATCACTTTTTTTACATCGTATTCAAAGGTCAGCATTGTATCTCGATAATATTCATACTGTTTTTTCCTTGCTGTAAGCTCCGTTATAAGTTCCGCTGTAAGTTCCGCTGTAAGTTCCGTGAAATTATCCAGTATACGGACAATTTCACTCTGCACCTCCAATGGTGGGACAGGAAGTAACAATGCTTTTACAATATCTACATTAAGGTTTTGAACTGCGCCCCCAAAGGAAGCTCTTTTAGCCATTTCCTGCTGTACCGTTGATGAATTCAAAAGATAATACAAAAAATCCGTCATAAAGACATTCTGAAAAGCACTGATAGCAAGCCAACCATCATGAATGCACCCGTCAATTGCTAAAATATAGGGACGACCAAAGCTCATAGAATTGGATAAGATAAAATCTCCTTTTTTTACTCTTCGAGATTTTTCAGCTCCATCAATCGTAATTTTTTCATTTGCATGAGTAATATATTTACTTCCAACAGCAACATCACCAATCTTTATCCAGTTAACTCCACTTTCATCTGTTGTAATAAAACTTTTAATTGGCCTTGGCGATGCTCCACGCAAAATTGTTGCTACATCGCCAAACGGTCTATATTCCACCCCATCCGGACATAACTCTGCAATCAATTCATCCAATCTACTCATGCTCTACACCACCTTCATTCAAAAATCGGTCGAAATCACTTTCAAACAACCTATCCTGTTTCACTCTGTATTTTTCAAATTCAGCAAGAGCATGTCTCTTTGCAACATCCTTGGAGATTTTCCCTGCATTGGTCAAAATTTCTTTCTTGGAAAGACGCAAAACGCCTTCAAATTGTTTCGCCCAATCTTCCATGGTCATAGGAATATTATCCAATGCCATATTCTCTGCAAGGTCTAAATATGCACTTACAATTCTGGACATAGCGCTAAGTTCTTTTTCTGTCAAATAATTCTTTGCTACAATTACGTCAAATTGCTGTATCTTTCCGTCTGGTGCATCTTTCCAGGTGGTCAGTCCCATATGTTCTTTTTCGCTGTCAGCACGATTACGGATAACCTCTGCGGCTGTTTCTCCATGTATCACCCATTTACGGAACTGTACTGCACGTGGAGAATCCACTTTATTCCATATGGAAACAATTGCTTTTAAGTTATAGCGTTTGGTATCATACTCTTTCCCGTCACTGGCAGTTATTCGAAAAATTCGAATAACTGAATTACCGTCTAATTCCCCTGTTTTAAAGGCTTTTTGCAAATGATAATTTATAGTATTTACTTCCTCATTATACAGCAATGCCAACATTTTCTGACTTAGCCATACATTTTCATCGGCATAGATGGCATTTACATCACTCTGTCCTGTAGCAGTCAAAAAAGTTAAGTATTCAGCGGCTGATGAACGAAGGATAGACACTTCATTTTTCATTTTTGCCATGATTACACCTCGATTTCTTCAATAATCTTGCGGATGGCTTCACGCAGTTCGTCTTCTCGTTTTACGATTTCTTCAATCTCTGCATTCAGCTTTACAATATCAATCTTTTCACGGGTGTCCTCAGCCTCCACATAAGTGGAAACGGAAAGATTATAGTCTGCCGCTGCAATTTCGTCATAATCAGCCACATGGGAGAAGTGTGCAACTTCCTCACGCTTAGAGAACACATCCACGATTCGGTCTATGTTTTCCGGGGTCAGCTTATTGTTGTTGGTCACCTTAATGCACTCATTGGATGCATCAATAAACAGGGTCTTGTTATCGTTTTTGTTTTTCTTCATCACCATAATACAGGTGGCAATGGATGTACCGAAGAACAAATTGCTGGGCAGTTGGATGATGCAGTCCACATAGTTGTTGTCTACCAGATATTTGCGGATCTTCTGCTCTGCACCGCCACGGTACATAATACCCGGAAAGCATACGATGGCAGCAGTACCGCCCGTTGCCAGCCATGAAAGACTGTGCATAATAAATGCCATATCCGCCTTACTTTTTGGTGCCAGAACCCCGGCAGGAGAAAAGCGCGGGTCATTGATAAGCAATGGATTTTCGTCACCCGCCCATTTGATGGAGTAGGGAGGATTGGACACGATAAGTTCAAACGGCTCATCATCCCAATGCTGTGGGCTGATAAGCGTATCCTCACAAGCTACATTGAATTTATCAAACCCAACATCGTGCAGGAACATATTGATTCGGCACAGGTTGTAAGTGGTGATGTTGATTTCCTGCCCGTAAAATCCATTACGGATGGCATCTTTTCCAAGCACTTTTTCTGCTTTCAAAAGCAGAGAACCAGAACCACACGCAGGGTCATACACCTTATTGATTTCAGTTTTACCTACCGTACCAAGCCTTGTCAGCAGTTCTGATACATCGGCAGGCGTATAGAACTCACCCCCAGATTTACCTGCATTAGAGGCATACATGGACATAAGGTATTCGTAGGCATCGCCAAAGGCATCAAAAGTGTGGTCTTTTACCGCACCGAGGTTCATTTCGCCCACGCCATTTAATAGCTTGACCAGTTTCTCATTACGTTTGGCAACAGTAGAACCCAGCTTATTGCTGTTAACGTCATAATCATCAAACAGTCCGGCAAAGTCACTTTCTGCCTCGCTGCCTTTCGCCGATTCCTCTATATGACGGAATACGCTTTCCAGCGTCTCATTCAAATTTTCATCGTTTGCAGCCTTTGCTCTGACGTTGCAGAACAGCTCGCTTGGCAAAATGAAAAAGCCTTTTTCTTCCACCAGACCGTCCCGTGCTTCTTCGGCTTCATTATCTGACATCGTTGCAAAATTAAAATCGGTATTTCCTGCTTTGATTTCACCGTCATTGATGTAGCAGCACAGGTTCTCAGAAATATAGCGGTAAAACATTGTACCGAGGACATAGTTCTTAAAATCCCACCCATCCACTGCACCACGCAGTTCATCCGCTATTGCCCAGATTGCACGATGGAGTTCATCACGCTCTTGTTCCTTTTTAGTATCAACCATTTTCTTTTCCTCCGTCATCGTCTGGAATAAATTCTAAAATATCATCTACGCCACAGTGCAGCACACGGCAAATACTCTCCACACTGTCAAGAGAGATGTATCCGCCTCGTTTTAGCCGTGTGATGATGTTGGCAGAGAACCCTGCCTCCTGCATCAACTGTGCATTTGTCATATCTTTTTCTATCAATAAATGAAACAGTTTTTTATAACTGACTGCCATAACACACCTCCATAATCCTGTTAGCAGATATGCTTAAAGCATATCACGCATAAGTGAATTTTTCAATCTATATATAAAGGTATTTACAAAAAGAAAACGACCACACAGGAGCATTTCTACTCTTACATGGTGGTTATTCTCTTTGCACCGTTTGGGGAGGCGTCCTTAAAAACTTGATTTTTTCAAATCCCCAAGCTGCACTCCCTTTCAGTCCGGCAGGAAATAAAATAACATGGACACCGCCGGAAGAATCTGTTACCATCAAGAAAAGACCGAGGTTGAAAGGAGAGAGAATAATCGTATGAATCCACTTATTTTTCAATCGGATTTCGGGAGGGCTGACGGAGCCGTGAGCGCCATGTATGGAGTGGCATATTCCGTATGCAGTGATCTGAAGATTTCCGATCTGACGCATGAAATTCCTCAGTATGACATTTGGGAGGCTTCCTACCGTCTGATCCAGACTGTGAGCTATTGGCCGGAGGGTGCGGTTTTTGTATCCGTTGTGGATCCGGGAGTAGGTTCCACCAGAAGAAGCATTGTGGCGAGGACAGAGGGCGGCCAGTATGTGGTGACGCCGGACAACGGGACACTCACCCACATCAAGAAGCTGTGCGGTATTACAGAGGCCAGGGTGATCGATGAAACGGTGAACCGTCTTCCGGGCTCCGGGGAAAGCTATACCTTCCATGGACGGGATATTTATGCCTACACAGGGGCCAGGCTGGCTTCCGGAATCATTGATTTTGAAGGAGTGGGGCCGGAGGTGCCGGTGGACAGTGTGGTGGAAATTCCTTTCGAGCCTGCCCGCCTGCAGGAAAATGAGGTATCCGGTACCATCGATGTGCTGGATGTCCGTTTCGGCAGCCTTTGGACGAATATACCCCGGAAATTATTCCTGCAGATGGGTGTGGCCCATGGAGACAGGATAGAGGTTATTATAGAAAAAAGAGGACATACCGTTTACCGTACGTCCCTGATATATGCCCATTCCTTTGCGGACGCATTTATCGGCGAGGCGCTTGTGTATGTAAACAGTCTGGATTTCATGGCTGTAGCGATAAATCAGGGTAATTTTGCAAGAGCTTATAATGTGGGAACCGGCCTTTAGAGGCGTATAACCATGCGGAAGTCAACACTTAACAGGTAATTATTGCTATTGCCGCATTTTCATACTATAATAGAAAAGTTAAAACCCGGCCGCCGGCAGGATCTGCAGGCGGCCATGATAATCAGACTGCCCGGGCCTTTGTGTCCCGGCCGGTTTTGGAAAAGAGGTACATAAAATGGGCTGGGAAGAAAAGGTACGCAGAGTAGTTCCCTATATTCCCGGGGAACAGCCAAAACAGAAGGGAATAATAAAGCTGAATACCAATGAATGTCCTTATCCGCCGTCACCTCTGGTGAAACGGAAAGCAGCGGAGTTCCGGACGGATGAGCTTCGGCTGTATCCGGATCCGGATGCATCGCTTCTGGTAAAGAGCCTTGCGGATTATTACGGTGTAAAGGAAGATCAGATATTTGTGGGAGTGGGCTCGGATGATGTGCTGGCCATGTCTTTTCTGACTTTTTTTAATTCAGACAGGCCTGTGCTTTTTCCTGATATTACCTATTCCTTTTATGATGTATGGGCGGAGCTTTTTCAGATCCCATACCGCTGCCCCGCTCTGGATGAAGATTTCCGCCTGAAAAAAGAAGATTATTTATCAGAAAACGGCGGAATTGTAATCCCCAATCCCAATGCGCCGACAGGGCTTTATGAGGAACTGGATACCATAGAGGAAATCGTGGCCTCCAATCCGGATTCTGTTGTGATTATCGATGAGGCATATGTGGATTTCGGCGGCAGGAGCGCCCTGGAGCTTGTGGATAAATATGAAAATCTCCTTGTAGTGCAGACGTTTTCCAAATCCAGGGCCATGGCCGGCATCCGTATCGGTTTTGCCGCGGGAAGCAGTAAGCTGATCTGTTATTTGAAGGATGTCAAATTTTCCTTCAATTCCTATACCATGAACGCCCCTTCCATCGCCTGGGGCGCCGCCAGCATTCTGGACGACGGGTACTTTAAGGAAACCGTGGGGAAGATCATAAATACAAGGGAACGGGTAAAAAAAGAACTGTCGGCTCTGGGCTTTGTTTTCCCCGATTCCAGCAGCAACTTTATCTTTGCATCCCACAAAAGCATTACGGCATCGGAGCTTTTTGAAGCGTTAAAACAGGAAGGAATCTATGTCCGTCATTTCAACAAACCAAGAATTGACAACTACCTTCGTATCACTATAGGTACGGATGAACAGATGGACGAACTTCTGACCTTTTTAAAAAGATACATATAAACAGTTAAAATACGGAGGATAATTATCAGTATGGATTCAATAGCATTATGGTTTGCTTCTACTCTGGGGCAGTATGTTTCTAAGGAAGTGGTTATTTTCATTATATCCATGATTCCCATTCTGGAGCTGAGGGGCGGCCTGCTTGTGGCGTGGTCTCTGGGAGTGCCGATTCTGAAGGCGATTCCTATCTGTATCATCGGTAATATTATCCCGATACCATTTATTCTTCTTTTTATTAAGAAGATTTTCCAGCTGCTGAAGAAGGTGCCGTTCTTTGAAAAAATAATCGGCAAGCTGGAAAACAGGGCAATGAAGAAGAGTGACAATATAAAGAAGTATGAGTTCTGGGGGCTGGTGCTTTTTGTGGGAATTCCTCTGCCGGGAACAGGCGCGTGGACGGGTTCTCTTATAGCGGCCCTGCTGGAAGTTGATTTCAAGAAGGCGGTGCTGGCGGAGCTTCTGGGTATTATCCTGGCTACTATTATTGTTTCTTTCGTAAGCTATGGGCTGCTGGGAAGTATTGTGGGCTGAGCCGGGAGGTGGATAAGTGGAGGCTTATACGGATTTCGCATATGTGTACGATGTTTTCATGGATAACACGCCCTATGATAAATGGGGCGGACTTCTTGTCAGCAGGCTGGAAAAGGAGGGAATAACGGATGGTATTCTGCTGGATTTGGGCTGCGGGACAGGAAATATGACGGAGCTTCTCTCGGAAAAGGGCTATGATATGATCGGCGTGGATTATTCCGGGGAAATGCTGAATGTTGCCATGGATAAGAGGGCGCGTTCCGGAAGGCAGATTCTGTATCTGCAGCAGGATATGCGTGAGTTTGAGCTTTACGGGACCGTGCGGGCTGTGGTGTGTGTCTGTGACAGCCTGAATTACCTTCTTGAGAAAGAGGAAATAGAGGATACCTTCCGGTTGGTGAACAACTATCTGGATCCGGGAGGCCTCTTTCTTTTTGATTTTAATACGGTTTATAAGTATGAAACTGTCATAGGGGATGCCACAATCGCGGAAAACAGGGATAACTGCAGTTTTATATGGGAAAACTTCTATGAAGAAGAAGGGCAGATCAATGAATATGATCTGACTGTATTTGTGAAAGAGCAGGAAGAAGAGGAGCTTTTCCGGAAGTTTACGGAAACCCATTATCAGCGTGGATATACTCTGGAACAGATAAAGCGGCTTTTGGAAAAGAGCGGGCTGGTGTTTGTGGAGGCGCTGGATGCGGATACCCTGGATGAGGTGACGGATACCAGCGAGCGTATTTTCTGCGTAGCCAGAGAACAGGGAAAGGTATGTGACCGGAGCCCGGACGGGATTTAGCCATGGAGGAACAGGATGAAGGATTATTTGGTAAGAGCGACGGCGGCCGATGCCCAGATAAGGGCTTTTGCCGCCACAACAAGGCAGATGGTGGAAACGGCAAGGCAGAAGCATGATACCAGTCCGGTGGTGACAGCGGCTCTGGGACGGCTTCTTACGGCAGGCTCCATGATGGGAAGCATGCTGAAGGGGGAAGAGGATTTTCTGACCCTGCAGGTGACCGGCGACGGTCCCATGGGAGGCATGACAGTGACGGCTGACAGCAAGGGCCATGTGAAGGGATATGCCAACGAACCGCAGGTAATCCTGCCCGCCAACAGTCAGGGGAAACTGGATGTGGGAGGAGCCGTGGGCTCCGGAATCCTGCGGGTGATCCAGGATTCCGGACTGAAGGATCCCTATGTGGGCCAGACTGTGCTGCAGACCGGGGAAATAGCGGAGGATCTGACCTATTATTTTGCAACCTCCGAACAGGTGCCTTCCTCCGTTGGCCTGGGAGTCCTGATGGAAAGGGATAATACGGTACGTCAGGCCGGCGGTTTTATTGTGCAGCTCATGCCTTTTGCAGAAGAGGAAACCATAAGCAGGCTGGAGCAGAATCTGGGGAAAATACGTTCCGTAACCTCAATGCTGGATGAAGGATTGACGCCGGAAGAGCTGCTGGGGCTTGTGCTGGAAGGCATGGATATACAGTTCCGGGATACCTGTGAGGTGGAATTTTCCTGCAGCTGCAGCAAAGAGCGGGTGGAAAAGGCGCTGATCAGCATCGGCCGTGAAGAGATAGATAAGATGATAGCGGATGGTGAGCCTATTGAGGTAAAATGCCATTTCTGCAATAAGGGATACCAGTTTTCCGTACAGGAGCTGGAGGAAATCGTGGAAAAGTGCAGGAAGTAAAATATCCGCGGCAGAGGGAAAGACTGACAGGAGAAAGAAAAGCATGAAACATGGATTTGTGAAAGCGGCGGCACTGACTCCGGGCATCAGGGTTGCGGATACCGGATATAACGCAGGGCAGATAAAAAAGAATATGGACGAGGCAGCGGAGCAGGGAGCAAAAATCATTGTATTCCCGGAGCTGTGCATAACCGGATACACCTGCGGGGATCTGTTCCTTCAGGAAACCCTCTTAGAGGGAGCAAAGGAAGCGCTGAAGGATATTGCAGCCCATACCAGGGGAAAGGACGCCCTCATATTTGTGGGGCTTCCTCTGGAGATGGAAGGAAAGCTTTATAATACGGCGGCAGTGCTTCATGACGGAAAAATACTGGCCTTTGTTCCCAAGGCTACCATCCCCAATTACGGGGAATTTTATGAAGTCAGACATTTTGCGGCCGGCAGGAAAGAAGCGGAAACCATATTGTTTGACGGGGAGGAAATCCCTTTCGGAACGCATATTCTGTTTCGGTGTGATGCCATCGAAGGGCTGCAGGTAGGCTGTGAGATCTGCGAGGATATATGGGCTCCGGATACGCCGTCCACGGCTCATGCGGTTGCGGGGGCCACGGTGATTGTCAATCTTTCCGCTTCCAATGAAACGGTGGGGAAGGACAGCTACCGGGCTGATCTGGTGAAGTCCACCAGCGCCAGGCTGATCTGCGGTTATGTGTATTCCAGTGCAGGCGAAGGGGAGTCCACGCAGGATCTGGTATTTAACGGCCATAATATGATAGCGGAAAACGGAACCATTCTGGCTCAGGCCAGACGTTTTGAAAATGAATCCATTTACGGGGAAATCGACATTCACAGGCTGCGCCATGAGCGGCGGCGCATGAATACCTTTGTACAGGATTCAAAAGGGTATCTGGTGATTCCTGTTCATATGGAAAAAGAGGAGACCTGCCTTACCAGGACATTCGATCCCCTGCCCTTTGTTCCCTCCGATGAAGCCAGAAGAAATCACAGATGCAATGAGATTTTATCCATTCAGTCCTTCGGCCTGAAAAAAAGATATGAGCATACCGGAGCTAAAACCGCGGTGGTGGGGATTTCCGGGGGGCTGGATTCCACGCTGGCGCTGCTGGTGACGGTCCGGGCCTTTGATATGCTGGGCCTTCCCCGGGAAAATATACATTCCGTAACAATGCCCTGCTTCGGCACCACGGACAGAACCTATGACAATGCCTGCAAACTGGCCCCCACGCTGGGAACCACGTTGTCCGAGGTGAATATCCGCGAGGCCGTAAGCCTGCACTTTAAGGATATCGGCCAGGACAGCGGCAATCATGATGTGACCTATGAAAACAGCCAGGCAAGAGAGCGCACCCAGGTGCTCATGGATATTGCCAATAAGGTGGGCGGGCTGGTGATCGGTACCGGAGACATGTCGGAGCTGGCGCTGGGCTGGGCCACCTACAACGGGGATCATATGTCCATGTACGGCGTGAACGGCGGCGTCCCAAAGACCCTGGTGCGCCATCTGGTAAAATACTACGCGGATACCTGCGACAATGAAGAACTGAGGGAGGTCTTGCTGGATGTGCTGGATACGCCTGTCAGCCCCGAACTGCTTCCCCCTGTGGATGGGCAGATCAGCCAGAAAACGGAGGATCTGGTCGGCCCCTATGAGCTTCATGATTTCTTCCTGTACTATATGCTGCGCTGCGGCTTTGAGCCTTCCAAGATATACCGCCTTGCAAAACAGTCTTTTGCCGGACAATATGAGGATGCTGTCATTCTGAAATGGCTGAAAAATTTCTACCGCCGTTTCTTCCAGCAGCAGTTCAAACGTTCCTGCCTGCCGGACGGGCCAAAAGTAGGAAGCGTCGCCGTATCTCCCAGAGGCGATCTGCGCATGCCCTCCGATGCCTGTGCCACGCTTTGGCTTGAACAGGTGGAAGCGCTGGAATTGTAAAATGTATATATGATAACGGAACCTTCGCGCATGCCCCTGTCCCCTCCGGCCGCTGCTTTTGAGCCCGGACGGACGGCAGACTCAAAAGCAGCGGCCGGAG
>ENA-UOJP01003074-UOJP01003074.1-human-gut-metagenome-genome-assembly--contig:-C102-NODE-3074-length-10433-cov-8.132685_pt1 | contig 10433 bp, 9 predicted proteins | sample MGYA00242353_ERZ723900 | MGnify/ENA metagenome assembly ERZ723900
GCAGACCCCGCACATTCTTATCGTTGAAGACGAGTTGGTAACACGCAACACGTTAAAAAGTATTTTCGAAGCAGAAGGTTATGATGTATTCGAAGCGACCGATGGCGCGGAAATGCATCAGATCCTGTCTGAAAATGATATCAACCTGGTGATCATGGATATCAACCTGCCGGGTAAAAATGGTCTCCTGCTAGCACGCGAACTGCGTGAGCAGGCGGACGTCGCGCTGATGTTCCTCACCGGCCGCGATAACGAAGTGGATAAAATCCTTGGCCTCGAAATTGGCGCCGATGATTATATCACTAAACCGTTCAACCCACGTGAACTGACGATCCGCGCGCGCAACCTGCTCTCCCGTACCATGAACCTGGGTACCGTGAGCGAAGAGCGCCGTAGCGTGGAAAGCTATAAGTTCAACGGCTGGGAGCTGGATATCAATAGCCGCTCGCTGGTAAGCCCCAATGGTGAGCAGTACAAGCTGCCGCGCAGTGAATTCCGCGCCATGCTGCACTTCTGCGAAAATCCGGGCAAAATCCAGTCGCGTGCGGAACTGCTGAAGAAAATGACCGGCCGTGAGCTGAAGCCGCACGACCGTACCGTGGACGTGACCATCCGTCGCATTCGTAAGCATTTTGAATCCACTCCGGACACCCCGGAAATCATCGCCACCATCCATGGCGAGGGGTACCGCTTCTGTGGCGACCTGCAGGAATAACACCGTTTTTCTTGCTGTCATAACGTAAAAACGGCGCAATTCGCGCCGTTTTTTTTATTTCCAGATCCTGAGTTTATCGTCATCCTGACCAGCGTCCGGCAGCTCACCTTTTGCCTTCGGCAGAGATAACGCGTACCAGTCAACGTGGCGAGTCAGGAACATCAGCGCACTTAACGCCAGCAGCAATACGCCGGTCCCCAGCAGCAATGCGCTATCTTCCGATCGCAACAGCATCCACATAACGCCGTCCAGCAGCAGTAGCGCGCAGACGAACAGTAAACTGTTACGCCAACTATTCAATACTGCCTGAAGATACACCCCATTGATAAGCGCGCCTAGCAGGCTGGCGGCAATCCACGATGCCGTAAAACCGATATGTTCGGACAGCGCCAGCAGCACCAGATAGAACATGACCAGCGACAGCCCCACCAGCAGATACTGCATGGGGTGCATGCGATACCGCGTTAAGCTTTCAAAAACAAAAAATGCCATAAACGTCAGCGTTATCAACAGAACGGCATATTTTGTCGCCCGATCGGTCAGCTGATATTGATCGGCGGGCGTGGTGACATTCACGTTGAAAGCGGGCAACTGACGCCACTCAATCTGCCGACCCTCAACAAAAAACTTCGCCATATTGTTGGCAAACCAGGTGCTTTGCCACTGGGCGCTATAGCCTGTTGGGCTGACTTCCCGCTTTGCAGGTAAAAAGTCGCCAAGGAACCCCGGGTGCGGCCAGTTGCCGGCAAGCTGTAAGGTACTGTTGCGCCCAAGCGGAACCACCGAGAAACTGCCGCTGCCATTCAGATTGAGCGTGAATTCAATATCCAGCGCTTTTTGTTCAGGGAGTAACAGCGGCATCGGCATATGAATGCCCTCCCCGCTGTCGTCGAGACCCGGCCCAGGCTCAACGGGTAGCCTCTCGCCATTGAGCTCTGGTGACTTAATCTCGCCAATACCGCGCGCATCGCTGACGCTGACGACCAGAAACGGTCTGCCCAGCGTAATCGTCTGCTTCCTGAGCGCCTTGATGCGCGAAGGATCAAAATGCGCTTTGACGCTGAGATTATTGTGCCAGATCTGCCCCTCATAGATACCGATTCGCCGTGATTCAACATCCTGATTACCGGTGACCGCCAGCGTCTCCGGCAGCCAGTAGTGTACCCATTGGGTTTGATATTCTACCGTTTTAGTTCCCTCAACCCGCGTTAGCGTCTCGGTTACCGGAATGGCAATCAGCGGTCCGGCCAGTTTCTGCGATCCGCTGGTGCTGCTCTCCAGCGCGTCAACCACGTCGCTACGATAGTCCGCGCGTTCAACGATCAGCTGCCGGACCAGCATCAGCGGGATCGACAACAGTAAAATGCACCCCAGCAGGGTGCTCATTTTCCAGAATAGTGGTGATTTCAACATAGCCCTCTCCTTAGTGATGCGCTCACCTTAAAGGGGCCGTGTGGGGAGAGTTTGAAGCTATGTGAAGTGAGCGTGAAGTGTCAGCAAAGCGCACGCGCCGCCTTCAGGGCGGTTAACCAGCTGGATATCCCCCTGATGCAGGCGCGCGACTTCACGAACAAACGCCAGCCCCAGGCCACTGCTTTTTTGCCCATTTTCACGAGGCAGAGAATAGAAACGTTCAAAAATACGCCCCAGGGCGTAGTCGGGAATGCCGCATCCCGTATCGCATACGGTTAACAGCACGCCGCCATCACGCTCTTCCGCCCCAAGCAGGATTTCACCTGCGGAAGGCGTGAAATCGATAGCATTATCAAGGAGATTACCCAACGCCTGCGCCAGAAGCTCCCGATCGCCTTCAACCATCAGAGGCGTATCCTGCCAGCGCAGCGTCACTTTTTTCGCCGCCAGCGCGATCTCGCGCTCCTCGGCCAGGCGATGAAATAGCTCAGCGACGGGGACGGGACGTCGGGCGATCTCCAGCCGGTTCTCCAGCCGGGCCTGCTGGAGCAAATTTTCCACCAGCGACTGCATTCGCGCGTTCTGCGCCAGAATATTACGGGTAAAACGGGCGGCGACCTCAGGCGGAGGAGCCTCACGGAGAATTTCTGCCGCGCCGCGAATCGCCGCCAGCGGGCTCTTCAGCTCATGGGTCAGCGCATAAATATAGTTTTCAATAGCGTTTTTACCTTCAAGCTTAAGGCGCATACTCTCCAGCGCCTGCGCCAGCTTACGCAGTTCGCTGCCGCCCAGATTCGGCAGCGGAACCGGACGATCGGCGGTCACGGAGTCCGCGTAGCGAACCAGCTTGCCGATGGAAAAGTTAATCCACCATACCATCGCAGCGCCTATCAGGAGCGCGATCCCCAGCAGCGCCCCGCCGGCCCACAGAATACGCCGCTCGCTGCGTTTAATGACCGGCGCCATGGCCAGGTTGGGTTTCCCGACGCTTAGCACGCCAATGATTCGGCAGCTGTCAGTCACCGGCGCGGCAATATACATCACCGAGCTGTTATCATCGTTCGGATCGCTGCGCGTGCTGCGCGCGCCGTATTGCCCGCGTAAAGTGAGCCAGACATCGTTCCAGCGCGAGTAGTCTTGCCCCAGCGCACTGCCCGCAGAATCAAACACCACCTTGCCCTGCGCATCGGTCATATAGACGTGATATTCATTGCGAACTTTATTAATGCCGGCAATGTTGGCGTTGATCGGCTGGCGATGCAGCGTTTGAAAAGCCTGGGCCAGGCGCCCGTGCTGGGGATCGGCGGAGAGTAAATCCTCGCGGGCCAGCTCGGCAAGCAGGGTAGCCGTATCAATCAGCGTCCCTTCGGTTGCCCGCCGGACCCCGGGTTTAATCTCCTGAACGAAGATGGAAAGCACAAACCAGGCCGCGATCGCCACAATCAAAAAGTAGCCCATCAGCAGCCGCATACCGATGCGCATCAGAAGCCTCCAAGGCTGTATCCCATGCCGCGGTGCGTATTGATGGGGGAGATGTCAGGGTTCACTTCTCGCAGCTTAGCGCGCAGCGTTTTGATATGAGTATCCACGGTACGATCGAAGCTCTCGTTCGCATCGCCCCATACCTGCTCCATCAGCAGCTGGCGGGAAAAAATGCGCCCCGGAGAGTGCAGTAACGTTTTTAATAATAAAAACTCATAGCGGGTCAGATTCAGGCTCTGACCGCACCAGGTGACCCGAGCCGCGGCGTCGTTCAATGTGAACTCCCCCACGCGCAAGAGCGGTGGAGGGGCGGCGAACTTCTGCAACCGCCGCAGAACGGTGCGAACTCTGGCGCAAACTTCACGAGGGGAAAATGGCTTGGCAATATAGTCATCAGCGCCGATTTCCAGGCCAAGCAGCTTATCCACCTCTTCACTTCGGGCCGTCAGGAACAGCACCGGCAGCGCCGGGTAGCGAGCAAGCAGCCGCCGACAGAGCTCAAACCCGCTGATATCCGGCAGCCCGACGTCGAGAATCGCCAGGTCGGGTTGGTGGTGATGTGCCGCATCGAGCGCCGGCAGTCCGCGCTCGAACGCCGTAACGATAAATCCTTCCTGCTGCAGCTGGTAGACGAGCGTATCGGCGATGCTCATCTCATCTTCCACCAACCAGATCCGCGGTTGTTGCATCGGCGTTCCCTGTTATTTATTCCATGGCATAATCGGCACCGCGCTAATCGCGTTCTTCGGCGAGCCATCGACGATTTTATCCGAATAGGTCAGATAGACCAGCGCATTGCGTTTGGCATCGTAAAAGCGCACCACCTGCAGCTTTTTAAATACCAGCGAGGTGCGTTTCTGGAACACGACATCGCCCTGCGTTTTACCGTTTTTGATTTTATCCGTCAGCTCAATCGGCCCCACCTGCTGACAGGAGATCGCGGCATCAGAGGTATCTTCCGCCAGCCCTAACCCGCCTTTAATTCCCCCGGTTTTCGCCCGGCTGATGTAGCACGTCACGTTTTGTACATCCGGGTCGTCAAAGGCCTCTACGACAATTTTATGATCCGGCCCAAGGAACTTAAACACGGTATCCACAGAGCCAATTTGCTCCGCCTGCGCCATCTGAGACCCCGCCAGTAAAAGCATACCTGCCATTAACTTCTTGTATTTCATATTGTTACCATTCTTAAAAATTTAGCTGAGTGATTATCACACATTAAGAAGAAAAGTTTTATAGATCACAGCTTTACAAAATTACCACCGATACTTCTGGAAGAATCGCATTTAAAAGCAAAAAAAACACTGAATGCTAAAACATCAAAAAATGCTATTATCCGCTACCTTTAGTATCAGGCACCTGAGTTTAAGGATGGGGATATTTTATGGATCAAGCAGGGATTATTCGCGATCTCCTTAGCTGGCTGGAAGGTCACCTGGATCAGCCACTCTCACTGGACAATGTGGCAGCGAAGGCGGGCTATTCCAAGTGGCATCTGCAAAGAATGTTCAAGGACGTGACCGGCCATGCCATTGGTGCCTATATTCGCGCCCGTCGCTTATCTAAGTCAGCGGTTGCCCTACGCCTGACCGCGCGTCCGATTCTCGATATTGCGCTGCAGTATCGCTTTGACTCGCAGCAGACTTTTACTCGCGCATTTAAAAAACAGTTCTCGTTGACGCCGGCCCTTTACCGACGCTCCCCCGACTGGAGCTCTTACGGTATGCGTCCTCCGCTGCGTCTGGGCGAGTTCACCATGCCGCAGTACGAATTCGTCACGCTGAACACCACTCAGCTGGTCGGCGTGACCCAGAGCTATACCTGCAAGCTGGAAGAGATCTCCGATTTCCGTAATCAGATGCGCGTGCAGTTCTGGCGTGAATTCCTCGCCAATACGCCATCGATTCCTCCGACGCTGTACGGCCTGCATGAGCCGCGTCCGAGCCTCGATAAAGACGATGAGCAGGAGGTGTTTTACACCACCGCGCTGACGCCGGAGCTGGCTAACGGCCATCTGCACAACGCCCACCCGGTGACGCTGGAAGGCGGCGAATACGTGATGTTTACCTACGAAGGATTGGGCACCGGGCTACAGGAATTTATTCTGACGGTTTACGGCACCTGCATGCCGATGCTCAATCTCACTCGTCGTAAGGGCCTGGATATCGAACGCTTCTTCCCGGAAGATGAAAACCGGAATCAGGAACCGCCTATTCAGCTGCGCTGCGAATACCTGATTCCGATTCGTCGTTAACGCTGTAGCTCATCCATCGCGGGGGCATCAAGATGCGAGACATCCCCCGCGGTTTCCACGACCCATCCCGACGCCAGCCAGGGGCTTTGCTGATAGTCAACGCGAGAGATAGAGCAGTTGCGCAGACGCAGGCGACGCTCCGCATAGGCGGGCAAGCCAAGAATCGTACTCACCAGACACCCCAGCGCCATGCCGTGGCTCACCAGCAGCGGCCGGCTACCTGCGGGCAGCTCCAGACAAGAGGTCAGCGCCGCGTGCATACGGTCGCTCAGCTCCTGCATTGACTCTCCCTGCGGGATGCGCCCGTCGGGCGTACCGTTAACCAGCTGTCGACGCCAGCCCTCTTCTTCTTCGCTCAGCGAGTCGATATGGCGCTTTTCCAGCACGCCCATATCCAGCTCACGCAAGCGTGAATCGGTCATGACGCTGCATCCGCAGGCTTCAGCGATGATTTCTGCGGTACGCCGCGTCCGGCCTAAATCGCTGGCGATAATATGCGTAATCCCCAGCGTTCTGGCGCGCTCGCCTACCTGCCAGGCCTGACGCTCACCGTGGGCGGTAAGCGGACTGTCGGACTGGCCCTGAATACGTCGCTCGGCGTTCCACTGCGTTTCACCGTGGCGAACAAGGTATACCTGTAACATGCTTTATTATCCGTTATGAGCTCTTAACCATTAAGCTACAAGCATAGCCGCCTGCAACAAGAATGATTTGGAGTATACTGCGATGATGTTTAGTATTTCTGAGTTGTTTTGATTATGCACCATGTTGTCTCAGCTACCACTAATCCCGCCAAAATTCAGGCAATTCTGCAGGCTTTTAACGAGATCTTCGGCGAAGGATCCTGCCACATTGAGTCCGTCTCCGTCGAGAGCGGCGTGCCGGAACAGCCTTTCGGCAGCGACGAAACGCGCGCTGGCGCACGAAACCGCGTGGCTAACGCGCGTCGCGCGCAGCCCAATGCTGACTTCTGGGTCGCTATTGAAGCCGGCATCGATGAGGGCAGCACCTTTAGCTGGGTGACGATCGAGGACGGCAGCCTGCGCGGCGAAGCGCGCTCGGCGACCCTGCCGCTGCCGCAGGTCATTCTTGAAAAAGTCCAGGCAGGAGAAGCGCTGGGGCCGGTGATGTCTCAGTATACCGGCATCGATGAAATTGGCCGTAAAGAGGGCGCTATCGGCGTATTTACGGCCGGAAAACTGACGCGCAGCAGCGTTTATCATCAGGCCGTCGTGCTGGCGCTAAGCCCGTTTCATAACGCTATTTATCGTTAACGTTAATCAACGCCTGCTCCAGCCACAGACGCAGCTCCGGCGGGGCTGACTTCAGGCTGTTCGAACCGCGGGTAATGGTGGCGATCCCGGCGCCGAGCTCGTTTTTCAGCTCGCGCTGGCTCATCTCGCCGCGCAGCAGCTCTTCAATAATACGCACCCGCGTGCCCAGCGCCTCGCGCTCGTCGGGCGTCAGCATGAGCTGTAAAAGCGGCAGATGGAGATCGTCGGCGTACGCCTGCTGCAGGAGAGCAACAAAACGCAGCCACTCCTGATGACGCTGTTCGGCCACCGCCGCTGAATAGGGGGATTGTTGGGTCATGTTACGCCACCTGTCGAATGTACTCACTAACGAGTACAAAGCATAACATACTTCTGTCCGGACTCTACGGATTTCGGGCAACATCGCGAAATACGATGTTGCCCGACGACGGCGATATTAATAGCGCAGCTTCCACTCCGCATCGCTCAGCAGCGTCTCTTTCTGGCCCATAAAATAGCGATAGTAGGCGTCATAGGACAAAACGTTTTTGACGTAGCCGCGCGTTTCAGAGAAAGGAATGCTCTCAATAAACGCCACCGCGTCAATGCGGCCGCCGCTGTTGCCCCGCCAGGTACGCACACGCCCGGGACCGGCGTTATAGGCGGCGGAGGCGAAGATACGGTTATTGCCAAACTGCTGGTAAACATATTGCAGATAGCTGGTACCAATGTTGATGTTCATTTCCGGATCGAGCAGCTGCGATGGACCGCTATAGCCGGGAATACTGAACATGCTCACCGTATGCGTTGCCGTCCCAGGCATAATCTGCATCAGACCGCGGGCGCCAACCGGTGAACCGGCTTTCGGGTTCCAGGCGCTCTCCTGACGCGCAATGGCCATCGCGTAGCTTTGCGGAATATCTTTACCGCTGATATAGCGGGTAAAGAGGTCGTTATAGGCCAGCGGGAAACGCTCTTCCAGCTGATCCCACAATTTACCGGCGATGGTGGCCTGGACGCTGAGATCCCACCAGTTCTGATTAAACGCGTAACGAGCCAGCTGCGCCTGCTGGTCTTTGGTCTTGCTGGTGACCAGATTGGCCCACTCGCTGCGGGCAGTGTTATCCATATTCCAGTACATCAGTTCGCGCACCCGCGCCATTTCCGGCCCCGAGGTCAGCGCCGGATCGAGGTTCGCTGGCGCTTTATCGATGCGGAACCTGTACTCCTCGCCAAGGCGCTGCGCGGCGACCATCGGATAGAAACCGCGCTGCTGCATCAGCGAGCGGAGAATATCTTTCGCTTCGTCATCGCGCCCGCGCTCCAGCAGCAGATCGGCCTGCCAGTAGCGCCATTCGTCCTTCTCTTTCGCCTCCATCGGCAAGCGCGCCAGCCAGGTGTTCAGGCCCCGGCGGTCCCCAAGACCCAGCGCCATACGTACCCGGCGCTCCACCAGCGAGGTGGATTGCGAACGCATGATGGCGTCGTCGCGCCAGATGGCCTGCTCTTCGGTCACGTCGCTGCCCATCAGGCGCCAGGCGACGATGTCCCGCAGCTCCTGAATCTGATCTTCATTGAGCTGCTGCGCCTGCGCTAATGAGGGGATCATCAGGCGCGCATTTTCCACATCCTGCCGCGCAACGCTGGCAAACGCGACCGCCGCCATCTGGCGGGTAAAATCCGTCGCGCCGGTTGTCCGGGCGAACGTCATCACGCTATTGGGATCGTTAGCCAGCGCGATGACCGCCGTCGAAATCGTTTGATAATCGCCAGGCATCTGCTGGGCCAGGACCCGCACCAGGCTGGTATTGCCCGCTTTCATCGCCAGGCGAATGCGTTCAAGGTAGGCCAGCGGATCCTGCTGGCCGGAGGCGCGCCAGGCGCCAAACAGCTGGTCACAGGCGTTTGGCTGACTTTTTCCGCTCAGCCACAGCGCTTTGGCGCCGTCCCAGGCCTCCTGAGCCTGGCCGACGTTCCACTTCGCATAGTAGTAATTGCACTGCGCCTCGGTGCCGGTCGGCTTATCCGGGCTGAAGGCCAGCAGGCCGCGCCAGTCGCTACGGCGCGCCAGTTCATTGACGAACCGTGATTTCAGCGAGCGCGCGGGAGGCAGCGTCGGGTTGGCGGCGATAAAGTTGGTCACCACCAGCGCCGGCTGGTTCATCAGATCGTCGGTAATCTGCCGGTACTGGAGATAAGGATAGAGCGGATAGGTCGTCAGGGTGGGCATCAGTTGATTGACGACGTCCATCTGTCGACTGTCCCACGCCTGTTTAATTTGAGCATAGCGGCTGCGCTGTTCATCCAGTGAATCCGCATGCGCCAGTTGGCTTAACGTCAGCAGACTTACGCCGGCGGCCAGAAGACGCCACGTCACAGTTTTGGCTTTTTCCACAAGCTCTTCCTCTATTCAGATACACCACAGCAGCATCATGCCGCGGGCAAAAATTTCAGGTATTACGTAGATATGCTAATCAGACAACGCGAATCGCGCCACGTCCCGGACATTTTTTTACGCTTTTGTGAATCCCATCGCCTCGCTGGGATTAAAGCGCGAAAAAGGCTACACTTCGCCTTTGAAAACTATTCACTACCCTACTCAAAATCATTCTGGCTGCATCAAGCGAGCCTGAGGGATGAAGAGTATATAAAAGAGGCGAAGTCCAACGTGGCTCAATTCGTTTATACCATGCATCGTGTCGGCAAAGTTGTTCCGCCGAAACGTCATATTCTGAAAAATATCTCCCTGAGCTTTTTCCCTGGCGCAAAAATCGGCGTTCTTGGTCTGAACGGCGCCGGTAAGTCTACCCTGCTGCGCATCATGGCCGGCATCGATACCGATATCGAAGGCGAAGCCCGTCCGCAGCCGGGCCTGAAAATCGGCTATCTGCCGCAGGAGCCGCAGCTCAATCCGGAGCAGACCGTCCGTGAGTCGGTTGAAGAAGCGGTGGCCGAAGTGGTCAACGCCCTGAAAGGTCTGGATGAGGTGTACGCCAAATACGCGGAGCCGGATGCCGACTTCGACAAGCTCGCCGCTCAGCAGGGCAAGTTCGAAGAGATTATCCAGGCGCACGATGGCCATAACCTGAACGTCCAGCTTGAGCGCGCGGCGGATGCCCTGCGTCTGCCGGACTGGGACGCGAAAATCGCCAACCTGTCCGGCGGTGAGCGCCGCCGCGTCGCGCTGTGCCGCCTGCTGCTGGAAAAACCAGACATGCTGCTGCTCGACGAACCGACTAACCACCTGGATGCAGAGTCCGTCGCGTGGCTGGAACGCTTCCTGCACGACTTCGAAGGCACCGTGGTGGCGATTACC
>ENA-UOJP01003082-UOJP01003082.1-human-gut-metagenome-genome-assembly--contig:-C102-NODE-3082-length-10368-cov-4.492097_pt1 | contig 10368 bp, 6 predicted proteins | sample MGYA00242353_ERZ723900 | MGnify/ENA metagenome assembly ERZ723900
GCGGCTGGCGGCACGTACCGGACGGGCGGAAGGTACGGGGAGAACGCGCACGCGCTCACCGCTGCGGAGCTTCCGTGGCATGCGCACGCGCTCCTGTGCAACCTAGCCTCTGGTTCGAGCATGTCGGGGGGTCGAGTTCTTCCAAGGCACCGGTACCTCCGGGAGGGGCTTCATCAACGACGAGGAGAACCACAGGGACGACGTGCCCATGGCGCAGAACCGGCCTCACAACAACATGCCGTTGTCGGTGGCGGTGCCGCTGTGGGAGCGAACCGGGTGAAGCTTGGCTCCCGCTGGGGTATAATCATCGGCCATGAGACGAAACGGCTACATAAAATGTCTGGCGGTCGCCGCGCTGTTCGCGGCGATCATCGGCTATTCGGTTTTCTCCGATGTGCCACAGACGGACGCAGAGCCTCCCAGAACCCCCGTTTGGCTCGAAGATGAACCCTATCTCGACTTCGACGCTAACGACCTCCCAGCGCCCGCCACAGAGGCCCAGAGGGCCATACCGACGGGCTACAACATGCCGCTGTACCTTCAGGACGACCCGCAGTGGGGAGGAATCGAGTACGCAGGCTCGTCGATCTCGCAGGCCGGGTGCGGCCTCGTGTGCGCCGCCATGGCGATAGAGTACCTTACGAACCAGATCACCTACCCGCGCGACCTCGCGGCGGTCGTTGGCGACACGTGCCTGACCGATGGGGTCAACGACCCCGGCAAGTTCTGCGCGTACGCGGAGGAGGCCTACGGCCTCGACGGCTCCGAAATCTACTGGACGCTCGACGAGGCGCTGGCGGAGTGCGCGGACGGCGCGGTGGTGTTCGCCGGTATGACCGGTCAGCTCGGCGGGCAGGGCAACTGCTACGGCGGCCACGTCGTGCTGCTGTGGCAGAGCTTCGACGGCGACGTTCGCATCCGCGACCCCAAGAGCGGCGACAACTCGCAGCGCCCTTATTCCGATGAGGAGCTTAACGCCACGCAGTGGCTCTACTTCTACAGTCTCCGCTCGATTAAATAATCGAGGTGCCGAGCTGCATGGAGGGGGAGCGCCGCGAATGGTAGAATGTCAGCCATGACGGCTATCCTTACATACACCCCCATGGTCGAGGCCAACGTGTCGCTGACGCGCGACGGGAGGACGACTGCGTACGACCTCTCGGACGACATCACGCGGTTCACCGTCAACCTGAAGACGGACGATTCGAGCGACTTCATCCTGCACCTGAAGAACGAGGGGGAAAAGTACACCGGGCTTCTCATGCCCATGGACAAGATAGCCATATACCTCTCCAAGGCCGACCGCTACCAAGTCCTCGCGGGCTACATCACGAAGGCCCCTTACTACAACCTCAACACCGACGAGGTTGAGATAAGGGGGCGCGATGTCCTGTACCGCTTGCAGAAGCTCTACTGGGACGCGGGCTTGGAGGAGAGCTTCTGGCTCGTCTACCGTGGACAGGACGATGCGGAGCAGGACGGCGGCTATTGGAAGAGCGGGGTCAAGGTGCTCCAAGCGGTCGCGGACTGGCCCGCGTCGAAGATCAGCGTGGGCCAGATACCGAGCGACGTGATCGAGTGGGCGACATCCATGTACCAAGCGAAGCTATCGGACACCCAAGGCGCGGACATGGTGGCGCAGATTTACGCGATGCTCCAAACGTCGGGGCCGACCATAGGCGGCGCAAGCGGAGGCTCGTCGTCCGGCGGCGCTGCCGACTTCAGCGGCAACAGCAACGCGGAGGTGGTGTGGAACTTCTGCATGAGCCAAGGCTTCAGCAAGCAGGCGGCGGCTGGCGTGATCGGGAACATGCAGCAGGAGAGCGGCGTAGACCCGGCGGCGTGCCAAGGAGGCGGAGGCCCCGGACGCGGGCTGCTTCAGTGGGAGGCGGGTTCTGGCCGGTTCAGCGACCTGTGCGCCTTCGCGTCGGAGCGCGGCACCGAGTGGACGGACATACAGGCGCAGCTCTTGTTCTTCGTCAGCGAGGCACCCGCCCAGTTCGACGCGTTCACCGGCCACGGAGTGCACACATACCCTTCCGGAGCGCAGGCGTGGATAGCGGAGAAGATGACGTTCGACCAGTTCAAGGCGATCACCGATCTGCCATGGGCAACGGAGGCGTTCGAGCGGGTGTACACGCGCGGTTCCGTCCCCATGATGGAGAAGCGCATCGCATATGCCCGGTCGGCGTACGACCAGTTCGGAGGATAGGATGCTAGGGAAGTACTTCGTGCCAACCGACGACGACAAGTACGCGGGGGTTAACGAGGCCGAAACGCGCGGAGAGGGCACGAACGGCCTCCAAGGCGCGTTCGAGGCGGCGTGTCGCCTGTTTGCGGCAGACCTCGAAAAGAACTACAACGGGCTTACCATAGACTTCGGCTATTCAGGCTACGTGTCAAAGGAGAGCGCCGAGAGGTGGGCCGAGGACGGCAACGTCAAGTTCTTGCAGTACATACATTATTTCGGCTACGGGCTTGCATGGGAGTTCTCCCTTATCGACGTTGGCGAGCGAACCAAGTTGAACGCCGTCAACGCAATATCGTCCTATGCCCTGAAGTACAACTTGTCGGTGAACGTGTACGACAGCGGCGGCTTCTTGTTTGTTACGCCGAGGTACGTTCAGAGCAAGGACGGAATAACGGCGAGCGAGTACGGCGGCGATGCTGACAGCACCGAGGAGGCCGAGGCGCAGGGCGGAGGGGCGAACTCCTCGTCAGGCTCCCTCGCCTCGACGGCGTGGTTCTTCGCATCGAGCTTCGGCGACACGATGAACGCGGCGGCATCCCAGCTGCTCGTCGGCGAGCGCGCGCTGGCGAACGACGAGCCGGTGTGGAACACGGTCAAGGACATATTCAACTCGTCCATGCGCACGGTGATGGCCGGGCCGGACGGCACCTTCATGGCGTGGTATCCCGACTACTGGGGCGTTTCTGGCAACACGCCGTGCCTCCTGCTCGACGACATCGAGCTGATCGACCTGAAGATAACCCAGTCCGACGACACGTTCGTGAGCCATCAGTTCTGCGCAGGCGTGAACACCGGCGGGCAGTACCTCACAAGCAGCGGCCAGACCTCCGACATGCAATGGGCGCTCACGCAGGGCGTGGTGTCCATCGAGAGCAACACAGCCGCCTTGTCGTCGGGCGTTTTGAGCGATGTCGGGGAGAACGCCATATCGAACGAGCCGAGCGAGCTGCTGAAGAAGCTCATCAACATACCGGAGGGCGAGGAGTGGCGGTTCACGCCGCGCGAGCTGTACCGCCGCTACGGGGCGAGGCCCGCCAAGAAGCAGCTTCAGCACGTCATCGAGAAGCCGAACGACAGCGGGACGAGCGGAGGGACGGACGCGAACCCGCAGTACATCCTCCCGTTCCTTTACGCGCTGTACGAGTTCATGCGAAACTGGGCCAACCAGTACCAGATGAGCTTGCAGATAACGTGGATGCCGAACATCTGGCCCGGCATGCGCGTGAAGGTGAAGAGCTTGGGGCTTTCCGGGTACGTCACCAACGTGCAGCACAGCGGAGGCCCGAACGCGGGCCAGTACAGCACGAGCGTGACGCTCGTGTGCCCGCAGTGCGAGAAGGGCGACACTCGGTTCCCCGGCATGGTCTCGTGGGAGAAGTGACATGCAGAGGAACATGAACAAGAACGAGATGCTGCCCGCGATGATAACCAACGTTGGCAGCGACGGAATAACATGCATGACGCAGACCGGCAAGCTCACCATATCGTTCGACCTGTCGGGCTTCGACCAGCCGCCGAAGGTCAACGAAGTGTGGCTCATCCAGCGCATCGCCTCGAACAAGTGGAAGCTGTGGAACCGCGTCACCAACGGCGAGACGAACGTGATGCGGTACGCCATCCGCCTGAACGCGGCGGACTGCGTGGGCAAGGAGCGGGTCGTGGTCGAGGACATAGCGTCCGCAGGCTTCGACGAGGTGCTTCTGACCGTCGCAAAGGACGGCATGGTTTACTGGGACAGCGAGGTCGCCGCCGATTACGGGCTGGGCAAGAACCCGGTTCTGAAGCAGCTGCTCGACCGTTTCAGGCACCGCAACGTGGCCGTGACGTGCGCCGTGTCGTCAGAGTTGTGGAGCGACACGACGAACCCCGACTTCCATCCGTACCAGCAGAGGTCGAGCACGGGCGAGTACTCGCGCATGTTTTCGCCGTCCGGGGCGAAGGACGCGCTCACCGCCCTCATCGACGAGCTGCGCACGATGCACGGAACCGACGTGTACGGGTACTGCCTCGACGGCATCGGGCTTGCCGGTCTGCGATACGACCGCAACGCGACGGCTGACAGGAACTTCTACGAGCGGAACCGCGTCATGCCCAGCGACCGCTACGTCATCAACGGGGTGGACGACGACTACCTGCTGTGGCGCTCGTTCCTCGCGGAGGAGCAGCGCGCGCTGTGCGTCTCGATCAAGTCCAAGATAGGGCAGACGGCCCTCACGGCAATAGTTCCCGACTACGCCTACTGCCTAGTCGATTCCGACGGTGCCGGGTATGCGAGGAGCGGCATAGCGTCCGACTTCGGCACGTACGGCTGGGCCTATGCGGGCATGCCCATGAAGTACCAGAAGAGCACCGACGAGCAGAGCGAGCTTCGCAGCTTCGAGGCGTTGACCGCCGTGTGCTGCCGCATCGGGGAGGCGTGCAAGCCGGTATTCGTGCTCGACGTGCCCGACATAACGCAGCCCGACGGAATGTTCTCCGTGCTCGCGAAGTACAACGCCTCGCAGGTCGTCGTGGGCGACTACACCGCCTGCCGCCTTCGATCGGACGAGAAGGAGAGCGAGCTGAGGGCCGCGATGGACAAGTACCGCATATCGGAGCGCAACGCCTCCGATTACAACGGCATGGCGCTGTCCATGCGCTCGCTTCAGGCGGCGAACTGGCAGACCGAGGCCAACGTGTCGTACATGGAGGCGTGGTACTCCATGGCATCGCTCATGATCGACAAGACGAGCAACCGCATGAGGGTTCTCTTCGATGACGATCTGAAGCATGAGGACAAGTACAGCCGGAACGCCGCCACATGCCTGTTCATGGTGTCGAACATGGAGGCCGACGCGATTGCGGTTGTCGATAAAATAATCGAGAGCGGCGGGAAGTACGTCTGCCTCGTCGGTCGGTGCGGATACTACGTGGACGACACCGTGGAGATGCGACCGTACCCGTTCGTCGGCCTGTTCGGCGAGAGCGCAGCGAACATCCGCGAGTACATCTACTCGGTCACGCTCGACGGCGGCTTGGTTTCGGACTACGACCGCTCGTTCTACATAGGGCTTGGGGCAACCGGGCTGCTCACCGTCATGGGAAAGGGGAGGGCGACGGGCTACGATCAGGTGCAGAGCGCTGAAAACATCGTCAATGTGGTCGTGAACGCACCCGTCCTCGTCCGCGACAGGCACGTGTACATGGGGATAGACGTTCTCGCGGAAAGCATGCTCACCGAGCTTGCGAGCGAGCTGTTCGTGTTCTCCGTTTCCCGCGACGCGTAAGGCCGTCGCCGCCGACCGCCCTTGCTGCTAGAATGTCCGTAAGACGACTAGGGTAAGGAGACGACCGCATGAAGTGCATCAAGGTCGCGGATGGCGATATAGTCATAGGAGGGGACGGCAAGCCCGTGATGGTCGAGGGGGCCGCGCGCATCCAGCAGGAGATGGCGCTTTGGCTGCTCGAACCTATCGGCACGGATGCCGTCTACCCCAAGTTCGGCTCCGACCTCTGGAACTACATAGGGGCACCCGCGTTCGACGACAACCTGACGGCCATCCGCTCGGAGGTCAACCGCGTCGTGACGAACTACATAGCGGCCCAGAACGAGCAGATCGCAAGGGACAAGCAGCGCCTCTCGGACAACGAGTTCCTACAGGTCTGGACGGACGACGACATAGTTTCCACCCTCAACAGCATAACGGTCAGCGCGACCGGCACGAACGTGAACGTCCTCGTCATCGTGAGCACGGCGGCGGCCACGCAGGTCTCCGTCGCGCAGACGCTCTAAGGAGAAGGCATGGCAGCACAAACGCAGGCGCAATTCGAGGCCAGCATCATAAACCAGCTCGCGACGGTAGACCCCACGTTGAGCACGACGCTCGGCACCCCGACGCGCAAGATCATCACCGCCGTGGCATCGCAGCTCGCGAGCCTCGTGGTTGACGAGAACACAACGACCACCCTGTGGTCGGTCGATTCCTACAGCGGCTCCGAGCTTGACGCTTTCGGCGCGATGTTCGGCTTCGCGCGCCAGCAGGCGCAGGCGGCGAGCGGCACAATCTCCATCACGCGCGACAACGCCGACAGCGTGCAGGCGATAGCCTACGGCGCGCAGTTCTACAAGCCCGCGACCGCGACGCAGGCCGCCGTGTACTTCCAGACGACGAGCTATCAGGAGATGGCGAAGGGTGTCACCAAGGCGGAGATACCCGTGGTCGCCACCGTCGCTGGCAGCGCGGCGAACGTCGCGGCCAACACCGTCACGTACTCCGTGAGCTACACCGGCTACTTCGGCGTGACGAACGACCTCCCCATGACCGGCGGGCGCGACTTGGAGACGGACGCGGAGTTCCGCACCCGAATCGTGAACACGATATTCCGTGGCGAGTTCGGCACCGTAGACCAGTACTTGGGCCTCGCGCTCGCGCATGCCGCCGACAGCCGCGCATCGGTCATCGGGCAGGAGAGCACGTGGACGGAGACGGTGGCAGTCCAGAGCAACTACACGGCGACGTACTCAATCGACGAGGTTGCCGAAATGCTCGATGTGCAGAACCGCTTCTGGGTGCGCAACGCGGACACCGACAAGCTGTACTCTCGCGGCGAGTACGACGTTGACGCGGAGAACGCCGTGATAACCTTCCACGACGTGGCGACGACCGAGCTTATCGGCCCCGTCATGCGGGGCAACTCCTACTCGCTTTCGCAGCCCAACGTCCTGCGCGTGTCCGGCATCACGTCGAACGACGGCGTTACGCCGATCACGACGGGCTTCACGGTGTCCGGGAACCAGATCACGATAACGTCCTCGTTCCCCGCCGACTACGTGGGCCAGACCGTTCTGGTGTCCTACGTCTACAAGGCGGCGAGCATCGGCGACTTCATCACCGTCGAGTACGACTACCTGTCCAACCTGAACCGTGGCGGCATCAAGACGGTCGAGGTGTTCGTGGACGGCGAGAGCGGGCAGACGGTCGCCGACCTTCAGTTCATCGACTTCAACAAGCTCGTCACGGCGCAGAACCGTGCGAACTGGCGGCACGACGACGGGACGATGCCGACCGAGAACAACCTGTACATACCCCTGTCCTACCAGCCCGTCATGCGCTCTTACAACGGCATGATAAACGTCGGCGCGGACATCATCCTGCAAGAAGGCAAGCAGTTCCGCATGCTGTACGATTCCGGCTACGCGAACCGAGACGGCAGCTCGCGCGCCATGGACGCTGTGGAGCTTATGGGCACCTACAGCGGCGATAAGAACAGTTTCGTTCCGGCTGGCACGAACATCAGCTTGACCAACGAGACACCGCTGAACATCCCGTTCGTCTACAACACGGTGCCCTCCGAGGTGCAGAAGCTCGTGGGGAAGCAGAGCGTGGTCACGGCCAACACGCTGGTTCACGAGGTGCGCCGACGCAGGTACGGCGTTCACCTCACGCTCATGTTCAGCGTGTACACGCGGGACGCGATAAAGGCATCGGTGGAGAAGGCCGTGATAGACTGGGCCAACTCGCTTCCGTTCGGCCAGACAATCCAGTTCTCCGACATCGAGACGGTGGCGGCCAACGTCGCCGGTGTCGATAACGTGAGGGTTTCGACGCAGGCCGACGCTGCCGGTAAGGTGGCCGACGGCTCCGGCACCTTCGGCGCGTACGGCATCGTGGAGTACGAGCGCGACGGGAAGACGCAGAAGGCGCAGTACACGACCGACTTCAGGCAGAAGGGCAACGAATGCTTCTACGTCCAGTACGTCCATTTCTACAGCCGCACGCAGCAGGGGTGGATGTAGCATGGGCGGCGTGAACAAGCTGCGCCCGACGAACAGGGCGGAGTACCTTTCCGGCCTCCCGGAGGAGGTCTACAGCAAGAAGCGCTCGTCGCACATGGTGCGCCTGCTCGACGCTCTCTGCGGCGGCGCTGGTGTCGAGGCCGCGCGCAACCACCTCATGCTGAAGCGCTTGCAGACGAGCCTCGACGAGACGCACTACAACGACCTCGACGAGTTCTACGGTCGCGTGCTCGGCTTCAGGCGGCTCGAAAGCGAATCGTACGCGTTCGCCCCGCGCACGCGCCTCGTCCCGCAGGAGCAGGAGGCCGCGGCCGCCGCGCCGGATGCCGAGTCCCGCGCGCGCATCCACAAGTACGTGACGGCCTTCCAGTACGGCGGCACCGCCTTCGGCATACGCCTCGCATCGGAGGCGGCGTGCGGAAAGCCGTGCAAGGTTCTCGAAGCGTGGAAGTTCTACGAGAGCGTCAACGTGGACGACGGCGATCAGGCGAGCCTTCGGCCCGGCGTGTACCCGCAGGCCGACTACAACGAGTACGTTGTGGTCGTCGATGCCGACGAGGTGACCGAGGCGGAGCGCTACAACATCAACAAGGTAACGAAGAGGATAAGGCCGCAGGATGCGGTCATAACCGTCGTGCAGCGCGACGAGTTCTTCAACAGCCTCATCTTGGAGACGAGGCCCGATTCCGACGTGCCCGTGGCAGATGTCTTCGCGTCAAGCTCCCTGTGGCAGATCAAGCGCTACGTCACGGGGCGGCCCGACTGGGAGTACGACGTTGACGACGACCTGAACCTGTGGGTCTCCCCCAACGAGCGGCGCGAGGCCCCCACGCAGGCCCTCGTGAACCATCAGGAGGAGACGTTCGACTTCACCTACACCATCGAGGACGCGACGGCATCGACGGAGCACATAGGGGCGTACGACGTGCGCCATGCGGCGGCGTTCAGGTCGCTCGGCACGTCGGAGCGGACGGACTTGCAGAAGGCGGCGAACGCCGTGTCCGACGTTGCGAGCCGCCTTTACAGCGCTTCGTACTACGGCTCCGACGGCATGGTGGACTGGTCGTACCCCGTCGAGTACATCCCCGTCGTGCAGCGCCAGTTCAGCGAGGACGCGCGCAGCTCGCGCATCTGGTCGAGCGACGAGGCCTATCCGGCGGACAGGCCGCACGAGTGGTTCGAGGTTCGCCTTCAGAAGGGCGTGCCGGTGAACCGCTTGGAGTTCGAGGTGTCGAAGAAGCCCGTGGAGATCGTCCCGTACGTCCTCGTGGACGAGGAGGCCGGAACGTGGCTTCGGCTCACCAACGAGCTTGGCACGCCGCTGTCCTACACCTCGCGCTCGTGGGGCGGCGCTTCGGTGACGGGCGACATGGCGACGGTTACGTTCCGCTTCAACCTCGCGACGGCCTACGGCTTCCGCCTCGTCTTCACGCGCCTCGAAGCGCCCTACTACAAGACGCTGCCGGACGGCGCTCTGAAGGCCGACGACTTCCCGTTCTCCATAGACATGGCCGGTCTGTCGCTCCATTACGACGTGATGGACGCAGAGGACTTCGCGCCCGCCGTGTTCTCCGACCCGTTCGGCAACAAGGTGGAGACGGAGATGGCCGTGAGCGGCCCGGAGAGGCTGCACGACGGCATGCCGTCCACGTTCTGGTGCAGCAAGCCGAACGTCACGCAGAGCGCCTTAGAATGGCTCGTGTTCGATTTGAGGGACGCGAGCGGCAACGCCTCGCGCGTGAACTCCATGAGAATCGACGCGGTGTACGGCGGGTGCCAGATGAACGTCTACTCGACGGAGGACGGCGACTGGGAGACGGCATCGTGGAAGCCGTACCCCGCCGTGTACTCCTTGCAGAGCGCCGACTACTCGCTGCCGCTGCGCAAGTGCACGTTCGTCAAGTTGGAGTTCACCGGCCTGTCGGCCATCCCCTACACGGTTGTGTCGGACGGCATCGAGGTCGAGGAGCTGGAATACCCCTACGAGGTGAAGCACTACTTCGAGCAGCAGCCCGCCAGCACCTACGCGACCGAGCTGTACCGCCAGCTCCTCACCACGCAGGACAGCCCGATCTACGAAGACCGGCTCGGGGTGTACGATGCCATCGGAACGTCGAACATCTACCAAGAGGCCGAGCGCCAGCGCGGCATCGAGGACATCATATCGCAGAGCTACAACCCCCTGTACCTCCCATCGCTGGTGACACCGGCGAGCTGGCGCTTCACGGACAACGGGGCGATCAGCTCCGTCCTCGCGGAGAACATGCGCTACGAGCGGCAGCTTCCGCAGTCGCCGCGCGAGCCGGTCGAGGGCAAGACGGTGAAGATGCGCTTCTACGAA
>ENA-UOJP01003084-UOJP01003084.1-human-gut-metagenome-genome-assembly--contig:-C102-NODE-3084-length-10348-cov-3.965122_pt1 | contig 10348 bp, 11 predicted proteins | sample MGYA00242353_ERZ723900 | MGnify/ENA metagenome assembly ERZ723900
ATCACCACATTGCGGAACTGATGGAGATAGAACCAGTTCCGGTTGGGGTGGATGTCCACCCGGTGGTCCTCGTGGACAATGCCCTCCTCGCCCTCGGAGGTATCCATGCCCAAAGCACCGATCTTCTGGCTCTCAATGCCCTCGATCAGGGCCTCAATATCCGCCAGCTCGCCCCGGGAACAGTTGATCAGCACCACGCCGTCCTTCATCTTGGCAATGGACTCCCGGTTGATGATGTGGTAATTGGAGTCGAAGAGCGGCATATGCAGAGTGATGATATCGCTTTGCGCCAGGAGCGTATCCCAGTCCACATAGGTCACCAGACCGGAAAGCGCCGGATTTTCCCGCAGGTCATAGGCCAGCATCCGGCAGCCGAAGCCGGAGAGATTGCGCACCACCTGCGCACCGATCTTTCCCGTGCCCACAATCCCCACGGTCAGATCCTTCAGCTCCCGGCCCTGCAGACCCTCCAGGGAAAAATCGTTGACCTGCCCCCGCCACATGGCCTGCTTGTACTGGCGCAGGCACATGAGCAGCAGCATCACCGTGAAATCCGCCACGCCGTTGGGATCATAGCTGGCATTGCACACCCGCATCCCCAGTTCATGTGCATGGCGAAGGTCAATATGGTTGTATCCCACCGTGCGGGTGGAGAGGTACCGCACGCCCTGGGCGTAGAATTGGTCCAGCAGCGCCGCATCGATGGTACCCTGGCCCAAAATGGATACGCCCTCACAGCCCGCCGACAGGGCTGCGGTATCCGGTCCGGGCACTGCGCCGCTGGTCTCCAGTTCCACCCCCAGCTCTCGCGCCAGGGCTTCCATCTGTTCCTGCTCATCAGGCCGCGTCTCATACGCAAAGATCTTCATATGCTGCTCCTCCTTCAAACGCCGTACCGTTGGCCGTCGGACAGCCTCCGGCAGCTCTATTATAACGATTTGTCATTATACACCCGAATATTCAGGGTTGTAAACCAAGAATTTTCGTATTAAAATAAGAAAAAGTGATAATAACGGGGTGGCGTATGAATCTCAATCAGTTGAAATATTTTGTGGCGGTGGCGGAACACCAGAGCTTTACCAAAGCCGCAAATCAATACTATCTTTCCCAAACCGCCATCAGCCAGCAGGTTCGGGCATTGGAGGAAGCGGTGGGCGTGCGGCTGCTGGATCGGGATAACCGTCCGGTAACCTTAACACCGGCAGGAAGCGTATTGTTTCAGGAGGCTAAGGGGATTCTTGCCCGGATGGATACTGCCCTCAGCCGCACCCGGGACGCCTCCACCGGACTGGTCGGTACGCTGCGGGTCGGGTACACCAAGGGCTATGAACGCAGCGATCTGTCCAACAAGCTGCGGGCGTTTCATTTGGAATATCCCAACGTGCTGTTTACCTGTCAGCGCTGTGATACGGACGTCCTGGCGGCTGGACTTCTCAACGGGGAGTATGACATTATTTTCACCTGGGACAGCACCAATATCCGGGCCGAGGAGGTGGAGGCTCGGATTGTAGAACAGGTGCCCCTGGTGGTTGCATTATACGCGGGGCACCCTCTGGCCCGGCGGACCACCCTGCGGCGGACGGAGCTGAAAAACGAGGCCATTCTCTATATGTCCCCTTCTGCCACCGGGGATTCCTACGGCGATTCCTATTTCATGGCCCTCTATCGGCAGGCGGGGTATCAGCCCAATATTCTGCTGCGGTCCAACGATGTGGAGAGCATTTTGATGATGGTGGCAGCAGAGGAGGGGATCTCCATTCTGCCTGCCTACTGCACGGACAAACTGACCGACGCGGACAATCTGGCCTTCGTCCCCTTGGTGGGAGCGGAAGAATCCGAAGAAATCCTGGCCGTCTGGCGCAAGGCGGATGAGAGCCGCCCGCTTCGTCATTTCATCCGGCGGCTATGACGGGAAACGTTCAAATATCCGCCCCACAAATTTTGCATGCATACAATTGCCCGCCTTCGTCACAAAACGAGGGCGGGCAGCGCTTTATAAAAGGGGGCTGCAATTTGCCAGCCGTTCCACAAAAGGAGGTGCTCTATGACCATTTCTGTTTTAGTATGCAAAGCCGACGGCACGCAGGTTTTGGAAGAACGGGAAGTGTCCGAAACTTACTTTCAAATGACAGCGGAAGACCCCAGTGCGGAAACTTGCAACGATTCCCAAGAATAAAAACAAGCCCGCGCACCTTTTGGTGCGGGGGCTTTGTTTATTGACCGGAAATCGAATCCGAAGGATTCAATTACAGGCAGACGTAGATGCTGGTGTACTCACCGTCGGCGTTCATCACACCGTAGATGGTAGCCTTCAGGTTGGTCTCGTCATACTCGTTGGCCAGCTTCTTGGCGGTGTAGGTAGAGACATCGCCGTCCTCGATCACGAAGATCTTGGCGCCGGAAGCCAGGTAGTAGCCCTCACCGTCAATGCTCAGGGTGCTGTTCTTGTAGGTAACAACACCGTTGGCGTTGAGATCAACGGAGAACTTGTCGGGATCGGTAGCGTTGTTAACAGCCTCCATGGCGTCAACCACGATGTAGCCGTTCTCGTCGTACTCGATCTCGGTGTACAGCTTGCCAGCCAGGCTGTCGTTCACGGTGTCGAGCTTCACAGTCTTCTCCTCGCCGTTGACGATGGCGTCATAGCGATAGTAGCTGTTGTCGTCGGCATCGGTACCGGCCTTGTCGGCATCCACCAGGAAGACCACGTCGCCGCTGGAAGCGCCGCCCACGATGGACTTAGCGTCATCAACGAAGACGTACTTGGCATAGCCGTCGTCAATGTAAGCCTCGACCACGGTGTCGCCGTCAGCCGTGATATCGGGCACGTTCTTGATGCCGGTGTAAGCCTTGACATCGCCGTTGTCCTTCACGACCACAAAGATGGTGGAAGCGTTGCCCTTGGTGGTGGTGTTGCCCAGATCGATCTTCACGCCCTGATCGTCATAGTTGGTCACAGTGTCGCCATCAGAGTACGTACCAGCGCTCTGAGACTCGTCGCAGGAGGTCAGCTCATACTTGCCGTCGTCCTTGGCGCGGAACTTGTACCACTCGCCAGCGGTCAGGGAGCCAGCGTCGCTGCCGTAAACCTTGTCGCCGTCAACCTTGGAGACGCTGATCTCGTCGTCAGTGCCGTCCAGGAAGTAGCCATAGGCCACGAGCTTGGAGTTAGTGCTCAGGTTGCTGTCCTTAGCGAACTCAGCGATGTAGACGTAGTTGGTCTCATCCTCCACAGCGGGAGCATAGATGACATAGCCATAGGCGTCCAGATACAGGTCGTAGTCGGCCTTCAGATCATAGGAGCCCTCGGTCTTGTCGTTGGCATAAGCATACTTGTACTCGGTGCCGCCGGCAGTCACGGACTCGTCCTCGACATACTCGGTAACGGTAGCGGTAACCTGCTCAGCCTTGGCGATGGACTGGATGCCCTCACCCTCAGCGATGGTGACCAGGACATACTCCTCATCCTCATAGGAATCCAGGTTGTCGAAGTCATCGCTGGAGATCACATCGTCATAGGAGAAATCGGGGGTCTTGGTGTCGTCCACAGTGGCCAGAGTCAGCTCTTCCTCGTCCTCGTCATAGTCACCGTTGACCTGCATCAGGTAGGTGTTGACGACGGTGATGGTCTGCTCGTCCTTGTAGACCTCGATCAGGGAGCCATTGCCCACCAGATCCTTATTGGCATCGTTGATCTTGTCGTCGGCATCGCCGGTCACACCGTTGACAGTGGTGTCATCCTTCTTGGTGACCACGAAGGGGTTGGCATCGGCGCCGTCGATCACAACAGCGTAATCATAGGCCTTGTCCAGGTCCAGATCCTTGTAGATGGTCTCGGCCTTCACATCGGCAGTGTAGACAACGTCAGCTTCCTTAGCATAGGTGCCGATCTTGTCGTTGTCATCATACCAGGTGTTGGAGGGACGGCCGAACACATCGGCAGCAGCGTCGCTGCGCAGCTCCAGGTCGGTGAAGTACTTCTCGCAGAACTGCATGACCTCGTCCTGGTCATCCTCGTCGGTGCGATAGTCCTTGCTGGAGGAGTTGGACACAACGCCGGCCTTGGAACCGCCCACAACCACGGTAGCGCCGTTGACGTTCAAGGTGGTGGTCTGGCCGTACTCGACCATGTCAGCAGTCAGGGTGTTGAAGGCATACAGGCAGGCCTCCTCACGGGTGACAGCCTTCACGCCGACGAACTCGTCGTTGCCGTCATCCAGGCCAATGCCCACGGCCTGCTTGGCCACGGCCACGGACCAGTTGGAGCCCTCATAGCGCTCGATCTCGGCGTCATAGCCCAGGGCGCCCAGCAGCATCTTCATGAAGGCATAGCCAGTCAGGGTGCCGGCGGGACGGAAGGTGCCGTCGCCATAACCGGAGATGATGCCCTGCTGAGAGCAGTAAGCAATGTAGCCGGCGAACTCGTTGGTGACAGGCACATCCTTGAAGGGAGCGGTGTCAGCAGACAGAGCGTCAGCGGTGGTGGGTCCCAGGATCAGGTTGCAGATGATCTTGGCAGCCGCGCCACGGGTCAGGGTGTTGGTGGGGTTGAAGGAACCGTCGGTGTAACCATCGACGATGTCCAGAGCGGACACCACGTCAACAGCTTCTTTATAGGTGATCTTGCTGTCGTCCGTGAAGTCCTTGGCGCCAGCGCTGATGGTGACCAGAGACATGGCCATCGCCAGAGCCAGAACCAGAGAAAGGAACTTCTTCATGGGGATGTTTCCTCCTTATAGAATATTGCAATTGCGCCGTCCTTCCACGCCGTCCCGAATGACGGTATCGGGGGCTAGCCAACCCCGTTGTCCGGGCCGACAGGGAAGCGCCCGGCGCTTTTGCAAGGTTAATCTACGATAAATCCTAAGGAATTGCAATGGTTTGGGTGGCCTTTTAACACAACTGAAAATCGGCATCGATTTTGTCGTGTTTATTTGTATGCAAAAGGTAACATTGGAGATTTTGAGCAAAAAGCACCGCCCCATGCAGGCGGTGCTTTTATGTAGGTTATTCCACCTTTTGCTCCTGAGGCAGATACTTTTGTCCTTGCTTTGCGATCTGTCCGGAGGTCACCATCCGTTTGAGGATCAAGGTGCATTGCTTGGGCTGCACATGCAGCAGCCGGGCAATTTCCTGCCGGTACGCAAAGCCCGCCTGCTCCAGATAGTTCTGTACGGCTGTGGGCTGTTCTTCCGGCGGCACCACGGTACCGGGCAGATAATATTTCCCGCCGATCCGGATCAGCCGGTGCTCTTCGGTCAGGCGGCGCAGCCGGGCATACGCCGCGGTCCGGGACAAGCCCAGCAGTTCCATGGCCTCACCGCGGGAAACTGCTCCGTGAGCGGCCCGCTCCAGCAATGCTGTGTCTCCGCTTTGGCGGCGCTCATCCCGCCGCAGGTCCATCAAGTGCACATGCTCCAGACCGCCCCGAATCAGAGCCGCCCGGGTCAGCCGGGACAGCCGGGGCAGATCCAGCGGCTTGTGAGATTGCTCCGTCAGCAGAACGTGCGGGTCCGCCTGGGGCGGGCGGCTGTCCCGTTCCTCCCACAAAAGCCGGCGCACCGCGTTGGTCAGCGGCTCTTCCCGCTGCTCCAGCCGGATGACGCCTGCCTCAAAATCCACCTGTTCCCAGGTCAGCGCCGCAATCTCCCGGGCCTGCAGGCCCATCTGCCACGCCAGCCACAGGGCCAGCCCTGCCGGTGAGCGCTTCTCCGCCTGGAGCACCTTCCACAATTTAAATTCATCCACCCGGCCTTCATCCGCAGGCTTGCTCTGCGGCTTTTCCCGGGTCACAAATCTGGAAAACCGCGCCTGCAGTGCCGGAACCTCCACGCCGCTCAGCCGCGCCACCGTGGGCCAGTCCTCCGTCTCCAGCTGGTGAATGATCCAGTCATGACGCAGGTCCATCAGCCGCACGTCTTTTTGACCGCTCCGGTCCAGCGCCTGCCGGGCCAGCCGGGAAATGGACTCGGGCTGCATCCGGTCCCCATACCGTTCGGAAACCACCACATAGGGGCTCTCACTTTTCCGGTTCTGATAAAGACGCCACAAGTATCCGCGCAGTTGTTCTGTCATGGGAATGGTCCGATCCGGCAGTTCCAGCCGCTCATCCATAAAGGAGACCTGTTCCCAACACAGCGCGGCAATCTCATCCCGGGATAGCCCCGCCAACCAAGCAAGCCGCACAATCACCCCCTCCGGATCGGATTCCCGCTCCAAAAGGGTCCGCATCGCCCCTGCATCCGGCCGGTTTACCACATACTCCCGCACCGTCTTACTCCTTTCCATCCTGTTTGCCATTCATCCAAACCATTCTTCCAAACGTTATACCTTGATCGCAAACAACGAAACTTCTCTACACAATTTCCTGCATGCTCACAGTTCCGACTCCGCCGGATGCCCGGATTCCCCGGACAGCACACCGGTCACTTCCCAGCAGCCATGCCGGGTGATGAGTCCGCCATACAGCCGTCCTTCCTCCACGGTCAATATGGCGTCATAGGGCTCCTGAATCGCCCGGGTGCGCAGAGATCCCGATATGAGATATTTTCCTGTTTCCAGCACACTGCCCGAAAAGCCATTGCGTACCCCCAGCAGTGCAAAATGACCAGATACCACTCCACGCTCCTCCTGCAGGAAAATCTCTCCTGGCCGGGGGCCCAACTGGCTCTGCAAAATCACCGCGTAATGCACCTTTTTCACAACATCACTCCTATTTGTAATGTTAACATGCGCATGGCACCCTCAAAACAGTCATTTTTCATAAAAACGTCTATTTTTGGACACTTCTTTTTAAAATGTAAAAAGAAGGCAGGAAACCAATGGGCCCGTCCATTCGTCTCCCGCCAAAAATATTCAGTTTATCCGTTTTGTTCCATCCGCTCCCAGGCCGCTCCCAAGGCCGCCTGCTGCGCCCACTCCTCCAGGGTGGCACTGATGGTCTCCGGGGACTGATCCAAATCCTCACAAATCCACGCTTCCAGCAGAGCCAGCAGGATGGAGGCTCCGCACTGCAGGCGGATCTGGGTCTCCCGTTCCTCCAGCTTTGCTCCGCCCCGCACACAGTAGTACGCCATGGTTTTGGCGGAGAGGCCCTCCACCGCATCTCCCAGAATATGCCGCAGGCCCTGATGGCCCTGATGCTTCCAAAAAGCAACATAGTACGGGCGATTTTCTGCTGTGTAGTCCAGCAAGTCCCACACCGCTCCCTGAAAGGTCAAAAACTCATCCTGACGCCGCAAAAGCAGTTCCCGCTCCTGACGCACCGACCAATCAAACAGGTCATAGACATCTTTAAAATGATACTAGAAGGACTGCCGCCGTAAGCCGCACAGCTCCGTCAGCTCCCGCACCCGGATTTGATCCAGTGGTTTTTTCCGCAGGAGTTCCTTCAAAGCACGGCTGAGTCGTTGTTTCGTACGGTTCTCCGCAGCGTCTGCGGGCATGGCAGTCTCTCCTTCCTTATGGGACGGCCTTTCGGGCCGCTCGTTTTTACCGCAAATCCCCCGCCGGAAAAATGCCCGGCGGAAAAATTCTATACTCTATTAGGATACCGCACAAAATCTAGTTTCGTCAAGAACCGTTTTATTAAAAAATGTGCGGCCTGTGTGCCGGATTTTGCACACAGGCCGCAAAAACAAGTCAAATCAGCTCCGGATGAAACCGGCCCGGCGCATGGCAAGCACCACCGGCGGAATCAATACCAACTGCACAATGATTCCGGGAACAGCAGTGAAAAATGCACCGGAGAGAAATGCCGCCCAGGTAAAGGCGGAGCCGCTCAGTCCCATCAAAATGGTCTGCGCCGCTCCCCAAACCACACGGCCCAGCAGCATGGCTCCCACCAGGGAACCGTAGGTACCGGCCGCTGTCCGGGGCAGGGTCCGGCTGAGCAGGCCGCTGGCAAGGCCATAGGCAGCCAGCTCAAAGCACATGGCAAGGCCGGTGGGGAACAGCGGCGGCATCCCAAACAGAGCGAAGCGCAGCAGGGGAGCCGCTGCTCCCACCGCCGCAGCCCACCAGGGACCGCACAAAAAGCCCGCCAGCAAAACGGGAATATGCATGGGGCAAAGCGCGCTGCCGATTTGGGGAATCTGTCCTGTCAGGAAGGGCAAAACCAGGCACAACGCCAGGGCCGCTCCGGCATACACCAGATTTCGGGCCCATCCCGTGCCGCTTTTGGCAGGTGCAGAAATTACAGCTTCTCGATTCATGGTCAATTCTCCCTTTCAACTAGTGATCCGTCTTGAACGGGAGCCGCGCCTTCGCCGGCGCGATTATGGGTACAGTCTGCAAAAAAACTTCTCCAGCTTGGCCGGAGACCATTACGGACACAGAGACCGCAGCAGCTCCACCGCCTCATCCATCAGACGGGACAGAGACAGCGCCTGGGTACCTGCCACCAGATTGTTGCAATGATTCACCGGCAGCAGCAGCTTCTTGGCGTCGCTGCGGCCGATGGCCACCGCCATGGTGGGCGTGATCTCCCCCATGAGGGAATCGGCGGCCAGGATGCCGATGGGGCCGACAATGACATCCGCTGTCCGGCAGGCCACCAGCACCGGGTTTTCTCCGGTGGCTCCGGCCTCCGCGCCAGCCTTGAGCATGGCGGACGTCGCAATGGCATTGGTTCCCACCGCTGTGATCTGGCAGGGCAAATTGGCAGCCGTGGCCCGTTCAATAAACATCTGCCCCATCCGGCCGCTCTGCCCATCGATCACCACTACATTCATGCTTCCACCTCCAATACCAGGTCACACTGGCCCTTGGGGTCCAGAGATTGAAAATACGCCTGCTCCAGCGGAATCCAGGTGTCAAAAAACCGATCCCTCTGGGGCGGAACGTTCCGACGGAAAATCCGTGCCGTTTGCAGGGCCGGATCGATGCTCAAAAAGACCCGCAGATCATATGCCGGCGCCAGATCGGGATGCAGGCTGTACGCGCCCTCCACCACCGCCATGGAGCCCACCGCCACTGCCGCCGGTTCCAGAAGCCGCCCGCTCTGGCAGTCATAGCGCCGGTAGGCAATGGTGTCTGCGCCCCGGCGCAGCGGCTCCAATACCTCCTGCCAAAACCGCTCCCGGTCCACATTGCCGCCGGGCTGGGCATACCGCTCCGGCGTGCGCTGCTCCGGCCGGAGGAAAAAGTCGTCCATGTGGAAAACGCTGCATCCGTACACCGCTTCCAGCAGGGCCGCCAGCGTGGTCTTTCCGCTGGCACTGCCGCCCTCCAGGGCTACCAAAAGCCGGTTCGTCCCATCCCGCTTTCGGTCAATGGCCCCCAGAAGCGGCAGCAGCCACACATACTCCCGCCGAATCACCCGATACGCCGGCTCATAGGCCTGATGAAACGCCGGGGTATGGCGGCAGATCGGACAGCCTGCCTGCCGGTACGCCTGCACCGCCTGCCCCACGGCCGCCTCCGTCCAGGGGAGCCGCCCTGCTTGGGCCAGGACCTCCAGCTCGGCCAGCGCCGCCTCCAGCTCCTCCGCCGTCCCTGACGGCGTGCGGGCGGAATACGCAAACAGAGCGAATACCGTCTCCGCCTTCATGCCCAGCTTCCGGGCCCAGGCAAGGGGCAGCCGGCAATATGCACCGGCAAGCATCTCCGCTCCGGCCGCATCCCCCCGGGCGCTCTCCATTTCCTCCCGGATCCGGCCGACGCCCTCCTCCGCAGCGCCCACCAGATGCCCGCAGCCATACACACTCTGGTGCAGGGCCTTGATGAGATCCTGCGGCTCCAAAGCCGGATAGCGGCGGCACTGGTCCAGCAGGCATTCGGTAATGGTCAAGGGCTGGGACATGGGAACGACTCCTTTTCTCTTTCTCTGCGGTACTTTCCGGCAAAATTTCCGTCGTATTGTTCATAATATCACAAAGCAGCAGGTTTCCGCAAGGGCCGCCGGGAAAAGACCAAAACCCCATCCATTCCCCCCGGTACGGCATCCTTCTGATTTTTTTGGGAATTTTCCGGACTCTTCGACAAAATGGGACAGGAAGTGCCCATGGTTTTGTGTATGATGATTTCAGTTCCTTCAATATCTTGTGTCAACGAAGAAAGGACGGCCATTATGGAACAAATCCCCAAGGAATATCTGTGCCTGTTTAACGCGATCTCCGACGCGGAAGTGACATTGCGTGCGCTGCTCGCTGAATTGATGTGTGCCCAGCAACGGGCGGAAGAGCTGTTTTTGGAGCAGGAGGAAGCGCCATCCGATCCTCCCGCCCAGGTGTGACGGTTGCATTTACAAAAGACGGCGGCGTCCAAATGTGATAAGATACGAGCAAAACCATTTCACAGGAGGCCGCTCATGCTGTACATCGGATGCCATTTATCCTCCTCCCGGGGC
>ENA-UOJP01003087-UOJP01003087.1-human-gut-metagenome-genome-assembly--contig:-C102-NODE-3087-length-10321-cov-4.783947_pt1 | contig 10321 bp, 10 predicted proteins | sample MGYA00242353_ERZ723900 | MGnify/ENA metagenome assembly ERZ723900
GGAAAAAGGAAATATCACGGGAGTCTACAGAATTTTATCCGGTATGACAATATGAAACCAGGAGCCAAAACCTGACATTTCGTGTCGAATTATGCGGTGAGATCGAGTTGAAAGGAAAACGGGGTCGAGTCTATAATCATCATTACCATTTAAATTTTTAGGAGGAGAGTATCATGTCATAACTTAACATTTCAATTGCGGTTGAAAACAGGCAGAATTTGGAGATGCTTGGCGAAATACTGGAGAGTGAAAAAGATTATCATGTCGTTGGAAAGGCGGATAATGGTAATGAAGCATACAATATGATTATGAGAACAAAGCCGGATGTTGTCTTACTTGACATAGTTATGCCGGGAATGGACGGAATCTCGGTTATGGAGAAAGTAAAAAGCAACGAAGAATTCAAAGAAAATACATCTTTCATCATGGTTACGGCAGCCAGCAGCGAGAATCTGACAGCAGATGCTTTTAAACTGGGCGCCAGCTACTACATCATGAAGCCGTTTACGAGAGACAGCGTACTCGACAAATTAAAAAGGCTGTCAGGTTATAAAAATAAAACAACGATGCTCGCAGGAAGCAGAAAAGTGAAACCTTATGTAAATAAAACGGATTATATGGAGCAGAATCTGGAAAATGATGTAACGCAGATGCTTCATGAAATTGGCATCCCGGCGCATATTAAAGGTTATCAGTATCTAAGGGATGCTATTATTATGTCTGTCAGTGACAAGGAAATGCTGGCGTCGGTAACTAAAATCCTGTATCCGACGATTGCCAAAAAACATCAGACTACGCCAAGCCGTGTGGAGCGGGCAATCCGCCATGCGATTGAAGTGGCATGGAGCCGGGGTAAAATGGACACCATCAATGAACTGTTCGGCTACACGGTCAGCACCGGAAAGGGCAAGCCTACCAACTCAGAATTTATTGCCCTGATTGTGGATAAGATACGCCTCGACTACCGGAGAATGAATTGACAATAAAAGGTTGAAAAAGTTCTGATACTACTTTCTAAATTCATAATTCTATTGTATAATGATTATAATCATCGTGTGATGTATAACGTGAATCGATTACAATATAAGGCAGTCGGGGAGGTAGTAGGTATGAAGAATATTCTCTTTATTGCATCAGAAGCAGTTCCGTTTATTAAGACGGGCGGGCTGGCGGACGTTGTCGGTTCGCTTCCGAAGTGTTTTGATAAAGCGTATTTTGATGTCAGGGTTATCATTCCAAAGTATCTTTGTATCAAAGAAAATCTCCGGAATGATATGAAGTATTTGAACCATTTTTATATGGATTATCTTGGTCAGAGCCGTTATGTGGGCATTTTGGAGTATGTGTATGAAGGAATCACTTTTTACTTTATTGATAATGAAAGCTACTTCTGGGGTGCGAAACCATATGGGGACTGGTATTATGATCTGGAGAAGTTTTCCTTTTTCTGCAAGGCGGCTCTGTCGTCTCTGCCTGTAATCGGGTTTAAGCCCGATGTCATACATTGCCATGACTGGCAGACCGGTCTGATTCCGGTACACTTAAAAGATAAATTCCGCGGCGGTGAGTTTTTCCGCGATATTAAATCGGTTATGACAATTCACAATCTGAAGTTTCAGGGTGTTTGGGACGTTAAGACGATTCAGCGTTTCTCCGAACTGCCTGATTACTATTTCACACCTGATAAACTGGAAGCATACAAAGACGGCAATATGTTAAAGGGCGGCCTTGTTTTTGCTGACGCGATCACTACCGTCAGCAATACGTATGCGGATGAAATAAAGACCCCGTTTTACGGGGAAGGCCTGGATGGGCTGATGAGAGCCAGGAGCAACAGCCTGAGAGGAATTTTAAACGGCATCGATTATGATGAGTTCAATCCTGAGACGGATACGATGATTGCGCAGAATTATAATGCGAGAACGTTCCGCAAAGAAAAGGCGAAGAATAAGAAAGAGCTTCAGGCTCAGCTCGGCCTGGTTCAGGATGAGAAAAAATTTATGATAGGCATCGTTTCCCGCCTCACGGATCAGAAAGGTTTCGATTTGATTCAGTTCGCGATGGATGAGATTTGCTCGGATGATGTGCAGCTTGTGATTTTGGGTACCGGAGATGAGAAGTATGAGAACATGTTCCGCCATTATGACTGGAAATATAATGACAGGGTATCGGCCAATATTTATTATTCCGAAGAGATGTCTCATAAGATATACGCTGCCTGTGATGCCTTTTTAATGCCTTCACTGTTTGAACCCTGCGGTTTAAGCCAGCTGATGGCGCTCCGATACGGAACGGTACCGATCGTCCGTGAGACAGGTGGTCTGAAAGACACGGTTTGGCCATACAACGAATATGAAGGCACGGGAACCGGTTTTTCATTTGCCAATTACAATGCACATGAGATGCTGGACTGTATCCTTTATGCGAAATATGTATATTATAATAAAAAACGCGAGTGGAATAAGATTGTGGACCGGGGCATGGCGGCAGATTTTTCCTGGCATGCATCTGCGATGAAGTATCAGGAACTTTATGACTGGCTGATTGGATATTAAGGAGAGCGATGAAAGCGTGGGACAGATAAGACTGAGCAGGCAGGAGAGGGAAGCGGCCAGACGATGGGCGGAGGATAACAACTGGGCTGCACGGGGAGAGTATAAAAAAGACGTCGGATATATGGACTGTGTCAAAGATATTCTGGAAGATCCCGTTTTTCAGTCAATGGATAATTACTTCCAGCACGGGAACACTACCTGTAAAGAACATTGCATCCGTGTCTCTTACATGAGCTACAGAATGTGCAGGAGATACGGGTGGGACTACAGACAGGCGGCGAGGGCAGCTCTTCTCCACGATTTATTTCTTTATGACTGGCATACCCATGCGAAGGAGACCGGCGAATATTTCCATGGCTTCACCCATCCCAGAACGGCGATGAGGAATGCCGAGATATATTTCCAGGTTACGGAGATGGAGAAGAATATGATACTCCGTCATATGTGGCCCCTGACCCCGATCCCTCCAAAATATAAAGAAGGCTATACTATCATTTACGCCGATAAATTCTGCGGCCTTGTGGAAGTCGGAGCGCGGATGAAGGACTGGTTCCTTTATAATCTGCATCCGGCTTGGAGCAGAAGGTAAAAAATGGAGAGCGGTTTTTCGGTTTTACACTGCCTTCAACAAGAGTCCGGCTGTCGGCCGGACTCTTGTTGAAGGCAGTGACCTGTGAGACCGGCGTACAGGTTACCGCTGACCTGCGGTGAAAGAACCGCGGAATACTTACAGATTCGGCAATGATAAAAGGAAAATACAGGAGATAAACATGACATTTTTTCAGCAAGTAACCGGTAACCAGACATTAATGAGCGGTGTGGCAGGATGGGTGATCGCCCAGGTTCTCAAGACACTGCTTGATATAGCATTGAACCGCTCTTTTAACCCGGAACGGATTTTCGGTTCAGGCGGAATGCCCAGTTCCCACTCCTCCACCATGTGCGCATTGACAACAGCGGCGGGGATGAGATACGGGGGCGGAAGCTTTGAATTTGCAGTCTGTTTTATTATGTCAATGGTTGTAATGTATGACGCTATCGGCGTCAGGCAGGAGACTGGCAAACAGGCGAAGGTATTAAACCGGCTTTTATTTGATGATTTCCTGAAGCTGGACGGCGTGGTGCTGCAGGAAAAATTAAAGGAGTACGTTGGACATACCCCGATTCAGGTTGCTGCCGGTGCGATATTGGGAGTGATTATTGCTGTGGTTATGGATCCGATGTTTATTTAATCTGAATAATTATAACAGGGAAAGCTCACATTGTGGGCTTTCTGTTTTGTTGAAGACGGCGGTTGCGTAACAGTTCAGCCACGATGTATTCCGCGAGGTGTTTTCGCTGTTTTTTGCGAAAATCCCGAGTTGTGCGGCGCGAAACGGCGTTTTTTGCCGTTTCTGTGCATCATTTGTTACGGTTTAGCCGAAGGCTGAACTGTAACGCGGTTGTTAAAAAATTGCTACAACATTATTGATTTATGTATTAATTCATATTATACTGGAAAAAATTATTAGGAAGTTTCCGGCAGGGGACAACGATACGAGACTGAAAGGACGGGAATTTGCGAATGAAGACTACAGTAGATTTATATTTCTGGATTAACTGTTTTTTTACTTTTAGCCTGATTGGCTATATTCTGGAGTGTATTGTTCTGACGGTGGAAAACAGGAAACCTGTTTATCCCCGAGGAGTGGGTCATGGGCCTTTGTGCATTATCTCTGGTTTTGGAGCCGTTGGGGCGGCTGTTTTACTTAGACCGGTTTCTGATGACATGGTAAAGCTTTATTTTGCCAGTATGCTGATGGCAACAACGATGGAGCTTATCACGGCGAAAATAATGATTCGTCTGTTCGGAGCATTCTGGTGGGATTACAGTAAAAAGAGGTGTAATTATAAAGGGATCATCTGCCTTGAGAGCAGCCTGGGATGGGGGCTTTTAGGTATTATCTTCTTCCGGATCCTGAATGTCCAGGTGCAGAATACGGTTGCGAGAATACCTTCCCATGTGGGGAAATATGTGGCCCTGGCGCTGCTGTTTTTCTATGTATTTGACTTCTTCTACAGCTTCAGGCTGGAACTTCGTGAAAAGAATTGTGAAGATAACCGTGAGATAATCGGCAGGATGAAGATAAATTGACCGGGGAGTTGACAGATTATAAAATAAGGTATGGTTTAGGGCGCAGAACGGAAGATTCCGGAGTGCGTCCTTTTCATTGTCCGCGCCCTTGTGTTCAGAGGGGCTTTTATGGTATAAATAAGAGGATGGCAAGGCATAAAACGATAACCAACAATGGGAGAACAGGAAGAAGATATGGATAATATAAGAGTAGTGCTGGCTTCTGCATCGCCGAGAAGGGAAGAACTGCTCCGGCAGATAGGAATTATACCGGAAGTGATACCGAGCGAGATAGAGGAAAAAGTGACGGAGAAAGAGCCGGATCGGGTAGTAACCGAGCTGTCGAGGCAAAAGGCAGAGGAGGTTGCCGCGAGGCTTGGTGAAACCGATGACCAAACGACCGTTGTCGTCGGCTCGGATACCGTTGTCTATGCAAACGGAGAGATTCTGGGAAAACCGGCGGATGAAGCCGATGCGGCCCGAATGCTCCGGATGCTTCAGGGAGACAGCCATTACGTGTATACAGGAGTAACGCTGATAGCCGGAAATAAAAAAAGAAGCTTTGCAGTGGAAACCAGGGTGGACGTATACCCGATGTCGGAAAAGGAAATTGAAAGCTACATTGCCTGCAAAGAGTCGGACGATAAGGCGGGAGCATATGGAATACAGGGCAGGTTTGCCGCATATATCAGAGGCATTGACGGTTCCTACACGAATGTGATGGGACTTCCGGCAGGAAGAGTGTATCAGGAAATGAAACAGCTATTGGAGGACAGGAATGATTAAATTAATTGTATCGGATATAGACGGCACTCTCGTAAAAGACGGGGAAAACCAGATTAATACGGAGATTTTTGATGTCATTATGGAACTGAAAAAGAAAAAGAAGATTCATTTTGCGGCTGCCAGCGGGCGTCAGGCCGCCAGCATAGAATATACGTTTTCACCCATAAAGAAGGAGATTTTTTATGTGGCGGAGAATGGCTCCTATCTGGGATGCTACGGAAGAAATCTTTTTCTTTATCCCATTGAGCGGGCGCTTGCCGATTCCATTGCAGTGGATATCAGAAAAGATCCGGAGCTGGAAGTGATGGTTAGCGGGGCAAAGGGAACTTATCTGGAGACAAAGGACAGGGAATTTATCGACTGGATGACGAAGGGATATCATTTCAATATTATAGAAGTTGAGGACGTCACGAAAGTCGATGACGAGATTATCAAAGTAGCGGCATACAGAAAAGACGGGATCAGCCATGCCACGGAAGGGTTTTTTAACAAGTACGGCGACCGGCTGAAGATGACGGTGTCGGGGGACATGTGGATGGACTGCATGGCTTCTGAAGTCAATAAGGGCGAGGCGGTGAAGACGCTTCAGGAGAGTCTGGGGATTGCGCCGGAAGAGACGATGGCATTTGGCGATCAGTTAAATGACATCGAGATGCTGAAACGGGCCTACTACAGCTTTGCAGTGGGAAATGCCAGAGATGAGGTTAAGAATGCCGCGAGATTTCAGGCAGATCTCAATGTAAATGACGGAGTCATGAAAATACTGAAATTATTATTATAACTTTTCACCACAATCAACAGTGTTTTTTAGATTATCACGACAGGAGCTGAAATTGGATAATATGATATGTGGAAATAGAAACAGAACAAGCCCGGCGCCGTTTAGAATGCCGGTGCTGCTTCTGGCCCTCTGCCTCCTATTTCTGGCCGGATGCGGCCAGGGGGCATCTATGCCGGCCGGCAGGAAGAGTGAGAAGGGATATTCCCTTCCGGAGATCATGGTGATTGCCATGACAGAGCAAAACCGCTATGAGGAAATCTGCACGGATCAGATATGGAATGTGGAGATAGCGGAGGAAGGGGAGAATTTTGCCTCTTATCTGACCGGACAGATTAAAAATTTTATGGAAGAGCTGAAAATCATGAATCTCCTGGCACAGGACAGGAATATGTCACTTTTGCCGGAAGAGCGTTCAGAGATGGCGGCGGCAGCGGCGGAATACTTTGGAAATCTTACCGCGGAAGATATCGAGCATATGGGTGTCAGCGAGGAGGACGTGAGAGCAGTATTTGAAGATTACTGTCTGGCTGAGAAGCTGGTGGAGGAGCTGACAAAGGGCATCGATCTGGAGGTCAGTGACAGTGAGGCGAAGGTTATTACGGTGATGCAGGCTGAAACAGCCGACAGACAGACGGCGGAGAACCTCAGTCTGGCTGCGGCGCAGGAGAATGCGGATTTTGAAAAATGCGCCAGTGATGCAGGCCTGTCTGCCACTACCAGACAACTGGGGAGAAAGGAAGAATCCCAGGAGTTTGAAGATGCGGCGTTTGCGCTGTCTGCCGGGCAGGTTAGCCAGGTGATTGAGTCGAATGGAACCTATTATGTGATTAAGTGCATCAGCGATTATGACGAAGAGGCTACAGCGGCAAGAAAGAAAATCATCTTCGAGGAACGCAAGAGAAAAGCGTTCAAGGAGATTTATGACAGCTTTCGGGAAGGAATCAACCTGACCTATTCGGGGGATCCCTGGAATAAGCTGGAGCTTGGGTCCGGACGGTACGCGGCAGGTGCGGATTTCTTTGAAATTTACAGAAAGTATTCAGGAAAATAACGGGCGAAAGGCTGGACAGAGAATGGAAGAACGTCAACGTGGTCAGAGCAGAAGAAATCCGAAAAGCAGAAGACGACAGAGAGGCCCGGCAGCCGGTTGGCTTGTTCTATTGCTGGTTGCGGCAGCGGCGGCGGCAGTTTCGGTGCTTTTTCTGCGCCATCTGAAGGTGCAGGAAGAAGAGAGGGCCAAAACGAGGGATTCCTCGGAGGCTGTGGTGACAGAGTACTTCCCCGGTGACGACAGAAACGAAGCGGCAAAAGATTCGGCTGCCTCTGAAGAAAATCTGGAAGGGAAAACGCAGATGACAGTCGAAGAAGCGCTGCAAGAGATGACGCTCAGGGAAAAGGTGCTGCAATTATTTATGGTGACGCCGGAGGCTCTTACCGGGGTAGACGAGGTCTATGCTGCCGGAGCTAAGACGGAAGAATCAATCCGCGAATATCCGGTCGGGGGAATCGTCTATTTTAAGCAGAATCTGCGTTCACCGGATCAGGTGAAAGATATGCTCACGAGAACACAGAAATATTTCAGGGACAATACTGGAATCGAAGCTTTTCTGGCGGTGGATGAAGAGGGAGGACAGGTTTCCAGAATCAGCGGAAGAGAAGAATTTGGCATTGCGTCATTTCCTGATATGAGTGAGATCGGGGCCTCGGGTGAACCGCAGAAGGCATATGAAGTTGGAGATAAAATCGGAACTTATCTGGCTGATCTGGGCTTTAATATGGATTTTGCCCCGGTAGCAGATGTGCTGACCAATCCGGAGAATACCGTTGTGGCCAGGCGTTCTTTCGGAACAGACGAAGCTGTGACGGCAGCATTTTCCAACGAAGTGGTCAAGGGACTGCAGGCTCATGGCATAAGCGCTGTCCTGAAGCACTTTCCGGGGCATGGCGGCACAACGGCGGACAGCCATGACGGATATGCAGCCACAGAACGTACGCTCGAGGAACTGATGGCGGAAGATTTTGTACCCTTTCTGGAGGGCGGCCGAGCCGGGGCACGGTTCATCATGTCCGGCCATATTGCCGCGCCTGCCGTGACCGGCGACAATACGCCGGCATCCATGTCACCAAAGATGATAACGGAGATTTTGCGCGGGACCCTGGGATATGACGGTATCATCATCACAGACGCCCTCAATATGGGGGCAGTCACCTCGTCATACAGTTCCGCTGATGCGGCCGTCAGGGCATTGCAGGCGGGGAATGACATGCTGCTGATGCCGGAAAATTTTCAGGAGGCATACCAGGGAGTCCTGACGGCGGTGGAAAACGGGACGCTCTCGGAGGAACGGATTAATCAGTCGGTGGAGCGGATCCTAAAGGTGAAGTTTCATTGAGGCAGGGAGCAGACGGGGCGTGCCGTTCAGCGTAACAGTTCAGCTTTTATACTATGCAAGGAATGCCCTGGTAAGCTGCGCCAGCGCCCACTGATCCTTTATGCCCATCAACTCGCGTGACGAATGCATCGCGAGTATTGGCGCCCCGGCATCAACGGCAGGCATGGTCATCATACAGGAGGAGATGCTTCCCAGAGTGGAACCTCCTCTGATATCGGAGCGGTTGGAAAATTTCCTGTATGGAATGATATTTTGGCGGCACAGCTCTTCGACGACACTGACGTAGGATGCATCTGTGGCATAGGCCTGGGATACGGCCAGCTTCAGGGCAACGCCCTCATTCAGGCTGATGCGGTCTTTGGGATCATACTTTTCCGCCTGATTGGGGTGCAGGGCATGGGCAACATCGAGGGAGAGCAGGAATCCGCCAAATAATGCATCCAGAAAAGAACTCCGGCCGTAACCAAGGCTCAGATAAAGCTTTTCCAGAACGCGTTCCATAAGCGGTGATGCGGCTCCCTGTTTTGTACTGCTTCCAATCTCTTCATTATCATATAAGACGGCGGCGCTTATGCCGTGTTCCCTGCGGCTGTTCATGATCCCGCTCAGGCAGGCATGGACCGAGGTGAGGTTGTCAAGGCGCGGAGAAGACAGCATCTCACCATGAATGCCCAGCCGGCAGGGAGTGTCACAGTTATAAATGTAAAATTGATAATCCAGAATATCATCCTTACTGCAGCCTGTTTCTTCTGCCAGCAGATCCAGGAAAAAAGAGTCTTTATTCAATGTCTCATCCAGAACAGCCAAAAGCGGCTGCATATCTTTCTGCGGATTTAATTCCACCCCTTTGTTTACTTCACGGTTAAAATGTATTGCCAGGTTGGGCACGGTCAGAAGCGGGCGGGCGAAGTCTACCAGCAGAACCTCAGGCTGGAAGGGATCCGGGCTTCGCAGGCATACTTTACCGGCCATCGACAGAGGACGGTCCAGCCATGTATTAAGTATCGGCCCGCCATATACGGATACGTTCAGTTTTGCGTATGAGCCGCATGTCAGCTCAGGGGACGGCTTTACCATCAGGCAGGGCCAGTCGGTATGGGAGGCGGCGATGCGCAGGGACGGCACCCCTGATTCGGCGGCAGTGATATCCCTGCCGATCACGAAAGCGGCAAGCGTGGTGTCAAAAATGTTGACAAAATAGCCCATGCCGGCTTTGGGGAACCAGGCGGCATCCAGCTTCAATTCTTCAAAGCCCCGCCCCTTCAGAAGCTCTGCCGAATACTGAACTGTATGAAACGGAGAAACCCCGGCATTTAAATGCGCGGTCAGTTCCTCAATGTCTTTCGAATATAAATTGTAATTCATGTGAAAATCCTCCTTGAATTTTTATGGCCGGCCCGGAAGGAGAAAACAGAGTGCTTCCCACCGCCGGTACTGCTACAAGTATAAAGAATAGCAGGAAAATATGCAATGTGATTTAGTTGAGAATGGAGGACGCGTCCGGAACGGACCATGTCCGGTGTGGTGAGGGGGCTGTCTGAGTCTTCCGTCCCTGTGGGAGGTTGGTCGCAGAGGGGGAATCCGGCCGGAATGAATTGCTGCGGGGACCGTTTGCACTCTTTGGAGTGCGCAGCGGCTCTAAGCTCGTAAGGGACCTCGCTAAGCACCGGCGGACTCCCATGTCCCCTCCGCA
>ENA-UOJP01003091-UOJP01003091.1-human-gut-metagenome-genome-assembly--contig:-C102-NODE-3091-length-10317-cov-8.948548_pt1 | contig 10317 bp, 15 predicted proteins | sample MGYA00242353_ERZ723900 | MGnify/ENA metagenome assembly ERZ723900
AAATCTCATTGAGAATATATGCCCCCCTAATAAGAGATCCCCAAAAAGAGTTATCGTTATAAAGAGAAAGCCGGAGGGGAAAAAGGGGGTAGGCGAAGCCAGGGGGGAAAGGGGGAGGTGGCTTTCTCTTTAAGCCCCCGAAGGGGGCGCTCTTTGGCTCCCCCTTTCCCCCCTTCTCCCGCCCGCAGGCGGTCCCCGCCGCAGCGGATTTTCTTTTTGCTACTTTTTCTTTTACATGGAGGTGCCTTATGGCTCTGGTAGATTCGGCTCAAAAGGAGCAGCTGCGTCGACTTTATTATGAGAAAAACGATCATCTTGGGAAGTTCCTGGAGCCGGTTGATCCTTATGATTTTTATCGTGAAATTTTTCCGGAAGGGACATTTGAAAGAAAAGGGCATTTTGAGGATGCAAAGGGAAATGGAATTGCGCTGACGATCCCCAATAGAGCTCAGGGTATTGCCCTTCAGATTGAACGAGACGGACGGGCAAAGAGATACACAATTACGGACGACCTGGAGATCCTGGACGATCTGCAGAAGACGGACTTCACAATCATTTCTCCGATTTCCTATTTCGGAAAGAGAAGGACGGCAGCGAATGCCCGGTATCTCTATGCCCTGGTCTTTGACCTGGACGGCGTGGGGATGCCCCAGCTCCGTGACACACTGCATCAAATGAACAAAGATATTCTGCCCAAGGCAACCTTCATCGTAAACAGCGGGACAGGACTTCATCTGTATTATGTGCTGGAAGAGCCTGTGCCTATGTACCCCCAAAATCAAAGGTATCTGAAAGAACTCAAATATTCTCTGACTCGTCAGATTTGGAACCGCTACACATCGACGATCAAGGAGCCGCAGATGCAGGGTATCATGCAGGGATTCCGGGTGATTGGCTCTGGCTCGAAGCTGGGGCGAGATCTTCCTGTGACCGCATATCGCTTTGGTGGGCGTGTGGCGTTAGACCCATTGCTGGAGTTTATCCCGGATACCAATGGAGAGCGGCAGCGGATCCAAGGAATCATGAAGAAGAGCCGCCTGTCGTTGGCTGAAGCAAAGGAAAAATATCCGGAGTGGTATGAACGGCGAATAGTCCGCCATGAAAAACGGGGTCGCTGGACAGTGAAAAGAGATCTCTATGATTGGTGGTTTGACCGGATCAGCCGGGAGATCCGGGTGGGTCACCGCTTTTATGGAATCATGACGCTGGCAATCTATGCCATGAAGTGTGGGATTGACGAAGACGAGTTGCGGCGTGATGCGTTCCAGCTGCTCCGTCCCTATGATGATATGAGTGAAGAGGATATAAACCGCTTCACAGAAGACGATATCGTGTGCGCTCTGGAGATGTACAATGAAAACTATGTGACATTCCCGAGGGATGATATTGCGAAGCTCTCCGGCCTTTCTATGCCGGTCAACAAGCGGAACTGGCGCAAACAGAAATTACATATCCAGTACATGAATATGAATCGCCAGTTTAAGGTAATGAATGGAGAGTGCACCAATGGTGGGCGGCCATCGGCCCAGGGGCAGGTATATGAATGGCGGCAGCAGCATCCAGAGGGCCGCAAGGCCGACTGCCACCGGGACACGGGCCTCGATCCAAAGACGATCCGGAAGTGGTGGGATAGTGATTCTTCTATAGGCGGAAACACTTGATTTAGATGCATTCATATAGTACAATAAACAGTACAGAATATAGTACATAATATAAAACGGAGGTGTATGTTATGATTGCGATCAACTTCTCGACGGCCAGGAGCCGGTTGAAGGCATTTTGCGATAGGGTGACGGACAATGATGAGACCGTTATTGTGACAAGAAAAGCAGAAAAAAACGTGGTAATCATCAGCGAGGAACGGTACAACCAGCTGGAGAAGGCCGAGCGAAATGCAGCCTATTTGAGCAAGCTGGAGAGAGGACTTGAACAGGTTCACGCTGGGCTTGGTATCACAAAGACCATGGAGGAGCTGGAGGCAATGGCGGAAGATGGCACATAACATTACCTTTTCGCCGGATGCCTGGGCAGACTATTTGTATTGGCAATCAGAGGATAAAAGGACACTCAAACGGATCAATAAGCTGCTCCAGGAGCTGCAGCGGGATGGTGCCGTGCAGGGGCTCGGCAAGAGTGAGATCTTGCGAGGGAAAAAGGGCATGAGCAAGCGGATCGACAAAGAGAATCGCCTGGAATATACCGTAGAGAATGACAGCATTGTGGTCCTGTCTTGCCGGGGCCATTATGAAGATTAGATGATAGGAGGTGCGGCGCCCATGGCAAATAAGGTGCTGCAGATCGACTATGATTCGCAAAGAGACCGTCTGACCTGGGATGGCTGGGAGATTCATTGCGGCCAGAGCCTGGAAGTGCTGTTGCCGGACCGGCTCGGCGGGGGAACATGGCGACGTGTCTCCTTTGAGTGCAATGACGACGGATGGTATATGCCTGGGAAGCCTGGGGTCTCGCCGGTCGGCCTATGGGCACGGGAGAGCACGGAGGGATGACATGAATTGCCCTTACACTGAGGACTACCTAAAGGAAGATGTAGAGCGGACCATTGGGATCAGAGCGAAGGACATTGAAAAAATTCAGTTCTGCGGCCTATGGCATATCCGGTTTCGGGCTTTTGGTACGGACTTTTACTATTACCGTGCGGATTCGGATGATTCGGTGCATTTGGTTGAGTCTCCGTGGTTCGAGTAGCAAAGCAATGTGGAGGAAGTTTTCTCTACCATCAAAATGATAAAACAAAAGGGATCGGTAGTTGCCGATCCCTTTTGTTTTATTAAGAAATTTATGCAAAGGCAATCTGCAATTTACAAAATGTAAATTGTATGCGGTTTACATTTTATGAATTTCTGATAAATTCAAAGTGTAGCTAATTGCTACACAACTAATTTTAGGAGGGAATACTATGAAAAAGAGGATTGTAAGCTTTTCTTTGTGCATGGTCATGTGCTGTGTGATGAGTATTTCCGCATTTGCAAAAGATAACACAGCGGTTGTGCCAAGTTTTCAGGGAAACAAGGAGTTAGGAACATCTGCAGATATGGAATATAGTTTATCTGTTTCTGAGTTTAGTCCGTCTGCGGCAAGTATTCTGAGAGGGAATTCTCCTTTATTTAGAATGGATGTAGAATTTCAAAACCTCGTTGGTTCAAATGCACAAGATGCATCGAAATATTTTACTATGGATGATATAACGAAGGGAAGCCTTAAAATTTCAGGTGTTCTTGGGAGCTCAAGTTCTCTTTGCAAAGAAGTAGAAGTGGGTTACGCCGTTTATAATGCGGCAACAGATACATATAGATCTCTTGGTTGGGCCAATTTTGATAACAACATTTATGGTGAGGCATATTTTACGGCGTTTGATTATAATACAAAGTATTACGGCTATGCGCAGAAAGTGAATCCTGGAAGCTATTATATTTCGGGATACCTCCAATTTTGGGACTCTGACGAGTATTGATGGACAGCGATGAAAAAATATATTGTCAGAAAACCGGCTACATTATTATGCCTCTTGACTCTCATTAGTGGTATCTTTTTGTCTGGGTGTAGTGAACGGCCAGAATATATTTTTGATGGTGTACCAGAAGAATTTACGGTATGTTTAGAAAATGCTCTGGATGCACTAAAAGAAAGTGGAGCAGCATCTATTCCTTTTTCGTATTTTCCAAATGAAGAATTGAGATTGGCAAGGGAAGGAGCTGAAGGAAATCTTCTGAGCTACACTATAGATTCAGCTCAAAAGATAAATGATAATCTTTATGCATATGAAGTAACAATGGAATTAGCAGAGTCACCTGGACAAACTGAGGTCTATTACAAATTCGTTGGAAAAATAGATGATGAAATTCTATATATAGGCAATCCAGATTGGGTACCAGATACCATCGGAGAAAACTATAAAAGTGAAGATTTTCAAAATCCAACAGGAGAAAACGATCTTTCTTCAGACGCTATAATTTTTGATTAAAGGCAATCTCAAATAATTCCAAGCAATGGCGGAGCCGAAAGGCTTCGCCATTTTTTTCTTGATATACGTTAAATACATGATTATAATATATAAGTTAAATATGGTAAATAGATGAAATAACTTATATACAAGGAGTGAAGCACAGTGAAAGTCATTGCAATCGCAAACCAAAAGGGCGGCGTGGCGAAGACCACCACCACCCACAACCTGGGCGCTGCGCTGGCAGCGGCCGGGAAGAAGGTGCTGCTCGTTGACCTGGACAGCCAGGCCAGCTTGACGATCAGCGTCGGCCTGGAGCCGCTGGAGGCAGAGCACACCATCGTGGATGTGCTACGGAAGGACGGGGTGCCGATCCAGGAGTGCATCCAGCGGATTAGCGACCGGCTGCACATCGTCAGCTCCATCATCGACCTGGCTCCCATGGAGATGGAGCTGCTGTCCCGGGCCAGTCGGGAGAAGATCTTGGATCGGGCGCTGAAGCCGGTCCGGGGGGAGTATGACTATATTCTCATAGACTGCCCGCCACAGCTCTCTATCCTGACGATCAATGCCCTTTCATGCGCCGATGGGGTGGTGATCCCGGTCAAGACGGATTACCTGGCTTACCGGGGCCTGACGCAGCTGCAGGACAGCATTCAGGAGATCCAGGAACTGATCAATCCGGAGCTGAAGGTCCTGGGCGTGATTGCGACGCTGTACGATACCAGGGTGTCAGATGACCGGGAGATCCTGGCGCTGCTGAAGAAGGAATACAACCTGCTGGGTGTGGTGAAGCGGCTGGCTGTGGCGAAGAAGGGCCTGTACGATGGCCGGGCTGCCGTGGAGCAGGCTCCGGAGAGCCAGATCGCCCAGGAGTACACGACCATTGCAAAAATGCTGATCGACGGAAAAGAAAGACGGGAGGAATTGTACCATGAGTAAACTGGAAGAGCGGGAGAGCCGTAGGAGAGCGTCCATCGTTGGGAGCATGATCGAAAAGCCGGCTGAAAAGGCTGCCGGCTCCAGCGGCCGGGGCCGGCCGAAAGAGGAAGGTAGGGAGCTGAAGAAGCGGATCACTCTCTCGGTGCTGCCCAGCTTGTACGAAGATATCCAGAAAATTGCCTATGTGCAGCGGCGCAGCGTGAGCGAGCTGATCGGAGATCTGCTGGAGGGCTACCGTGCGGAGCATGAAGCAGAAATTCAGGGGTACGGAGACCTCAAAAAAAAGTAAAATTTGCCGGAGGCAATCTACGATTGCCTAAAAGTAAACCGCGTGCGGTTTACTTTTATTTCTTATTGAGATAGATTCGGAGATGTAAATATGACCTTAGATAAAAAGTTGGCCCGTTTACGGAAGCAACAAGGGTTATCGCAGGCAGATGTTTCGGAGAGACTGGATATATCAAGACAAGCTGTCTCGAGATGGGAAAGTGGGATAGCAACACCATCTACAGAAAATTTGCAGTTACTGAGTAAGATATATGGCGTCTCTCTGGAATATTTGCTTGATGATAATTTGGATGAGATAGAGAAAAAAGATAATCATCCTTCAATTGATGCTGGAAAACAGACGCCAAACCCCAAAAAGGAATCCGGGAATAAGTCAAGAAGACTTTTAGTAGTAAGTGTACTTCTAATAGGCTGTATTTTACTTGCCGTTTTTATAATGGCGAGGGAAATAAACCGTACGGAAATTGAAAGTTTAACAAGGGAAGGAGTTGAGGAAGCTCCAAAAATAGAATTTAATGTAGAATGGTAATTTCAAAAATGGGGGTGAAGCATGAGAGTAAGAAAAATATTATGCGTAGTGTTTACCTGCATCGTTCTGATGGGGTGCTTGGCAGTCCCTGTAGGAGCTGTCAATGAAACAGTGTTAAGAGCTTCAGGAAGATTCAGTATGGAGATTCCTGCAAATACACTCGCTACGGCAAGCACAAGTTTCCCGTTGGAGGCAGGGGAGACTGTCTCTATCAATGCAGTCTACACGCCCAGGACGGCAGATCTCTCTTTTGGATTGATTGCTCCAGATGGTTATTTCTACTCTATGCCGGCCACAAATGGAAACTTTGACGAGACCATTGAGGTGGATCAGAGAGGCCAGTATACTTTGGCGGTCAGAAATAGATCATCAGAAGAAGTATCCGTTTCTGGATATGTTTATTATTAAATTAAAAAAAGGAAGGGAACATCATGAAAAAATTAGCATCAGCGATTCTTGCGGTTGCGGTGATTTTTAGTTTGACTATTCCTTCATATGCAGTAGACACAACAACACAAACGGGCGATGCTACTGTGGTTGTGATGAACGAATATGAAGAACTCAAAAAACTTGCAGAACAGACACCGGCAACATTAGGAAGCAAGGGCCTTTCCTCTAATGAGATTGCTACAATTAAAAACTATCAAGAAGTATATCGTAATCATATTGAGGACTTGCAAACGTTGAGTGATAATGCTCTTTCAAAAAATGGATACAATGAAGCACAAATCAATATGATTAGAAATTTTGCCGGTACAGAGGAAGAGATGGTGCTCCTCAGCGCAGAACTTACATTTTATTCGTCTACCACAGCGTTTAGATATGTGCAAGGCGGCCGGACAACAGGAGGATTGGCCTATAACTGGGAATGGAACGGAATCCCTGTAATTAAAATGCAGGACATGGTTGCAGCAACATGGAATAGCTGGAGAGTTACAGATGATACTTCCTATGTAACCTACTTTGAGCTTATTTCTGGGGAACAGTACTCTCGCAGGTCTGCAGAATTCACATATGACGAGGATGAAAATGAGCTTGCTGGAGCTGGGCACAGGTTTGAAATGACTCTATCTGACAATTACTATTATGCTAAAATGGGTGGAGGAACCTTTAGCTTAGAGTCTGATGGATTTTTGAAAAAAGACTTTAGCTATTATATTGCGTATGGGCATGCGACGGTTGAACCAGAAATTGGGTTTTCTGTAAGCCTTCCTGGAGGAGCGGCCGGTTCCATTAGTTGGAATTCGGTTGTAGAAACTGCGGGGAGCGATAGAGGCTCCTACGTGTGGTAAAAATTGAAAAGGACAGAGGGGGCCATTTAATGGCTCCCTCTGTCCTTTTCAATTTGATTCTATGGAGCTTTGGATAGAATATATTTCCCCTAATACCTTATCGAGTCGATCAGAAAGATATTGGTCGCTTGAGCCCATGTCATTCCTCAAATCAGTTACTTTAAAATTCAAATAAAGCTGTAGACCAATAATGATAACAAATAAAATTAATATAATTGAAGAGAACTTTTTTTCCATGAAATCACCTCGGAATATAACAGATATTTATATTATAATCTTAGCATGGATTGGAAAATTGTAAACCACATCAAGGTTACAATATGTAAACTTTGAATTGCTAAAATGAAGAGTTATCTTTATCCTTTAGCCCATATAGAGATATAACGGTTTACCCGTTTGCGCTATACGTGAACGGGTAAACCGTTATACGGTTATTTTTCTATTTATGTTGACTTCCTCTTTCTTCTATGGTACTATGGGGACGGTAAGAAAGGGAAAGTTCTGGGAGCTGCGGATCGGCGGCTCCGATGGGAAAGGGGGTTGGATAAAGGAGAGCGGCGGCCGGTGTCGGCCGGGAGCCGTTGCAGGGATCAATGCTCGTCTGGGCGAGGGTAAAGAGTAATTAGGCCCAGAGCGTCTTAGCTGGCCGGATCGGCCCGCTGGGGGTTTAGCAGTTTGCTAATACAGGAGCCACTGAGGGGTGATACACCTCTGTGGTGTGTTGGCTCGCCGCAGTAGCCTTTTGCGAATTGGAAAACGCGCACCATTGACCCCTTCACCAGTAATCCTTGTGAACGTGTTGGGTAAGCAAAACGTATCGTGTCCCTTCCCGCCTTCAGAATGTAGCCGGACAGACTGTATAACGTGCCGGAGAGCTGCTCCCTCTACAAAGGAGCCGACAGATCCCCAACTGCCGTAGATCTGAATAAAGGGGGACTGCACACATAAGCAGTTCAAAAAAGTGTAGAGGAGCGATCCTCACCCTCGTCACACACAAGACGTTAAAAAGTGTTCTTTGCCGATTGTCCTGGTCTCCCTGCGGGAGCCGACATGAGGCGGCCTGGCTTTAACGTATATCAATGATATAACGGATATAAAGTAAATAAAGTATATAACTTATATAATTTATTTACATGAAATAACCTGCGCAAAGGAGGTACCTGTATGGGCCGGAAGAACAAGGCATACTCCAAGGACCTTCACCAGCAAGCCTACGAACGGCTCAAAGGGATGCAGGCATTTGGAGAGAGTAAGAAGGAGGCCGTGGCAAATGGTACGGATCGGGAGAAGATCTTCTCCTTCAGCACCTACAAATCGTACTGGAAGCACATCAAGTATTTCCTGAAATATGTCCGGGAGAACTATCCCAAATGCACCACGCTCAAGAAGGCCAAGAAGTACGTGAATGAGTGGCTGCAGCTGCGGGCGGATCAGGGCCTCTCCGCCTGGACGATTCAGCTGGAGGCAAAGGCCCTGGGTAAGCTCTACGGCATTTCTCCGGACGATGAAAACTACTTCAAGCCGCCCAAGCGAAACCGGGAGGACATCAAGCGGAGCCGTGGGGACCGTGTGCGGGATCAGCATTTCTCCAAGACCAACAACGACGAGCTGATCAAGTTCTGCCGGGGAACAGGACTCCGCCGGATGGAGCTGGAGAACCTGAGAGGGAAGGATCTGGTGTCCAGGGAGCAGATCGAGGCGGAGATCGCCAGGATCGAGGGCATCCCGGAGGATCAGCGGCCAGCAGCTCTCACAAAGCGCCTGGGAATGCTTCTGGACACGAGGCTGTTCCAGGAGGGGTACTTCGTCCACGTCCGCAACGGGAAGGGCGGACGGGAGCGTTTAAGCCCCATCATCGGCAAGAATGCGGAGCAGATCATTGAGCGGATCAGGGAGACCCCGGCAGAGGAAAAGGTCTGGCAGTTCGTTCATCAGTGCGCCGACATTCACTCCTACCGGGCGGAGTATGCCACGGCCATCTACAAGGCCCACGCCAGGAAGATTGAGGAGATCCCCTATGATAAGGTCAACAAGGGGACCGGCCGCCGGTACCAGGGAGATGTCTACGTGTGCCGGAAGGATGAGGCCAGAAAGAAGCTGGACAGGGCGGCCATGCTGGTCTGCAGCAAGGCCCTGGGGCATAACCGGGTGGAAGTTGTAGCGAACAACTATATCCGGGGCCTGTAAGGAGGTGCGCTGCCATAAGTGAATTTGTAAAAAAGACGATGGTGGGATATAAGCCGCTTCCTGGCGGCCATTCTGATCCTGATTGCACCCATGTGATCCTGACACTGCAGGAGTACAATCAGCTCATCGGGGAGAAGAGCATGGCGGAGCAGGAAGCGAGAGCCGCCAGAGATCAGGCGGCCAGAGAGATTGCTGCGGCCAATCGAAGGGCCGACCAAGAGGCCTACGAGGCCGCCCAGGAGGCCCAGGAAGCGGTAGCGGCCGTCCAAGCCGAGCTGGAGGCCGAACGGGCAGAGAGTGCCCACCAACGGGAGCTGAACGCGAACCTGCTGCGGATCAGCAGGGAGCGGGCCAATGCGGATCGAAAGCTGAAGCCCAAGAAGGAGCATACTGGCTATCTTGTGATGATCTCCGGGGAGAAGGAGCTCCGCTATAAGGATGGCCGCCGAAATTTGAAAAAGGCGCTGCTGTGGGAGACGGTAATCCAAAGCCCCTACTCAATAGAATTTACAGAGAAGCAGGCCAGACGGCAGATCATGGAGGAGCTGATCCGGAAGAACGGTGAGGGGCAGAGCCTACTCAACCAGATTGGAATTGAGGGCCTTTATAATAAAAGCTATGGCAGTTTGCTATATGACAAGGCGTATTGCCAGGAGCCGGAGCAATTTAATATCATGCTGAAGCCCAAATTTCGGGCGAATTTTCGGGCAGGGTATTGGGAAGTAGTGTTCTTTCATACAAAGCCCCTGGATAGTGTCCCGAAGGAATTGCGGCCACGATAAATAGAAAGGCAGCTGCGATCGTAACCAGATCGCAGCTGCTCTTTATATATTAAGAGACACATGAAAAGAAAAAATGCAACGCATTTTGCAGAATTTTTTTGAAGAGACTTGAAAAAGGAAAGATGGCAAGGTACAATCGTCTTGAAAATAGGGAAAAACTCATTGATAATATATGCCCCCCTATAGGACAAGCCATGGAAGGGGTTCTTGTCGAATAAGGAAAAACTCATTGATAATATATGCCCCCCTAATAAGAGATCCCCAAAAAGAGTTTTCTTTTTCAAGAGAAAGCCGGAGGGGAAAAAGGGGGTAGGCGAAGCCAGGGGGGAAAGGGGG
>ENA-UOJP01003093-UOJP01003093.1-human-gut-metagenome-genome-assembly--contig:-C102-NODE-3093-length-10301-cov-319.584618_pt1 | contig 10301 bp, 9 predicted proteins | sample MGYA00242353_ERZ723900 | MGnify/ENA metagenome assembly ERZ723900
AACTCATTCAGGCTTTGGAAATGTGTCACAACAAAAACCAAAGCAATCCGCCTAAGAAACATGGCAATATGCCTTTATGATAAAAATCAAGATTCTGCCACAGATTATTCAGATTGACACCAGCCCAATATTAAACAGTTGGTTCTCAATGGAAATAACCGGTGAAAATCTGCGTAGCCTGTGGCGGAAAAGCTTTTTACCTCGTCTCTTTGCTATTCTTTATTCAGCCATGCATTGATCTGTGTCTTGATTTCTTCTTGTGTGTCGGTGTCAAAGCTGCCGATACGGGTGGTATGGCTGCCGCCGGGTAACACATAAACTTTTATGTTTTTCTTGTTCTTCAGCCAAGTAACGCCCGAAGCTGTCCAAGGATCATTGCCGCCATAAATATAGATCATTTCGGGATCATTCTCTTTCAGGAATTTTACTACCTTATTATATAGTGTCTTGTCAAATTTGAGATTTGACAGTTCGGGCGGTAACATTACCTTATGAAGATAGTTACGGCTACTCTTTATCGTCAGATACTTTTTGAAAGGTTTGATGTCATATCCGTAATACCCCAGTTCTTTGGCTGCTTGCACATTGAAAGAAGGGTAGGGAGATTGTTCGGAGAAATAATCCGGCTCACAAATAGCCATGAAATGCTTGAATAGAGTGTGATCATCGGCATCTGTTTCCGGAATTTTATTTACAGGAGTTCCCCATTGCCATAGGGCAAATGAGTATTCCAATACATTGAAGTCGTATACTTCGGCTATAGGAATGCGGAAGGTATATCCTTTATCTGAGCAATATTTTTCGAACATCGGCAACAGCTGGTTTTTGCGTTTAAGTACTTCCAGTTGAAAGTTTTCAACTCGTTTCCGGTTTTCGGGAGTCGAAACTTTATTGGCAATGAACGGTTCGTGACGGCCGTCCTCCAATGATTGGTTGAGGGGGGCTACGTAAGGTACGGAGATATCCACATCATCAGGAAAGTAAGTGCGATAGAACATCGTAGTCTGTCCGCCTTTGCTGATTCCAGTAGCTATCCATTTCTGATCGTATAGTTGTTTCAAAGTCGTGGTTACATGATGCAAATCATACAGTGAATTTTCAACCGTGAGATAATCCCAGTTGCAGGGCTTCGGCATGGACTCACCAAAGTAACGGTATTCCACGAATACCAGATTGGCGTTGAATAATTTGGATAACTCTTCTTGATAACGCGGATGGGTGGCATAATGGGCGGCATAGCCTTCGGTAACCAGTACAGTGGGGCGGTCAAAACCTACATGCGAGAGAATAACCCTTTGCTTAAAATTCCCTGCTTCGGGGTGATGCGGATCCAATAGTTGATTAATGAAGAATACATATTTCTCCGGATAGGCATCACTTTGCATTGGTTTAATGTCACTGATGTCCGGAAGATTTTGAAGTCTTTTCTGTAATTCAGTGGGAGGAGCTGTGGCCTGGGTTATTTGTAAAGGCAACAAGACGGCCAGTATTGCCCATAACATAAAAGAGTGTGTGTGTTTCATTGTTTATAAATGGTTTAATAACTAATTGGCAACAAAAATAGCATTTTATTTCGATATTGTCGGGTAATCTTTTATCTTTGTGTTACTTAATAAAGCCGAGAAATATGTTTTTTCTTCATCGTATATGGAATTGGTGCAGTCGCTTCCGTCACCGTTGTGGTTACGGAGTACACTCTCCGTCTGATTTTTTTCTGATTACTTCTGTCGTTTATGAAAAATATCACTATTATGCTTATCGGGTATTGAAGGAAAGAGGATTTCCTGCTTATTTGCCACATTATCGAAGAAAAGTGAACCGTTTACTATTCCGGTTGGTTAATTATTTCAGACCAAAGTCATTGATTGAAGTGGGAATTGGTAATGGGGCATCCATAGGATATATGCGGGCTGCGTGTCATACCATGGATTCCATCACCTTGAAAGGCAGGGATTGGACAAAGACTTCTCGACAACTGGAGGAGAAACTGTCGGAGGTGCATACATTAGATTGTCTGCATATAGGGCATACTCCTTTTTATAAAGAAGTTTTTGAACTGGTACTTCCTTATGCCGGACCTCGTAGTTGTTTTATTGTCGGAGGAATTCATGAATCGAGGGAAAAACGGAAATGGTGGGAGCAAATTGTAACCAGTGAGTCGACGGGTATCACTTTTGATTTGTATGACATAGGATTGGTCTTTTTTGATAAAGCAAGATATAAACAGCATTATATTGTAAATTTTTTATAACCAGAACCATGAAGAAAAGCATGATATACACCAAAACAGGTGATAAGGGAACCACATCATTGGTAGGTGGTACTCGGGTGCCGAAAACACATATACGGCTTGAAGCCTATGGCACAGTGGATGAGTTGAACTCGTATTTGGGATTGTTGCAAACGTATTTGACGGATGAGGAGGATAAGCAAATCATTTTTCGTGTACAAAATAAATTATTCTCTGTCGGTTCGTATCTGGCAACGGATCAGACACAAATCGATTTGCGTATGGAAAGTCGTATAGAGGATGAAGACATCCGGATGTTGGAGCAGGCAATTGACGTAATTGACAATGAGCTTCCTCCTTTGAATGCTTTTATTCTGCCGGGAGGTGACCGTGGAGCAGCCGTTGGACATATTTGCCGGACGGTGTGTCGCCGTGCCGAGCGACGTATTCTTGCATTGGCTGAAGAATGTGACATAGATGCCCGTGTAACAGCATTTGTCAACCGTTTATCTGATTATTTATTCATTTTGACCCGAAAGTTAAATCATTTAACTAAAACAGATGAAATTTTTTGGGATAAAAGTTGCAAATGAAATAATTTATTATACTTTTGCGGCTAATTAGAGAACAAAAGAAAAGTATTTACTTAAAAAATAAGAAAACTATGTACTGGACATTAGAATTGGCCTCGAAGTTAGAGGATGCTCCCTGGCCTGCTACAAAGGATGAGTTGATTGACTATGCAATGCGTTCGGGCGCTCCGTTGGAAGTAATCGAAAACTTGCAGGAGATGGAAGATGAAGGCGAAATCTATGAAAGTATAGAAGATATTTGGCCGGATTATCCGAGCAAAGAGGATTTCTTTTTCAACGAGGAGGAATATTAATGCGTTTTTAAGCGCGGAATAATTATTAAATCCCTGTTAATCAGATAGATTAGCGGGGATTTAATTTGTTTGGACAACAGCGTTTGACCGCCTCAGATGGCGCGGTTTGTTTGGACAAAATGCAATTTTTGGAGGAAAAATTGGGATTTGTTTGGATAAAATTCATTACCTTTACAGAGGTTTGTGAGTATTGCCGCAAACTGTATTTCCAATTCAAATATCCTCCACTATGGGAAGACCTAAACGACTATATCCATTGGGACGCTACCGCCTGCATGTCAGGGGTGAGATCGATCCTGCCAAACAGTATCTTGTCCAGCTTGAATACACCTGGAACCGGCAGGTGATACGCAAGGGTATGAATATCTTTGTCCGGTTGGGAGACTGGAACGAGAAAGCCAACAAGGGACGTGGCGGAGTCAGGGCGAGCTATGGCCCGGAAGCCAACCGTATCAACAGTCTGTTGCTTGCCCGAGTAGATAAGATTGACAGCTTTTTGGCCGAGTTTCAGCAGAAACATCCAAACCAGATTACGGAGCAGGTAATATCAGATCTTTTGGCCGACAAACCGCTCACACGGGAGGACAAAGGAAAGGATTTTATTGAGTTTGTTCAGGAAAGGCTTGAATCCGATTATTCGAGAAACCGAATCGGACGCAGCCGCTATGAAAACGGCAAGAGCGGCATGAATATTTTCCGTATCTTTCTCCGAGCAACAAAGAACGGTACCTATAAGCCGGACAGTATCTATTTAGGTGAAATATCGGTTGAACTGATTGACGAATACATCAGGTGGCGTCGTGAGATAAAACAGAACAGCGATGCAACAATCAACCATGCTTTGACTCCGATTCTGAAGGCATGTGCCTATGCTTCCGAAATGAAGATGATAGACCATGCCGTCAATGCGAGGATTCAGGATATGCGTATCACCTCTAAGATATCTCTTTCGGACGAAGACAACGAGTTTGATGGCAAGTACCTTTCAAAGGAACAGATGTCTGCGCTGTTGGAATATTACAATACCTGTACAGAACCGCGCCGTAAGGAATTTTTGGAAATGTTCTTCTTTGCCTTCCATGCCTGTGGACTCCGTGTTGTCGATGTGATGACATTGCAGTGGGGCCATGTCAATTTTGAGAAGAAGGAACTGAGAAAAATCATGATCAAGACGAACAAGCGCCATGTAATTCCTCTTACAGAACCTGCCTTGCATATACTACATCGGTGGCAGGAGAAACGTGCCGGATGCCGGTATGTATTCAACTTAGTAAAGGATGATCTGGATCTTGATGATGCTGAGGCTCTGTACAAGTCCCGTAACAATGCAACGAAATGTATCAATCAGTCGCTGGCGGTTGTTGGAGAACAGATAGGGCTTTCGTTTACCCTCTCAATGCATGTGGCCCGGCATTCGTTTGCGGTCTTTGCACTGAACAAGGGACTTTCCATGTCGGTTGTCAGTCGTTTGCTCGGTCATGGAAGCACGGATGTCACCGAAAAGGTTTATGCCAAATTTCTGCCCGAAACGCTGTCGGCGGAAGTGGCACGTCTGAAAGAGGATTTTGCATCTCTCGAAATTGTCTGATAATTGCTAGTGCTCACAACATTTGCTAGTTTTGTATAACCAAATAATATCTGAAATGAGTAGTCTTCAAATATCTGTTTTACTGATAAGTGCATTCATCATAGTGATGGTTTTAGCAACGATCTTCAAACGCCAGCAAAGAACAGTCTTATGGTCATCTGCCATACTGATTTTTACAGGTACTCTGATTCTTATTGGTGTCGGGGTGATCAAACTAATAAAGAACAATCAACCCGATTTTGTTGCCCTAACAGGCATCATTGTCGCTCTTGGCGGTTCTGGAGTATTGGCATACGGGGCGGAAAAACTTCATGCCAAAATGAGGGAAAAGGATAGGCAGATACTTCAGAATGCATCTATTCAGCAAGAAGAACAGAATGGTGTCGTGCTGACAGGAAGGCTTGATACTCATATTGCGAGAAAAATCTTTGCTAAAGCCATTGAAGCAGGATATATGGAAGAGGTCGGTTCTCATTATGAGTGGATTTTGAACAAAGTTCTTCTTGCATATATGTGTGGACGTATCTATTGCGAAGATTATCCTGAAAAAACCAAGTATGATGATAAGGTATTCTGGATGCCTGGCAGAGTGGAACTATTCCCGGGAACAGAACTAGATAAGTTATTTAACATGAAGGATCTGACTCAATCAAGACATTCAAGAAAAAACAAAGCAGCACCTGTAGGATCCGAGAAAATTGACAAGTTATTTGAGTAGCCAATGTGCTACTCTTTTTTTATTTAATCCACAATGAGTTAAAAACGAATTTATTTCCTGTTATATACAACTCTAACACGTCTCTAACACAATTCTAACTTGCTATATAATTCATTCTAACACCCAATTCCCTAAGGAGTTTAAATCTTTGCATCGTGATTCTGGTGCGATGTGCACAATCGTACCATATCGTATAACCAGGCTGATGGTCTGAGTGTGCATCAAGACTGTTCGGCCATAATCTGAGAAAAATATGGCAAAGAACACGAATGTAGAGAAGCTATGCGACCGGGAATTGCTTGAAAAGATTCTCAGCATAGTGGAGAGACAAGAGAAACTGCCGCCTCCGGCTCATGAAGGCGGACACCGTCTATATGACAACAAGTCTTTGATGGAGAAATTGAACATCAAAGAAAAGTATCTGAAAAAGTTGCGAGACAACGGCTATCTCGGCTACTCGCGTGAAGGTGATAAATACTGGTACACGCAGGAAGATGTGGACCGCTTTCTGCGTCGTTTCCATTATGAAGCTTTCGCTATTGGTGATGAACTTCCCAAACTGGAAGGAGGTGGCTATGTTTGACACCGTTCATTTGACCAACATGCTTCGTTCTGAAGTGGAAGGCGTTCCGGAAACAGGTCTTCCGTTGGATGCCTTCCCGGACAAGATACAGGAGATTATCCTCAATCTTGCCAGATACGAAAATTTCAATGTGGAATATACTGCGTCTATTGTTCTTTCTGCTGTTGCTACTGCAATAGGCAACTCTTGTCATATCCGTATAAAGGGCGAGTGGAAAACTTGCCCATCCCTTTATATGATGCTGGTCGGACGTCCCGGGCTCGGAAAGACTCCTCCCCTCGGTTTTATCTATAAGCCGATTAATGAGTATGATGACCGGCTGCATGAGAAATATAACGAGGAATATGACGAATATGAAAGAGCCATGTCAGCAGGCAAGCACGGAAGTGACGGGGAAGAACAACTGCTCAAGAAACCGAATTTTATAACGACGGTCATTTATGATTCCACCCCTGAGGCGATGATGAATATTCATCAGCATAATCAGCGCGGAATAACATTGGTAGTCGATGAAATTTTGGCTTTGTTCAATTCCGTCAAAAGGTACAACAGCAAGAACAACCTCATTGAAGATCTGCTGACAGCTTATAGCGGACAGCCGTTAAAGATTATCCGTAAATCAGAATCACGTCCTGTTCTAATCAAGAATCCATGTATAAATGTCATCGGTTCAGTACAGACAAATATGCTGCAGGAAGTCTTTCGTACAGAGTTCCTTGCCAACGGATTGCTTGACCGTTTTCTGTTTGTCTACCCCAAAAACAGGAAGATATCCGGATGGAGACGGGAAGAACGGAATACAGCCCGTCCTGACATCATGAATCAATGGAGGACAATAATCAACAGAATCCTAAGTATCCCCTGTATCCTTGATGACAAGGGCACAACGGTCAATCCCCGTATCATTACAATGTCTGACGATGCGGAAGAATACTTTTATGAATGGTACAATGGAATTATCGATGCTGTAAATGCCATTGAGGATGATGCGGATGTTGAAAGCCGAAAGATGAAACTCAACGGCCATGTAGCACGTCTTGCCCTATTGTTTCAGGTAATGAAATGGGCTACTGATAGTGGAGATATGCAATATATTGAGCGAGACTCCGTAGAATCGGCAATCCGTATGATTGATTATTATGAGGAAACATACAGGAGGATTCAGGAAACCATTGTCATAAACAGTATCGGCGAAACGAAAGAAGCCTGGCTTTCTCTGTTGGAAGATCGGTTCACTTCCGGGGAGGCTGTTATTGCCGGTAGAAAAGTTGATATGTCCCGACGTACCGTATATTATGCGCTAGACCAATTATGCCGGCTTAAGCACCCTCTTATAGAAAAGCTTCAGCATGGAGTCTATCGCAAACTTATGACAGAAAATACTGATGCACCTTGCACTATTGCACTTTCATCTTGCCAGGATACCGTGCAATCTTCTCAAAGTGCAAAAGTGCAGAGTGCAACCACACTAAAATCAGAGAACCATGAGTGAATACAGATTCCATTTGCAGAAATACCGCCCTGGAAGCAAGACTACTTGTCCGAACTGTGGTAAAAACGGGTGTTTTGTCAGGTATATTGATGAACAAGGCAGCATTAGCTTTCCCGCTAATGTTGGTAAGTGTGATCACGAAAACAGTTGTGGCTACCACTATACACCTAAGGAATACTTCAAGGATAATCCTGATGTATTGGAAATGGATGAGGGAAGCGGCAAGTCGCTTCTTTCTGCCCCTTATAAGACGGCAGATAAAACTCCGTCTTGTATTGTCCCTTCGTATATTCCTTCATCTTATGTGTTAAGGAGTCTGTCACATTATTCAATCAACCCCTTACATCAGTATTTCTGTCATGTATTTGGTGAAAATGAGGCAAGCAGATTGTTTGAAATGTATCGCATCGGGACATCTTCAAAATGGGGAGGCGCAACGGTTTTCTGGCAGACAGATATAAATGGACAGGTAAGAACCGGCAAGGTAATGTGCTATAATGCTGAGACAGGCCATCGGATTAAAGAGCCTCAGGCTTTTGTCAGCTGGGCACATTCCGAGTTGAAGTTGCAGGATTTCCATTTGAAGCAATGTCTGTTTGGAGAACATCTTCTGAAAAATTCATCGTCTCCGGTAATGCTGGTGGAAAGTGAAAAGACCGCTGTTGTAATGACCCATTTTATCCCCGATTATATATGGCTGGCAACAGGTGGAAAGAACGGTTGTTTCAACAGTGAAGCTATGCAGGTTCTCAAAGGCAGGGAGGTTACTCTCATCCCTGATTTAGGAGCAACCGAACAATGGAAAGAAAAGTCTGCTTTGTTGTATGGAATATGTAAACGGGTTGTTGTGTCCAATGTCTTGGAATGTACATCCGATGAAGAACAACGCATCCAAGGATTGGACATTGCAGACTTCTTTCTGTATTCGCCATCAAAGAGGCAGATACTCCATCAGATGATACAACGTAATCCAGCATTGCAGTTGCTCATTGATGAACTGGATCTGGAACTTATTGAATAGTAAAGGAACTTGTTCCGAGGATTTATAGAAAGTCCTTAACACAATAAGGACTTTTTGCCTGGCGGCAAGAAAATCCGGTCATTGTCCCGCAGAGCGGACTGGCACAAGAGCAAGCTCAAATATTAATCATTTATCAAAAGAATACCATATATGAATACAGATATTAAACAGGCCATGCATGTCGAAGCCGGGAAGTCATTCGGCACAGCAGAGGCGAATGAAAACGAAAGGCATTGGAATGACGACAAGATTGACAGAAAGAATCAGGATCCGACTAATCACTATGACAAGACCCGAATGAAACTGAATTTCGAGATTGGGCCCGATGGGAAAGTTCATCCGTTAGGCTATCAAGAGAAATCGCTTGAAGTACGTTTGCAGGAACGGTTGACTGAACTGGGCTGGAAGCCTTTCAAGCCGGACAGCAAAATTCAACCAAACTGTTGTGCGAAATTTATCTTCGGAGGCAATCATGACCGTACGCTTGAGATGGCATTTGGGCCCCAAACCGTAAATCTGGATAAGGGTGCAGATAACAGCCATCTCCAGCGATGTCCGGAAATCGAACAATGGGCAAAAGATGTCTATGACTGGTGCGCCAAACGGTACGGACAGAAAAATATCATCGGCTTCCAGGTTCATCTTGATGAGAGCAGCCCACATATCCATGCCTTGATTGTTCCTGTCGGACAACGAGCCAAAAGCGGACGCGAATGCGTTATGTGGTCGGCTAAGTTCGGGAAGAGCCGTTATGGGTATGGCCATATTCTTCGGGAAATGCACACCTCACTGTATGAAGAGGTTGGGAGCAAGTACGGGCTGGAACGAGGTGACAGTATTGAAGGACGGAACGTCAGCCATCTTAGTAAACGCGATTATATCCGGAAACTGTCCAAAGATGCTAAACAGGCGGAAAAAGCAGTCAAGGGACTGCAGACTATGACACGTAGGTTGGAAGCACAGATATTCAGGTCTCAATCCCATCTTGAAGAAATAGAGAAGTCTCTGGCTTCCGGCAAAATCGCTCTTCAGGAATATGAAATTCAAAAGACCAGGATACAAAAACAGATTTCCGAATACCAGTCCAAACTTGAAGACAAGGCATGTAAGCTTCATGAAAAGGAGCAGGAACTGGAACAGATGACAAAGAATGTAGACCGTGTCGGTAGAGTGGCGCAACCTTTCCGCAATCACAAGATAGATTTTGAGCCGCCACGGATCACTGGTAAACCTCCGATATTCGGTGTTGACAAATGGATTGAGGAGCAGAACAGGTCTATCGCCAGCCGATTCGTGAAGATTGTCCGCCAGATTGAGGAACTGTATCGGAAGGATGCCGAACAGCAAATACAGGCGGTGCAGAGTAATGCGTTGCTGGACTATCGGGAGCTTAAATGGCTGCAACATGAGTATGCACGACTGACGGATCTCAACGATAATCAGACAGAACAGATGCAGACGTTTCTTGACCAGCTGGCTGAGCCTTCTGTGCGGGAACGAATCTTTTCTATCGCTGATGCTTTGATTGGCGGACAACCTGTCGCTGTTTCATCCGGCGGAGGCGGTGGCAACGCCGATTCAGACCTTCGCTGGGACGGAAGAAGGCCGGATGAGGAGGAAGAGGCGTATAAACGACGATGTATAAAAACCGCATTAGAGGTGCCAATGAAAAATAAACATAGTTACCGAAGAAGATAATTTATCAAGGTGTGCCGTATCGAATATTTATAGCGCACCTTGTTTTTATTATGATTAAAATTTACATTACATACGCCCCATTATG
>ENA-UOJP01003096-UOJP01003096.1-human-gut-metagenome-genome-assembly--contig:-C102-NODE-3096-length-10276-cov-5.095098_pt1 | contig 10276 bp, 10 predicted proteins | sample MGYA00242353_ERZ723900 | MGnify/ENA metagenome assembly ERZ723900
CAACCTAAGGACCGGCGTGTTTATACGGCCCTTACAGGAATCCTTACCGAGCCGCAGGACGTCTGGAAGAACCGGAGGGGGAGCCCGGGCAGACGGAGCCGCTCACTCAGTTTTTTTATCTGCTTCGTTCCGATTGACTTTCGTGCTTTAAAGTGCTATATTAATATCTGCATCAGGAATATGTAAAAGGAAAGGAACGAACCCATGATTATTGTAATGAAACCACAGGCCGCGGAATCCAGCATCACGGCGATAAAGGAATATATTGAAAGCAGCGGGCTGAATGCCCATCTTTCCCAGGGTACCGAGGTTACCATCATCGGCGTCGTAGGGGACAAAAGCCGCCTGTCTACCGAAAATCTGATAAGCTTCAAGGATGTTGACCGCATTGTTCCCGTGACGGAAACCTACAAACTTGCAAACCGCAAGTTCCATCCCGATCCCACTACGGTCAAGGCAGGCCCTGCCTCTATCGGCCCTGACAATATGACCATTATGGCAGGCCCCTGCGCTGTGGAAACCGAGGATCAGCTGATGCTTATCGCAAAGGCAGTCAAGGCATCGGGAGCCACGATACTGCGCGGCGGAGCCTACAAGCCCAGAACCTCTCCCTACTCTTTCCAGGGGCTGGAGGAAGAAGGGCTCCGTTATATGCAGGAGGCCGGAAAGGAAACCGGTCTGGCTACCATCTGCGAGGTAGTGAGCCGGGAAGCCATTGAAGCCGCCGTAAAATATGTGGATATGATACAGATCGGCGCACGGAACATGCAGAATTTCATTCTTCTTAAGGAAGCGGGACGTTCCGGCCTTCCCGTACTGCTTAAAAGAGGCCTCAGCGCAACAATCGAGGAATGGCTGAACGCGGCCGAGTACATCATTGCCGAAGGCAATCCCAATGTGGTATTATGTGAACGAGGGATACGTACCTTTGAAACCTCCACCCGCAATACCCTGGATTTAAGCGCCGTTCCGGTATTAAAGGAAAGAACCCATCTTCCTGTCATAGTGGATCCGTCCCATGCCACCGGCGTTTACAAATATGTGGCCCCTCTGGCCAAGGCTGCTGTGGCCTGCGGCGCAGACGGACTGATGATAGAGGTACATAACGACCCGGCCCATGCCCTTTCCGACGGCCCGCAGTCTCTCACCTTTGAAAAATTCGAAAAGCTGACCGGGGAGCTTGCCCCTTATATCAGTCTCGCCGGCCGCAGTTTCAAATAAAAGGAGCAACCTATGGAACAACTTACTTTTTCCTTTTTCGGGCTTGGGCTGATCGGCGGTTCCATTGCCAGAGCCATCAGGGCTTCCCATCCGGACTGTTTTATCCGCGCCTGTGATACGGACAGCTCAACACTCAGGCTCGCTTTAGAGGAAGGCGTCATTGATGAAGCGTCGGAACGTATCGATGAAGAAAACGGAATGACCTTTACGGATTGTGACTTTCTATTCTTATGTGCCCCGGTCTCCCAGAATGACAGTAATCTGCGTCTGATACGTAAATTTCTGTTATCTGGAGGGCGCACTCATTCCAACTGCATCCTCACAGATGTGGGCAGTGTAAAGAGCACCATCCATGCCAGTATAGAAGAACTGGGGCTGACGTCCTGTTTTATTGGCGGACATCCCATGGCAGGGAGCGAACGGATCGGTTTTCAGAATTCCAAGGCATCTTTACTGGAAAACGCCTATTATATCCTTACCCCCACTCCGGATGTTTCCGGGGAACAGGTGGAACGGTATGCCGCTCTGGTAAAGGCGATGGGGGCAATCCCCCTGATCCTGGACTACCGGCAGCATGATTATGTGACCGCCGCCATAAGCCATCTGCCCCATGTCATTGCCTCCTCCCTTGTGAATCTGGTAAAGGCCAGCGATAATGAGGACGGCATCATGAAGCTGGTGGCTGCAGGAGGATTTAAGGATATTACCCGGATCGCCTCTTCTTCCACCGTCATGTGGCAGCAGATCTGCCTGACGAATAAAGAGAACATTTCACAGCTTCTGGAACGCTATATCAGTTCTCTCGAAAAGGTTAAGGATGAAATCGACAGAAGTGATGCGGCGCAGCTGTACCATTTTTTTGATACCGCAAGAAGCTATCGGGATTCCTTCATTGATGCTTCCAGCGGCCCTATCAAGAGGGTTTACACCATCAATGTGGAAATTCCGGACGAAGCCGGCTCCCTGGCTTCCGTGGCCACTTTGCTGGCGCTGAATCATATCAGCATTAAAAATATTGGAATTGTCCATAACAGGGAATCGGAAGACGGTGTTCTGCGCATCGAATTTTATGAGGAAGCCTCTATTGAAAAAGCGGAAAAGCTGCTGGGCAGCAGGGGCTATATGGTTTTCCTGAAAAAATAATACTGCCTTTCATAAAAAGTGCCGGCTTTTGAATGAGCCGGCGCTTTTTATTATATATGGGTGATAATAAACTCCCCTTCTCCTTCAAGAAGGAATTTCTGTCCTCCGGCAGGGATAAAAATGCTGTCCCCGGCCTTTATATCCATTCTTTCCGTTCCTTCCTGGTTTTTCAGCACGGCATTTCCCCCTACACACAATAAAGAATAGAAGGAATTCCCGTCTTCCTCCAGGGAATAGGTGCCATGAAGCGTACAGCTGACACATTCAAAATATTTACACCTGCTCAGGATGCGAAGGAGCACATCCTCCGTTTCTATCGTTTCGCTGTCAAACCGCTGTACTTCGTAACGGCTGTAATCCATGACCGCCAGAGCTTTCTCCATATGAAGCTCCCGGTAATTTCCATACTTATCCTTACGGTTATAATCATATAACCGGTACGTACAGTTGGAGCTTTGCTGGATTTCACAGATCAGGCTGCCTTTCCCGATCGCATGAACCGTACCGGCCGGAATGAAAAAAGCATCCCCCTGCTTAATGGGGATACGGTTGAGCAGGGAAAGAATGGTATTCTCTTCCACCGCCTTCTCTACCTCTTCCCTGGCCACATCCCGCTTAAAGCCGCAGTATATACAGGAATCTGGATCACACTGCAGAATATACCACATCTCATTTTTTCCGTACTCATTCTCCTTTTCCAGGGCGTACGAATCGTCCGGATGCACCTGGACGGACAGATTTTCTTTTGCATCAATAAGCTTGACCAGAAGCGGAAAGCGCTCCAGCGGCTGACATTTCCAGCCCCATTTCTCTTTTCCGATCCGATCCAGATATTCGGAGAAAAGAAGCCCCTTGTGCCGACCGGAAGCCACGATGCTCTGTCCTTCCTTATGCGCAGACAGCTCCCAACTCTCGGCAATGATTTCATAATCACATTTTTTGCCGTATATATCACGAAGCCTGGTGCCGCCCCAGAGATAGTCCTTAAAAGCAGGCAGCAGACGGACAAAAGGCTCGACCTGATAACCAAGCTCCGCTTCCGATAAGTCCCGGCTGCGTATGGAAATCAAATCCCTTTCCTCTACCATCGTACCTGTGGAAATCTCCATAAAAACAAGAGGCTCATTCCCGATATTGGAAATCTGGTGGGCGGTATTTTCAGGCACCTCAATGCTGTCATTTGCCCCATACTCCCTTTCGCTGCCATTCAGGATTATTCTGGCTCTGCCGCATACAATAATCCAGTGCTCGGTACGATGGGCATGCTGATGGGCATAAATAGTCTTTCCTTCCATAACAACAACCTTACGGACAACATATCTGGGATTTACATTCAGGAGCTCATAAGTCCCCCACGGCTTATAAATAATCCTTCCCTGATCAAAGTAATGCTGTTCCTCCGGATTTTCCTTCATAATACCCTTAAGCTTCTCAGACTCCCCCGTCCTGCCTACATAAACGGCGTCCTCTGTATTGATTATCGTGATATTCTCCAGATTATTGGCCACCACAAGCTGACGGTCACTCTGATTCAGCACAGTGGTATTGGTGCTTTCATACACGATCTGATTCCGGTCATCCCTCTGAATCCCTGTCATGGACAGGTCCTCCAGACTGCCGATATCCTGCCACCGGAAGGAACTGTGAATCACCTTTCCCCTGCCTGTCTTTTCAAACACACTTTTTTCTATGGGAACTGCCTGGATCCCCTCAAGGACCTCCGAAGGATAATACGTGTGCCTGCCTTTTACCTTACGCATATAAAAAGCGGCTTCACAGGAATTATAAAGCCATGGATAAAATTTCCTGATTTCCTGTACGAGAGTCCCTACCCGGAATAGAAACATTCCGCTGTTGATCAGATAATCCCCCGCCTCAAAATAAGAGGCTGCCGTGGCCGCGTCCGGCTTCTCTATAAAAGAAAGTACCTCCTCATCATGGCACCGGATATACCCGAACCGGGTTTCAGGTTTGCGGATATCCATCCCGAAGGTGACAAGCCAGCCGTCCCTTGCCAGCTCTGCCGCCCGTGTGACATCGTCTTTATAGGTGGGCCCTTCAATCAGATGATCGCTTGCAACAACAAACATCAGCTCAGACAAAGGGAACTGCAGACAGGAAAGCACGATGGCCGCCGTAGTTTTTCTCCCGACCTCCTCCAGCACAATACTGTAGGTAATACCCTGGTAGGCCTTCATCTGGTTTTCCACGATAAACTGATATTCTTTATTAGTAACTATGATAAACTCATCGCAATAGGGAATATTCCTGGCAATCGTCTCCTGAAAAATGGAATGATCCTTCTGGATGCTGATAAACTGCTTCGGATAATTTTTCCTGGACAACGGCCAAAGCCTGTCGCCTCTTCCTCCGGCCAGTACAAGACATTTCATATGCACCTTGCTCCTGTATCTTCTTTATAAAAATATGCGGTAAAATCCCTGTGAAATAGTTTGTCCACATATCTAATACTATAGCCGAAACCGGAGGATTTCACAAGAAAAAAGAACGGTGCATTCCGTTCTTTTTTATGAGTGCCTAACAGGCACTCTGCCCAACGGGCACTCATTCCATCTTCAGTTGTCTTTTCCTATCCGTTTTTCTTTGTGGCTCCCAGCTTACGGGACTTGTCAGCGCCAAGGTAGTCTTTTTCTTTTGAACGTCCCAACAGATAATCCGCTGATACATTATAGTAGTCACAAAGCAACGGGATAAACCTGACCGGCATCGCATTCTGCCCTCGTTCATATCTGGAATAGACTCTCTGGTCAATATTCAGGTATTCGGCCACCTCCCTCTGCTTTACATCGTTGTCCTCTCTTAAGCCACGCATAATAACTACATAATCCATCATCATTTGCACCTTACTTCCAAAATTTACCAAACTTCGTTTTTTTCAGTTTAGCATATTCCATAAGCAAGAATTGCTTTTTCCACTGAACTGTAGTAGTATTTTAGCGTACTTTTTCCATGATGACTATAAACGATAGGATTGGATATATTGAATAGCAAAAGATGTGCCATATATGGCACATCCGACAATACCCACCGGGTCAATCCGTTAATCTGCACAAAAAAAATGAATATCCATTACTGTATAAACCTTAATCCAAATAGGCAGGGGTTAAAATACCTTTTCTCCTATTCCCCGAAAAATCGGTATATTCCTAAATAACCAGATAATTCTACGATTAAATCATTTTTTCTTATCTTTTCTCATTCGCTCCGATTACAGACCTCCGGCCCGAAATTAGTACTATTATATCGATAACTTAAAGGAATAAAAGCTTCCCTTTTTTCCGCAAAAATTGCCCGGTTTCCGATGTTCAGGAATCCGGGCATTTTGAAACCACACAAGTCGATTTTAGAAAATAATTTTAGTGCTGGTCCAGAACTATCAGGTTCTGGGAGATGTTGTTGCCGGAACATCTTCCATATGAGCTCCTTTGGCTACAACAAAAGTTACATTTACAGCGCCGCCGAATGCAGGAAGTGCAACAGCAACCGCACCGTTCTTAATAACAACGGGTACGGCAACCCATGTACCATCTGCTCTCTGGTATAATGCCTGAAGAGTTTCCCCTTCACCCAGAGCAGCTGCTCCGAGAATATCTGACAGCGCAAACGCTGCAGATACGGAACCATTCTGTGCAACAGCTTCGCCGGCAGCGGTCTGCAGGCCAATTACCATGTTGTTAACAACATTCAAATTGCCATTGCTGTCTGTCAGAGACAGTCCGCTTCTTCCGGTAAAGTTAACTACCTGCATTTTGCTGGAAGCCAGTGCTGCTGCTAAAGATGCTGCAGAAGCCTGTGCCTGTTCAGCGGAAGCAGGTGCGATAACCATTGCTACAGCAGACGGATCCACAACCTGACCGCTGGCGGTCTTGAATGTGGTTCCGGGAAGGACTGCAGACTTATCGCTGGAAACACTTACAGCCTGTGTGGTAACAGTATTACTGGTACCAACAGAAGGGCTTACAACGACCTGAGCTACAGGCTCCTTCTGGATGGACGGACTGGGAGCCGCCATCGCAGTCATGCCCATAGAGCATGCGAGAATTGCTGAAAGAACAATTGCCATTTTCTTTTTCATGTCAATCATCCCCCTTTCTTATAGTGTGTGTGGCTTCTTTATATCAACGGCCGGTTGCCCGTCCGCTAATACCATATTCAGGCTGTCAAAAACAGCGTTATGGTGTTACTTCATCATAAAAGACCTGAAGTATCAATTCATACAGAGCCGTGTCATCCTGGTAAAATTCCTCAAAAATTTCTCCCATCTCCACATGCCCTTCCATCGTATATATGTCATTCTGGTCAAAACTATAGGATAAAGCCTGTCCTGCCAGATAAACTGCTTCGTCTGCGGATATATCCGTTACCATATAAGGAGAAACCTGTGTGTACAGCTTCAGCGGCAGAGTCATATCCTGCTTCATCGCTGTCTTTGCCTGCCCGATAAATCCCTGCAGATATTCTTTCTGACGGGACAGACGGGCTTCCGCACTCTGCGCCTCCCTGGTATCACGGTATTTTATGTATACATAGGCTTCTTCACCCTCCAAATGGACACGGTCTCCCGGCTTCCATTCGGAACCATACCACCTGCCGCCAATCTTCATACCTCCCTTGGCCACAGATTCCGGTATTGTGACTTCCACCCCGCCTACCGCATCATTGATTGTGCTTATGATACTCATATTCAGCGCGCAATAGCCATGAATGGGCAGGCCATAGAATAAATTGGAAACAGCCTCCACCGTATTCTCACAGCTTTCTTCCAGCCCTTCCCCATAAGCGTGGGCAAGCGCTATCTGCGCGACCTCTTTCCCCGCATAAAGCCCGTTGGGGTCATAGGTTTTAATTTCTGTCATCGTATCCCGGTTAATACCGATTACGCTGATTTTTTTATCCTCCGGATCCAATACGGCCAGGAACAGGGCATCAGCCTGACCGCCTCTGTATAAATCAGAAGAAGCCTTCACTTCTCCGGTTTTATCAATTCCCATACATAAAAAGGTCAAAATATCCTTTTTATAGGCATATGTCTTACCATTATAACGAAGCGTACCCGCTTCCAATGCTTTTCCTGCATCATTCTCCGATACGGAAAAATCCTGCATCTGTTCCGGGACAGCCTCCTGCTTTTGAGCAAAGGCGCTCCGGCCATGACTATCCATCCAAAAATACCCGATTACCAGCAAAAGAAGAAATAAAAGTATCACCGACAGCAGAACCGCTGAAAATATCCCAAATTTTTGAGCCGCAGACCGCCTTTTCTTCTTCCTTCTTCTCTTTCTCTTCTGTTCCATCCCTCATCCGCCTTTCAGGGCCTATTCTGACACAAGCACAGCCTGTACCAGATAACGCTTATCATCTTCTCCTGTCACCCCTGTGGATAAGGTAATGATCTTATCCTCCGCCGTTACTTCCACGGAATCATCTATAAAAGCGTCCATCGCCCGGATTGCAAAAATATCCTCCAGATATGTGGAATAAATCGTTTTATCCCAGAAATCATAGGTTGCAATCAAATGACGGTCATCGTAGGTGTATGCCGCAAATATCTGATAAGTTAACACCTTGTCTTCCGTACTGATCTTTACTTCCCTGTGGGAATCAAAAAAGTCCCTGTCCTTATATTGATGAAGCCTGCCGAACCGTTCTTCTCTGTTTCGTCCGTAAATTACGGTATTGGGATCACCAAAATCCTTATTGTTGTAATATTCCGTATAAATGCAGCCATTCTCATCCTCGTCCCCATATATGTTATGGCTCAGATAAAAGTACTCGTCCTCTGCAGGCTGCAGGATGGGAAAGCTGATATCCGTACCGGTAATTTCCAGCCATGCATAGGCTTCTGCGTTTATCGCCTGAAGCGCCTGAATATCCGCCGTGCCGTCTTCCTTAAGGAATTCTGCTGCTGATGGTTCCGTCTGTTCTTCTGCCTGTACATCAGACTGCGTCTCCCCCTGCTCTTCCCCTTTGCTGCCGCAGCCGGTCAGAAGAATGGCGAACATAAGCAAAATATAAAGTGAGGAACTGTGAAGCAGGGATTTATGTTTTTTTTGTTTCATTTTCTTTTCCTTCTGTTGATTTTCATAGTTTGGCATAACCTGTCCGGAACATGCCGGCCCCGGGAAGCATACAGAGCACATAAAGATAACACTTTTGATGCGAAACGCTTTACGCCGGCTGCTGCAGAATCCCTCCGGCCCATAACCGGAAACGGAACCTGCCTGTATATGGAAACAGGCTGCCTCCCCTCTTAATGATTCTTGTATGACTTCCCTTATTAACGCCAGAGGCGGTAACAGCTACTGTTGTACTTCTTCATAGAAAATATCTATAACCATCTGATGAAGGGCATCTTCATCCGGATAAAATTCCTCATACACATCACCCATCTTCGTCTCTCCATTCAGCAGATAGATCTCTCCGCTGAATTCATAAGACGCCGCGGTTGTAGCCAGATAAGTAACCTCATCCGCCTTGATATCCGTAGTCATATAAGGACTTAATTTCTGAAAAAGTGTGAGCGGCAGCGTAACATCTTTCCTGAAAGCAGCTCTGGCCTGCTCGATAAAGCCCTGAAGATACTGCGCCTGCCGTTCCAGCCTGTGCCTGTTGCTTTCAAATACATTGGTGTCCCGGTACTTCACATACCAAAAAGCTGTCTCTCCCTCCAGCCTCACGTTCTCTCCCGCGCCAAGGGCAGGATCCGCCGCCGTCAAATCCTCGATACATTCCACCTCAACGCCGCCTATAGTGTCATTGATCGTGGGGATTCCATCCATATTGACCGCCAAATAGCCATGAATGGGAAGCTGATACATAAGCGCGGAAACCGCTTTCTCCATCAGTTTGGCACTTTTATCTTTTCCGTCTCCATAAGCATGCTGCAGGGCAATCTGGGCCTTTACCGTACCTGAATAGGCGCCTGACTGGCCATAGACCTCCACATCCGCCATCGTATCCCTGTTAATCGCTATCAAATCCACCTTTTTATCATGAGGATTCATAACAACAAGAAAAATGGCATCTGCCTGTCCTTTCTGCCCCCCCGTTCTCCACGGTTTCCAGCCTGTCCTTTTTATCAATTCCCATGATCAGGAAGGTCATGATATCATCGTTGTACTCATAGATCTTATCCTTGTACCCGATCCACCCCTCCTGCCATTGCTCCACCTTATCCATTACGTTTATGTCTGTGGAAATCGCAGGCTCCTGACCACCGCCCTTACTCATAATGCTGCTTTTTCCCATGGCCCGGACTACCATAAAACCGGTGGTACAGACCACACAAAAAACACACAATACAGTTATAACTGCCATCAAACGCGCCCTGCGCCTCATTTGTTTTCTTTTTTCTGCTTTTTCCGGATTTAATATCGCTTCCTTTTCCAAATCCGCCTTGCTTAATTTTTCCATCCTGTATTTCCTGCTTTCTTTTATCCTGTTTTGTTAATGATAGTTCCTTATTACTTTATCGGCTTTTTTAAAAGTAAATTAATATACGTTTAAAACAGGAGTTTTGGGCATAAAAAAATCACCTGGCACCGCTTTCCGAAAAAACAGCCAGAAATGTTTTAATTAAAATTTTAAGATCAAGGCTGACCGACCAATTATCAATATACTCCACATCCAGCCTGACAATTTCCTCAAAATCCGTAATATCGCTTCTGCCGCTCACCTGCCACATACCGGTAAGACCCGGACGGAAGCTAAGCCTCTTTTTGTGATAAGACTTGTAATGCTCGAATTCATCTAATGTGGGCGGCCTGGTACCAACCAGACTCATATCCCCCTTCAGTATATTTATAAACTGGGGGAACTCGTCCAAACTCGTTTTACGCAAGAATTTCCCCACCCTGGTGATGCGGGGATCATCTTCCATTTTAAACATCAG
>ENA-UOJP01003103-UOJP01003103.1-human-gut-metagenome-genome-assembly--contig:-C102-NODE-3103-length-10251-cov-4.404374_pt1 | contig 10251 bp, 9 predicted proteins | sample MGYA00242353_ERZ723900 | MGnify/ENA metagenome assembly ERZ723900
GATGCCAATTTTCACGCCGGTTTCCTCCTTTACCGTATTAAAGACTCCGTAAAACATTTCGGACATTATTTTACACCTTTTAAGGACAAATTACAAATGATACCTTATTTGATATATTTCGAGGGTTTTCCCGAGACATTTTGGGAGGAAAACAATGGATAACGAATCTATGTACGCGGAATTGCTGGAATTGATTACCACCGATTCCGCTTCCGGAAAGGAGAGCGCCATCGCCCGGCTGCTGATCGGCAAGCTGGAAGCTCTGGGTTTTGCTGTTACCATGGACAACGCCGGCGAGACCTTCGGCGGCGAGTGCGGCAATGTGCTGGGCGTCCGGGAAGGCGAGCTGGACGGCGCGCTGCTGCTGTGTTCCCACATGGACCGTGTACCGGAAGGTCTGGGCATTCATCCCGTGGAGCGGGACGGCGTGCTCTACTCCGACGGCTCCACCATTCTGGCCGCTGACGATATCTCCGGTGTGTGCGCAATTTTGGACGGTCTGCGCCGGGTACTGGCGGCCAAGGTTCCCCTGCCCCGGCTGGAGGTCCTGTTTACCGTGGGAGAGGAAACAGGTCTCTACGGCGCCAAGGCCATGGACTTGAGCAAGCTGCATGCCAAAATGGGCTACTTCTTCGATTCCCCCGGCTCTGTGGGCCGCTTTGTCCACGGCGCGCCGGGTCTGTACCAGCTCAATGCGGAAATTACCGGCCGCTCCGCCCACGCCGGCAACGAACCGGAAAAGGGCGTGGATGCCGCCCGGACCATGTGCCTGATGCTCTCCACGCTGCGTCAGGGCCGTCTGGACCCCATCTCCACCGCCAACTTCCCCATTCTGCGCACCGGCTCCACCGCCCGGAACGTGGTGTGCGACTTTGCCTCCTTCCAGGGTGAAGCCCGCAGCCGGGACGTCAAACGGCTGGAGGATTATGTGGCCTACTTCGAGACCCACTGCCAGAAGGTGGCTGCCGCCAACGGTGCCGGACTGAAGCTGTCCAAGGTGGGGAACTTCCGCCCCTTCCTGGTGCCCCTGGACGATCCCATTCTGGCCATTGCCGAAACCGCCTGCCGCAGCCTGAACATCAAGTTCCGGGCCGAGATCGGCGGCGGCGGAATGGACGCCAACATCTTCAGTGCGCAGGGCATCACCTGCGTGGGCGTGGCCACCGGCTACACGAAAAACCACACCCACAGCGAGCAGCTGGTTCTGGAGGACTTTTTCCTCTCCGGACGCCTGGCGGCCGCCCTCATCGAGACTTACGCACAGGGCTGCGAGTCTAAATAAACCAATCTTTGTGTTGTGTAACTAGGAGGAATCAATCTTATGGAAATGACCACCTATCAGCAGTATTTGCTGTCCTGCTGATCTTTTTCCTGGGCGACCTGGTGGGCGCCCTGACCAAGGTGAAAATTTCGTCCATGTTCGTTATTATGATGGGCTTCTTGGTCCTGTTCATGACCGGTATTTACCCCGACAACGTCATGGAAATTTCCGGCTTTGCCGGCGTGGCCAGCCTGGGCCAGTACTTCCTGCTGTTCAATATGGGCACCAGCGTGGATATCCCCACGCTCAAGTGCGAGTGGCGCACGGTGCTGTGCGCCACCGTGGGCATGGCCGCCGCCATTCTGGGCTGCGCCGTGGTCATTCCCCTGATCGGCAAGGAATACTCCATGGCTGCCGCCCCCGTCGTGAACGGCGGCATCGTGGCACCACCACGATGGTGCAGGCCTGCGAGGACCTGGGCCTGGACACCGCCGCTGCCCTGGCCACCTTTGTCTACGCCGTGCAGAAGTTCGTGGGCACTCTGCCCGCTTCCAACTGCGGGCTGAGCGTGGCCAAGGATCTGGTGGCCGACCTGCGGGCCAAGCACGCCGCTGATCCCGATTACAGCTGGTACAAGGAAATGGCTGGCAACAGTGCCGGCGACAAGAAGGCCCTGTTCTGGGAGAAGTACAAGAAGTATTACACCACCTTCATCTGCCTGGCCATTGCCGCCGCCATGATGCTGCTGGCCAGCATTCTGGGTGATCTGTGCCAGGGCTGGGTGAACATGTCCATCTGGTGCATGGTGCTGGGCATCATCTGCCGCAACACCGGCCTGGTGCCCTCCAACCTGCTGCGCGACTATGCCAAGGCCAACGGCTTCTTCTCCTTCCTGTCCCTGTGCACCATCATTCCCTCCCTGGCCAAAGTGGACTGGGCCCAGCTGCCCGTCATCGGCTTCAAGGCCGTGGTGATCTTTGTGGCCGTGGTCATCTTCACGTTCATCGTGTTCTATCTGACCCCCGCCTGGAAGATCGTGGGCAGCAAGAACCTGTCCATCGGCATTGCCATGTGCCAGCTGATCGGCTATCCCGGCACGGAGCTGATTGCCACCGAGATCACCAACGCCGTGGCCCAGACTCCCGAGGAGCGGGACGCCATCTCCTCCAAGATTCAGACGGCGTATGTCATCTCCAGCTTTACTTCCGTGACCATCCTCTCCGTCTTCATTGCCAGCTTCCTGGCCAAGCTCATGGGAGCCTGAGGCGCGGGACATGCTGTTTTCCATCCTTCTTGAGCGCATCGCCATCATGGCCCTGCTGATGGCAGTTGGCGTATACCTGAGCCGGAAGGGCTTTCTCTCCGAGCAGGGCAGCCGCGATTTGGGCGCCATTTTGCTGCGGATCATCATTCCCTGTGTTATCATCAAATCCTACATCACGGAATATTCTCATCAGCGGCTCCTGGAATTGGGTCTTTCCGCCCTGCTGGCACTGATCAGCTATGTAGTGGCAATGCTCCTATCCTATCTGGTCTTCGGCCAGCGCCGCCGTCTGGAGAATTTTGCCGCCGCCTTCTGCAATGCCGGCTTCATCGGCATTCCCCTGGTGCAGGCCGTGGTGGGACAGGAGGGCGTCTTTTACATCGCCGCCTCCGTGGCCCTGCTGAACCTGTTCCAGTGGACCTACGGCGTCTACATCATGACCGGCCGGAAGAACACCATCTCTCCCAAGGCCATTGCCCGCAATCCGGTGGTCATCTCCATCGTCATCGGCGTTGCGCTGTTCTTGAGCCGGATCTCCCTGCCCGGCATCCTCACCAGCACCCTGGGATATGTGGCGGACATGAACACCCCTGTGGCCATGATCCTCATGGGTACGTATCTGGCCCGGCTGCCTGCCCGGCGCATGTTGGACCGGCGGGCCGTGGGGTGCGTACTCATGCGCCTGGTGGTGATTCCCGCCGCAGTGGGCCTGGTGTTCTGGCTGATGCCGGTGGACAATCTGCCCCTGATGACGGCCGTCTTCCTGACCGCCGCCACTCCGGTGGGCGCCAACATCTGTGTGTTCGCCCAGCAGTATCGCTGCGATTATGAATTCAGTGTGGTCACCGTATGCCTGAGCACGGTGCTCTCCATCATCACGGTACCTGCCATGGTGTTCCTGGCACAAACCGCATTCTCCCATCCCTATTTCTAAGAGAAAGGACGTCAACCGCTATGCCGCAGTTTGATCCCCTGAAGTATTCCTTTGCCTCCCACCGCAATGTGGTCTACGCCACCAAGGGTATGGCCTGCTCCACCTCTCCCATTGCCTCTCAGGTGGGCCTGGACATTCTCAAGTCCGGCGGCAACGCCATGGACGCCGCCATCGCTATGGCCACCACGCTGCCGCTGGTGGAACCCACCGGCAACGGCCTGGGCAGCGACTGCTTCGCCCTGGTCTGGACGGACGGCCATCTCTATGGTCTGGACGGCTCCGGCGTCGCCCCCATGGCTCTGAGTGCTGAGAAGGTCCGGGAAGCGGGCTACTCCGCCGTTCCCATGAACGGATGGCTGCCCACCATGGTCCCCGGCGCTCCCAGTGCCTGGGCCGAACTGCGCCGCCGCTTCGGCACCAAGTCCATGGCCGAACTGATGGCCCCTGCCATCTCTTACGCCCGGGACGGCTTCTGTATCCCTGTCAATGTCTATAAGCAGTGGAAGGCCGAGGTGGTGCGCTTTACTGCCGCCGCCAAGGAAGATCCGGCCGTGTTCGGTCCCTGGCTGGAGTATTTCACCAAAAACGGCCAGCCCTACGCCTCCGGCGAGCGCTTCCGGAATCCCGACTACGCCGCCACTCTGGAATCTCTGGCCGCAAGTGACTGCGAAAGCTACTACCGCGGCGAGATCATGCAGAAGATCGTGGATTTCTCCAACCGCACCGGCGGCTTCTTTGCCGAAAGCGACCTCGCCAATTACAAGGCCCAGTGGGTGGAGCCCATCTCCGTCAACTACAAGGGCTACGATGTCTTCGAAATGCCCCCCAACGGCCACGGCATCACCGCCCTGATGGCTCTGAACATGCTCAAGGGGCTGGATCTGGGCGACTCCCGGGAGTGCGCCGATGTCTATCACAAGATGATCGAGGCCACCAAGCTGGCTTTCGTGGACACCAAGAAGTTCGTGGCCGATCCCCGCTACATGCGCACCAAGGTTTCCGACATGCTCTCCGAGCGGTACGCCGCTGTGCGCCGGGCCCTCATTACCGATCAGGCCGTCTATCCCGAGGCAGGTGATCCCTCCTGCGGCGGCACCGTGTACTTCTGCGTGGCGGACGGCCAGGGCAACATGGTCTCCTTCATCCAGAGCAACTACAACCGCTTCGGTTCCGGCATTGTCATCCCCGGCACCGGCATCACCCTTCAGGACCGGGGCGCCAACTTCTCCCTGGACCCCGAGAGCGACAACTACCTCGAAGGCGGCAAGAAGGCCTACCACACCATCATCCCCGGCTTCCTGGTCAAGGACGGCAAGGCGGCGGGGCCCTTCGGCGTCATGGGCGGCTTCATGCAGCCCCAGGGCCACGTCCAGGTCATTGTCAACACCGTGGACTACCACATGAATCCCCAGGAGTGCCTGGACGCGCCCCGCTTCCAGTGGGTGGGCGAGAAGAAGGTTCAGCTGGAGCGGGAAGTTCCCGCCCACATCGCCCAGAAGCTGGCCGACATGGGCCACCAGGTGGAGATCGTCAACTCCAACCTGGGCATGGGCCGCGGCCAGATCATCTGGCGCATGGACGACGGCACCCTGGTGGGCGGTACGGAGCCCCGGGCCGACGGCACGATTGCAGCCTGGTAAAAAAAATGATATGATCACTATGATCGGGCGGCCGCGCACTGATTTTGGTGCGCGGCGCGCCAGCGTTATCACATCTATCACATTCAAGAAAGAAGGCACAACATGCTGCGCGACTTACTGATCCTCTACACCCTGTTTTTCCGCATGGGCGCCGTGACCTTCGGCGGCGGTTACGCCATGCTGCCGATTCTGCGGCGGGAAATCATCCAGAACCACCAGTGGATGGATGAAGAAACCATTATGGATTACTACGCCCTGAGCCAGGGTCTTCCCGGCATCATCGCCATCAACGTCTCCGTGTTCATCGGGTACCGCCGCCGCGGGATTCCCGGCGGTGTGGCCGCCGCTCTGGGCATGGTCTCCCCCTGCATCATCATCATTTCCATCATCGCGTTCTTCCTCTCCAGCTTCCAGGACAACCCCTATGTCCAGCACGCCCTGGCCGGCATTTCCGTGTGCGTGGCGGCCCTGATCCTGGACGCGGTCATCAGCATGTGGAAAAAAGGCGTGAAGGATGCCTTCGGCATTGTGGTCTGCCTGGTGATGCTGTGCCTGAGCGTCTTTACCGACCTGTCCCCCATCCTGCTGGTCATTGCCTGCGCCCTGCTGGGCATCGGCGCCAAAAAGATTACCGGCAGCGTCCGGAAGGAGGGTGAAGGGAAATGATCTACTTACAGCTCTTTTGGGAATTTTTGAAAATTGGTCTCTTCGCCGTGGGCGGCGGCATGGCCACGCTGCCCTTCCTGCAGGATCTGGCGGAGTCCACCGGGTGGTACTCCCAGTCCCTCATCACGGACATGATCGCCATTTCCGAATCCACCCCCGGCCCCATCGGCATCAACATGGCCACCTATGTAGGCTGCAACGTGGCCGGATTCTTCGGCGGCGTGGTCGCCACCATGGGTGAAATTCTGCCCTCCATCGTCATCGTCGTCCTGATCTCCAAATCCCTGGACCGATTCCGGGGCAGCAAGCTGGTGGATTCCGCCTTCTACGGACTGCGTCCTGCTGTCACCGGCCTCATTGCCGCTGCCGGCATCAGCGTGGTGCAGGTCTCCATGTTCCACATGGACCTTTATCAGCAGACCGGTGCCCTGCTGGATCTCTTTGATTTCAAGAAGCTGATCTTCTTCGTCCTGGCCTTTGCCGCCATCAAGAAGTTCAAGCTCCATCCCATCGTCTACATTGCCTGCGCCGCGGTCATCGGCATTGTCCTGGCCTTCTAAACAACAAATAGAAAACACCCCTGCGTCCCGTTTGGACGCAGGGGTGTTTTTTAGCGGATTAACGGGAAGTCTCCCCTTCCACGGACCATGCGGTGTGGTCCGTATGAAGCAGGTGATGGGATTTCTCCCCCAAGGGCTTTTTCAGATAGGTGCGGTAGAGGGCCTGCACATCGGGGTTTTCATGGGAAAACCGAACCGGCGTCCGTGCATCCATCTGCCAGAGCCGGGCACCGCGGACGGAGGCCAGCTCCGCGCCGTCCCGGATGGGCTGCCCGCCGCCGCCGGCGCAGCCGCCCGGGCAGGCCATGACTTCCACGAAATCATACTCCACCCGTCCGCTGTCCACAGCCTCCATGAGTCTGCGGGTGTTGGCCAGACCGCTGACCACCGCCACCCGTACCTCGCCGATGCCGGGGATGGAGAAGACGGCCTCCTTCCAGGGCTTTCCGCCCCGAATCTTGGAAAAGGCATCCGGGTCCGGATTGGTACCCGTGGCCAGGAAGTAGGCGCTGCGCAGGGCGGCATCCATGACGCCGCCGGTGGCGCCGAAGATCACCGCGGCGCCGGTTCCGGTGCCCAGGGGGCTGTCAAAGGGCGCTTCCTCCAGATCCCCGGGCACGATGCAGTCGCTGCGGAACAGCCGGCACATCTCCCGGGTGGTCAGCACCACATCCACATCCGGATTTCCAAATGCGTTGCGCATGGTGGGCAGCTCGCACTCCGCCTTCTTGGCCGAACACGGCATGACGGAAACCACGCACATCTTTCGGGAATCGATTCCCATTTTTTCAGCAAAGTAGCTCTTGGCCACCGCGCCGAACATCTGCTGGGGAGACTTGGCGGTGGAGAGATTTTCGGTGTAGGAGGGGAACTGGGTTTTCACAAACCGCACCCAGCCGGGACAGCAGCTGGTAAACATGGGCCAGCGGTACTTCCCCCGGTGGGACAGCCGCTCCAGCAGCTCGCTGCCCTCTTCCATAATAGTGAGATCCGCGGCAAAATTGGTGTCGAAAACGTAGTCAAATCCAATGCGCTTCAGGGCCGCCACCATGCGGCCCGTCGTAGCCTGGCGCTTGGGCAGGCCAAAGGCCTCCGCCCAGGCCACCCGCACCGCCGGCGCCACCTGAACCACCGTGGTGATCTCCGGGTCCGCCAGAGCCCGCAGGGCCCGGTTGGTATCATCCCGCACCGTCAGCGCTCCCGTGGGACAGTGGGTCACGCACTGGCCGCAGAAGGTGCAGTCCGTATTCTTCAGGCTCCGGTTATAGCTCACGTCCACCGTGGTCCGGGAGCCGGTACCCGCCACATCCCAAATGTGCATGCCCTGAATCTTGTCGCAGATCTGGATGCACCGCATGCACTTGATGCACTTGCTGGCCTCCCGCACAATGGGGACTTCCAGATCCACATGGGACCGCTCCAGCTGCACCTCATAGGGCTGGAAGTGAATGTTGAGATCGTGGGACAGCCTCTGCAGCTGGCAGTTGCCGCTGCGCACGCAGACCGTGCAGTTGGAGTTGTGCTGGGAGAGGATCAGCCGCAGATTCGTCTTGCGGGCCTGCCGCACCCGGGGAGAATTGGTGTGAATCACCATTCCCTCCGTCACAGCGGTATTGCACGCCGGAACCAGCCGCTCGGTTCCCTCCACTTCCACCATACACATGCGGCACGCGCCGATTTCGTTGATATCCTTCAAAAAGCACAGGTGCGGAATGGGAATTCCGGCCTGCTCCGCGGCCTTGAGAATGGTAGATCCCTTGGGGACCGTGAGGGTCCGGCCATCCATGCTGCATGTCACCATTTTTCCACACGCCCCCCTTTGAAGATTCCATAACCAAAGTGATCGCACCGCAGGCACCGGGAGGATTCCTGCACGGCCTCCTCCTTGGTCATGCCGCACTCTATGCACTGGAAGTCGCAGCGGCGATCCGCCGCCTCCCGGACTCCGCAGTTCACCCGTCCCCGGGGACCCAGGTCCGTCACCCGGGGCGTGGGGACTTTGACCTCCGTCTCAATCTCATGATGGAAGCCCAGATACTCGTCAATATTGGCCGCGGCCGCCTTGCCCGCCGCAATGGCCCGAATAACAGTGGCCGGACCGGTGACACAGTCGCCTCCGGCAAAGACGCCTTCCAGATCGGGCAGGCGGGTGCTGGAATCCGCCAGCAGCGTACCGCCCCGCTGAATCTGGATGCCGCTTTGCTCAAAGCCGTGGGACTCGATGCCCTGCCCGATGGCCACGATGATGATATCCGCCGGAATCCGCCGGGGTTCCACCGACGCAGTGCCGGGCCGGGGACGGCCCTGGCGGTCCACTTCCCCGATGATCTGGGGCTGCGTCCACAGCGCCGCCGCGCGGCCCTGGTCGTCCGCCTCAATCCGCAAGGGGGCCTGCAGGGTCAGAATCTCCGCGCCCTCGGCAACAGCTCCCTCTACTTCCTCCGCCTGGGCCGTCATATCCTCCTGACGGCGGCGGTAGACGCAGGTCACCTTGGCCGCTCCCAGGCGAATGGCACTGCGGGTCACGTCCATGGCCACGTTGCCGCCGCCGATGACCACCACCCGCTGTCCGGTAAAGTCGGGCATCTCTTCGTCCCCAATGCGGCGCAGCAGCTCCACGGCGGAAATCACGCCCTGGCTGTCTTCCCCTTCAATGCCGGTTTTCTTGTCCGTATGGGCGCCGATGGAAATATACAAACAGTCATACCGGCGCTTGAGCTGGTCGAAGGTGATGTCCGTTCCCACGTCCACCCCCGTGCGGACCTGAATGCCCACGGAGAGAATGGAGGCAATCTCCGCCTCCAGCAGCTGCCGGGGCAGGCGGTAGCTGGGAATGCCGTAGCGCATCATGCCGCCCAGCTGCTTTTGCTTTTCGTATACCGTCACCCGGTGCCCCATCAGCGCCAGATAATAGGCCGCGGAAAGCCCGCCGGGACCGCCGCCGATAATGGCCACGGATTTGCCGGTGGCCGGAGCGGGCTGCGGCTGCGGCACCGGACCGGCATGGTCCACTGCATAGCGCTTGAGGCCCCGGATATTGATGGCATCGTCCACCATATTCCGGCGGCAGCGGGCCTCGCAGGGATGCTCGCAGATGTAGGCGCAGGAAACCGGGAAGGGATTGTCCTTGCGGATCAGGCGCACCGCGTCGGCGCAGCGTCCCTCGTTGACCAGCGCGATGTATCCGGGAATATCCACCCCGGCAGGGCACAGGGCCACGCAGGGCACCGGGTTTTTCAGGCTTCCCAGACAGCGGTGATGAAGAATGTGCTCCTCATAGTCGTCCCGGAAGCCCTTGAGCCCCATCAGCACCAGCTGCGCCGCATCCACGCCGATGGCGCAGTCCGCCGTATCCACGATGACCTGGGCGGTGTTCTCAATCCGACGCAGAATCCCCACAGGAGGATCTCCGTCCAGCACTTCCCGAATCATGTTGGAAAGCTGCGTCAGTCCAATGCGGCAGGGCACGCACTTGCCGCAGGTCTGCGCCTGACAGAGGTTGAGAAAATTCAGCGCCATATCCACCGGGCACAATCCCGGCGGGCTGGCGGCAATCCGCCGCTCCATATTCCGGTAAAGCTGCTCCACCACGGCCTGGGCCTGGCCGGGCATTTTGACTTCCAGTCTGCTCATTGGGGCTGATCCCTCCTTTCCCACAAGCATGGCACAAAACCCAGCGGCTGGCAAGAACCATTTTTGTGATTTTACATTGCAAAAGCCGTCTTTTTTCTTCTGCTTTCGTCCCTTTTTTACAAAAAATTCCGGAGGACCGTTGTCCTCCGGAATGTTTCATTCAGATTCTCTGGCAAATGGCTTCGCCCATAGCCCGGCAGCCCAATACGGCGCCGCCCTGGGCAATGTCGCCGCAGCGGCAGCCATCCTTGAGGGCCGCATCCACCGCGGCTTCCACCGCATCGGCCTCCGCC
>ENA-UOJP01003113-UOJP01003113.1-human-gut-metagenome-genome-assembly--contig:-C102-NODE-3113-length-10202-cov-4.283729_pt1 | contig 10202 bp, 6 predicted proteins | sample MGYA00242353_ERZ723900 | MGnify/ENA metagenome assembly ERZ723900
CATGGCAAAAAATATCCCCTGGCCGCAAGATATCAATCAGCCCGCTTAATTCCCCTTGAAAATTCGGCATATGAACCGATAACGGAAGTCCGCAGCGCTGTGCGATTTCAATCCCCCGCCGCAGCGCATCAAAGCTGGTGGTTTGACTGTCCGTTGCAATCTCTGCGCTGATTCTAAGCTTAAGGCCGGCAATCAGATCGGAATATCGTTTGCATATCCTAAGTATTTTTTGCTCATTAAAATACTTTGGATTTATATTTTCATTGTGATCTCCGAGACAGCTGAGTCCCTCTGAGGCCAGGTTTAAATAGAGCTTCACATTTCTGCGCTCACGCTCGCTCAATAAGTGGATAAAGCTCTCTATATTGGAGTCACCTGCGCTGCCCGCATCGACTGCGTTTGTGACGCCATCTGAGAGGTACCGGTAAAACTCCAGCGCCGTATTCGTCCCGCCATGGTAAAAATGCGCATGGAAATCAATCAATCCCGGAGTGACGGCAAGTCCGGTTACATCCACTGTCTGGGACGCTTCTTCCTCTGTCTTCCCGACACCTGTGATTCGTCCATCCTGTATCGCCACATCTCCTCTTTGTCCTGTATATCCGTTCGGAGGATCAAAGAGATATCCATTTTTTAAAATCAGCTCCTGCATATTTCTCCTCTCTCACCCTGTTTTATTTCAGTGCGTCCTGATTCTGTACCGGACGGGAACTTTTCCCGGATAAAATATCACTTAATTTCCGCTCCGGATGCCAGAAGCAGACCCGCGCGATAATCAAAAACACTACTAAAAGAGCCACACTGATACCTAAAATGGTCCATTTTGAAGCCGCAAAAGCAAATGCCGGCATAAACATAATATATGGAAGCGACCATGGATAACAAAGCGCTGCTGATGCTGCTGCCGATTCCTGTCCACTTGTCTTAAATTCCGGGTCAACTACCCTTAAAAGCATCAGTCCGGTTGCCAGGACACCGCTCTCCAGGCCATAGCTTCCAAGCGCACGCTCGAACCAGTCCTCATCGAAGACTTTCCATGAAAAATAAAAGTTTACGAATAAATTTACCAGAACAACGACCGCAATCGTCACTACCATCGGAACCAGATAAAGTGCAAACACCTTTATCGAAAGCGTTGCAATCGCCGAGCATACAAGGAAATCAAGCGCCACTCCTGAAATACGGCTGATTGTCGCTCTGTCAATATAATCTCCAATCCCCATTTTTTTCATCACAAACGAGAGGAACGCGCCGCTGACCATTGCACAGGCAAATTCAGGTACATTGCTGAGAATCGGATGAATCGCAACTAATCCGACAGACAGCCCGTGGGCCATCAGCAGAATGATTCCGACAAAAGCAAGCTGCAGGGCCAGCGGATCCAGCGCATCATTGTAGGTTACTCCTGAACCGATAGAGCGTCTTTCTTCTTTCGGTACGATTCCCTCTTTAATTGAACGGGAAATATCCTGCGGTTTGGAAACGAGCTTCGCATACCCTCTTCGAACCCCGATGTTAATGATAAGCATACCTATAATAATACCGGACAGCAGACCGGCCGTTGCCATTGTATTCGATACCGATACACCATCAGCCCACCCGGCTGCCGTTCCGTGGCCCCCATGAAAGCCAAATACCGGAGTCAGGCCAAATGCCAGCGGAAGGTCCGTATAGAACGTCATCATTATGATGGTTACGATAAGTCCGGCCACAACCTGCGTCTGATGGGCAATACCGCCCACCGTAACGGCAGATAATGCTGTCTTTCCAAAATTTTTATTCTGTGCCGAGCCAAAAAATGATACGCCCAGTACAATATTTACCAGCATTCCCGGCCATTTTGATATCGTGCCTCCGATAGGAAGGCTGAAAGGTGCAAATGAACCGAGGATCTGCGGCCCCAGCATCAAGCCGCAGAATCCTCCCAACAGCGAAGCCGGTATGTAAAGATTCTGCAGAAAGCGTACCTTCTTCCTGAGGAAAACACCTAACAGCAGCAAAATACTCAAAATCCCCAAATCATATAAAACCCTTGCAATCTCACTCATTCCCATTCTCCCTTCGTACTTTCATCATCTGAAATATTTCTTGTTTACAATATGTTCCGGTTCCTCTCCCTCTGATAATCTCAGGATATCATTTACCAGCATTGGAATTATAATATCTCCCAAATCAGCCGTTCCGCCTCCGATATGGGGAGTCACAATAATGTTCGGATTGTGAAGCAGTTCGTCCTGTGCGGACAGCGGTTCCCGCTCTACGACATCCAGACCGGCGCCGGATAACATTCCGGTACGCACCGCTTTTTCCAGAGCCACATCATCTACAAGGCCTCCCCGGGCCGTATTAATTAAAATTGCCCCCTCTTTCATTTTTTTAATTTGTTCTTCCCCAATCATATGACGCGTCTCATCAACAAGCGGCACATGAAGAGTTACGATATCAGACGTTTGCAGCAGCTCGTCCAATGGCAGATATGTCATCTTCCACTGTTCTTCCATCTCCCGCGGAAGCCGGACCGCATCATAATACTGAACCGAAGCGCCAAAGGCCTGCACCTTCGCCGCAACCTGACGGCCAATGTTTCCGCCGCCGATAATGCCGACCCGTTTCTGATTCAGACAGTATGACTGGTTCAAAAATGTGTTCTTGCTCCAGATTCCGTTCTTCAAAGACTCCATATGGCACTGCAGTTTACGCCCCAGCGCCAGCATCAGCATCACTGTCAGTTCCGATACCGCATTTGCATTTGCCCCCGGGGTATTGGTTACCGGAATGCCTCTTTTTCCCGCTTCCTCTATATCAACAGAATCAAATCCGGCTCCCCAGCGCAGGATCATTTTTAACTTCGGATTCCTTTCAAACACCTCTTTCGGCGCCTTAAAAATCCGGAGGATGATAATTTCGGCATCCGTAACCGCATCAAATTGACTTTGTTCATTTACCTCCTCCAGCTCAAACTTCTGTTCCGGCAGGAGTTTTCTTAACTTTTCGTATGTCTGTTCCGGATAATTTCCCGCTAAAATAACTTTTATCATATCAGGCTCCTCCTTTTATCTGAGCGGCAATCGTCCGAATCATTTCTTCCGACGGCGCTTTCTGATCCTGCTTTGATACTTCAACAATCAAACGGAACAGATTGACATCCATTTCTTCTGAAATCTCCCGGAACCGTTTCACGAAACTGGAGTGGCAGCCGGAAAGACCCAGTGTCAAATCAAGAGGCGTCACAGGGTTATGATAATCATATCCCGCCATGGCCGGCTGCAGACGCTGTTCGATAAAATCAAGCATCTGATACAGGTCTGTCTCCATCATCTGATCATAACGGTTCATGATTGCCACGCAAATCTCCGTCGCCAGATTTCCTGCGCTCCTTGCCATTCCCATCAGGCCGCAGTCCAGAATGTCAATACCGTTTTGATAGGCAGCAACCGCGTTGGCAGCCGATAAGCCCAGGTTGTTATGACAGTGAAAAGCAACCGGAATCGCTACTGCCTCCTTTAACTTTTTCGTATATTCCGCCACCTGATTTGGCAGCATGGTACCAGCCGAATCCATAATCGTTATCTGATCAAGGCCTGCGTCTTCCAGCTTTTTTCCTTCCTCCGCCAGTTCTTCCGGCGTCAAAAGATATGCTTTCATTTGAGAATAGAAAGCCTTTAATCCGGCGTTTTTTATGTCTTTGACTGCCTGAACGGCTATATCGGCATCCCCGGCGTCAGCTCCGACCCTCAGGAAGGATAAACCGCTCTCCTTTGCAAGCGTCACATTTTTTTCACGGTATCTCTTTGCATTTAAAAACATTCCGAGCTCGGAGCCTCTGTCCAGATATTTTTTTGCAATCTCCAGATAAGTTTCATCCGTCTCCGCCGCCGTGAATCCGGCTACCTCATATGCGCCGATGCCTCCTGCATTTCCAAATTCTATGATTGGCACACGGCATGCTGTCAGGCCATCTAACACCATATCCGTGATTTCCGCTGAAAACCCTTTTCCGACCACATTGGCGCCATCCCGCAGCGTGCAGTCCATTAATACGACTTTTTTCATGCTTCCCTCCTGTAATTACAGAATATTATATGTTTTTTCATTCTTTTTTCTCTATTTTTGTGATCATAATATCACCAAATTATGTCAATGTCTAACAGTATTATTTTCATATTTTCACAATATAAATATTGTGGTATCAGATACAAAAACCTGCCGCCACACAGCCCTTTTCCACCAGGCTGCCTGACGGCAGGTTTTATGCATTATCTTCTTATCCGTGTTCAGAGAGAAATGACAGCGGTACGGCCGGCACTCTTATCGGAGCTGCTCTTCAATCCTCAAAAGCTGGTTATATTTCGCCACACGATCGGAACGGCACGGTGCTCCGGTTTTAATCTGTCCGGAATTTACCGCTACTGCAATATCGGCTATGAAGGAATCCTCCGTCTCGCCCGAACGGTGGGAAATCACTGTGGTATATCCCGCTTTTTTCGCCATCTCTATGGCATCAAAGCTCTCTGTCAGCGTACCTATCTGGTTTACTTTGACAAGGATAGAGTTGGCCACACCCTCTTTGATTCCTCTGCTGAGCCTCTTGGTATTTGTAACGAAGAGATCGTCTCCCACCAGCTGAATCTTCTTACCGAGTTCATCCGTCAGCCGTTTCCAGCCCTCCCAGTCATCTTCCTGGAGGCCGTCCTCGATGGAACAGATGGGGAATTTGCCTATCAGTCTCTTATAATAGTCCACCATCTCCCCGGCCGTGCGCCGTATCTCCCGGCCGTTCATCGCAGTCTCACCCGGGAACAGGTACAGTCCGCTGGCCTCATCGTAAAGCTCGCTGGATGCGGCGTCGATGGCGATTTTAATGTCGTAGCCGGGATGATAACCGCTTTTCTCGACCGCCTTTACGATCGTCTCCAGCACTTCCTCGGCATTTTTAAGATTTGGGGCAAATCCTCCCTCGTCGCCGACAGCCGTACTGTATCCGCCCTCATTTAATACCTTTTTCAGTGTGTGGTAAATTTCCGAACACATTCTCAAACCTTCGGAAAAGCCGGATGCCCCGACAGGCATAATCATGAATTCCTGCAAATCCACCGTATTGTCTGCATGTCGGCCGCCGTTCAGGATATTCATCATCGGAACAGGCAGCGTCGATGCCCCGATTCCTCCGAGATACCGGTACAGCGGGATATGAAGGCCTTCGGCCGCAGCTCTTGCAACGGCCATCGATACACCGAGAATCGCGTTGGCTCCCAGTTTTTCCTTGTTTTCCGTTCCGTCGGCATCTCTCATAAGCCGGTCTATTTTTCTCTGCTCCAGCGCATTTTCAAACAGAACCGTCTCGCCGATTACATTGACGATATTGCCTGCGGCGGTGCTTACTCCAAGTCCATGATACCGTGTATCACGGTCCCTCAGTTCCACCGCTTCGAATTTACCGGTGGATGCCCCTGAGGGTACCGCCGCCCTGCCTACCGCTCCATTTTCCAGTGTTACTTCTGCTTCTATCGTAGGGTTCCCGCGGGAATCCAGAATCTCCCGCCCCTTGACACTGACTATCTCAAATTCATTATTCATTTCTAACCGCCTCCTGATTTACTTTCTTTCTGTAAGAATAGCCTTTTTTTCCCCATTTTATGCCTCCTGTAATTTCCAGAAAAAGGAACCGGTCTGCCGGCGAACTCTGCCTGGAATATTTCGTTGGAAAAAAACGGCGGGCATTAATTTCTGCCCGCCAATTCATATCTCGTTTTTTTCATCGATACTTCATATTTCCTGAAGGTTCCTCTTCCCCCTGTCTTTGCCGCGAACAGCGCTATATCGGCTTTCTCATATAATTCATCGAAACCGGTTCCCTGCTCCGGAGCCATGGCATAACCGGCTGAAACGGAAAATATCATTTTCCTTCCGTCATTCTCACAGCTCATAACCATGTCCTCTATCATCTGTGTAATCTTCCTGTTCAAATCTTTCTCACAGATATTTTTACAGAGAACAAGGAATTCATCGCCTCCAATCCGGCAGATTATATCGTCTGCCCGGAAAAAGCTTTTCAGCTTTTTTGCATTGCCTGCGATAACCGAATCCCCGAACACATGGCCGAATACGTCGTTTACCAGCTTGAAATTATCTAAATCAAGCATAATCAGGGCCGCTGTCTGCCCATCCATACTGCTCAGGAAACTTTTGATTCTGGGTATCGCCGTCTGCCTGTTATAAAGGCCCGTCAGCGCATCCGTCTCCGCCATTCTGGTCAGACGTTCCTCCTGTTCGCGAAGCAGCTCCAGCGCTTTTCTATTGGCTCTGCTCTCAATCGCCGCATTCTTTTCCCTCGTAATATCGATATAGTAACCGACCGCCTTGACAGGTTTTCCTGAGCTGCTGCATATCGTCTCGCATACCACCCGGTACCACTTCCGGTTCTCCCCCTCCCGCTGTATCTCAAATTCACAGCTGAGTCCCGTATTGTCCCTGTTTTGATATACGCGGGAAATATAGCGAAGGAAATCTTCCCTGTGCTCCCCAGATACCACATTCCAGTTTTTTGCGGTTTCAGAAAAATGTTCGATCACCTGGATACTGACATTTTTTCCCAGTTCGGCGGCGCCGGCTGGTTTCGGCAGGCCGGATACCTGGCTCAGATACAGAATATTGTTTTCTATATCCCAGTCCAGACTGTTAATCCCTGCCTGACGCAGAATACTTTCCATCTTTTTTCTCACAAGCCACAATTCCTGTTCTTTTTCCTTGATATAAGTGACATCGGCGCAGATACAAAGATAGACAATTCCGTCCGCTCCTTCACTGATATATCTTGCATCCAGGCTTATCCAGGCAGGCGGTTCACCGGGCACCGTGATACAGGTGACATCCTGAAAGCTTTTTCTGCGGAGAACTGCCTGTTTCAGCCGCTCCTCCAGGCTTTCCGTTCCGTTTCCCGCCGCGTTTTCACTGACCCCGGCTGCAAACATGGCTCTGTATGCGGACTCTGTATAGGGCCAGCGGCTGAATAAACCTTTGGCGAGAACCTGGGAATATAGACAATCATTCCTGTATGTAAGCAGATAAACGGACTCCGGCATATGTTTCATAAGCAGTTTCATCTTATTGCGCAGTTCCACCGTCTCCGTGACGTCGAGTACCACTCCCTGAAGAAAAGTCTTGCCGCCGTACTCCATGTAGCGGCTCTGGTCGATTACCCATATATATCCATTCTTACCTAGCATTCTGTACTCCAGATCGTGGACTTCCTCACACTCCTTCAGATATTCAACCCCCTGGATTACGTTGCTCCGGTCATCCGGATGAACCATATTGATAAATTTGTCGTTAAATTTATCTTTAATTTCCTGTCTGGTATATCCGAAAATCCCCAGAAAACGGTTGCTGATATAAATAAAAGGAAAACCAGGTGATTTGGCACACCTGTGATATCCGCCCGGCATATCATTGTACATAAAATGCAGTTCCTGATTCTGGCGCAGAAGCGCCGCGTTTCTCTCCGAAAGCTGCTGCTGTACAAACATGGTTTCCGAAATATCGGTGCAGGCACTGACAATCGCCAAACGACCGTCCTCGGCGCGCACCACCTTTCCTTTGTCGAGCGTCCAGAACCAGGTTCCGTCCTTTTTCGGCATCCGATAGGTTGTCGTATATTCCAGTCCTGCGTAATATTCAGAGCCGATATCCTTTGCCACCTGTTCCCGGTCATCCGGGTGGATTGTGTTTAACACCAGCCCGCCGATCGCTTTGGATAATTCATCATAGGAATCATACCCCAGCAGTTTCACCATCTCATAGTTGGCAAAATAAAGCGGAAAACCTTCTTCACAGTATCCTCCAATCATTCCTCCCGGCGTCATCTGGGCAAAAATCGCTGCCGCCGCCCTCCTGTTTTCTTCCGCCAGCTTCATAAACGCCGTATTTCTGTCGGAGATATTAACGACGGCTGCCAAAGCCCTCTGGGAAGATTCAAGCTGCTGCTCCTTCCGCTTCTGCTGTGAGATATCGCTGACCGAACCGTAGAACAGCCTGTGTCCGTCCTGCTCTCTCAGGAAAAAGGCCCGAAGATGCATCCACATGATGCTGCCGTCGCCTTTCAAGTACCGCAGTTCCCCCTCCCCTCCCCGGAATCTGTCTTTGCAGGCAGCTCCAAAGATTTTAAAAAGCTCCTCCCTGTCTTCCTGGTAAACATCATTCACAACATTTTTATGACGCTCTTACAGCTCCACCGCGATTGTCCCTGTGATTTTGCAGTACTGCTCATTTAACCTCAAAAGCACCACCTGGTTTCCGGACATGTCATACAGGCCGAAGCCGCCAAGGATATTATTGAGCATAGTCTCACTGAAGATATCATCATGCACCAGCTCCCTGGCCTGTATCCGGTTAATGGCTTTTGCCGTTATTCCCCGGAAATCAATATTATCTTCATCCGCCAGGATGACCTCGCACTGCGGCGCAGGCATCGGACGGTAAAAATAATACCCCTGCCCGTAGATACAGCCCATATCCAGCAGAAGCTCTGCCTGTTCCCTGGTTTCCACTCCCTCCGCGATCATCCGAAGCTCCATAAATCTGGCCATATTGATGATTGTCTCCAGGATTCCCGTCCCCCTGCCCGGGCTTTGTTCATACATTTTAAGGAACTTCATGTCGATTTTGAGCAAATCAACCTTGACGTCGTTCAGCATATTCAGGGAGGAGTAGCCGCTTCCGAAATCATCCATGAATACCAGGAACCCGGCAGACCGCAGATTCTCTATTACGCCTGTAAAAATATCATACTGCTCCGCATAGGCGCTCTCCGTGATCTCTATTTCCAGCAGACTCGGATCCAGATTATATTTTGTCACCAGATTGCAAAAGCATTCCACAACATCAATCGTGTAAATGTCCACCCTTGAGACATTGACGGATACGGGAACCGGCTTTCTTCCGCTGTCTATCCAGCTTCGCAGCCTGATACAGACATTCTCCCAGATATGAAGGTCCAGGCTGGCAATTAAGCCGTTGCTTTCCAGAAGCGGAATAAACTCTCCCGGTGAGATCACCCCCCTCTCCGGATGGTTCCATCTGACCAGTGTCTCGAGCCCGACAATCTTTCCGTTCGTCATATTGCACTGCGGCTGAAGGTAAAAGGTAAATTCATCATTATTGAGCGCACGCTGCACTTCTGAAAGCAGGAGGTGATCCTCCTCCATCTTTTCAAGCATTCTGCTGTCATACCGGCAGACACGGTGGGCATAATTGCCCTTTACCGAGGCCAGCGCGACCGTAGCTCTGTCGTACATCGTGCTGACCGGAATATTCTTATTTTCAATGGCGTACAGTCCAAATGCAGGAAGAAAACCGGCATTTTTACCGTACAGCTTCACAAACCCCATGATCTTATTCTGAAGACGCTCAAGCATCTTTCCGTCATCCGGCAATATGATCACAAAATCGTCGCCCCCCATATAACCGGCGATTCCCCGGTTCTCATCCTGGGCTTTTTTCAGATGCTGGGCAATGTTAATTAAAAACCGGTCGCCCTCTGCTTCCCCGTACCACTGGTTAAATAATTTAAAATGTTCAATGTCAATAACCATCAGGCAGTAGCTCTTATCCTCAATCTCCCTGAGAAAACTCTCTGCCGTACGGAAGAACTCCGAACGGCGGTAAAGACCCGTCAGCGGATCCTTCCCGTCTGCATTTTTATCCTTTCCTGACAGCTCCTCTTCTTTCCGCATCTGTTCGTCTATGTCCTGGATAAAGCACATCAGGATCTTGTCGTCATGCTCTCCCTGGATAAGCGGCACTACGATCTGGATAACCCAGCAGTAGCTTCCGTCTGTTTTTAATTTACGCAGCCGTTTTTTAAGGATATGGTCCTCCCCCTCTTCCTGCAGACATGCCGCCATCCTGTCCAGGGACCAGAATTCCAGAAATTCCTCCCTGTCGTCAGGGTGGATCATCTGCGTGACTACCTCGTCCAGCATCGCCCCCAGAGAGCCCTCCTCTGCCGGTATCACATATTTCCCTGCCAGATGATAGAGAATTTTATACGTATCCCGGGTCAGGTTCAATTCAAACAATTCATCGTAAGCCGATAACTGGTAAGATTATAAAATAAATTCTTATTAACCTCGCGAATCCCGGTCGTGATAACCATGGTGCAGGCGCCATGGCCCGGCCATTCGATGTTTCCCCCGCTGACCTCC
>ENA-UOJP01003143-UOJP01003143.1-human-gut-metagenome-genome-assembly--contig:-C102-NODE-3143-length-10068-cov-300.596724_pt1 | contig 10068 bp, 7 predicted proteins | sample MGYA00242353_ERZ723900 | MGnify/ENA metagenome assembly ERZ723900
TCGATCCGGAGCCGGTACTGCTGCAAGAATATCAGCGGCTAATTAGTGAAGAGATCGAGCTTAGCCGTCTGGCGGAAGATGACGTCAATTTACCCGCCCAGTTAAAAAGCGGCGAACGCATTAAAGTCATGCTCAATGCCGGTTTAAGCCCGGAACATGAAGAAAAACTGGGCAGCCGTATTGATGGCATAGGACTTTATCGCACTGAAATCCCATTCATGCTGCAAAGTGGTTTTCCGTCGGAAGAAGAACAGGTGGCGCAGTATCAGGGGATGCTGCAAATGTTTAATGATAAACCCGTCACCTTGCGTACGCTGGATGTCGGAGCAGATAAGCAGCTGCCTTACATGCCGATCAGCGAAGAGAATCCATGCCTGGGTTGGCGTGGGATTCGCATTACGCTCGATCAGCCGGAGATCTTCTTGATCCAGGTGCGGGCGATGCTGCGTGCTAATGCCGCTACGGGCAACCTGAATATTCTGTTGCCGATGGTCACAAGCCTCGATGAAGTTGACGAAGCACGCCGCCTGATTGAACGTGCCGGACGTGAAGTCGAGGAGATGATCGGTTACGAAATTCCCAAACCACGTATCGGCATCATGCTGGAAGTGCCGTCAATGGTATTTATGCTGCCGCATCTGGCAAAGCGGGTCGATTTCATCTCTGTTGGCACCAACGATCTGACGCAATACATCCTGGCCGTTGATCGCAACAATACCCGGGTGGCGAACATTTATGACAGTCTTCATCCTGCAATGTTACGAGCTCTGGCGATGATCGCCCGGGAAGCGGAAATACATGGAATCGATCTCCGTTTGTGCGGTGAAATGGCGGGCGATCCGATGTGCGTGGCAATCCTCATTGGGCTTGGGTATCGCCATCTGTCTATGAACGGACGTTCTGTAGCGCGCGTAAAATACCTGCTGCGGCGCATTGATTTTGCCGAAGCAGAAAATCTTGCGCAGCGTAGTCTGGAAGCGCAACTGGCGACCGAAGTTCGCCATCAGGTTGCAGCCTTTATGGAGCGTCGCGGCATGGGCGGGCTGATTCGCGGAGGGTTATAGCGCGGATCATATACATATCTTTTAACGGTATCCGGCAACCAGCCAGGTCCCCTTGTGCTATTATTCGCACCTTTGGAGCGCCTGAAACCTGCGGCGCGCATTTTAATCGCTGTTCTCTTTCAGCGAAATAACAAGAACTTGTGGTGACAGATGACCAGTAGCTATCTGCATTTTCCGGAGTTTGATCCGGTCATTTTCTCAATAGGACCCGTGGCGCTTCACTGGTACGGCCTGATGTATCTGGTGGGTTTCATTTTTGCAATGTGGCTGGCAACACGACGGGCGAATCGTCCGGGCAGCGGCTGGACCAAAAATGAAGTTGAAAACTTACTCTATGCGGGCTTCCTCGGCGTCTTCCTCGGTGGACGTATTGGTTATGTTCTGTTCTACAATTTCCCGCAGTTTATGGCCGATCCGCTGTATCTTTTCCGTGTCTGGGACGGCGGCATGTCCTTCCACGGCGGCCTGATTGGCGTTATCGTGGTGATGATTATCTTCGCCCGCCGTACTAAACGTTCCTTCTTCCAGGTCTCTGATTTTATTGCCCCACTCATTCCGTTTGGTCTTGGTGCCGGGCGTCTGGGCAACTTTATTAACGGTGAATTGTGGGGCCGCGTTGACCCGAACTTCCCGTTTGCCATGCTGTTCCCTGGCTCCCGTACAGAAGATATTTTGCTGCTGCAAACCAACCCGCAGTGGCAATCCATTTTCGACACTTACGGTGTGCTGCCGCGCCACCCATCACAGCTTTACGAGCTGCTGCTGGAAGGTGTGGTGCTGTTTATTATCCTCAACCTGTATATTCGTAAACCGCGCCCAATGGGAGCTGTCTCAGGTTTGTTCCTGATTGGTTACGGCGCGTTTCGCATCATTGTTGAGTTTTTCCGCCAGCCCGACGCGCAGTTTACTGGTGCCTGGGTGCAGTACATTAGCATGGGGCAAATTCTTTCCATCCCGATGATTGTCGCGGGTGTGATCATGATGGTCTGGGCATATCGTCGCAGCCCACAGCAACACGTTTCCTGAGGAACCATGAAACAGTATTTAGAACTGATGCAAAAAGTGCTCGACGAAGGCACACAGAAAAACGACCGTACCGGAACCGGAACGCTTTCCATTTTTGGTCATCAGATGCGTTTTAACCTGCAGGATGGATTCCCGCTGGTGACAACTAAACGTTGCCACCTGCGTTCCATCATCCACGAACTGCTGTGGTTCCTGCAGGGCGACACTAACATTGCTTATCTACACGAAAACAATGTCACCATCTGGGACGAATGGGCCGATGAAAACGGCGACCTCGGGCCAGTGTATGGTAAACAGTGGCGCGCCTGGCCAACGCCAGATGGTCGTCATATTGACCAGATCACTACGGTACTGAACCAGCTGAAAAACGACCCGGATTCGCGCCGCATTATTGTTTCAGCGTGGAACGTAGGCGAACTGGATAAAATGGCGCTGGCACCGTGCCATGCATTCTTCCAGTTCTATGTGGCAGACGGCAAACTCTCTTGCCAGCTTTATCAGCGCTCCTGTGACGTCTTCCTCGGCCTGCCGTTCAACATTGCCAGCTACGCGTTACTGGTGCATATGATGGCGCAGCAGTGCGATCTGGAAGTGGGTGATTTTGTCTGGACCGGTGGCGACACGCATCTGTACAGCAACCATATGGATCAAACTCATCTGCAATTAAGCCGCGAACCGCGTCCGCTGCCGAAGTTGATTATCAAACGTAAACCCGAATCCATCTTCGACTACCGTTTCGAAGACTTTGAGATTGAAGGATACGATCCACATCCGGGCATTAAAGCGCCGGTGGCTATCTAATTACGAAACATCCTGCCAGAGCCGACGCCAGTGTGCGTCGGTTTTTTTTTACCCTCCGTTAAATTCTTCGAGACGCCTTCCCGAAATTTTGCAATGTCCTGCAACGGCGTAAATAGTCCGGAAGATGCGCCGAAGAAATAGAAACTGGCCCTCGTCTTTTTTTCTCCTCGCTCCATACTGCCGGCATGAAAACACAACGTGGTTATACGCTGATTGAAACGCTGGTCGCGATGCTGATTCTGGTCATGCTAAGCGCAAGTGGGCTCTATGGCTGGCAATACTGGCAGCAGTCGCAACGGCTTTGGCAAACCGCCAGCCAGGCGCGGGACTATTTGATCTATTTACGTGAAGATGCCAACTGGCATAACCGCGACCACAGTATCAGTCTTATCAGGGAGGGGACGTTATGGTGCCTTGTGAGTTCCGTTGCTGGGGCGAATACCTGTCATGGCAGTTCACCATTGGTCTTTGTGCCGCGCTGGCCCGAAGTCGAAATGAGCGACCTGACACCTTCGCTTGCTTTCTTTGGCCTGCGCAATACCGCATGGGCCGGGCATATTCGCTTCAAAAACTCAACGGGCGAGTGGTGGCTGGTGGTTTCGCCGTGGGGAAGACTCCGGCTTTGTCAGCAAGGAGAAACAGAAGGATGCCTGTAAAAGAGCAAGGTTTTTCTCTGCTGGAAGTGTTGATTGCTATGGCGATCAGTAGCGTATTGTTGCTGGGGGCTGCACGCTTTCTGCCTGCGTTACAGCGTGAAAGTTTAACGAGCACCCGTAAGCTGGCGCTGGAAGATGAAATCTGGCTGCGGGTATTTACCGTCGCGAAGCATCTCCAGAGGGCGGGTTATTGTCATGGTAGCTGTACCGGCGAAGGGCTGGAAATTGTCGGACAGGGTGACTGTATCATTGTGCAGTGGGATGCGAACAGTAACGGTATCTGGGATCGCGAACCGGTAAAAGAGTCCGACCAGATTGGATTTCGTCTGAAGGAGCATGTGCTGGAAACGCTACGCGGTGCGACATCCTGTGAAGGTAAGGGCTGGGATAAAGTCACTAATCCGGATGCCATCATTATCGACACTTTTCAGGTCGTACGTCAGGATGTCAGCGGCTTCTCGCCGGTGTTGACGGTTAATATGCACGCTGCCAGCAAGGCTGATCCGCAAACCGTGGTGGATGCCAGCTATAGCGTGACAGGATCCAACCTGTGAACCGCGAAAAGGGTGTTTCGTCACTGGCTCTGGTCCTGATGCTGCTGGTTTTGGGTAGCTTGCTATTGCAAGGAATGAGTCAGCAGGATCGCAGTTTTGCCTCTCGCGTGAGCATGGAAAGTCAGTCATTGCGCCGCCAGGCCATCGTTCAGTCGGCGCTGGCGTGGGGAAAAATGCACTCCTGGCAGACGCAGCCAGCAGTTCAGTGCTCGCAGTACGCTGAAACCGATGCCCAGGTTTGTTTGCGTTTACTGGCAGATAATGAAGCCTTATTGATTGCCGGTTATGAAGGCGTTTCGTTGTGGCGAACAGGCGAAGTCATCGATGGAAACATTGTTTTTTCGCCACACGGCTGGAGCGATTTTTGTCCGCTGAAAGAGAGGGCGTTATGTCAGCTTCCCTGAAGAATCAACAAGGCTTTAGCCTGCCGGAGGTAATGTTGGCGATGGTGTTGATGGTGATGATTGTCACTGCGTTATCGGGTTTCCAGCGAACATTAATGAACAGTCTTGCCAGCAGAAACCAGTACCAACAGCTCTGGCGGCATGGCTGGCAGCAAACGCAACTGCGCGCGATTTCGCCACCTGCCAACTGGCAGGTCAACCGAATGCAGACATCGCAGGCGGGATGTGTCAGCATCAGCGTTACGCTAGTTTCACCCGGGGGCAGAGAAGGCGAGATGACCCGCCTGCATTGCCCGAATCGTCAGTAGTCAGGAGCCGCTATGTTAAGGGTCTACCATTCCAATCGTCTGGACGTGCTGGAAGCGTTGATGGAGTTTATTGTCGAACGCGAACGGCTGGACGATCCTTTCGAACCAGAGATGATTCTGGTGCAAAGTACCGGTATGGCGCAGTGGCTGCAAATGACCCTGTCGCAAAAGTTTGGTATTGCGGCAAACATTGATTTTCCGCTGCCAGCGAGCTTTATCTGGGATATGTTCGTCCGGGTGTTACCGGAGATCCCCAAAGAGAGCGCTTTTAACAAACAGAGCATGAGCTGGAAACTGATGACTCTGCTGCCGCAACTGTTGGAGCGCGAAGACTTTACCCTGTTGCGGCATTATCTGACTGACGATAGTGACAAGCGAAAACTGTTCCAGCTTTCTTCAAAAGCGGCGGACCTGTTTGACCAGTATCTGGTCTATCGTCCGGACTGGCTGGCACAGTGGGAAACAGGACATCTGGTAGAAGGGTTGGGAGAAGCACAGGCCTGGCAAGCGCCGTTGTGGAAGGCGTTGGTGGAATATACCGACGAACTTGGGCAACCGCGCTGGCACCGCGCCAATCTCTATCAGCGCTTTATCGAAACGCTGGAGTCCGCGACGACCTGCCCGCCGGGGTTACCTTCGCGCGTCTTTATATGCGGTATTTCCGCGTTACCGCCTGTTTATCTCCAGGCGCTACAGGCGCTGGGTAAACATATTGAAATCCATCTCCTGTTTACCAACCCCTGCCGTTATTACTGGGGCGACATTAAAGATCCAGCTTATCTGGCGAAACTACTGACTCGCCAGCGCCGACACAGTTTTGAAGATCGCGAATTACCGCTATTTCGCGACAGCGAAAATGCCGGGCAGCTCTTTAACAGCGATGGTGAACAGGATGTCGGCAACCCGCTGCTGGCTTCATGGGGCAAGCTTGGGCGCGACTACATTTATCTCCTTTCTGACCTGGAGAGCAGCCAGGAGCTGGACGCCTTTGTCGATGTCACGCCAGATAACCTGCTGCATAACATTCAGTCTGACATTCTGGAACTGGAAAACCGCGCCGTTGCTGGTGTGAACATCGAAGAGTTTTCCCGTAGCGATAACAAACGCCCGCTTGATCCACTGGATAGCAGTATCACCTTCCACGTTTGCCATAGCCCGCAGCGTGAAGTTGAAGTTTTACACGATCGCCTGCTGGCGATGCTGGAGGAAGACCCGACACTTACTCCGCGCGACATCATCGTGATGGTGGCTGATATCGACAGCTACAGTCCGTTTATTCAGGCAGTGTTTGGTAGCGCACCTGCGGATCGTTACCTGCCTTACGCCATTTCCGACCGTCGGGCGCGGCAGTCGCATCCTGTACTTGAAGCGTTTATCAGCCTGTTATCGCTGCCAGACAGCCGCTTTGTGTCGGAAGACGTGCTGGCATTACTGGATGTGCCGGTGCTGGCAGCGCGGTTTGACATCACCGAAGAAGGGCTGCGTTATTTACGTCAGTGGGTCAACGAATCCGGCATTCGTTGGGGGATAGATGACGACAACGTTCGCGAGCTGGAACTTCCCGCTACCGGTCAACACACCTGGCGGTTTGGCCTGACGCGCATGTTGCTGGGCTACGCGATGGAGAGCGCGCAGGGCGAGTGGCAATCGGTTCTACCTTATGATGAATCGAGCGGCTTAATTGCAGAACTGGTGGGGCATCTGGCTTCACTGCTAATGCAGCTAAATATCTGGCGTCGCGGGCTGGCGCAGGAGCGTCCGCTGGAAGAGTGGTTGTCGGTTTGTCGCGATATGCTCAACGCCTTCTTCCTGCCGGATGCGGAAACCGAAGCGGCGATGACGCTGATCGAACAACAATGGCAGGCGATTATCGCCGAAGGTTTAGGTGCGCAGTATGGCGACGCGGTGCCGCTGTCACTATTGCGTGATGAACTGGCGCAGCGTCTGGATCAAGAACGTATCAGCCAGCGTTTTCTCGCCGGACCGGTTAACATTTGTACTCTGATGCCAATGCGTTCAATTCCGTTCAAAGTGGTTTGCCTGCTGGGAATGAACGACGGCGTTTATCCACGTCAGCTTGCGCCATTGGGCTTTGACCTGATGAGCCAGAAACCGAAGCGTGGCGACCGTAGCCGTCGCGATGACGACCGCTATCTGTTCCTGGAAGCGTTAATTTCCGCGCAGCAAAAACTCTATATCAGCTATATCGGGCGTTCCATTCAGGATAACAGTGAACGTTTCCCGTCGGTACTGGTGCAGGAACTGATCGACTACATCGGGCAAAGCCATTATCTACCGGGCGATGAAGCGCTCAACTGTGATGAAAGCGAGGCAAGGGTAAAAGCGCATCTTACTTGCCTCCATACCCGGATGCCGTTTGATCCACAAAACTACCAGCCAGGCGAACGACAAAGCTATGCTCGTGAATGGCTACCTGCGGCCAGCCAGGCTGGTAAAGCACATTCTGAATTTGTTCAGCCGCTGCCGTTTACCTTACCGGAAACCGTGCCGCTGGAAACGCTACAACGATTCTGGGCACATCCGGTGCGGGCGTTCTTCCAGATGCGTTTGCAGGTGAACTTCCGTACTGAAGACAGCGAAATCCCAGACACCGAGCCATTTATTCTGGAAGGACTTAGCCGTTATCAAATCAATCAGCAGTTATTGAATGCACTGGTTGAGCAGGATGATGCCGAACGCTTGTTCCGCCGCTTCCGGGCGGCAGGGGATTTACCGTATGGCGCTTTTGGTGAAATTTTCTGGGAAACGCAGTGTCAGGAGATGCAGCAGCTTGCCGACAGAGTCATTGCCTGTCGCCAGCCGGGGCAGAGTATGGAGATTGATCTCGCCTGCAACGGTGTGCAAATAACGGGCTGGTTGCCGCAGGTGCAGCCGGATGGCCTGTTGCGCTGGCGTCCCTCTTTATTAAGTGTGGCGCAGGGAATGCAACTTTGGCTGGAACACCTTGTCTACTGTGCCAGCGGTGGTAATGGCGAAAGTCGCCTTTTTCTACGCAAAGACGGTGAGTGGCGTTTTCCGCCGCTTGCAGCCGAACAGGCTTTGCATTACCTCTCACAACTGATTGAGGGGTATCGTGAAGGAATGTCCGCGCCATTGCTGGTGTTACCTGAAAGTGGCGGCGCGTGGCTAAAAACCTGTTATGACGCGCAAAACGATGCCATGCTGGATGACGATTCCACGTTGCAAAAAGCCCGTACGAAATTCCTTCAGGCTTACGAAGGCAACATGATGGTGCGTGGCGAAGGTGATGATATCTGGTATCAACGGCTCTGGCGGCAATTAACACCAGAGACAATGGAGGCCATCGTTGAACAGTCGCAACGTTTCCTGTTACCGCTGTTTCGCTTTAATCAGTCATGAGTGCTGTATAAAAATTGCGCAATTCATTCGCTTACATTATGATGCGCACCAGTCACGGACTGATGGATATATAGACATAGGCTGACTCGTGCAGCACAAGATTAAATTCTGGCAGATGATTTGCGTTAACCTGTTGAATCTGGCCAGAAAATAAAGTTGATTATGAGGTCCGTGAATGCCCCGCAGCACCTGGTTCAAAGCATTATTGTTGTTTGTTGCCCTTTGGGCACCCTTAAGTCAGGCAGAAACGGGATGGCAGCCGATTCAGGAAACCATCCGTAAAAGTGATAAAGATAACCGCCAGTATCAGGCTATACGTCTGGATAACGGTATGGTGGTCTTGCTGGTTTCTGATCCGCAGGCGGTTAAATCGCTCTCGGCGCTGGTGGTGCCCGTTGGGTCGCTGGAAGATCCCGAGGCGTACCAGGGGCTGGCACATTACCTTGAACATATGAGTCTGATGGGGTCGAAAAAGTACCCGCAGGCTGACAGTCTGGCCGAATATCTCAAAATGCACGGCGGTAGTCACAATGCCAGCACTGCGCCGTATCGCACGGCTTTCTATCTGGAAGTTGAGAACGACGCCTTGCCTGGTGCGGTAGACCGCCTGGCCGATGCTATTGCTGAACCTTTGCTCGACAAGAAATATGCCGAACGTGAGCGTAATGCGGTGAACGCTGAATTAACCATGGCGCGTACGCGTGACGGGATGCGCATGGCACAGGTCAGCGCAGAAACCATTAACCCGGCACACCCCGGTTCAAAGTTTTCTGGTGGTAACCTCGAAACTTTAAGCGACAAACCAGGTAATCCGGTACAGCAGGCGCTGAAAGATTTCCACGAGAAGTACTATTCCGCCAATCTGATGAAGGCGGTTATTTACAGCAATAAACCGTTGCCGGAGTTGGCGAAAATGGCGGCGGACACCTTTGGTCGCGTGCCGAACAAAGAGAGCAAAAAACCGGAAATCACCGTGCCGGTAGTCACCGACGCGCAAAAGGGCATTATCATTCATTACGTCCCGGCGTTGCCGCGTAAAGTTCTGCGCGTTGAGTTTCGCATCGATAACAATTCAGCGAAGTTCCGTAGTAAAACGGATGAATTGATTACCTATCTGATTGGTAATCGCAGCCCAGGTACACTTTCTGACTGGCTGCAAAAGCAGGGATTAGTTGAGGGTATTAGCGCCAATTCCGATCCTATCGTCAACGGCAACAGCGGCGTATTAGCGATCTCTGCGTCTTTAACCGATAAAGGTCTGGCGAATCGCGATCAGGTTGTGGCGGCTATTTTTAGCTACCTCAATTTGTTACGTGAAAAAGGGATCGATAAACAATACTTCGATGAACTGGCGAATGTGCTGGATATCGACTTCCGTTATCCGTCAATCACCCGTGATATGGATTACGTCGAATGGCTGGCAGATACCATGATTCGCGTTCCTGTTGAGCATACGCTGGATGCAGTCAATATTGCCGATCGGTACGATGCTAAAGCAGTAAAGGAACGTCTGGCGATGATGACGCCGCAGAATGCGCGTATCTGGTATATCAGCCCGAAAGAGCCGCACAATAAAACGGCTTATTTTGTCGATGCGCCGTATCAAGTCGATAAAATCAGCGAACAAACTTTCGCGGACTGGCAGAAAAAAGCCGCCAATATTGCGCTCTCCTTACCGGAGCTTAACCCCTATATTCCTGACGATTTCTCGCTGATTAAGTCAGAGAAGAAATACGACCATCCAGAGTTGATTGTTGATGAGTCGAATCTGCGCGTGGTGTATGCGCCAAGCCGTTATTTTGCCAGTGAGCCCAAAGCTGATGTCAGCCTGATTTTGCGTAATCCGAAAGCCATGGACAGCGCCCGCAATCAGG
>ENA-UOJP01003155-UOJP01003155.1-human-gut-metagenome-genome-assembly--contig:-C102-NODE-3155-length-10019-cov-4.600963_pt1 | contig 10019 bp, 7 predicted proteins | sample MGYA00242353_ERZ723900 | MGnify/ENA metagenome assembly ERZ723900
TGGCGAAAAAATATGCGGGAATGTCCGTTGGAAAACTGGGAACCATCTTCAATCTGATACTGTATGCCATTTATCTTTTAGTTTTTGATATCTCAACGGTGATTTATTCGGTCGTCTACCTGTTCTTCTACACGGTAACTCTGGACAGGATGCATTTTCAGAACATCAATGTGAGAATGCTGATTTTCACGAAGAAGAAGGGAATCGCAGAGGCAATCATGAAAGAAACCGGACGTGGTGTTACGCAGTGGAATGGTGAAGGTGCATTTACGAGTGAAGACAATTATGTTCTGGTGACGATCGTGAATAAATTTGAAGTAGAAGATATCCTGAACATGGTGTATTTACTAGATCCGGAAGCATTTACTACGGTAGATGAAGGGGTTAAGGTGTACGGAAACTTCCAGAAGAGAGTTTAGGAGTCAGGAATAAATGTATAAAATACTGATTGTTGAAGACGATAACACGATCGCAGAGCGGCTGGCATCGCATTTGAAAAAATGGAATTATAAGACAGTATGTGTACGTGATTTCAAAAATGTAATGGAAGAATTTAAAAAGACAGATCCACAGCTTGTGATCCTGGATATTGGGCTTCCGTTTTACAATGGATTCTACTGGTGCCAGGAGATCCGAAAGCTGTCCAATGTGCCGATCATCTTTCTGTCATCGATGAATGACAACATGAATATCGTGATGGCAATGAACATGGGCGGAGATGAGTTTATCGAGAAGCCGTTTGATCTGAATGTAGTGACAGCAAAGGTGCAGGCGGTGCTTAGAAGAGCATATGCACTTCAGGGAACGGCAAATATCATTGAGCATGGAGAAATGCTGCTGAATCTGGGAGATGCATCACTTACAATAGCCGGGCAGAAGATTGAACTCACCAAGAATGAGTTCAAGATCTGTCAGATGTTTTTTGAGAGCGCAGGAAAATTTGTGACCAGAGATGCGATCATGACCAGACTCTGGGAAAGTGACGAATTCATCGATGATAATACACTTACAGTAAATGTGGCGAGACTTCGGAAAAAGCTGGAGGAAGCCGGAATGCATGATGTGATCCGGACAAAGAAAGGAATCGGGTACATGCTGGTATGACAGAGATTTTAAGGGCATTTTGGAATGATATAAGACCGGTGAGAATAGCGGTTCTTGTTTCGGGCATTCTCTTTGCTGTCATCTTCTGGATCTATGAAATTCCGGTGGAGATTGCAGGATATGCGTTCCTTCTGGTGATTTTATGGAATGTGATCTGGTTTACACTTGTTTTCATACGATATGAAAAAAGACAAAGAATACTGGAAGAAAATCAGGGAAAAATCCGGACAGAGGCAGGAGGATTTCCGGAGGCAGAAAGCCGGGAAAGCGAAATGTACCAGGAATTGATCCGGCAGCTTTACGAAGAGAAAAAAGAGCTGGAATCCTCTGTGCAGATTGAAAAACAGGAGCTGTCTGATTATTACAGCATGTGGGTTCATCAGATCAAGACTCCAATTGCAGCACTCGGTGTCCTGATCCAGAGCGGGGAAGAACTGGAAGAAGTACAGGAAAGCCCGAAAGCACAGGAACTTACCCGAAGCATGAAAATGGAGGTGTTCCGGATTGAACAATATGTGGATATGGTACTCACCTATCTCAGAATGGGTTCCGCAACCTCCGATTACGCCTTCCGGATCTGCAGCCTGGAAGAAATCGTCCGCCAGGCAGTCCGCAAATATTCCCAGATGTTCATCATGACCAGAACAAGACTTCACCTTGAAATCCAGGATCAGAAGATCCTGACCGATGAAAAGTGGCTGACCTTCGTCATCGAACAAATTCTCTCCAATGCAGTTAAATACGCAAGAGGCGGAGAAATATCAATCTACACAGAAGACAAAACTCTGGTAATCGTTGACGATGGAATCGGAATCGCCGAAGAGGACCTCCCAAGAATCTTCGAAAAAGGCTTTACCGGGTACAATGGAAGAGCAAATAAAAAGTCCACTGGAATAGGATTATATCTCTGTAAGACAATCATAGATCGTCTCCATCATACTATCTGGATTGAATCAAAACCAGAAAAAGGAACAAAAGTATACCTAAACTTTGACCGTGAATCCAGACGAATAGAGTAATGGAGTCTATCGGTATAAAAACGAAAAAACTTCCAACAACGGAACAGAACTATGATTTACTTTTGGGTAAGGATCTATCAGTTGCAAAAAGTTTATCCATTTGAACAAAACAGCTGCCAGAAAAAATAAATATGGAAAATTCTATGTTTGTGCAATGGAGATGAAACACAGGAATCATGGAGGTTATTGCCGAACATGATTCCCGTCCTAAGTGGTTCATCGGAATGGTTTGCACAAAGGAATTTGGAATATTTATTTTTTCTGGCGGCGTCTCTTTCACCCAAATGAGTCTTTTCCAACCCGATCCTTACAAAAATGTAAGAAACCCCACACAAATTGTCATTTACTTCGATGGAAGGAAATCCCTTACTTTTTTATAATGACTTTATCAAATAAAAAAGAAGGGCAGGTCATAAAACCATGGCATTACTTGACGTAAAGAACGTAAAAAAGATATACACAACCCGTTTCGGAGGAAACCAGGTAGAGGCGCTGCATAACGTCAGCTTTTCCGTAGAAGCAGGCGAATATGTAGCAATTATGGGAGAAAGCGGAAGCGGCAAAACTACACTTCTGAATATCCTGGCTGCACTTGATAAGCCGACCGGTGGAAAGGTTTACTTAAAAGGGAATGATCTCGGCAAGATCCGGGAAAAAGAGATGGCAGCATTCCGGCGGCAGAATCTTGGATTCGTCTTTCAGGATTTCAACCTTTTGGATACACTAACCCTGAAGGATAATATTTTCCTTCCGCTGGTTTTGTCTGGAAAGAAATACACGGAAATGGAGAGCCGGATCGCGCCGATCGCAGAGCAGTTGGGGATCAGTAAGCTTCTGAACAAATATCCATATGAAGTATCCGGTGGACAGAAGCAGAGAGCAGCCATTGCACGTGCTCTAATCACACAACCGCAGCTGATCCTTGCCGATGAACCGAGCGGTGCGCTGGATTCCAGATCGACGGATGAGCTTCTGGGACTCTTTAATGCGATCAACGATAACGGGCAGACGATTGTCATGGTAACGCACAGTGTCAAAGCAGCGAGCACGGCAAAGAGAGTCCTCTTCATCAAGGATGGGGAAGTTTTTCATCAGCTTTACCGTGGCAATCTGACCAGTGACGAGATGTACCAGAAGATCACCGACACCTTGACGGTTCTCACTACAGGAGGTGAGCACCGTGAATAGATCGATTTATACAAAGCTTGCCATTTCCAATCTGAAAAATAACCGGAAGACATATATTCCCTATGTACTGACTGCCATTTTAACGGTGATGATGTATTATATGATGGCGAATCTGGCGGCAAATTCGCCAATGAACCAGGAAGCATTACAGATTATTTTAAGTTTGAGTGTTCATGTAATTGAAATATTTGCACTGATCTTTCTGTTTTACACCAACAGTTTTCTGATCAAAAGAAGGAAAAGAGAAATCGGAGTGTATCACATTCTCGGAATGGGGAAACCGCAGCTTGCGAAAATGCTGGTGATCGAGACGGTTGTAACCGGTGCGGTCAGTATTCTGGGTGGAATCTTTTTCGGAACTGCGCTTGCAAAGCTGATGTATGCACTTCTGAAAAGAATGATTCATTATGACGATAAACTGGCATTTCGGATGTCATGGGAGATTGCCGGAAATACCGTTCTCTTTTTCACTCTGATCTTTGCATTGACTCTGATCTATAATCTTTTGCAGATCCGGCTTGCCAATCCGATCGAGCTTCTGCATGCGGGGAGTCAGGGCGAGCGGGAGCCGAAAACCAAATGGCTTCTGACTGTGGCTGGCATCATTTTCCTTGGGATCGGTTATTACATTGCGATTACGACAAAAGAACCACTTAAGGCGCTTCAACTTTTCTTTGTCGCAGTAATCTGTGTCATTATCGGAACCTATGCACTTTTTACAGCAGGGAGTATAGCTTTTTTAAAGCTGCTTCGGAAAAACAAAAATTTCTATTATAAAACAAAGCATTTTATATCCGTATCCGGCATGCTTTACCGGATGAAGCAGAATGCAGTCGGGCTGTCAAATATCTGTGTGCTCAGTACTATGGTTCTGGTGACCATTTCATCTACCGTATCTTTGTACATCGGAAAGGAGGATGTCTTAAGAACAAGGTATCCGCAGGAAGTGTATATTACAAATTCAGTATCTGATGATGCGGAAAATCAGAAGCTGCACGACATGGTGGAAAAGATCTGCCGGGATAATCAGGTAGAGATCACAGATGAGAAGAGCTGGCATATGGCAGAGCTTGTTAAGATAAAAAACGGAGAAGAATATACTTCTGCTATGATAAAGGATAATTCGTCATCCGATGTGGTGTTTTTTGATGTGATTAGGTTGGCAGATTATAATCAGCTGACCGGCGAAAGGATGGAGCTTGGGGATAAGGAAGCTATTCTTTTTACAAATGGGGAAAATTATGGAAAGGATACGATCCGGATTGATGAGGAAACATGGATGGTCAAGAAGGAACTGGATACTGCACCTTTTGGAAAGAAGAGTGATTCTAATACAGAAAATGTATATTATATGATCGTCAGTGATGAAAAAGAGTTTATGAAAGATTATCTGGAAAAATACCAGCTCGAGACAGAGGACAAACCGGTAAAATGGAGGGAGTCATTCAATTTAAGGGGCAGCGAAGATCAGAAGCTGAAAGCTGTCAAAGAGCTGAAAGCACAGGCAGAAAGTGAATTTGAACATACTGGTGTACAGGGAAGATATCTTGAAAAAGAGACTTTCTTTGGTCTGTATGGCGGTGTGTTTTTTATTGGAATGTATCTTGGAAGCCTGTTTCTGATGGCAACGGTGCTGATCATTTATTACAAACAGATTTCCGAAGGCTTTGATGACAGAGAACGCTATCAGATCATGCAGAAGGTAGGGATGAGCAAACGAGAGGTCAAAAGTTCAATACGCAGCCAGATCCTGATGGTATTCTTCTTGCCGCTTGTGATGGCGATCATCCATATTGCAGTTGCATTTCCGGTGATCACAAAGCTTTTAGCCATATTTTATCTGAAAAATACAAAGCTGTTCTTCGGATGCACTGCCGGTACAGTGGGAATCTTTGCCGTCTTTTATGTGATCGTATTTGTGATAACAGTAAAAGAATATTATAAAATCGTTGAATAGAAGAAAAAGACAAAAAGGTGACGAAAGTCATCTTTTTGTCGTATACAGAGGTATTTCTTGCTAAGAATGACCGTTCTGTAGTAGAATACAGATAGACTAATTGAAAAGGATTGCGAGAGTGCAAAGCACGTAGCAATCTGGTATCAAAAGGGTTAAAATACCTTTTGACCTCAACATCATTGAAAAGATAAAATTACAGAAAGCAAGGGACGTATAAATGATAGAAAAAGGGCTGGTATATGGAAGATTTCAGATTCTGCATCTCAAACATGTGGAATATATTCTGGCAGCAAAGATGCGCTGCAAAAGGCTTTATATAGGAATCACTATGTCGGATGATCTGCACGTATCAGGGGGTGAGGAAGACAATTACCGGGTAAGACGGAGCGCTAATCCTCTGACTTATATTGAGCGTTATGAGATGCTTCGTGATACGTTGCTCAGTTTCGGAGTGCCGAGAGAAGAGTTTGAGATCATCCCATTTCCGATTGACAGAGTGGAATATCTGGGGCAGTATCTGCCGGAGGGTGCGGTCTGCTTTATGAGTATCTGTGATGAATGGACTGCGCTCAATGAGAAGCGTTGGAAGTCCTCTGGAGAAGGACCAAAGAGGAAAAAGGGGTATCAGGTTCCCAGATCCGGCAGAGGATCCTGGCAGATGAAAAGTGGGATGATCTGGTGCCAAAGACCGTTTTTGATTATGTTCTTTCGCACGGAATTGACGACAGGATCAAGTTTTCAAAATAAAGGAGAAGCTGAAAATGCAGGATTGGGAAAGATTTGGAGAAGAGATCAGACGAACCGTGCAGGATGCTGTAGACTCGCAGGATTACCGGAAGCTGAACCAGACGATCACAGATACGATCAACCGGGCAGTGAACGGTGCGGTAAATGGCGCGGAACAGGGCATGCGTTCTTTTGGAAATGCGTTTGATCAGGCAACGAGAAATATGGGAAGAGGTCCGAGAGGACCGCGTGGAAGATATGGACAGATGGGCGGGGCTGACAGATGGGGAAGAACGCCTGGAGGAGGTGTACCTCCGTTTGGAACTTACAGGTGGAGCGGAACGGATGGAAATGGAAGAGCATGGAATCCGGATATGCAGGACTATAAGGCGGAATCACAGGGCAGCAGCCGGTATGGATACAGCAATGCACAGCAGTCACCTGTCTTGTATGGATCGACGACGGGAACAAAGGCAGGCGGAATTGTCATGATCGCAACAGGCGGAAGCATAGCACTTATATTTCTGATTCTGTTCCTTGCATCTTGTATTGCTTCTTTGCCGGAAAGTCCGGGGGCTTTATGGATCATGCGTGCGGTATTTGGACTGTTTACGGCAGCAAGTGGCATGATCACAGGATGGGGCATTAAGCTTCTGAAACAGGTTGGAAGATTCAAGAACTATAGCCGCAGGATTGCAGGCAGAGAGTATTGCAATATTTCGGAGATCGGAAGCAATTCCGGAAAATCCATAAAATTTGTGACAAAGGATCTGGAAAGAATGATTTCTAAAGGCTGGTTCCGTCAGGGGCACATGGATGGTGAGAAGAAATGCCTGATCCTGTCAAACCGTGCTTATGAAGAATATTTACAGATCGAAACCCGCAGACAGCAGTCGAAAGCGGAAGAGCCGGTAAAGAAAGAAGAGAAGACACAGGAAAATACAAAAGAAAAAGAAGCAAAGAATGAAAAGCTGGCACCGGAGGTGCAGAAGATCATTGACCAGGGGGATGCTTTTATCAGAAAGATTCACGAGTGTAATGAAGCCATTCCGGGAGAAGAGATTTCCGCAAAGATCAGCCGGATGGAGATGCTGGTAGACCGGATCTTCGACCGGGTGGAAGAAAATCCACAGTCAGTTTCGGATATCCGTAAGCTGATGGAATATTATCTTCCGACGACGATCAAGCTTCTGGAAGCATATGAACAGCTTGACAGACAGCCGGTTGATGGAGAAAATATCCAGACTGCAAAACGTGAGATTGAGGCAACGCTCGATACTTTAAATACGGCGTTTGAGAAGCTTTTGGATGACCTGTTTCAGGATACCATGTGGGATGTCTCATCGGATATTTCCGTATTGAATACCATGCTTGCACAGGAAGGTCTGAAAGAGGACGGAATGAAAAAATAAAGTCGCAGGAGGAAGAAGAGTATGAACGATTTTGAAGAATTTAATGTGACACCGGAGTTGACGCTGGATCCGTTTCAGGAAGAAAAAAAAGAGACTCCGCAGATTTATCAGGAGGCAGAACCGGAAACGCCGGAGATCGTCCTGACACCGGAAGAAAAGAATATGGTCAGTGCATTTGCAGAAAAAATTGATCTCGCCAATTCGAACATGATTCTTCAGTATGGAGCCGGAACCCAGAAGAAGATCGCAGATTTTTCAGAAAAAGCACTGGAAAATGTAAAAACAAAAGATCTTGGAGAGGTTGGCACACTGTTAAGTGATGTGGTGACAGAACTGAAAGGATTTGATGAGGAAGAGGAAAAAGGATTCCTCGGAATTTTCAAAAAAGGCGGAAACAAGATCCAGGCAATGAAAGCCAAATATGCAAAAGCAGAAACCAATGTAAACAATATTGTCAAAGCACTGGAATCTCACGAAGTGCAGCTTATGAAAGACATTGCGCTTCTGGACAAGATGTATGAAGTGAACCTGACATATTATAAAGAATTGGCCATGTATGTGCTTGCCGGAAAGCAGAAGCTTGCCGAGACAAGAAACGGCGAGCTACAGGAACTGAAGAATAAAGCGATGGCAAGTGGACTTGCCGAGGATGCACAGGCAGCAAAAGATCTGGATTCCAGATGTGAACGTTTTGAGAAAAAGCTGCATGATCTGGAACTGACCAAGACAATCGCCATGCAGACCGCACCACAGATCCGTCTGGTACAGGGAAACGACACAATGATGGCAGAAAAAATCCAGTCTACACTCGTCAATACGATCCCACTCTGGAAAAGCCAGATGGTACTCGCCCTTGGTGTAGAACATTCCGCACAGGCAGCTGCAGCCCAGAGAGAGGTCAACGATATGACCAATGAACTCCTGCGCAAGAACGCAGAAAAGCTGAAGATTGCTACTGTAGAGACTGCCAAAGAATCCGAGCGTGGAATCGTAGATATTGAAACCTTAAAAGCAACCAATGAATCGCTGATCGCAACCTTCGATGAAGTTATGCAGATCCAACAGGAAGGCCGCCAGAAACGTCAGCAGGCAGAGGTGGAAATGCAGCGCATCGAAGCTGAACTGAAAGCGAAGCTGTTACAGGTTCAGGGGTAAGTGTTTGGTGGATGACATACAGGCCGGAACAAGTAGATTCTGTTTTTTTATGAGGAGAAAGCGGCGAAGAGTCCGTAGGTAAAAAGGTAGCCGGTAATTTTGGATACCGGACTGATTCGCTGAATAATCTTGATGATTATTCGGCTCAGCAGTCCTCTGGATTTCGTGTATGAAACACGAAACCAGATCCAAATTACCGGCTGCCTTTTTACAACGGACTCTAATCGCCGCTTTCTAACATAAAAAAACAGAATTTACTTGTCCCTGCCTTGCTGTATTCCACGGGGTGGGGCGAGTGGAGGAGATGGCAGGTGGTAGGAATAAAGTGCTTAGTGTGAATGCTTATGAAACTAAAAGTTTGCCAGCGCATAGACATAAAGGACTCCGTTTTCTGTGATTAGAAACGGTGCTAGAGTCCGTTAAAAAAAATGCACCAGTAGTGGAATAATCATCAGGATTATTCCGCGAATCAGCCCGGTATCCAAATTACTGGTGCATTTTTTCTCTACGGACTCTTCACCATTTCTACCCACAGAAAACGGAGTCCTTTATGTCGTCCCTTTTGTACATTTATTCAATAACAGTTCCGGTTTTACCCTTCAGAGCATCTTTCAGAGTATCAAAAGAAGTAATCAGAGCACTTCTTCCCTCTTTCTTTTCTATGAATCCTACGGATGCCTGGAATTTTGGAAGCATATTGTAGATTCCGAAGTGTCCTTCATCCATGTACTGCTTAGCCTGTTCTACGGAGATATTATCGAGTTCTTCTTCATCTTCTTTTCCGTGGTTTAAGCATACCTTTTCCACACTAGTCAGGATGATGAGTTCATCAGCATCAATCTGTTCAGCAAGCTTGCCGGCAGTAAGGTCTTTTTCGATGACTCCGCTGGCACCTTTGAGGTGATTGTTCTGCTGGAGTACCGGGATTCCGCCACCACCGCAGGCGATTACGATATGTCCTGCATCGGTAAGGGTGCGGATGGCATCAACTTCTACGATATCAACCGGGTTTGGAGAAGCAACGACACGGCGGAAGCCCTGACCAGGAACTTCTACTACATAATTGCCCTTTTTACGTTCAGCGGCAGCGTCTTCTGCGTTCATGATACGTCCGACAATCTTGGTTGGTGTATAGAATGCTTCGTCATATGGATCAACAGTTACCTGTGTGATAACGGTGCATACGCTGCGATAGATGCCGCGTCCGATCAGTTCTTCGCGAATCGCATTCTGCAGGTCGTATCCGATGTAACCCTGCGACATAGCAGAGCAGACTGACATCGGAGAAGCGGTATAATCCGGATGATTGGTGCTGAATTCGTTCATAGCAGTATGGATCATACCAACCTGAGGTCCATTACTGTGTGTGATTACTACCTGGTATCCTTCTTCAACAAGATCTGCAATGGAAACTGCAGTTTTTTTAACGGCAACCTTCTGCTCTGGAAGTGTGGTTCC
>ENA-UOJP01003160-UOJP01003160.1-human-gut-metagenome-genome-assembly--contig:-C102-NODE-3160-length-9989-cov-8.383531_pt1 | contig 9989 bp, 8 predicted proteins | sample MGYA00242353_ERZ723900 | MGnify/ENA metagenome assembly ERZ723900
TTAAGTCCCAACTGGTTGTTGGGTACTGAAACCCTACACTTATATATTAGGAGAGGGAAAGGAATTTCCCTATGCGGAGCACATGAATACGGTTTGTAACGATAAAATCAGCAATCTGCCGCCAGAATTTCAAGGGAAGTTCATGGTTGAGGAGAGCATTTACGAAGTAAACGGAAAACGGCATTGCTCCTCCCATCTGTTCCTGTTCACAGAGGAACCGGAAGGGATTTTGCTGACTTCTTATGAGATTCCGGACGGCAATGAGAAAACCACATTTTCTTATAAAAATATGAAGACGGCGGATTTTCAATGCTTAAAGATTTCGGAGAAGTTTAGGCCCGCGCTGTTCCAGGAAAAGGCTGGTGTCTGGGAGGGAGGCAGTACCAGTATGTTTACCCCCGTGATGAGGTTTCAGCTGTTTGAATGTTTTTCAAAGGAATGTCTGGAAGTATCCGAAACAATGGAAGTAAACGGAAAGAGGACATTTGGCTATGATGAGCCAATCTGTTATAAGCAGGTATCGGATTAAATTCCGGTTTATTGTGAATAGGGAGAACTGCTATCTATCAAATATGGGTTTAGTAGTTCTTTTTATTTCGGCAGATTTATATTTGGGGTAGGGCCGGGGAATGGACATATGGGGGATGCGGCTAACTTTTTGTAATCGGTATCCACTTGACGGCAGAATATGTGACTCCTGTTTATGCGGGATGGAAAGTGAAGGTGCAGCATTTTATATAAATACCGGCATGATTAACTACATGGAATTAATCTTTACGTCTGGAAGATTTAAGGAATAAGAAAAGAACAAAAGGAACAGTCCTGTTATGATAAATGTAGATAAACATATAGGAATTCCGTTGAAAAGAGGAGGGGCTGCCATGAAGAAAAAATCAATATCTGCTTTTGTGATAACAGGTCTGCTGTCTGTTCTATTGTCCGGCTGCCAGGGGAAGGAGGAAGCTGGGGGAGGAGTTTTGGAGGATACATCAAAGCCGGTCATCAGTATGGAGGGGAAACATACCGAAGAAGAGAATGATGGCAAGGCGGAAGAAAATACCGGAATGGCACGGACTGAAACAGAGGATCCGAATGCAGGCAAGCAGGTTGAAACAGAAATGGACAAACGGATTTCCGCTCTTCCATATCAATTTGTCAGGACATATGGAATCATTCAATCGGAACATCCGGTCTATGAATTGGAATCTGTCATTGAATCTAAGATACCCCAGAAAGAAAAGTCATTGGCTTTGACATCTGTTATCTGTCAAAATCAGGAGCTGATAGTAAATATTGTCATGGATGATTATTCCCAGGTCCGGAAAAACGCGGCTGGCGGGGATGTATCAGGGGACAGTGTATACCAAACGCCGGGGGATGAGAACATGGCTGTTTCCGGGCGGTATCAAAACCAGCTTTGGGTGTCGGGGGATGGCTTGTTTTTGACAGGACCTGGCATTCCGGAATCTGGAATAAAGCCCCAGGAATCGGTGTATGTTTCCTATCCCGACTATTTAGATGCATATGGACATATGCGTTATTTCATTGAAGCCAGGTTTGAGATTCCATCTGTTTCAGGACATGAAAATGCATTGGCCGGATATGCGCTCCGGATTCTCGATTTTGAAGAGCCGCTGGAATTTGCCATGAAGCGTGCGTCTGAATATGGGACGTTGGAAGAATTAGTGTCGGAGGAGCGTGGAAGTATGGATACCCATGACGGTATTTCCATTATAAGCATAGGTGAAAAGGTTAACGAAGGGATTTTGATATCCTGGTATGTGTACAGTGAAAGAGAAGAAAGGCAGGTAAGCATTACTTACAAGCCGCCATACCAGGAGATAGATTTGCCAACCATCTCCGATAAAGAGGGAGAATATCCAATAAAGCAATTACCTGCCAATCCCTATTGGGATAATATAGGGCGGTACAGGCTGTCGGATGTACAACGGCATGGGCGGCGTTACTCATGCCTGTTTGATGTTCCCCGGAATGAACCGAGTGGGTCTTATCGCATAAATATTCCTGGAATCACATTTTTGAACCGCGAAGAATCCCCTCATGTTACGCTGGATATCCCGGATGATCATGAAACATTGAACGTTGATATCCCGTGGAAGGAAGGCTCCGTACGTATATTGGGCATTACCAGGATGGAGCCGCAGCCAGTGTCAATAACAGATGGGAAAGGGAAAGAAACAGTAAGGGAGCGGCCGGCAGTATATATTGATGTGGAAGCAGTGCATGAAGATAAGGAGCTTGCATTAAGGGGGCTGATCTGCCAGAGGAAGTTAAAATGGTCCGGGTGGGAGCATGAGCGGTATGACTTTGATGGAAATGGCAGCCTGAGCGGTTTCCGCATCTTTTACGAGGATGGGGACAGCTCAGTTACCCTCAAATTCAATGGGGCGGCATTTTACTGGAACCAGCCCTTTGTGATGGAAGTTCCATTAGGAAAATAGGAGACGGCATTATGTATGATGACAAAACGCCAGATTGGAGGACGCTGAAAGCAAAATGGAGAGTTGAATTCAAAGTATCCAGGCGGTTTTAAAGCGCATTATAAGAGGATTATTGGGACGACTGCATGATATGAAGGGAATTTGCCGGACTGTCATCAATGCTGTTCATCAGAGCAAATGTGATAACATGGAGGTAAGAGATACGATGCGGATTGCGGCAATGGTTTTCATGCTGATTATACTGGTTGGTTTATTCATCAATGCGGAAAGACAGATTTATAAATGGCTTGCGATGATTTTTCAAGGTTTGAACCGGCCCGTATCCGGCATGGTTTTTGGTCTGCTGGTCTTGACAATTCTGGCGGTGTTTGTTGTCAGCCGGATACCAGGCATGGGGGCCTATGGGATCTTGTTCCTGATTGACCATTATGCACTGGGTTTTTTGGCCTATGTGGTAATCATTACCAATGCAGTAAGCCTTCTCCTATTTGCCCTAAGGCTTACCCATCTGATTCAATTCCCGGTATCCCGCAGTGTACGTCTTGTGTCCGCAGCACTGTCCATGCTGCTGGCAGTAGGACTTACGGTCTTTGGTGCGGTTCATGCTGCCAATATCCAGATACGCCGGTATCATGTCCGGCTTGGGCAGGAACAGGCTGGCATGGAGACAATACGTCTTGTCTTACTCAGTGATATACATCTGGGCTATGTGATTGAGGAAAAGCATCTTGCCAAGATAGTTTCGGCTGTCAATGCACTTAAACCAGATATTATCTGCATTGCCGGAGATATTTTTGACGGCGATATCACTTCATTGGCGAATCCTGGAAAACTGATGGGATTGTTCGGGAAAATGGAATCAGAATACGGCGTGTACGCATGTCTTGGCAATCATGATGCGGGAGATGGTTACCAGCAGATGCTGGATTTTCTGGATGGGGCGGGCGTCCGCGTGCTGATGGATGAGGCGGTGGTGATTGACCGGAGGTTTGTGCTGGCCGGGCGAAGGGATTCATCTCCCATCGGTGCCCACGGTGATACCCGCAGGAAGCTGGAAGTACTGCCTGATGCCGGACCCCTTCCTGTAATTGTATTGGACCACCAACCAGGTAATCTGGATGAGTATGGCAGTGAAACAGACCTGATTCTATGCGGTCACACCCACCAGGGCCAGATGTTCCCGTTTAACCTTATTACAAATGCTGTTTTCGATGTGGACTATGGGTATTACAGGGCCAATGCAACAGCAACCCAGGTAATTGTCACCTCTGGCGCAGGAACATGGGGGCCTCCCCTGCGGGTTGCAACTGACAATGAAATTGCAGAGATAGACTTGCTGGTTCCGCATTTGGAATCGGAACAGGAATAAAGGGACTGGATGGATCATTCCATCTGTACGCCCTACTTCGCGGCATATTTGGTCCCAATTCGGTCAACGTAGCCCGCTACGTCTCCCTCATTGGGACCAAATCTCCCACAAAGTGGGACACACAGCTGACGGAAAGCAATTTTCAAACACACCCTAACACATGCATATGGGGAAAGGGCGCCGCATACCATGGCCTGCAGCGCCCCATTCTTATCCGGATACGCCCGGCGGCGTACATTTTCCTGTCATATCCTCACTGCTGGTACGGCCCTGGCTGCATATCAAACTCCGGATTAAACGCATAGAAATTCCGGCTGTCCAGTTTTTCCTGGGTAATTCGCAGGCATTCGCCAAAACGCTGGTAATGGACCACTTCACGTTCCCTCAGGAACTTAATTGGCTCACATACATCATAATCCTTCACAACCCTCAGGATGTTGTCATAAGTGCTTCTGGCTTTCTGCTCTGCGGCCAGATCCTCGTGAAGGTCGGTGATTACATCTCCTTTGGATTGGAATTCACAGGCATTAAAGGGTATGCCTGCGGCTGCCTGCGGCCAGATACCTGTGCCGTGGTCAATATAATAAGGCCCAAATCCCTGCTCTACCAGCTGGTCGGCGGTCAGGTTCTTAGTTAGCTGATGCACGATGGCTGCAATGATTTCCATATGTGCCAGTTCTTCGGTACCGATATCCGTTAAGGCGGCCTTGCATTCTTTATATGGCATTGTATATCGTTGGGAGAGATAACGCATGGATGCGCTGATTTCACCGTCAGGTCCTCCATATTGGCTCATGATGAACTTGGCCAGCCTTGCGTTTGGTTCCTTGATATTAACAGGAAACTCCAGTCTTTTTTCATATATCCACATGTATCAGCATCCTCCTTCCCATGGCCATGGACCATTGACCCAGGTCCAATATTGTGTATCCCTGCTGTCAGAAGCCCTTAGAGGGCCAAATTGTGCTTCGTAATCAGCTAAGGCCCGGCGGTATGCCTCAGCCATCTGGTTGTGGTAGTTGATTGCAGCCGCATCACAGGGATGGGTATCAAGATAAAGGTTGGAATCAACAACGGCAAATCCTGTTTCATTTACCTGCTTCAGCATCATTTCCCGTAAATTGTTAAAATCGTAATTCATTATATGCCACACCTCCCGCAATGAAATGGAAGATCCAGTTCAGGGAAAATGGTTCCCTGTACCAGACCCTGTTCCGGGACATAAGTGGGCTGCCACTGCTGCCAGGGCACGAATGCCATTGCAACCGGATAATGAATCATATCCGTACAATGGGATTGGCAGCAGGAGGGGCAGCCGGATTGGCCACAAGGACAGCCAGAAGCCTGTCCCTGGTCACAATTGCAGCATTCTCTGCTTATATCAGTGCATAAATCCATAGATAGACACTCCTTTCAATATTTATTCCCAATATCATTTTATGTGACAGGATGATTTTTGTGACAACCCTGGTCTGAGCCTATCTTTTAGTTAGGAATGTATTGTGTTCCTGTCTTTCACGGTGTAAATTGGATTATAAGTATATGAAAAGAATACAGGATTTCAAAAGTGTGTTGGATGAGATTATCTGAATGGGGACAGGGTGGTTGGAAATCATGGGAATTGCGGGGGTATCAGTGGTTTCAGCGTTTAGGGACATTAGGCGTATATCCATTTTGATACAGAGAATAAAATTTTGAAAATAGGGCGGATTATATCTGATATGCAGTGCATGTGAAAAAGGAGGGTGAATTGGCGGGTATCATGGAGGACGTAACGGTTCCATAAAGAGAGATGGATTTGGAAATCATACTGGAGTGCAGACGCATAAAATAGACGGGAAGATGCTGGATTGGCTTTTATTTTGCGAAAAAGTTTTATATAATAATATACAGGATGGAGTTATTGTTTTATTGGGGATAGAAGAGTTGGGGCGTGCAGATGGCGGGAATGAATTTTCAAACATACCCTAGGGGCAAATGATGGTGCGGATCATGAGCACACATAAAATTCCTAGGGGATTCGCACCTAAAAAGCAGGGTGGAAGTCAGGGGAGCCTTCTTGGAACTAGAGTTTGTTAATTAAATATATATGCATTGTATATGATTATGTCTGTTAGAATGTGGTTTTTGTTGGGGATTATTGCTGTCACAGCCTGCGAGGGCTGTGTGGATTGAAATATCCCAGACAGATTGTGTGCTGGTACTCCCCTCGTCACAGCCTGCGAGGGCTGTGTGGATTGAAATTTCTGGTTCCACTCCCCTGCGCTGTATGACAGCTGTCACAGCCTGCGAGGGCTGTGTGGATTGAAATCCAAATAAACTAAAAGAGGCAAGAAAAAGCTGCGGGTCACAGCCTGCGAGGGCTGTGTGGATTGAAATTCCTGTGCTTTATAGTTCGTATACGCCTTATGATGTCACAGCCTGCGAGGGCTGTGTGGATTGAAATGACTCAAGCGAATTGAACTCCAGATGTATCTCAGTCACAGCCTGCGAGGGCTGTGTGGATTGAAATAGCAGAATTGCGAAACCCTTCCGGGAGCAGTTTCGTCACAGCCTGCGAGGGCTGTGTGGATTGAAATACGTTTTCTACTACCCACATATTTACACCTCCAAAAGTCACAGCCTGCGAGGGCTGTGTGGATTGAAATACTTTATCAGGACTGAAAGTAAAAGTAACAAACCGTCACAGCCTGCGAGGGCTGTGTGGATTGAAATGTGATTGTTGTAGCGAATTTTGAGAAGGTCTATAGTCACAGCCTGCGAGGGCTGTGTGGATTGAAATCTTGGGATTGAGTGAGTGGTTGGCATGGCTGCCGTCACAGCCTGCGAGGGCTGTGTGGATTGAAATATCTGAAACAGTAAATACCGGAACCGAGGAAGAGGTCACAGCCTGCGAGGGCTGTGTGGATTGAAATATATCTCAAGCCGTGGATGGATTATTTTATAGTGTCACAGACTGCGAGGGGTGTGTGGATTGAAATCACCTGTCACCTCAGATTTGAGCTCCAGCGTCACCGTCACAGCCTGCGAGGGCTGTGTGGATTGAAATCTTACCGTGCAGTTACCAAGCGGGCGGAAACTGTGTCACAGCCTGCGAGGGCTGTGTGGATTGAAATTGCCTTCTTTGATGCTTTCTCCAACTTGATTGCGTCACAGCCTGCGAGGGCTGTGTGGATTGAAATTTACATGTTGTGGTAGACCTGCCCGGTCTCCACGGTCACAGCCTGCGAGGGCTGTGTGGATTGAAATTGTTTAATACCATTTTTCTTTTGATGTATCTAGTGTCACAGCCTGCGAGGGCTGTGTGGATTGAAATGGCATATGGATAGACGGCCTCCATTTTGGTTCCTGTCACAGCCTGCGAGGGCTGTGTGGATTGAAATTTAAGGATATCATCAAAACTCTGCGGGGCAGGTTGTCACAGCCTGCGAGGGCTGTGTGGATTGAAATAATGTCAGAAATTAGGGGACTCACAAAATCAAAATGTCACAGCCTGCGAGGGCTGTGTGGATTGAAATATTCTATGTTACTAATGTAAGGCGCGAGAATGATACAGTCACAGCCTGCGAGGGCTGTGTGGATTGAAATAGTACCAGATATGATAAAAGAAGGAGTTAGAGCCTGTCACAGCCTGCGAGGGCTGTGTGGATTGAAATTTCAGGATGCTTTTGGCAATGTTCGTTGCTGCTTGTCACAGCCTGCGAGGGCTGTGTGGATTGAAATTTGAACGCATCCTTTGCCTTCCCCCACTCAATCGGTCACAGCCTGCGAGGGCTGTGTGGATTGAAATCTTAATGGCCCCTATCACGTCTGTAAAGAAATCAGTCACAGCCTGCGAGGGCTGTGTGGATTGAAATTCTGGGAAAATCACAGGAGGCTCAATTGACATCGTCACAGCCTGCGAGGGCTGTGTGGATTGAAATCTGTTAATGTGCCCGTGACATACCGGGAAAAGCGGGTCACAGCCTGCGAGGGCTGTGTGGATTGAAATCCAAGGGTCTCCTTCGGTAGGTACTGGGCTGCCCGGTCACAGCCTGCGAGGGCTGTGTGGATTGAAATTTGGGTGCAATCACCAGGACTTTCCTGACCTGGAAGTCACAGCCTGCGAGGGCTGTGTGGATTGAAATCCTGTTCTGATTTCGGATACCGCTCTCGCAATTCGTCACAGCCTGCGAGGGCTGTGTGGATTGAAATATGTTCAGGTCATTCCATGTTAAGGACACATTCTGTCACAGCCTGCGAGGGCTGTGTGGATTGAAATGGGCTATACAATCAGCTGGCGGACGATTTTTATCGTCACAGCCTGCGAGGGCTGTGTGGATTGAAATAACACATATCAAATACATAGTACTGGACAGTATGTCACAGCCTGCGAGGGCTGTGTGGATTGAAATTCCTGGTGGATGATACAATCCGGGAGTATTACGGGTCACAGCCTGCGAGGGCTGTGTGGATTGAAATATAATGTAGGCATCCGGTATGCCCAGGGCGTGCTGGGTCACAGCCTGCGAGGGCTGTGTGGATTGAAATATGCATTAGAGAGAATCGTATACGGCCAGACGAGGTCACAGCCTGCGAGGGCTGTGTGGATTGAAATAAGTGGTAAGACAGTAAGAACGGCGAGGAATAATCCGTCACAGCCTGCGAGGGCTGTGTGGATTGAAATGTCTTGACAGCAGACGTTGCGATTGGGGCCGCCAGTCACAGCCTGCGAGGGCTGTGTGGATTGAAATTGCCCAGGCAGGCGCCCGGCACATAAGCGCAATCGTCACAGCCTGCGAGGGCTGTGTGGATTGAAATATATCAAATTTAACTGATTCGTCCTTGCATTTAGTCACAGCCTGCGAGGGCTGTGTGGATTGAAATGTATATCTCCACCTCCAGACCAGGAGCCGAGGAGTCACAGCCTGCGAGGGCTGTGTGGATTGAAATTTCCTGCCCTAGAATAAAAAAGAGATTATATACCGTCACAGCCTGCGAGGGCTGTGTGGATTGAAATCTGACCCTGGAGGTGGAAAAAATATAATGCCTAGTCACAGCCTGCGAGGGCTGTGTGGATTGAAATAACATAAAATTGGAGTGGAAAAAGCTGTAAATGGTCACAGCCTGCGAGGGCTGTGTGGATTGAAATTTATTTATGGGATGTTTATGTATGGTATGGGACTGTCACAGCCTGCGAGGGCTGTGTGGATTGAAATATCTACGCAAGCATTGACCTCAGGGTAAAGGAAGGTCACAGCCTGCGAGGGCTGTGTGGATTGAAATTTTGATTAAGCGTTCTAAAATTTTAGCTTTTTCGTCACAGCCTGCGAGGGCTGTGTGGATTGAAATTTTACCTGAACCTGTGCCAGGTTGTCTGCGATAAACGTCACAGCCTGCGAGGGCTGTGTGGATTGAAATTTGTTATACCGGCTGACCGTAACGCAATACGGACGTCACAGCCTGCGAGGGCTGTGTGGATTGAAATCATGTTAAGGACACATTCTCACCACGCCGGTCACCGTCACAGCCTGCGAGGGCTGTGTGGATTGAAATCTACTACATAAGGCCAGGGATACCGAAGGTCACCGTCACAGCCTGCGAGGGCTGTGTGGATTGAAATTTTTGCCTTAGCCACCGTTGCTCCTCCTTTTGCGTCACAGCCTGCGAGGGCTGTGTGGATTGAAATCTATTGCTGTCTGCTCGATGATATGGCAATTCTGTCACAGCCTGCGAGGGCTGTGTGGATTGAAATATAATGTTTCTCCTTTGTATTTGATAAGGAGATTGTGTCACAGCCTGCGAGGGCTGTGTGGATTGAAATTCCTCGGCCTTTAGTACATCCTCGGACAGATCCAGGTCACAGCCTGCGAGGGCTGTGTGGATTGAAATTTAAGGGTCTTTTTCATTTCCTTATTATTCAGTTTTGTCACAGCCTGCGAGGGCTGTGTGGATTGAAATATATCATTTTCACCGCTTAACGCCAGTGCCAATTTGTCACAGCCTGCGAGGGCTGTGTGGATTGAAATTTTGGCAAACCATACGTATTGTAATGCCACTTGCTGTCACAGCCTGCGAGGGCTGTGTGGATTGAAATGATCCTTATATGGCAATAGCCTGGAACATTGTAACCGCCAAATAATAATACGGTCAACTGTAAAATTACCCCAGCCCTTTGC
>ENA-UOJP01003162-UOJP01003162.1-human-gut-metagenome-genome-assembly--contig:-C102-NODE-3162-length-9984-cov-4.527747_pt1 | contig 9984 bp, 10 predicted proteins | sample MGYA00242353_ERZ723900 | MGnify/ENA metagenome assembly ERZ723900
GAAAAAAGCAGGGCGGCAGATACTGAAACTGCCCCACCCTGCTTTCCGTGCAAAATAACCTGTCCTGCCCTCTCCGGTCAGGTATGTATCCCATAATACGCCTTTTCCAAGTTCTCCCGGCCGTGGAGGATGACTCCCCCGCACATACCGCTCCCATAGGGCGTCTGCTCCTGAAAGAAAAAGCTGTACGGCTCAAAGTCATCATACACGGTGATCTGCCTGCTGCTCTGCCATCTCAAAAAGTGGCTGCTCAGGAATTTCCCCAGCTTTTTCCGCAATGCTTTCGTCTCCGCCACTGCTTTCAGGTTCCGCCTGCTCTGGAATTCGATTTTTGGCCCGCTGTGTTCCTCCAAAGACAGTACCCGGATTTGTGTGCCATTATCCCGGATTTCCTTTGTAAATGCCTTAAACTTCTCATAAGAAAGCCGGACCGTCTCCGTCCTTCCAGACACTTTTCCTCCCCCGGCATCACTCAGCCAGGTAAAAAAAATCTCCAGGATATCCCCCTGCTCCATAGTCTTTCTTAGCGCCAGCTTTGCAAAGGAGCGGATATCGGATACCGTCATATACCTTTTTTCTTCCAGTTCCAGTAACTCTTTCACCGTAAGTACAAACCCTTGGGGAGAATGATACTCTTTGGAGAATGTCCGCAGGGTGATGCAGTCCTCGGAAGCGGACAGCTTTATCATTGTTCTGTCGTTCATCTCATACCCTCCTAACAGCAGGGGAGAGCGCATATCCCTCTCCCCATGCAAAAAGTATACCCTTTCGGATATTTGTGAATTTATGTCCTTTCAAGACGGGGGCAGATTTTGCCCAATAAGATATATATTTGTATCTCCTTATCTCTGCTGCCTTTATTCGTCGGCCATACTAAAAAACTGAGCCGGCGTCAGAACGGTAATACCCAACGCCCTGGCTTTTTCCAGCTTGCTCCCGGCATTCTCTCCGCAGACCAGATAATCGGTCTTTTTGCTCACGGAACCTGCAGCATGGGCGCCCAGGGATTCAATCTTCTCGTTGATGCTGCTGCGGGTATAGGGTTCCACCTTTCCGGTCACCACAACCGTCTTCCCCACAAAGGGATTCTCCTGTGCCATGCCCGTAGTTTCTTCTGCTGTTCTTTTTTCAATATGTAACATTTTCTGCAATTCCTCCCATACATACAGATTTTCTTCATCAAAAAACCATTCGTGGATATTGTTGTGCAGGGTATCCCCAAAATCAGGGAGCTGCGTAAAGTCATACTGATGAAGCACGGCATCCTCAAATTCCACCAGGTCCCCGTGGAACTGTGCGGCAATGGCCCGGCTGGCCGTATTGCCCACCATAGGGATATCCATAGCAATCAGATACCGCTCGAAAGTGGTGTTCCTGCTGCCCTGAATGGCATCCCGGAGGCGCTGCCAGGATTTCTCCCCAAAGCCATCCATCTTCACGATTTCGTCCCTATGACGGTCCAACTCGTAAATATCCATATACGTGTGAATCCATCCCTTTCCAATGAATTTCTCCAGCGTGGCCTCGGACAGTCCCTCGATATTCATGGCTTTCTGCCCTGCAAAATGCACAAACTGGCGCAGGCGCCTGGTCTCACACCTCTGGTTGTCACAGAACAGGGTCTTAGTGACCTTTTCCTTCCCATTTTCCACAGAACGGTTCTCATGGATGCGGGCAGGCTCCCCGCAGCAGGGGCAGCGCCCCGGCACAGCCAGCTTCATAACAAAACGCCCCCGGTCCAGGTTCTTCTCCACATGGGGGATAATCATGTTCCGCTTGCTGACCAGTATCCGGCAGCCGGGCATCAGCTCCATTCCCTCGATAAAGGAAAGGTTATGCAGGCTCGCCCTGGATACCCCGCATCCGTCTATCTCCACCGGCCGGAAAACCGCCACCGGCGAGATCTCCCCGGAACGGGAGGGGTTCCATTCGATGGAAAGCAGCTTCGTCTCATGGAGTTCGTCCTCAAACTTAAATGCCAGGCCGTCCTTGTAGTGGTGGCCCGTTCTCCCGCAGGAACGGGAAAAAGCAATGTCATTGTAGGACGCCACAATCCCGTCAATAGGGATGTCATTGTCACCGGCAAACTGCTCCAGCTTCCCGATGCCATCCTCCATCTCCTGGCAGGTAAGGCTCCGCCTGCTTATGACAAATTTGCAGACCTGGAATCCCAGCTCCGGAAGTTTCCGCAGCTTCTGGGACTTTAACCCCAGTTCCGGGAATCCTTCCACCACAGAAAAAGGCATGTACATCACTTTCCTCTCCCGGCAGGCCGCGCCATCTAAAAGGCGCACGGAGCCGGCAGCCAGATTCCTTCCATTCTTATACCGTTCCCCATTGCTGTCCGTCAGGGTTTCCTGCAGGCGCTTAAAGTCACCGGGACGGATAAAAGCTTCCCCGCTTACCACCAGGCGCTCCCTATATGGAATGTGCTGTGGTATCCCGGAAATGCCGCAGACATTGTGGGTAACCACCTCGCCAATGTCTCCGTCACCGCGGGTAGCGGCCTCAAGCAGTTTTCCTTCCTCATAAGTCAGCTTGACCGTCAGCCCGTCCAGCTTCAGCATCAGAAGAATCTGGTGCTCCCCCGCAAAGGAAACCAGTTCCTGCACGCTTTTGGTCTTCTCCAGCGAAAGCTGGGGGATAGGGTGGTTTGTCTTTTCCAGCTCGCTGACGGCCTGGTATCCCACTGTCCGGGTGGGGGAATCCGTCATCCGGATCCCCGTCTCCTTTTCCAGCAGAGCCAGCTCGTCATACATCCTGTCATAGACGGCATCCGAAACAGACGGAGCGTTGCCGTTATAATACTCGTCCCTGTACCGGTTCAGCTGTGCGGTCAGCGCCTGCACTCTTTCCCATGCGTTCTGTGCCATTTAAGCCACCTCCTGTTCCATAATGCGGAATGACATAATCAGAAATTCCTTTGTGTGCTGTTTATCGCTGCAGTATACGCTGCAGATGCCGTCCTCAAATTTCCAGAAGGGAGCGTTGCTCCACCAGAGGACAGAACCCTTTCCATTGTTGGCAAGGGTGACTTTGCATTCCGGCTCCTCCGGCACAATGCTGTAAAAGCCCTGGGTATTTGCCACCGTTACCTTGCGTTTCTGCCCCACATATTCCGGGCGGCAGTGAGCGGTAATCTCAAAACAGGTTCCCTTCTTTAAAGTCTTTTTTAACTGGCTCAGATTTTTTACCATATCTATCTCCTTTTCCTTTCTGCTGTTATTTTGAAAGAAAACGGATGCCCCAGGGACATCCGCTTTTCTTAACTATGCAGCCGCCGCAAGTGCGGGCGCCTGCAGAATCTTCTTTTCCCATACATTCAAAAATCTCTGTATGGCGGGAGAAGGCGGCATATTGCCATAGCAGCGCGCCTGTACCATTCTGCCGTCTTTCACCTCAACCGTACAAAGAGATTTCTCCTGTTCCTCTGCCTTTCGTACAAACAGGATGGTACTCTCCCTCCTTACGATCTGCTTCACATAGCCTCCGACACAATGATGGAGATTCTGCCCTTCTTCCAGGATTTCCTTTGCCGTGTGGGGAAGGAATACGGCGAACCCGTATTTCACAAAATGATACTGCCCATTCATTTCCTCAAACTGTTTCTGTATCTGCCTGTCATAAAGCAACGCCTGCTCCTTGTCGGAAATGTCATTTACCTTGTCATGGGCCTTCTTTAAATCAGCCGGAAACAGCACAAAGCTGTTTTTCAAATCCAGTTCCAGCCCTTCACTCATGCACAGATAATCCCGGTAATCCGTCAGAACATCTTCCATCCTGTAATACCCGCCAATCTGATACAGGCTTTTTTTACAGAACTTTGTATACTGCTCCTCCATATACTTCATCAGCTTGTACGGCGTCATATACTTTAACGGGACAAGGATATTTTCCGTTCTGCTGATGCCAAGGCTGCCGCACCAGCGCAGCAACTCCTCATTCAATTCCGCTTTCTCATGAATAAGGGCCTCGATCAGTTTTATCTGACCAAGCCCCGGATTCACTTTCTGAAGCAGGGGAAGATAGCTTTTATCAAAACCAAACACTTCCTTTAAATTCTTTCCGTTCGGATTGAAGCTGGAATCAGAGCCATAATAATGATTGTCAAAGACAACGCTCTCGGCCAGACGAAACAGACGGAATTTTACCAGATATTCAATCATGGGGTAGCGGATATATTCTTTCAGATAGCGGATCACATAGAGAGGCTCCTCATCTGCCAGATAAAAATCTTTCAGCTGGGAATACTGCCACGGGGAATCCTTCAAAACCTTTTCCAGATTCCGGCAATATAAAAACCCCGTCTGGTCCGCTTCAAAACTGTACTGCCACCGCATGAATACCGGGCGCTCCCCCTGTTTCCAGGGCGTAAGGCTGTCCCTGCTCCCATAAGAGTAGTAATAACGTTCTTCGGAAATTTTCCCATTTTCATCCCAGGAAAGAAATGTCCTGGCGTTTTCATAAATACTTTTATACGGGTTCCTTTCATCTCCATACTGATAATAAAATTTGATAAACCTTACGATAATCTCATTTCCGGAAATACGCTGAAGTACCTGCAGCGTGCCGCGGTCAAACATCATTCCACGTTTCCCACGGCTTTTAAAGGTTACTTTCGCTTTACAGGCAGGGCATGCCCCCGTTTCCTTGTGTTTTACCCCCGTTACAGACACTTCGGCATTACATGCGGTGCAAAAGCCCTCCATATCCTTTCGTTTTTTGTTATAGGTATAGAAAACATAATGCGGCACAATCTCATGCTCCATCATCTTTTCCATATTTCCGGGAAGGGCAGGAACCGTCTTCATCCTCGCAAGGATTTTCTTTTCCTTTTCCCTTTTCCGTTCCCTCTGTGCCTTCTCCCGGATGTCGCTTTGCAGGCTCCACAGGCTTAAAAAACCTTTCCGGTTCTTCTGTCTGCAAAATCTGGTAACGCATTCTTCATCACCGGCCATGTAAAAAGCACAATGCCTGCTGAAATCATAATCCCTTTCCAGGTTGCAGAAAGAGGCTGTGCGCCAATAGGTACTTCCATCCGGTTTCCGGGATAAAGTGATAAATTCCGTCCGGCTCTGGAACATGGTCCAGACGGGCCGGCAATCTCCTGCAGCCGCCTGCTCCCTCAGATAGATATACAATACCAGAAGGCGCTTTCCGCCGATATTTTTCACCGCCGTCCTTACAATATACTTTACATTCCCAGCATGGAGCAGCCCGTTCCTTTGATTCATTTTCAGCCCCGGATCTGCAAATTTCCGGCACTCTTTTTTATTGATCTTCATCTGTTCACCTCCCTACCCGGCAAGGCCCGCAAGAGTCATCTGTTCAAACTGTCCATTGTCTGCCGCTTTCTCTGATGGTTTCATATCTGGTTTCTTTCCGCTTCTCTTTTTTTCAGAACTTTTGGCTTTGGACTTTGTGCTTTTTGATTTGGCACCAGATTTACCGATGTAAGCCTTTGGAACAAATTTTTCTTCCTCCTGCCGGTCCTCCTTTGCGTCCGGGTCACGGAAATATTCCTCTGCCCACTGGTAACACAAATCATCCGGCACATCGCTTCCATACACGCCGCTTTCCGGTTTTATATCATTGTCCTTCATCTCCTGCTCCACAAATTCTCTGGCTTTCCGATTGATATAACGGAAGCAGTGAATCATGGTCTTGCGAGGATGCATGGCCAGCCGGGCAAAAGCTGCATCTTCCAGGCATACGGTCTGGATATATTCCGACACGCATTCCTTCATATTCCTGCGGGTGAGCTTCTCGGTATCGGTTCCCACACGTTTCATGGCCTCTGCAGCCACTTCCTCATCGCTCAGGGAAGACATTCTGGCAAGCTGTGCCTGTTCGGCCTCTTTCTTTGCCTGCTGTCTGGCCTCCCATTCCGCTTTACGTCTGGCCTCTGCAGCCTCATGCTCCGCACGCTTTTTATTTTCCGATTCTTTTTCCGCATCGGACTCCGTGGCATCCGTTTCTTTCTCTTCCGGTTGTTCTTCCTCTGCATCTTCTTCCGGACAAATGTTCTCCTCTGCCTTCTCTGTATTTTCTTCAGGACAAGCGCTTTCCCCCGCCGTCTTCATCGGTTCTCTGGCTTTTTCGGCCTCTGGGGATTCTTCCATGACTGGCAGCCGGTCGGCCTGTTCCGTTCCATTCTCAAATGGATTATCCGGAACCGGACCCATCACTGGCAGAAATCCATCCAGCGCATTTTCTTCTGTTCCTTCAACAGTATCTCCGAAAAACCCGTCTTCCTCAAAGGGATTGTCTCCTATCTTCATTTCCATGCTCATATCTGCAAAAGTATCCATAAAAATCTCCTTTCGTCAAAAACGGCATGGAGCGGAAACAAACCATAATGCTGTTCCCATTCCATGCCCTGCTCATCTTTTCGGAAAGCTCAGAGCTTGTGGATAAACTCAATCTCAATACCGTTTTCATCTGCGATGCATTGGGCATTGGCACGGACTTGTTCCGTAAGGGACTGTGAAAAATTTGAAAAATCAAAAATACGGATGCTGTGTGCATTGAGGTAGCCGGTCATGCCTTCAGTATGGCTCCATCCGGGGATATACTCCTGGATGATCATGCGGTCATAACAGGTAATTGTACCGTAAATCTTGTCAGCATATTTATCCGGAAGTAACATGAACACATCCTCCAACGTTTTTCTTTATTGTACTTGAAACTTGGGGGAAATGCAAAACTTTTCCGGTTTATCCGGGTTAGGAATTATTGGAGCAATGGCTCAGGAGGTTGAGCAGTTAAAGGAAGCAATGGAGCAGCCGGAGATTCAGACTGTGGCGGGGATGGAATTCTATAAGGGCCGGATCGGAGGCCGGGAAGCGGTTGTGGTCCAGTCCGGGATCGGCAAGGTAAGCGCCAGGATCTGCGCCCAGATTCTGGTGGACCGGTTCGGCGTGGACGGGATCATCAATACAGGGATTGCCGGCTCTCTGAAAGCAGAGATCAATATCGGCGATCTGGTCATGTCCACCGACGCCCTCCAACATGAGGTGGACGCGGTGAACTTTGGTTATGAGCTGGGGCGGATCCCGCAACTGGCGGTGAAGGCATTTCCCACCGATGACAGGCTTAGGAAGCTGGCGGTGGAGCTGTGCGCGAAGGTGAACCCGGATATCACAGCCCACGAGGGGCGGGTGCTGACCGGTGACCAGTTTATCAGCGACAAGGCTAAGAAGGAATGGCTCACGGCCCATTTCGGCGGTGCCTGCACGGAGATGGAGGGGGCGGCCATTGCCCAGGCCGCGTACTTAAACCAGGTGCCGGTACTGATCATCCGGGCCATCTCCGACAAGGCCGATGACAGCGCATCCATGGATTACGGAGAGTTCGAGCAGATGGCCATCCTGCACAGCGTACGCCTGGCCAGGGCACTGATTGAGGAGTAGGAATAGAGCAGTCGTTCAGACAGCACATCTGTTGCCTGTCTGAACGGTGATCATGAACTTAAAATGCGTTTTTTAGCAAACTTTGGTGAACGATTCTAGGCTCCCTTAACTTTCAAAAAATGATTTGGACCGCTATAATGATAGCTGTCTGAAAGAGTAACGGTTCAGATGGAGTATCTTCCTCCCCGAAATGCATTAGGGACAGGATGCGCCGGATGCTAGCCCGGTGACAGATTGTGTCAAAAACTGCTTGTGCAAACAAAAGTGCGTTTGCAACACAGTTTCTGTTACAATTATCGCCCGTCTGAACGGTTACCCGATATTATCGTCACGGCCCCGTAGCGGGACGTGGCACAAGAAAGGGGAGCTGTTTTTATGATGAAACTGCTGGAAATAGGATAGGCACTGTATGTGCTGGCCGGTATCTGCCTGATGGGAATCCTCACGCGGCTGATGACCAGAAATCTCTACAAAAAACTCCTTAAAGAATGTACCAATCTGACCGTGACCAAAAACAAAGGTCTGAAGGAACTGAAACTAAGGGCAGAGAATACATACCGCATGAACCAGGGGCTGCGGGACAGCGGCGCGGTGCTGATGGCAATGCTGACCATGGTCTTTGACAACGGGGCCATTAGCGGACGGAAGGAACAGCTGACCTCTGCGCTCCAGGATTATCTGGAAAATGTTTTCTGCCCCAGGCTGGCCAGAAACCAGCCCATGGACGAGCCTGGTGCAGAATAGGAGCGCAGCAGACGGCGTCTGGCAGTACGGCCCGGACGTGGCGGCAGTGCTTCAAATGCAGTCCGCGGGGACGCCGCCCAGCGTGGTAAGGTAGTTCTGATATCGGAGGAAGGCCGCGAGGAAAACGGCGGACGTGCACGAACCGGCAGCATATCGGGCGCCCAGAACGGCAGCAATGGACGCGCAGACGGCCAGCCGTCGGGGCTGGATATAGAGGAAACCGCCGTTACGGAAACATAGGAGCGTTTCGGAAGCTCTGGAAATCAGGCACGTTCCGGCGGCTCCGGGAGACAGGACCGGTCCGGCGGCAGGAAGTGGGGTGACCGCACCGGACGCCAGGAGAACGCGGCTACGGTGGCGCCGGATGAGGATACCGGCCAGGGCGGACATGATATGGACAGTCTGAAACGCAGCCTGGAACAGATCGCGGCCAGCCGGGAAAGGAATCGGGGCTCCGGATCCGGGGATGAATGGGTGAAAGGGCTCAGCCAGGAGCAGGTGCAGTTGATCGGAGATATTTTGGAGGAGTATCTGGGATAGGGAACAAGATTATTTCAGAAGGCCGTCCGGGCTGCGTTATCGTGTGAATATAGAAATTATGGAAGAGCAGGTGAAGGTGCTGGAAGAACTGGGAATCCAGGTGCCGGAGGAGGCTGTGAAAGCGCTTGGGCAGGCCATGGAAGGAGACAGCCACAGCAGAATCTGGATTGAGGGATACCCCTATTATGCGCTGCTGACTGCCGTGGGGGCGCCGGAGTGGGATGAAGAAACCTGGCAGGTCACCGGGTTTTCGGACCAGGTGTTCTGGTTCGACTGGGAGGCATTTGACCTGGAGGGTACCTACCGCGATATCCTGGCCGGTATAGACGCCATGTACGGGGAAAGCTGTGTGGTCACAGACATCCGGGTTGACGCATCGGAGGTGGACTGGGAAAAGGGCAGCGGCAGGATTGTCATCCGCTACCAGGTCAACGGAGCACCCCAGGAATGCACCGTGGCCATGCACGATGACTGGATCGATCCGATATTCCTGGAATACATCAACCGCGGCCTGAAAGCAGCAGGCGTCACGGAACGGGTCTATGCCATGGAGGACGGCGGCCATGGCTGCGTTCTGTTTTTCCGGTATAAGGAATGGGCGAAGAAATTTGAGAAGAAGACGGGCGTGCGGCTGGAGTGATGGGCTCCAGCCGTGGTTGAAAAGGATTATCATGTGACGATGGTCCCTGCGGCTGTTGAAGTTGTGATTAAAGCGACAGAGCAGATTCTTAAATCAAAATGTACCAGAGCCGCTGCCATCCTACGCATACACACTCTCCAGATTAATATCCATCGGTGCCTTCATATGGAAAAGGGTGGCGTCATAGGCGCCTTGTATATTGCCGTCACGGATCTCCCGGAACATTCTTTCGTGCTCCAGAAGGGTATGCTCCATCCGGTCTCCCTTGGAGAGGGAATAGCAGGCCAGCTTCTTGATCTTGTACATGTACTGGCTGAAGATATCAATGAACGTTTCATTGTCGCTGTAGGATACCAGGAGATGGTGAAAGTTCTGGTCCTCCTCCGCGAAGGAGGTCACATCCCTTGTGGTTTCGAATATTTCTCGCTGCCGTGCCAGAGACTCATCCAGCCGTGAGACCAGCTTCTGCCCGGCTTCGGAATCAATATCCAGGGCGGCCTTCCGGGAGCAGTAACCCTCAATAGCGGAGCGGACATCGTAGGTCTCGATCACATCTTGTCTTGTCATCTTATGGAGGGAAAAGCCTTTGTTGGGAATGATATCGATCAGTCCCTCCTGGAAAAGCCGGTGGACCGCATCCCGCTCCGG
>ENA-UOJP01003175-UOJP01003175.1-human-gut-metagenome-genome-assembly--contig:-C102-NODE-3175-length-9927-cov-13.805004_pt1 | contig 9927 bp, 6 predicted proteins | sample MGYA00242353_ERZ723900 | MGnify/ENA metagenome assembly ERZ723900
TCGAACCCCGCCTTGCCCCCGGTGAGGAGTTGACGCCCACGGAGCTGCAAATTCTGCATCTGCTCTGCGCGGACAAGTCCAACGCCGAGATCGCGCAGATCATGGATGTGAAGCTGCCGACCGTGAAGACCCATGTCAGCCACATTCTCGAAAAGCTGGATGTGAAGCGCCGGGCGGAAGCCAAGACCGCCGCGAAAAAGCTGCATTTAGTGCAGGACGACCTGTAAAAACAACATCCGGCAGATGTCGGATTTCAATATAAAGGCAAGATAATTTTTCAAGGAGGAAAGATATGAAAAAACGAGTATTGAGTATGTTCATGGCGTTGGCCCTGTGCCTGACGCTGCTGCCCACGGCGGCGCTGGCGGACGAGCTGGGGCCTGTGGACGGCACGTCCACCGTGGAAACGGCGGGCGCTGACGCGGAAGCGGAAGCCAAGGCGAAGGCCGGCGCGGAAGCCGTGGCCGCCGTGCAGGCGATGATCGATGCCCTGCCCGATGCGCTGACGGAGGAAAACGCAGGGGACGTTTCCGCAATGCTAGGCGAGATCGATGCGGCGATGGCTGCGCTTGAGGATGAGGAACGCGCCGCGCTGGATCTGACGCAGTATCAGGCGGCGATCGCGGCATTGGCGGCACTCGCTGCGGCGCAGGGGGAGATCGCGCTGTATGCGGATGAAGGGACGCAGCCGACAGAGGGCAGTGGTTTGGAAGGCAATCCTTATTTGATTGGCACTTTGGAGGAATTGAAATGGTTCCGTACACAGGTGAATAGCGGGAATAATGATATTTGCGCGAAGCTGACGGCTGATATTACATTGAGCGAATGGGAGCCGATCGGCACGCAGGGCAACCCATATAAAGGGACATTCGATGGCAGTGGCTGCACGATTTCTGGCGCGAGCGTGCCTGACAGTACAACGCAGGATTGGGGACTGTTTGGGTATATTGGCAGCGGCGGTACGGTGAAGTGGATCGTGGCGAGTATTGAAGGTCTGTCCATAAATTGCGCCCAAAGTGGCGTGATCGCAGCGCATAATGCAGGTATAATTGAGTGCTGCAGCGTGGATATCTATGGATTGGCAGGCAGCCTGTCTATCAGCGAAGATTTCGGCTTGATCGCTTATGAGAATAGCGGCACGATTGAAAATTGCCGAGGAGAGGCAAGGGCTTCAAGCGGTGCCTCTAATTTGAATGCTTCAGATGGTGCGAAAGCGGCAGGTATTGCTTTTGATAACAGCAAGGGCACAATACAAAGCTGCTATTTTAGCGGCAGATTTCGATATACGATTTCGGGGGATAGTACTACCGGATATACAGCCACAAGTGATGATTATGCGATTGCCTCAAATCGTGGCACCATCACGAATTGCTACTATCTTGGGGATTCACGAGTAGGGATATACCTTGATGATACGGTTGCTGATGCCAGTGATGGCATTGTCGGTGTGCCTGTATCTAATTGGCAGCAACCAAATACAGCACTTAATTCCGGTGCGGTTACATGGAAACTCAATGGCAGTGATAATAACAAGACAGACCCGTGGCGGCAAGATTTTATAAGCAGTACTGGGCAGGGGACACCTACACTAAATAGGGCGCATGGACGGGTTACAAAAAACGATGATGGCTCATATAAACTTGAGACACCGCATACGCACTGGACAAACGGTGAGCTAAAGGAGTTCACAGCAGTCAATAGTGCATCGGATTGCGGCAGCAGCGGATATTACTATCTGAATGCAGATAATATTACGCTCAGCAAGCAATGGGAAATTAGCGGCGATGCTATACTCTGCTTAAATGGCAAGACGCTTACAACGGCGGGGGAGAACAACATTGCTGTGAAAAATGGTACGCTTACCCTGATGGATGATAACGGTGCCGCCGGGCAGATTACCGGTACGGGCGGCAGTTGCATTGCGGTTAGTGGCGGCATGTTCAAGCTGGAGAATAGCAAAATCAGCGGAAATACAACAGGCGTTATGCTCGATGGCGGCGCATTCACCATGCAGGGCGGCGAAATCAGTGGGAATACGGTAGGCGTGCATGTTAAGAGCGGCAAGCTTACGCTCGGCGGCAAGGCAAAAATTACTGATAATCCTGCTGCTGATGCAGATATCAAACAGAACATCCTGCTGGCGCAGGGCTCGAAAATCAGCTTTGATTCGCTTGACCCGTCCGCGAAATTCGGCATTTCTGTGGAAAATCAGAAGGACTTGAGCGACCCTGTTGCCGTGACGGATGCGACAGGCGGGCAGTATTTCGGGCAGCTTGTAGCGGATGGCTTCAAGGATAATGGCGTGGGCTTTGAACTTTATCTGAGTGACGATGGCAAGACGGTTATGCTGGGTAAGCAGAGCGCCCATACGCATTGCATCTGCGGCGATAGCAGCAAGAATGTCAATGGGCATACGCATGGGGCAGACATTACCTTCCAGCCTTGGAGAGAGACGGATAAACTGCCTACTTCTGGCAATTACTACCTGACCAGAAATGTGACCTTGACAAAAAATGCCACTCTGCAAAACGCCAACGTCTGTCTGAACGGCTATACCGTGACGCTTTCCGATGTTGGACGCATTAACCCATCCGGCACCACGCAATTGACGGACTGTAGTGTGAATGGGAAAGGGAAACTGGAATCTTATGCCGGTAAAGCCAATGGTGGTGTAGCAATATCGAGAGGCAACAAGTTCTCTCTCTATGGCGGTACGCTCAATGGCGTCAAAGTAGAGATTGGTCAGACCGGCGGCGGTACGTTCAACATGTATGGCGGCAAGATCACAGGGAATACAAAGGGAACTGTTGTCGGACAGAGTAAAACCAGCAAGAATACTACAATTACAATCAACATGTACGGCGGCGAAATCAGCGGCAACCATATTAGTGAGAACCAGGGCGGCGGTGTGTTCGTTGGTTCGGGCAATCAATTTAATATGTATGGCGGAACGATTCAGAACAACAGCGCAGTAGATGGCGGCGGTGTGTATATTGCGCCTGCTTATAATGCTTATTCAGCCGGAGAGATGACGATCTGCGGCGATGCTGTTATTCAGGGCAACAAGGCTGGCAGTGTCACAAACAATGTCAGCCTGCCCAGCGGCAAACAAATCACGATCAGCGGGAAGTTGGTCGAGAACGCGAAAATCGGCGTGACTACGCGAGCTAATCTTTCGCAGGGGAATGTGAATATCGCTACGGCGACGGATGCGGGCTGGGGTGTTGCAAAGAATTTCACCAGCGATAACTCCGCGTATGATGTTGGCTTGGTGAATGACGGCAAGACCGTACAGCTGCAGGTGCATTCGCATCAGTGGAAGTATAGCGTCAGTCCGGATGGTACTACTATCACGGCGAAGTGTACGGCGGGAAATTGCGATTTGGAGAACGGCAATGGCGGCAATGTGACCATCAAGGCCCCCACCGGCGATTTGACCTACGACGGCAATGCCAAGGAAGCCACGCTCGAAGGTGCCCTCACCACCGGCGTGACCCTGTCGGACATCAAATACTACTATAAAATCGGAGAGCAAGAATACCAGCTTGAGACCGGTGCCAAGCCCACCAATGCAAAGAGCTACAGAGCCGAAATCACCGTAGGCGGCGTCAATGCCAGCGTGGACTATAAGATCGACCCGCAAACTCTGCAGATCACGGCGAATCCCACCATGATCACCTACGGCGATGCGCCGACCCACGATGGCGTGACCTACATGGGCTTTGTGAACGGTGAGAACAAGGATACGAGCGACCTCATCGGTGAGCTGACGTACACGTACAACTACAAGCAGTACGACGATGTCGGCGATGGAAACTTCACCATTACCCCCGGCGGCCTGACGTCCAATAACTATCGCATTATCTTCGGAAATGGCTCGCTGGGTGTGGAGAAAAAGACCGTCACGATCACCTGGAACAACACCGATGGCCGCACCTATGACGACCGCAAGGGCGAAGTGACCGCCACGGCGAACGGCATGGTGAACGGCGACGTGATCGGCGTTACTGTCAGCGGCAACGAGCTGACGGTCGGCGGCCATACCACCATCGCCACCGGTCTGACCGGCGAAAAGGCGGACAACTACAAGCTGCCCACGGAGGACGAAAACAAGTCCGTGACCTACACGGTCGGCGCGGCGGCGCAGAATCTGACCTTCGCGCTGGGTGACCAGACCAAGATCTACGGCGATCCCGATTTCGCCAACGCGGCCACGAATGACCGCGCGGACGGCGCGGAAGTTCAGTATTCCAGCGACGACACGGACGTTGCGACTGTTGACGACGACGGCAAGGTCACCATCGTTGGCGCGGGCACCGCAAAGATTACCGCAACAGCGCCCGCCGTGGACGGCAAATATTCCGCAGGCTCGGCAGAGTACACCCTGACCGTCAGCCCCAAGACGCTGACGGCAAATGATCTGGAATTCACCACGGACACGATCACCAAGACCTATGACGGCGACACGACGTGCACAACGGCCACCGTGCAGATCAAGTCGGCTGCCAAGGTGAACCAGAACGACGTTCTGCCCACCGTGACCGGCACCTATGCTTACAACAGCAAGGATGTTAATAGCGCCAGCAAGGTGACCTTCACCTCCACCGAGTCGAGCAGCACGAACTACATCCTGCCCGCAAACCTGACAGTGGAGCAGAACGCCAGCATCACCCCTGCCGATCAGGCCGAGCTGACGATCGCCTCCGCCGCCACCACGCCCTACGGCACTGACCTGACCCTGACCGTCAGCGGCGGCAGCGGAAACGGAGCCGTGACCTACACGGTAGCGAATGGCACCGGCAAGGCCACCGTCTCCGGCAGTACGCTGCACCCCGTTCAGGCGGGCACCGTCACGGTCGTTGCGACCAAGGCGGGCGACGGCAACTATCACAGCGTCAGCAGCGCCGAGACTCTGATCACTATTGGTCAGGCGGACTTCACCGGTAAAATCTCCAAAACCATCCCCATCGTCAAAAACCGCACCGATGCACAGACCGCCACTCTGACGGCGGCGGACTTCTTCACGGCGAATCAACTGCCGGACGGAGCCAAAATCACCGGCGTAACGCAAGGCAGCGGCACACTCATGAGCACCGTGGGCCTGACGGACGGCAAGCTTTCCTACGTCAGCAAGCGCAACATCTCTGACGCAGCCGATGAGACCTACACCGTCACCATCGCCACCACGAACTATACTGACATCACGGCGACGCTGACCTTCCACCTCACCGACAAGGAGTCCGTGACCATTTCCGGCCTGACCTACACTAACAAGACCTATGACGGTCAGCCCATCGCCCCCACCGGCGCACTGGTCGTCTCCGGGGACAAGGTCCCCGTCAACGAGCTGGTGGTGCTGTACTCCGGCACGGGCACCACGAACTACCAGAGCGCCGACGCGCCCAAGAACGCCGGCACCTACCAGGTGACCTACTCGGTCGCTGAGAGCAACGAGAGCTGCATCGGCTCGGCTTCCTATTCCTTCACTATCGCCCCGAAGCCGGTCACCGTGGCCCCCAAGAGCATTTCCATCACCAAGGGCGACGCGCTCCCCACCTTCGAGCTGGTCTGCAACGGCCTGGTCCAGGGCGACACCCTGACGCCCAGCGTCCGGCCCGCCTTCACCTGCTTCGAGAGCGACGGCACCACGGCGGTCACCGCCAACACCGCAGCGGGCACCTACGCCATCACCTGGACCAACGCGGATGGCACGACCTTCTCTGATGCCAATTACACCGTGACCAAGGAGGCCGCCGGTACCCTGACCATCACCGCCCGCGGCTCCTCCGGCGGCGGCGGTTCTTCCGTCACCACCTACCCCGTGAACACCCCCAGCAAGACCCAGAGCGGCAGCGTGACCTCCACCCCGAAAAACGCCTCGAAGGGCGACACGGTGACCATCACCGTCAAGCCGGACAGCGGCTTCGTTCTGGACGGCCTGACCGTCACCGACCGCAACGGCAACGTGCTGAAGCTCACCGACCAGGGCGGCGGCAAGTACACCTTCATCATGCCTGCGAGCAAGGTGGAGGTCAAGGTCACCTTCATGGACGACAACACCATGCTGAACTTCTTTGTGGACGTCAAGGCCGACAACTACTTCTACGACGCGGTGATGTGGGCGGCGGAGAAGGGCATCACCTCTGGCACGGACGCCACACACTTCAGTCCCAACGCCGCCTGCACCCGCGCCCAGATCGTGACCTTCCTGTGGCGTGCAGCCGGTTCTCCCGAGCCGAAGGGCACCGGCAGCTTCGCGGATATCCCCGCTGACAGCTACTACACCAAGGCGGTGGCCTGGGCCGTGGAGAACGGCATTACCGGCGGCACCGGCGACGGCAAGTTCAGCCCGAACGCTACTTGCACCCGTGAACAGGCTGTAGCCTTCCTCTACCGCGCCTCCGGCAGCCCCGCCGTCAGCGGAGGCAGCGCGTTCAACGATGTGGCGGCAAATGCCTACTACGCTGATGCAGTCGCATGGGCGGAGAAGAACGAGATCACCGGCGGCATCGGCGGCGGTCTGTTCGGTTCCGGCAACGACTGCACAAGAGCGCAGATCGTGACTTTCCTGTATCGAACCTATCAAGGAAAGTAAAAAACAGGGCGGTAACAAGCCGTCATCAAAGAATTTATAACAGAGCCCGCAAGGCGGCTCCTTCACGGAGTCTTCTTGCGGGCTACTTATATGCAAACCGGTCATAAAGTTGCAAATACCGACATTTACGGACGTTAAACGGCTTTATTTGTAGACCATTGTAGAACGATTACATGACACAAAACTGCACATATCGTGTATGATTGAGTTACGGAGGATACGGATGTTTACAAAGATTTTCGAACTTGCCGTCGCACACCCGGCACTCTCCCACTATCCCGCTTTTGCGGCTGAAACAGAATATCAGGGTATTCCTAACGGCTGGATGAAAAACTGTTAAATCCAGCACATAGCATAGGTCTTACGCAAAAAAGACCTGCCACTGGCCGAGAGGCCCGCCTATGCTGCCCTTTCTCTGTTTTGATCTTCAAATATCACATAGGAGGGGTAACAATGCCTTTGGTTTATTATGTGCCTGAATATGAGAGGGACGCGGAACAGATCCCGCTGGACGCCGAGCGTTTGCTGCGCCTGCTTGGCGTTACTGGGAAGCTGTCCGGTTTCCGCTATGCAGTCTATATGGTTGAACAGGTTCGAGATCAGCCGGACAATGTGTTGCTTATTACGAAGCGCCTTTACAAGCAGACGGCGGATCATTTCAACACCACGCCGAGTTGTGTGGAGCGCAATCTCCGCACGCTGATCCAGAGCTGCTGGAATCAGCTCGACCATGACTTTCTGAATGTGATCGCTGGTACGCAGCTGCGCCAGCCGCCGACCAATTCTCAGTTCATCGACATGATGGCCGCTTACCTGCGAAACTGATCTTCGCGGAGAAAGGCGGCACTCTGCCGCCTTTCTCTTTTTATCACTGCGGAAATGTGGCTCAATTTGAGACAGATTTCGACACGGTTGCCATTTGGCACAGGCACATTAAAAGGTGTGTCTGTGCGGGCTGGCGACAGCCTGTGTTCACTGTCCATAAGCAGTAAACTGTTTGCACCTTGAGAAGTGAATGACCGTCCAAATCGGATATGTTTTTCGGTGAAGCAGTGCATTTGCGTGCCAAGAAAATCAAAACGCCGCTGAAAGTTGTGCAGGGGTAGGAACGGATTTGGGGAGAACGGCCTCCTTATCAAGACCATATCTGCATGAGGGTATGGTCTTGCAATTTTTACAATACGGAGGAATGGATCGTGAATCAGAAGCAGTGTTCAGAATGCGTATCGACGCACGAAACGGCGCAAACGCAGACGATCTTTGTAGATGGCTGCAAGGTTACAGTCCGGTATTCCGGCCATAAAAACCCCGATGCCATCCGCGGAATCAAGGAAATCCTTCTCACAAATATTGCGAAAAAGGCGTAAAATTTTGCACTATTTGATGAAATATGAGATAATAATGGTGTAGAGATGCACCTTGAAAATTGAAACAAGGCCATATACACCGTTCCAAAGATTGTTAAGAACAACAGGAGTGATGTATATGTTAGAAAACTTAATGGCTGATTTGCGGCGTGTTTATTGCCTGTACCGTGTTTCGACGCTGGGACAGGTTGAGAAAGATGATATTCCCATGCAGAAACAGTATTGCCGCGAGTTCGTCGGGCAGCATCCCGGCTGGGAAATCGTCAAGGAATTTTCGGAAAAAGGTGTTTCCGGGTTTAAGGTCTCAGCGAAAGACCGGGATGCCATTCAGGAAATTCAGCGTGACGCCTTGCAGAACAAATTCGATATTCTGCTGGTATTCATGTTTGACCGATTGGGACGCAGAGAGGACGAAACGCCTTTTGTTGTGGAGTGGTTTGTCAAAAACGGTATTGAGGTGTGGAGCGCCAAGGAAGGACAGCAGCGGTTTGATACCCATGTGGACAAGCTGCTGAATTACATCCGTTACTGGCAGGCGTCCGGTGAAAGCATCAAAACCTCTGTCCGCACCAAGACCCGAATGGAGCAACTGACGCAGGAGGGACATTTTACTGGCGGCGGTGTTCCGTTTGGTTATCGTCTGGAACATAAGGGACGCACCAATAAGCGAAATCAGGATGTGGGCGATCTTGTGATCGACCCGGACGAAGCAGAAATCGTGAAACTGATTTTTCAGAAATATCTCTGCGAAGGATATGGAGCGCAGCGCCTTTGCCGGTATCTTGCCGAACAGGGTATTACAAACCGAAAAGGACGCAACATACCGACTACTTCAATCAACCGCATCATCAAGAATCCCATTTACACTGGAGTCATCCGAAATGGAGAAAGCCAATCAGAGGTGCTGCCAGAGCTTCAGATCATTGACACTGAGACTTATGAACGGGCGCAGCAAATGATGGAGAAGCGTGTGACACATCACGGCGATGTACCGCTCAACACCAAGGGACGGTCTTTGCTGGTAGGCAATGTCTACTGCGGACACTGCGGAGGCCGTCTGACGCTGACTACCAGCGGGCGAAAGCGTGTCCGAAAAGATGGGACTATCACGCGGGAAACGAGAGCAAGGTATCAATGCCACTACAATGTCAGGCATCCCGGCGAATGCGATGGCCAATCTGGATATGGCGTAGAAAAGCTGGATAAATTGGTAGACCAAATCATTCGTATCCAGCTTGGGCGCATTCAGAACTCACCATCTCAAGAACTGATTGAAAAGCAGCAGGCCAAGGAGGTTGAACTCGTCAAGTCCAGACTAAATCTCTTAAATGAGCAGTATCGGCAGAAGCAGCGGGAGTATCAAGACCTGCGCGCTGAGACGATCAAGGTCATCCAAGGCACCAGCCGCTTGAATGCAGACCTGCTGAACAGCCTTGTCAGCGAGACTACGGAACAAATCAAACAGCTGGGAGTACAAATTCAGACCACCACAGCCGAGTTGGAAGAAACCGTACAGACGGCCAGCCAAGTGTTGCGGGAATATGACCAGCTGATAAGCTGGGCCGAGATGTATGACCACTGCACCTTTGAGGCAAAGAAAATGATCGTGGCCAAGTTTGTCAAGGCCATCCGTGTGCGGCGCGATTATGAGATCGACATAGAGTTCAATGTGTCGTTTGAGGAATTTCAAGCATTGTATCTGGAGGGGGAGCCGGAAGAGGCAAAAAGACCCGGAACAAATACAATTCTGGCGATGGAAACAAAAAAGTAAGGCAAGCATGACGCTTGCCTTACTGCTGGTGGACTCGAAGGGGATCGAACCCTCGACCTTACGGATGCGAACCGTACGCTCTCCCAAACTGAGCTACGAGCCCGGATATGAAATTTTTGAGATGGGAACCGCTTGAGGGCAACTGAGTTAGACTACCGGAAAAGAGGGGCTATAAGCAACCCGCTTCTCCTCCC
>ENA-UOJP01003180-UOJP01003180.1-human-gut-metagenome-genome-assembly--contig:-C102-NODE-3180-length-9884-cov-7.298199_pt1 | contig 9884 bp, 15 predicted proteins | sample MGYA00242353_ERZ723900 | MGnify/ENA metagenome assembly ERZ723900
CGTGCTGACTCTAAAGGTCGCGTGCTGACTCTAAAGGTCGCGTGCTGACTCTAAAGGTCGCGTGCTGACTCTAAATACCGCGTCCCACTCCAAAACCGCGTGCCGAGGGTTCAAGTCCTTCTGCCCCTGCCATATAAAAAGTCTCAAAATCCGCTTGTGGTGCGGGTTTCGGGGCTTTTTTTATTTTTCAGGGGTTGTGAATTTTATAGCGAATTTTTTACTATTTTATTTCGTAATTTTTCGTAAAATGCCGTTTTTTTACCTTTTTTGGGCTATTTTTTTTCGTAAAATCTTCGTAAAATTCTGATTTTTATTTTACGAATAAATTTTTAAAAGTCTAATTTATTAACATAGTCTATGTACATTTCAGGCTCATCTTTTACATAAAAATGCTGAGTGGTTGAAATATCAGAGTGCCCTAAAAGTTGTGATACAACAGGAACCGGCACATGCTCATAATTAATCAATATAGTTGCAAATGAATGTCTTAATGAATGAACGCAGTATTGGTATCTTCCGTTTTTGTCATTTTTAACATTTTTTATATTAGCTTCTTTTAAAACTTTATCAAATGATCTGCGAAGTGTTGAACTATGGGGAACATTTCCATATTCGTTTGCAAATATGTAATTTGAGTCCTTATTTATTATTTTATAATATTCAAGTGCTCGTTCGGCAGTCTCATTTAAAGGTATTGTTCTTGTTTTGCCGTTTTTTGTTTTACCAATAATTAACTGTGTTTTGTTTTCGACTTTATCATACCTGCAAGAATTGTCAATTTTTAAATATGTATGATTTTCAGTTTTTATAACTTTGTCCCAAGTTAACGCTAATAATTCGCCTTCTCTCAATCCTGTTTCTAATAATAATGTTAAAGCAGGTGCCATTCTGTCTTTGACATCCTTATAATCTTCAGAAAATACCCCGGTCGCTTTTATAAATCTTTCAGCTTCTTCCTTCGTAAAAGCGCTTTCTTTATTATCATTCTTAGTGAATTTATTTTTTATATTAAATGTATTGGGATTTATAAGATTCATTTTGTCAGTTACTTTATAAAATAGTCTTAGATATTCATAGGCTTTTTTAACTGTGCTGTCCGCATAGCAAATCCCTTTGTAATTTTTACCGTTTTTTAATGATGAAATCATATTTAAAACATCGGGTCTGTCTAATTTATCAACAGCAATAAGACCAACCGTCGGTATTATTTGATTCTTAATAATTTGTTTAATTCGGTTTTTGGAAGATTGCTTCAGACTGATGTCTTTCTCTATTTCATTATCAATCCATTTAGTCAGCGCAATTTCAAGTGTCACATTATTTTCTCTTCTGTCAAGATCCTTACCATAATGCTTTTTGTTCATTTCTTGATCTATCAAGGCTATGCAATCTTCAATAGATTTTCTTGTTGTGTTCACACCTTGATATTTTACATAATAATAATTACTACCCTTCTTAGGGAAAATATAATTTCTGTATTTTGCTGGAATCTTTCTTTTACTCATTTTATGCACCCTTTCTTAGTCCATCGTATTTGTTAATGTTTTGTTTACGCCATTTGTCAACTTCCGACTTAATCGCATATAATCTTCCGTTTTTATATATAGCCGGAAATCCATAAATTTGTAAGATTTCTTCTGTTGTTCCCTTAGATAATCCTAAGTACTCTTGAAGCTTGTTAACACTCAAGAGGTCGTCTTTGTTGTATAATCCTTCATAAGGATTTGTGAATTGAATTATTTTTTTCAAAAATAAACCCCTTCCATAAAAAATTTGTATAATAAAGACTTAAAGTTTAAAGATGGTAAGTCTGTAAGTCATCTCGGAAATGTTTTCCGACCACTCCTTTCAATGAAGTTTTGGGTTAAAAAACCCCACAATATAATATAGTGCAAATTTACAAAAAGTGACAAAGAAATTTAAAGAATTTACAATTTTTTTCATAAGCGCGGCACACTGTTAGGTGTGCCGCCTTGTTTTAATTAAAGAAAAATAACTTTATCGATTACTCAATCAGTGTATTTTCTGAATATTGAGTCATACACTTTTTTCATAGTCATATCAAAGCATTCACGGCATTCGTCGTACAATCCGAGATTATCTCTGAACATTGCAGCAAAATCGACTTCTATGTCAATAATAAGGCCGTCGCTTGTTGCTTCATCAAAACGATTTACATACCACTTGTCTATTGCGATATAATCGTTCTTTATGAAATAAGCATATGCCTGTTGCTTAACAAAGTCCTTTTCATCAAGTATGCAGATATATGAATCTTCCGACTTCTCTTTCAGATACACGCTTTCATCGTAATATGTATCTGTCGTGAATGTGTTTGAGAGTCTTCCTTCTTTAACTTTTTCAAAATACAGTGTTATCATCATTTAAATTCCTTTCTTTTGTAATTTGTACTTTGTTATTTATGTTTGTTTTAATTTACATAAATACCTCCTTTCAAAGTAAAAAAAGAACAGTTATCATAATTAAATAACTATCTCATAACTATCCTCATTTACAATTAACTTTAAATATAAAATAAGAGTATTCCGTAGCTACAAAAATAACTCTAAAAAGCATTAAAAAAATAACTTCTAAAGTAATTATAGCAAATTTTAAAACCATTAAGGCACAATAAGTCATCTATGAACTATGTTCACAAAAAGTTTACAATTACTATCTATTACAATTAAAGTTACAGTCAATAAGTAAAAAAATATATGATATATGAGATTAATATTCACAATGTAATTTGTATCTCTAAAGTAATTATAGCAAAAAATTAAAAAAACTGGCGGCACTCACTCTTGGTTATATAAGTAAGATAATGCACACACATCGTAGCGGTTGTGACCGAGCATAGAAGAACATATCAGAAGCGCCTGCTTGTCATAAACAATGCCTTTTTTGTCTTTCCTGCAAAAGACCTTTTCCGAGTGTGAAAGTGTGCTTAAATCGCGTTTCTCGGCCTCATATACCCTTTGGCAATACTGTGCTCTGTAACCGTGTGTGTTGGCTTTTTCTTTTACATTCGGAAATACTTTTTCACCTTTTGCTTTCTTGCAAAGGCTGACACATATCTCTATCTCCTCAGGGCTTCCGTAAAGCTTTGTACGACGTTTTCTGCCGCCTTTTGTTCCTCTTGTAACTGATAACCAAGGATGCCCGAATTCGTCAAAATAAAGGTCTGAGCCCCTTATCAGTTTAAGTTCGCTGAGCCTCAGTCCCGTGCATCTGCAAAAGGTTACCTGCTCAATGTTTTTAGCTTCGCTGAAGTATTTCAAACTCTTTGACATATCCCTAGAACGCTTTACATCCTGCCTCTTTTTAGGCGGGATTTTTGTTTTAAAATATGAATACGGAACTTCGCAAAGTTTGCATAATGCAGAGCGTCTCACAGAAACAGTCCAGGATGAGAACTTCTTATCAACAGACCATTGCAACCATTCATCTCCGTGTTCTCTTATATCATCTACACTTCTCAGTTTAATATCGTTTTCCTTTGCCCAGTCAACCATATAGTTAAGCTGTCTTATGTATGTTTTCATTGTGTTGAAAGAATAAATATACCTGCATGCAGTGTGGTCTTTTTTGGCTTCGTGCCTTGACTCGCCAAACCTGCACAGTGATTTTAAAGTCTTTTCAATTTGGTAGCGTATGCTTCCGTTTCTTGACACAAAATTCACCCCCCTATATTAGTTATTTTTGTTAAAGATAAATCACACCGTTTTTACAGCTTGGTGCTGCTGTTTTTGACTGCCCCAACAGTCGGTACTTTGCCTCTCTTTCTCAATAAGAGAATCAACCCGGCAACAAAAATAACCATATAGAGTTCCTGTTCTGTTTTAGCTCGCTTTGCCTTTCACCTTCCTTTCATCGATAAATTAAACTGACTTTCTTAATTTCTTTTTTTGGGGAAAAAGAAAAAGCCATCCCAACAACTCGAGATGACTTAATTCAAAAAATAATTATGTAAAATTACCTTCTAATATAATTATAGCATATTTTTGATTGATTGTGGTACAACTGTAATTAGTTAGAAAACTTTTCGTCAATATATCTGGGTGATGCTTATTGACACAATAAAACTAATTGGATATACTGTTAATAGGCGATTTACCAAGGGCCTTTGAGCCCCTCACGGCTAATATTTTAGCTGACGGTAAGTCGCCTTTTGATATTCAACGAACTTGTATATAGTTGCTATATCATCATTTGCACCAACAGATAATGTTATTTCATAATATGCTCCGTCAAAATCTTGAAAATATGTCTAATAATATTCAAATCATTTTTTAGCAAAAGAATGTTTTTTTATCCTTGGCATTATGACTAAAATTTGATATTTCAGCAAGCTCATCTATATGTGCTTCCGTATCAAGTCTTATTTTAAATTCATTGTCGCTTGATTTTCTTGTTTTTCCTTTAATGGAGACAAATTATCTCGTGCTTTTTTAGTGGCTTTTTGTTTATTGTTATTGCGTTTCTATTGGCTGTGCTTTTTTCCCCTTTATATTAAGTGCTTATTCAAATTTTTCTTTTACCCATGTGTTTATATTTGATTGTAATACATACTGTTTATTGACTCCATTTTCATTTGTGCTACATTGATGTTAGAGGATTTGTCGTTAATAATTGCCAACGATTCAAGCAGTTGGTGATTAACTTGCGGTAAGTTCTCGTTTTATATTCAATTGCAGTTGCGTTTTATAATACTTCTTGTACATTTCCTGTTTTGCAAATTACTATATTTAACAGTATTAAGCTCAACTGATATAATTCTGCTGTCAGCATTGTATTTTTCTTTGATTGTGATGCATATTTCTTAGGTGTATAGGATACTACTATTGACATAATTTAGACGATTGGATATACTGATAGTGGAAGCGGTAAGAGAAACTTCACTTTGTGATGAAAGCTCTGGCTCGATAAGAGCGGTCGCTTCTTTTTTTATTATTTTATGCTTCATTTCCTATATCCTGTAAGATAATATGCACCCACTATTTCTCCATAGCCTTTTGCGCCTATTTCCCAGGGACTAAAAACTCCCTTAATATCCATATTCGCTCTTGTTTTTGTTCGGTCAAATACGGTAAAATCTGTATCTGTTTTGTGTTAAACAACAAGAAGGCGGCCTTTTTTATGACGCAATTAATATACTTGAATTTTTTAGGATATTGCTTAGATAATTCGTCACCTTCACTATCAGCTTTAAATGAAAACTTGACATTCTCATCTGTATTGGATATTCTATTAGTGAAGGAATTTCTTGTGTCAACGGGTGATTTTTTACTTAGATTGGCTGTACGAGAGATTCCTTTAATTTTTGTTATTTCCTTAAATTCTCTCCTGTTTTTTATCATTGGCACTATGACTAAAAGTTGAAATTTCAGCAAGTTCATCTATATGTGCTTCCGTTGAAAGCACAGTGAAACAAGCGTTAGCGGCGATATCTTCGTCAATAGTGCTTTTTTTGTATATCTGTTATTCCTTTCAGGATTTTGCCTTATTTATCCTCAAGGTCAGCAAAGCTAGTATCATAATCGGCATTATTTTAAGAAGGTCAAGAATGAATGCTTGAAGCTCATTAGCCTGTTTAGGAACAGTTTGCTTAAGGTCGTGGAATAGTTCGTCTCCGAAATAAACAGACATAACACCGCCTATATTATTATGATCAAGCACTATTTTACCGTTTTGATACACACTGTTAGCTCTACCGCAACCGAGTTTTTCGGTATCGTTGACTATGATTGCTTCCAAGCCTATGCTCTTAGCTACCTTCCTATAAGTTCCTCTTCCGCATGAATAGGCGTTATATTGCTTCCTTCACTGGCAAGATTATAAGCTCTTCAGATGAATAGTCCCCGATAAATAGCATAAATCCTGTGTAATAATTAGTAACAGCACCTTCATACAAATTACGAAATTTTTAGTTTGAACTTCGATGTCTAATTCCCTTTAACTCGATGGTAGATGACTGGGATAAATGGCTTGATGATTATGAACCGAGGAACGGCAGAAACGGCGAAAACTCATTGAATAATATCATTGAAAGTGATAAAATAAATAAGAAATCTAATTACAGAAAAACCAAAATAAAAAACATAGTTGAAATGTATTGTGTAGGAAGATAAATATGGATTCAAAACAATCATTAAGTGATGAGTTTGGCGAGTTAAATGATATATTTGATCTCGACAGAGATATTAAATTAGCAGAAAAATTATCAAAGCAAAAAAATCTAAAAGAAAGAACAAACAGAAACATAAAAGAATTTATGGAAAATCAAATTAAAAGAAAAAAGGAACAAGAATAATTGCAAATTTTTATGCTTTGAAATTTAAAGGTTAAACACCATACAAAGGCATTGGTGATATATTTATAACAAGTTAATAAAGAAGCAGAAAAGAAAGCAAGTGAAAATGTCAAAGATTAAACTGCTTAATTATATAAATTTAGGGGATAGTGTCTTGATTTAGATAAGGACTAAAATCTGGCAAATGATTTTTCTTAGAAAAAGGAGCATCAAAGTATGGATACAAATATAGAAAAATTATCTAAGAAAAACATGGAAAAGTTAAAGCCTTATGAAGATGATGAGCCTCAGCCAGATGAAATAAGAACAGCAGAAGAGTTTATGCGTATGGTGTTGACACTAAAAAGAGAAGCTGACAGAAGAAAACAAAACAATCCATAAAAAGAAAAAACAAATGGCAAAAATGATAGGAAAGTAAAAGCACAATGCAAAGGAAATGGGCGATTGATTTATGATAAGTTATAAAGAAGCAGAAAAGAAGGCATGTGAATATTACAAAGATTATGATATTATTTCCAATCGTGAGGATGAAAGGTATTACATATTTGCATTCGGTATAAAAGGTAAAGATCCTCTTCCTGGTATGGAGCTGATTCGTATTGATAAAAATACTGGTGAATTAAGTACATATAATCCTTTTTATGAAATGCAGATGAAAGCACCAAAAATTACAGAAGATATGTTTAAGAATAAAGGTTAAGCACCATTTAAAAGCATTTACAATTCAAACGCTCAATTCAAATATATGTTTAGACTATAAGAAACGGAAAAGACATATCTGCAATTAACCTACGAAGTAGAGAAGTACTTTATCAAAGAAATAGCCTGTTTAAAATTGTAGCAATTAAAAGCTAATAATAAATTTAATATTATTTTAAAAGAGATGATTAATTTTGAGCAAAAACAAAGAGCCTTTTTCTGATAAGCGTTGATCACAGATGTTGGGTGGTATAGTCGTTGGGCATAGAGAAATAACAGAAGAAGAAAAACAAGAAGCTGAAGAATTTTTTCAGCAAGTTATTAAAAAAAAGTATAACAACAATAGTAAAAAATTGATAATTATTGTGATACTAAGGAGATACTGCGATCATTGTATTATGAACAAGGACAAAAGGCATTAAGAGATAGCGATTATAAAACTGCAGTAAGAATGTTTTCAGCTACGATGGGATATAAAGACTCTGCAGATTTGGTGAGAAAATTTAATGTAAAATCAATTTCATCTAATGATCATTATATAGTCGGATTAAAATCAGATGGTACAGTAGTGTCTGATGGTGACAATGAATATGGTCAATGCGATGTGGGTAACTGGACAGATATTGCGGCTGTTTCTGCAGGAGGCAGTCATACTGTAGGTTTAAAATTAGATGGCACAGTAGTGGCTACGGGCAATAATGAATATGGACAATGTAATGTGAATAACTGGTCAGATATTGTAGCAATTTATACAGGAACTAATCATACTGTAGGCTTGAAATCAGATGGAACAGTAGTTGCAACAGGTGATAATTCTGATGGACAATGTAATGTCCAGAATTGGGGAGATATAGTATCCGTTTCTGCAGGTTCTTATCATACTTTAGGTCTTAAATCTGATGGCACAGTCATAGCCGTAGGTAATAGCGAATATGGTAGATGCGATGTTGATAAATGGACAGATATAGTTGCAGTTTCTGCAGGATATATTCACTCAGTTGGTCTTAAATCTGACGGTACAGTGGTTGCAGTTGGTAATAATTTGGCAGGGCAATGTGATGTCGATGATTGGACGGATATAGTTGAAATTTATGCAGGACAGCCATATACTATTGGGCTTAAATCAGACGGAACGGTTGTTGCAGTTGGTGATAATTTTTCTGGTCAATGTAATGTTGATAAATGGACAGATATAGTTGCAGTTTCTACAGAATATTTCAATACTGTTGGACTTAAATCTTATGGTACAGTGGTTGTAGCTGGTGAAAATTGGCGTGGCGAATGCAATGTTACAGAATGGAACGATATAAAATTACCAAATTATTAGAAAATAATTATTATTGCAATAACAATTTTGTATCTTCTTGTAATTACAGATATTTGTTAGACGGAATAATAAAGTAGTACTTGATTTAAACCAGGTATTTAGATCATTTTTACCACTTTGAATTCGTATTTTAAGATTTGAATCATTAATTTTTGTCATAGGCTTGAAAACTGATACTTTGAGCTTCTTTTATTATCAGCTTTGTCCCATCTTAACTTTGTAATGAATTTCAAAGATAAAAACGAGATCAGTTATACCAAAAGTTCTATTATTTTTTATATAGTTAAAATAGTCATTTATATTAATTAAACATACATAAAATTAAAGATGAGTTCGCCAAATAACAAACTCATCTTTAAAATTATTAATATATTTTTGCAATTTCTTCTTTATACTGATTTTTAGACATAACAGGAACAAAATCAGACAATGCTCGAATAAAGAAATCGGAAATATCATCCCAAGAGCTATCATCAGACGGCTTAACTTCATTGTTAACCAAAGCAATTCTTGATGCTTTCTTTTCGTCAAGTCTTTCCCAAATTACTGTATAATTTGAAAGTGCTTTTTCAATTTCTTGCTTATGGATATAATAAAAGTCAAATACTTTTTTGTTATATTCTTTGTCTGAACTGCCTATATAAAATTCAAGCTGAACTTTGTCCTGAGTAATAACAAAACTGTACTGAAGACTTTTTCCAAATTTAGCAGAAACATTTTTCCAATGATCTTTTGTTGTGTCCCAAGAGTTAACATTTTCAAATACTGTTCCATTTGCATTGAACTTATTTGAAAAATATTTCCAAAATCTTAAATTCCTTTGCTGTGATTTGCTTTGTTCTGTATTCTGTGATTTTTTGTCTGCAACTTTTGCTGCCATTTTTAAGGTGTAGTCTTTTATCTCTTCCTGTGGGAGAATTCTGTCTACATCGAGTAACAAATTATCATTAAATTTGTAAGGTGTAAAACGAATACAAGTTATATCAAGTCCGTTATTATTCAGCCACTGAACTGCTGAAAGAACCTCTTTTCTAAAATTATGTGCAACAAGAATTATTCTTTGTGAATCTGTAGGATATGCTATGCTTTTATTATCTAAAAAGTCATCAATTATTTGCTCTGTTTCATCATCACTATAACTCTTATTTTCGTATCGTAATAGATAATCTCTGTATATTGATATAATTTCTTGTTTAGTAAGCGTGGAACAAAAAGACGCATAATTAATAGCTTGCCAAGTAACATCCGTGCCCGTATCATCACGCTTGTTCTCAATTATTACCAAATTTCCGTTTGAGTCCAAAGCTAGTAGATCCAACCTTCGATTTGTATCCTCAAACCCATCAAATTCTTTTTGTATTATTAATAGTTCAGAGTCATATTCTAAAATACTTGGATTTTTTGCTACCCATTCTTGAATATCGTATCTTTCTGTTATTCCCAAAGACTCAAAGGAGACTTCTTGTATCTTTTCGGTTTGTTTACTGCCTTTATTGATTTTGTACATGCTTCATATCCTTTTAAAACAAATAATAAAAACATCTT
>ENA-UOJP01003181-UOJP01003181.1-human-gut-metagenome-genome-assembly--contig:-C102-NODE-3181-length-9880-cov-7.071756_pt1 | contig 9880 bp, 9 predicted proteins | sample MGYA00242353_ERZ723900 | MGnify/ENA metagenome assembly ERZ723900
CGCTACTTAACTTATATTTGCGGTATTGCTTGACCGCAAAGCAGTCCGGCTTGCGTTTCTCCAGCCCCTTGAACATATAGTCCACAGCGTTTAGGAAATTTTCATCGTCCTCCTTTACCTCCATGCCGGAAATCATATCGACCAGCGTGTTTATGTTTCGATCCTCGGCGGGCCCCTCAAAAATGATATAGGCAATCAGAGCGCAGTATAAGAGCGTCTCCGCCTTTGTCCAGAACGGATCGCCCTCCTTGCCCTCGCCTTTGGTGTTGGAAATCAGCGCATCCACAAATTTGAGGATGTCCGCCTCATTCTTGATATAGGCCAGCGGATTGTAGTGCATGGATTTTGAGAAATCAATGGAATTGAAAACCTTAATCCGATACCCACGCCGTTGCAGGAAAGCTCCCACCTGGGAGAGCACCCCGCCTTTCGGATCGACACAGACAAAGCTGCACCCGTCCTTTTTGTCCGCGCTGGCCTGGAGCAGCTGGGGAGTAAGCCAAAAGCGGGTTTTTCCCGAGCCGGACGAACCGATGACGCAGGCGTTTAGGTTGCGGGCGTTGGCTGGATTTTTGGGGCGGGTGTTCATGGTAAGGAACTCCGTCCCGGTCAGAATGATGTTGTTTTCAAACTTTGGATCGACGAAAGGGGCGATGTCTTTGGGGCCGCCCCACCGCGCCGATCCGTATTCTTCATCCCGTCTGTATTTTTTGGCGTTCTTGCTTTTGAAGTAAATCAAGAGCCGAAAGCCCGCCGCGCCCACGATGCCGATGAGCCAGTCAAGGGGATTAAGCCCCGGCGCAAAGTCGGCAAAGGCCGGGCTGATGGTCTGGCCCAGGCCCATGAGCTTATGGGGCAAATCCGCGCCCCCGGCCAGCCGGTAGGCCGTCCCCAGCTTTAGGCAGGCCCACAGCACGAACAGATAGGGGATATTGGGAAGTACATATTTCTTGATTTTATCTGTCCTCACGAACCGCCTCCTTTACCCGTTCCCGCTTGCGCGGTTTCTCCTTCGCAAGCTGATCCGCCGCCTGTTTAAGCTGTTCCCGGATGGGAACACGGCGGGACTTGGATTTATTCAGCACCTTCCGCGAGTATTCAGAAAAGCAGGCGGTAATCGCATCCGCCTGCCCAGCCTTGAAAAACAACAGATATTTGTCCGGCCCGGTTTTATAAAAGGCATAGTCCACATTCCACTTCCGGGCCACCCGGTCAAACGCCTTCGTGTCCCCGGATAGCTCAATGCTGTTTGTGGCCGCGCCGTGGGCCATGAGCTTTTTCACGCTCTGCCTGCCGTGGGGCGTCTGGTGCTCCCGGTGGGCCTTTCGGATCTTCCGGCCCACAGCTCCCACCACATAGGCAAGGCCCCGGGCCGTCAGCTTGCTGGCGCGGACAGATACGGCAATCGTGCGCCGGGAAACATCTTCATCAATCAGTTACACCGCCTCCTTTCCGGCGGCTACCTCGGGACAAAGTGTCTCGAAGTGCCGCCTATCGTTCCTCACGCTCCTTATTAGAAAGTTTCCGATAGCCCTCCAGGGAGGAGCCGTCAATAATCTCTTTGTAGGCCGCCATCTGCTCCCGGATGGAAAGTTTCGGATAGGAGAAAACCCGGTGTTCGGCGGGAATGTCCTTCGTATCGCGGTAAAACTCCTTAAAGTCCCCGCTGGTCTGGACAATATAGCCGCCGGGGGCAAAGTGGCCGCTCTTGTTGATGGAAATATCCCGCCCGTATGCCTCATAATCAAAATAATCTTTCAGCTCGTCCGGGATCGGCAAGTCCTCCGAAAAATAGCGGCCCAAATCCTCCTCGTTTTCAATATCGGGATAAAACTCGTAGCAGTCCAGATTTTGCGTAAGGTTGATCAGGTCTGCCACGCTGGAAGTATGACTGCCACAGTCAATCACAGCCTCGAATTTTTCCAAGTCGCTCTGATCCAGTTCGGAGAGCAGGCAGGCAAGATGGTTGAGCTCGTCCAGATTTTCGTATTCCGTCAGATAGTCATAGAGCCCCAGCACATCGCCATCAAAGCTGGTAATGAAAAACTCCTCATACCGCACCCCGTCCACGCCGATGCGCTTTAGGAGCGCCTGCACTTCCTCCGTGGTAGTGGGGAATTTCAGCGTTTCTCCTACCACTTCGCCCTCGTTGTATTTCCCCAGGTTCGTGATGTAGGCTTCAAAAAGGGCCGCCATCAGCGGCGGCCCTGGCCCTTGACGGTCAAAATGCCTTCAAGGGTAGTAGCCGTGATCCCCAGGCGCTGGGCAACGGCGATGTCGTTTTTCATGGCCTCGGTCATGGTATGGCCGCAGACCACCAGCACATGAGAGCGGCGGAGCAGATCGCGGCTCATATCAATGCCGCTTTTATGCTCCTCGGGAATTGCATCATTGAGAAACAAAGGCAGATACAGGGGAGGGCAGATGGGAGAAAACCCCGCCTCGTACACCGCCCGGCAATACCGGGCCGCCTGTTCCGCGTTTTCACTGTCGCCGCCAAGCCATGCGGCGGTAATATAAGCAAGTGGGCGTTTCATTGTCAAAACCTCCGATCTTTTATTAAGGATACTTCAGCCCAATCCCCCCGCCCTTTCCCATTCATGGGAAAGGGGGCGGCTCTGGAGGATATATGCCCCCGCCGCGCCGTTTTAAGTAGCACAGCCGGGGCAGACCGTCAAGGGCAAGCCGCCGCAAGCGGCGGTGCGTTGCACCCTTGACGGCCCACTCCCGGCTGTGCAAAGTCATGATCTGCTCCTTCATTTTGGCGGGAGTGGCCTCCTTGCCAAAATATTTCTCCAGTTCAGCCATCGAAATAATCACGCCGCGATCCTCCTTTTTCTTTTCTGATAAGATGCCGTCAATCACATCGCCGTTGAGCTTGCCCTCCTTATCCAGCTCCCGGAGCTGTTTGGCCTGGGCCAGAGAGGGGGACGCCTGCTCCCCGTCAATGGAAACGGCAATCAGACGCTGGTTTTTCGGCTTGATGTAAGAGAGCTCCACCGCAGGCATAAAGCCCATCTTTTTATCGTCCACCTTGTTTATGAGCTCCGGGACAAGATGGTTAAGGCGCAGATAGCGCATGACTTTCTTATAATTCATGCCATGCGCGTTACCCACGATCTCAACGGAGCGTTTTCCTACATCCCCTTCGGCCACGCCTTTCAGCCGCCCGCCCTGGTGCTTAATGTCCTCCACTTCCAGATCCAAAAGGGCGGCCAGCTCGCTGGGGAGCGTCTGATCCCTCTGCTTATTGCTGTCCTTCATGGCCTCAACCGCCTCATGGTCGGTCATATCCCGGACAATAAAGGGCATTTCCTCCAGGCCCGCCAGCTCACTGCCGCGACAGCGCCGATGGCCCGCCACAATCTCATAGCCGTTTCCGTCCTTTTCGGGGCGGGCAAGGCCGGGAACCATAACGCCGTTGAGCTTGATGGACTCCACCGTTTCCTGCATTTTGGCATCGTCCCGCACCTTGAACGGGTGGGGCCGGAATGTGTGGAACGGATGGAGCTCGGAAAGTTTCAGATAAACCAGCTTGCCCTCCTCAACGGGACGGGGCGGCACAGCAGGCTCCTGCGGGGCCTGCTCCGGGGGAGCAGCCTCCTTTGTGGGAGTACCTTTCCCGGCATCCGGAGGAGCCGGAGCCTCGGGCGCTTTCCCGCCACTTCGGGACAATTTGTCTCGTTTGGACGGCTGGGCCTCGCCGGGGGCCGCCTTGTCAGCCTTAGACGGGCGGCCCTTGCGGGACCCGGCCTTCTTCGGTGCTTTTTCAGACTCCGCCTCGGTGTGCTCCGCCTTTTCAGATTTCGGGGGACGGCCACGGCGCGGCTTTTCGGGCTCCCCCTTTTCAGCGGCAGGATGCTCCATCGCGGGAGCCCCGGCCTCCTGTTCCGGGGGCGTTTCCGCTTTTTCCACCTCGGCCCGGGCCGCCCGGCGCTTATCCGCCATGAGCGCGTCAATCTGATCCGCAGAGATGACCACATCACCGGGCTCGGCAGGCCCGGCCTGCTCCGGCTGGTGTTCGGGAGCCGTGGCCTCACTGCGGGCTGGATCAGCCGCAACGGGCGCGGGAGCCTCCTCGGTTTTTGCCGCCTCGGGCCCCGTGTTCAGTTTTTCATCTGCCATTCACTAACCTCCTTTTCGTGAAAGTTGCACAATTTTCGGGCTTAAATTTCTGTAATTATTTTTTGGCCTCCTTCCGGTCTATCCACGCAAAAAAGCCGCCCAAGATAGCACCTGGACGGCCTTTCGCGTAATGTGATAGATCAATTTTTATTTTTTTCGGATTGCAGGCTCCGAAAAGCCTTGTATTTACAGCGTTCCTAATATGAAACAATCATAGGAAAAGGGTACCCTTTCCGTAAAAATCACTCGTTTTCGTCTATGACAGAAAGAGAGATTTTTGATTGTTGGGAATATCCCAAACCCACACCAAACTGGGATTTTTCTAACTGGGATTTATCTTCTTATATACTTTCTATCAAATCTTTTAAATAGAAAGTTGGTGTAACCATTGCTATTTTGCCTCCTGTATTATCACTCATTGTTCCATGCATAATGCCATGACACCAAGTGCGTTCTTTAGTAATTTGTATTACTCCATTTGAAGAATATCCTAAATCAAACACTGGGCATCCAGAATATCCTCCTACACTTGGGTTTTCTAAGCAAAAAAATTCAGACAACGTATGTGTATCAGCACGACTAAGTGTTACAAATCCAGATGAGGCATATGAACGAAATGTAAATGGAGAAAAGGAACCCTCCGTCCCTAAACCATGAGGAAAACCAATTGCAGTTAATTCATAATCTCTAGAAACAGGTTTATGTTCAAGATTAAAATGATTTAAGGGGAAGAATCTATTTTCCATAAACTTCATATTCTCATCTGTAAAATGAATAGGAAGTATGCTTATATCAGCAGTTTTATGGTATTTCCAATCGGTTATTTTACCAAACATTGAAAGTGGCAAATTTTCTGACTTTCCACCTTTTGTTGCAATTATAATTTGTGTAAAATTTGTTGTTTCGCACGCTACATGACTTGCAGTAAGAATCCATCCTCGAATTTTATTTTCATCGACCGAAGAACTAACAAACATTCCTGTGCCAACATTATATTGTGATTCACTTAATGGTGTTCTTAGTTCACATACAACTTTAAAAGCATCATCTCTAGTAATTATCATTTTCGATTATCTCCCTCATAAAAATTCAAAGTTGCCGCTTTGTATAGAAATATTATAGCAACCATATATAAATTTTTCTATTACATTCCTCATTTGTCGAAATAGCAGAGCCATCCACACTCGCCAACGGTCGAGATGAATGGGCTTCGCCCGCCGCTGACAGGTCTGTCCATCCCTGCTTATATGGCAGACAAGAGAGTGAAAGCAACGAGTGCTTTCGCTCTCGTATAGTATGGTTTTTCTTATATCTGCCCGTATCATTTTATATCGTCATAGAAAATCTGGGCACCATTTGGGTACCAAAGTGGCAAAATCATTGGTTTTATAAGTGCCCTAATGAACGGAAAATCCTGTATTTACAATGGCTTTCACAGCTCAAGACTTTTAGATAACAAAAAACTAATACTATTTTTTATGATAAAAGAACCAAACGATACCATACTTATAAAATCGTTTGGTTCTTTATTTGAATTTTTTATTATATCATATATCATTTCTTTTGTCAAATTACCATTTTTTCATTTTTTCAAAATTCCTGGCTTTGAATCGCGTTGGCAACTCTGGTATCCTTATAGCAGGATATCCTAAAAATATTTTTAGAAAGGAGTACCTGCACTTAGCCGGCGAGTGTTGGGAAAACATTATGTACCTTGAAAATCAAATAAATGCGGAAACATTCCAGGAACTCTGGCAGCAGGCATCGGAAAAGCCGACGAAATATGATCGCGTTCTTATTTCGCCCAAGGCAAATATGGCCGCCATACGGGACTATGGGCACTTTAGAATAAAAAACGCCTTTATCATAGTACAGTCTGGCACTATATGGCATGAATGGGAAATCTCTGACTTTAAACTCTTGAAATGTTCAGGTACATTTTCTTTCAATGCCAAAAGTATAAGGAATATAGCCGTATGCGTGGGGGAAGAAACGGAGGAACCGTCCTATCTTTTCTTTAAAGATATGGAAGAAGCATCATCCCATGATCTCTTTGCCATTGGCGCGGTAGAAACGGAAAAATGCATTTTAGCTTTCTGTTTTGATTGGCAAAACAGAAAAAATCAGTATCTCGTCGCAGATAACTACGACGGTGAAGATTCCGATCTCTTCTACATAATGAGAACACTAAAAGAATTACCTGACCGAAAGGAAGATATGAATGAAACAGCACATACCAGGAGCGAATATCCTATGGAAGGAATCCAAAATGGAGCGTCTACGTAACATCCGTCAGGGAGCACAAGCTCTCCCTGATGATGAGGAAGATACGGCTCCTCTTATTAGTAACGGAGAATTCTCTTCTCCTGTTAATAATAAAGAGCATAACGAATTCCACAAGAAGCAGCATCGCCTAAAGGCAAATGGCCTATCGAAGGAATCCGGGATGATTCGTCCACGTGATATCCGTCAAGGGGCACATGCGCTTCCTAACAACGAGGATATAGTTCTCCCCATTAACAGCGAGAACTCTGTTCTCCCTGACAACAACAGGGAGAACAGCAAATCACCTCCGATATCCAAAGATCTCTTACCTTCAACAATTAGCCAGGGACTTCCATCACACCAGGATACTTTGCCAGAATCAGTAACCGACATTACCCGAGTTAAGGGGAGACAATGTTTCCACCCCGTTCCTTCGATTCCAGCTCCTAACCCTCAGAGTTCTTCCCGCTCACAGCCCATAATGGTGTTAGACGATCTGGCGAAAGCTGTTCTGGGCTGCGTAAAAATTATAAAGTATGGTGATTTGCTGTATTACTATACCGGCAAAACATACCGCGTTATAGGCAATGGAAGTCAATTACTGCGGCTCATACGATCACAAGTTAGTAACAACCCATTCGGAAGCACTAGTGTACGAAAATTTTCTGATTTATTAGTTTTTTTGCAATCAGATGATACTCTCGTTCCACAGGATTTGGACAGCAGATTGACTAAAGCTCAATACTACGTTGTGTTTCAAAATGGTGTTCTGGATTTGTGGGATATGAAATTATTATTGCATTCTCACAAATATCTTACTTTCTATGAATTGGATGCATTCTGGAATAAGGACACCCATTCACCAACATTCGAGAATTTTCTTGAAAAAATCAGTGGTGGCGATACAGAAATCATACAGCGTATCAAGGAAGTAATGGGATATCTGTTATCCCCTGTGAATGAAGGAAAATATTTCTTTGTAATGGGAACAACCCCGAATAGTGGAAAAAGTACACTTGGGGAACTGTTAAGGAAATTATTAGGAAGTGAAAATGTTATCAGCAGGGCTCCGTACCAAATGAGTGGGAGGTTCACTTTTGGGGATATCCACGGAAAACTTCTTGATATCGCTCCAGACTTGCCCAATGGGAAGTTTACCCCTGTCACCACCGCCATAATTAAACAAATTACTGGCGGAGATACCATAACAGTAGAGCAGAAATACGAAAATATGAAGGAAGTTAAAAGTAGAATGCGTTTTCTGTTCGGGAGTAATTTCCCAGTTTCAATCTATCCGGACAACAGTGATGAGGCCTTTTGGGACAGAATGATCCTTCTTCCTTTCCTGCATCCGCTAAAAAAGGAAGAGGAAGATCCGCTTATACTCCAAAAGCTGCTGAATGAGAAGGAAGCCATCATATATAAATGTTTAATGGCTTTTCACAAAGTTCTTAGGAATCACTGCATTTTCTCATATTGTAAAGCTGCTGAGGAAATGAAATCCAGTTGGCGATATTGTAAGGAAAATTCCAGTCAATCCATAATAGAATTTTCCAAAAAATTTATCATGGCAACGGGAGATCCGAAAGATTGGCTCTATTCGCAGGATCTATATCGACGGTATATTGAATTCTGTGAATGCGAAAGCTATGATTATCTCTCCTACACAGGCTTTCTATCTTGGATGTGCCATAACATAGAAGGCTGCCAACAAAAAAGAGTGCATCTAACAAATCATAATCCCAGATCTGCTTTAATTGGAATCAGGTTTAGTGGATTAGCCGAGGAATGCACGGATTGAAGAGGAGGAAGATTAAGTTATGAATAAACTTTATTCATTTTCCGATTTGCTGGTTATCTTCCCATTTGGTAAAACCAAATTACGCCAGCTTTTGCAGGCAGGTGTTTTGCCAGTGGTAAAAATTGGCCGGCAATATATAACAAATGATAAGGCCATAGAACGATGGATTCTAGAAAATAGTGGTAAGGAAATTATTTTTTAGTCCTGATGGTTCTTGACTCCAGGCGGCTAATGAAGTATTCTTACTTCGTGAGCCGCCATTTTTATCAGAAAGGAAGATTTAAATGGCAGATAGTACATTGAAAACTAGTCGACGCAAAAAAGGCACAGGAAACATTGTAAAAAAATCCAATGGAACTTATTTAGGCAAAATAAAAGTTTCTGGTTATGACGTATTCTACTACACTGGTACCTCTGAAAAAGAGGTTCAAAAGAAGCTTGCTGAATTTCACGCATTAACACAGCGTAAGGAAATAGTTCCGCGGCGCCAGACTGTTAATGAGTACATAGAAGTCTGGTTAAGGAACATCAAAAAACCCAGCATGAAGCCTGCTTCTTTTGACCGATTGGAGCGCACCTTTGAAAATCAGATTAAGAATACACAAGTCGGGCGCAGTCAGCTCGGGAATTTAACAACGCTGGAAATTCAGATGCTGATAAATTCCTATACCCAAACATTATCGTATTCTTCGCTGAAAAAAATTTACAATCTCCTGAATGATTGTCTGCGATATGCCGTGGCAGTGAGAGATCTTAGTTTTAACCCCGTAGATGGCGTTAGACTTCCCAAAAAGGAAAATTTATCGATTGCGACAAAAGTGATTCAGATTTTAAATAGTGAAGATCTGCAAAAGCTGGAAAATGCTCAGTATTCCTCCTGCTCCAATGGGAAACCGCGTTTTCGCTATGCGCCGGCATATGTCCTGATTGCCAATACAGGGCTACGCTCCGGGGAGGCATTGGCCCTTACCTGGGATAAAGTGGACTTCGATGCTCAAACGATTACCGTCTCTCAAAATGCTTCGCGTATAAAAAATCGTAGTGAAAATGGAACTTGTCAAAAAGGCAGCCAGCAAATTATCACGTCTACGAAAACGCAAACTGGCATCCGGCAGATTCCGCTTAATAGTAAGGCCCTTAGCGCATTGAATATGCTGAGAGATCATCAGCTGCAGGAGAATATTCAAACCAATTTTGTGATCGCCACTGCTTCCGGAAAAATGGTCGTACAAAATTCTTTCTATCAAATTTTCCAGAAGATGCAGAGAAGTCTCGGTATGCAGCCTGTAACAGTCCATGCCCTCCGCCATACGTTTGCCAGCAACTTAATAAAAGCAAATGTAGACATTAAGGTCGTAAGTCAGCTGATGGGACACTCTTCTGTAAAAATCACTTATGATACCTATGTGCATACTGATTTAAGACGCGCTGCTTCAGCCGTAATGGCCTTGGAATGAACAATGCTCGTTGCCCAGAGCGTCATGTTTGGTGAACTATTGGTGAACTATTTTGCACCGCCCAACGGTTTTAAACGGCTCAAAACGGCCATTTCCAGGGCGGCGCACCTTCACCGAACAGACCCCCCATGACGAGCTCAAAAGCCCGCAAACCCGCATAAAACCTAGATTTTTCACAGAAAAAAGGAACCACATTCCTGTGATTCCTCAAAGAGGCGACGACCGGATTTGA
>ENA-UOJP01003186-UOJP01003186.1-human-gut-metagenome-genome-assembly--contig:-C102-NODE-3186-length-9861-cov-4.815929_pt1 | contig 9861 bp, 8 predicted proteins | sample MGYA00242353_ERZ723900 | MGnify/ENA metagenome assembly ERZ723900
CAATGATGGTAAGCAATGTGGGATCTGCGGCGATTTCAGCAGTATCGCTGGTGGATTCGATCAATGTGCTGGTGATCCAGGCGTTTTCTGCGCTGGCGGCAGGAGGTGCGATCGTCTGTGCACAGTATATCGGACAGAAGAATGTGAAGCGGGCAAATGAATCCGCAAGGCAGGTGCTGTTTGTTATTACGGCAATTTCGGTTGTGATCAGCCTGATATGTCTTGTTTTCCAAAAGCCGATGCTGCGTCTGATCTTTGGATCAGTGGAGGCGGAGGTCATGCGTGCGTCGGAAATTTATTTCTTTTACACGGCACTGTCCTTTCCGTTTATCGCAGCTTATGATTCGGCAGCATCGATTTTCAGGGCACAGGATAATACGAAAGGTCCGATGCTCATTTCCATGATATCCAATGTGATGAACATTGCAGGAAATGCAATGCTGATCTGGGGATTTCATATGGGTGTTGCAGGGGCAGCACTTGCAACTCTGATTTCACGTGTTTTCTGTGCAGTTGTAGTTCTGGCCCAGCTGCGTCAGGACAGGCAGCCGATCGTGGTGCGTGATTATCTGAAAATCCGTCCAGACTTCCGGATGATCCGGAGAATTCTAAGTATCGGTATCCCTTCAGGGGTAGAGAACAGTATGTTCCAGCTTGGAAAGCTTGCGATTCAGTCCTCCGTATCAACGCTTGGCACAGTGGCAATCGCGGCACAGGCAATGACGAGTATTCTGGAAAATCTGAATGGAATTGCAGCAATCGGAGTTGGCGTTGGGTTGATGACGATTGTTGGACAGTGTATTGGGGCTGGCAGAAAAGATGAAGCGGTTTACTATATCAAAAAGCTTTGTATGATTGCGGAAGTGATTCTGATCATCAGCTGTCTGAGTGTATTTGTGCTGACAAAACCGATCACGATCCTTGGTGGTATGGAAAAAGAAAGTGCGGATATGTGTATCCATATGACGATGTGGATCACGATTGTAAAGCCATTGGTATGGATTATGGCATTTATCCCGGGCTATGGTATGCGCGCAGCCGGGGATGTGAAATTTTCTATGCTCACATCTTGCACAACGATGTGGCTGTGCCGTTTTTGCCTCAGCGTATTTATGATCCGGATAGTTGGTGTCGGAGCGATGGGCGTGTGGATCGGAATGTTTTCAGACTGGACACTCCGTGGGATTATTTTTTCGTGGAGATTCCACAGCAGAAAGTGGCTGAAGCATCAGGTGATTTAAAATTCTTACATAGATTTTACATGGCAGATCCTTTGGATTTTACATACCTTTGTTAAGATTCTTTTAAAGGTAAGGAATTTGGAAAGGAAGATGTAAAATGAGAAAGCTGTGGGATTTCTGGAAGAATAAAAAATATGGAAAAAAGAGTATGACAGGATGGTTTCTGCTGACGAATGCATTATTGTGTGGGGTTATAGGTGCAGCACTTTGGGGAGTTGTCAGTCTGGTGGCGTTAAAAGGAATATCCTGGCTGATCATATTTGCAGGATATGCGATTGTTTTCCCGGGAGTCCTCGGAGGTGTTCTTTTTGCAATGAATGCGGAAACAACGATGGATGAATTAGAGATAAAATAAATAGACAGAGAAGCGGAAATATCAGAAATGGTATTTCCGCTTTTTTCGATACAAAATACAAATACAAATTTACAATTTTTACAGATTGTATGGAAAGAAAATACGGAAAAGACTGGTTATTATAGAGCTGATTTGGTAAAATAAAGACAATAATAAGAAGCAGGTGATGAAATATGGACAATCAGAAGAAAGATCCGCTCTATAAAAGTTTTGGATACGCATTTGAAGGGATTGGTACCTGTATCAAAAAAGAGCGGAATATGAAGATTCACTGTGCGGCAGCGATTCTGGTAGTGATTGCCGGAGTGATATTGAAGATCTCATCGCTGGAATGGTGCATCTGCCTGATACTTTTTGGGCTTATCATGGCGCTGGAGCTGGTCAATACCGCAGTAGAAGCGGTGGTTGATCTGGTGACGGAAGAGCGGAAGCCACTTGCAAAGATTGCAAAAGATACAGCAGCAGGTGCGGTTCTGATCGCAGCAATTATGGCAGCGATCGCCGGGATTATTATTTTTCTGCCAAAGGGGCTTACATTCCTTGGGTTTTAAAGCAGATTGAAATTGTGAAAGGAGATAGACGTTATGGGAAGTTTAGGAGATGGAGTTAAGAAAGTATTACTTGCAGGGATTGGTACAGCAGCAGTAACTGCAGAAAAGTCAAAAGAAGTTCTGGATAAGATGGCAGAACGTGGAGAAGCAGCTGTAGAACAGGGAAAAGTTCTGAATCAGGAACTTCGCCACAATATCAAGAAGACTGTAAAAGAAAATGTCAATGTTTCTGTTAAGACATCTTCACCGGAAGAACTGGACGAGCTGCTTGATAAGATGACACCGGAGCAGATTGAACAGCTCAAAGAAAGAATTTATGAGCGTGAAGCAGCAGTTTCTGAAGAAGAAACAGAAAAAGTAGAAGAAGCTGTAGAACAGGCAGGAGAGACGGCTGAAACTGTTGAAACAAAGACGGCAAAGGAAGCAGCAAAAGAAGTTGAAGCAATCGAATCTGGCAACGAGGACATGAATGAGTAACAAAAACCAGCCAAAAGAGTCAAATAAATATGGTTCCAGACTGCGGGAGATGACAGCAGTCCTCAGAAAACATGGGATTACCGGTGGACTTACCCCGGAAAAGCTCCGGCTGATCCTGGAGGATCTGGGGCCGACTTATATTAAGCTTGGTCAGATCATGTCACTGCATTCCGACATTCTTCCGAAAAGCTATTGTGAAGAACTGATGCGGCTTCATTCCGAGGTGACACCGATGCCATTTGAACAGGTAGCAGAAGTGATCCGCAAGTCCTACGGTTATGAGTGGAACGAAGTGTTCCAGAGCATTGATGTGCATCCACTGGGATCGGCATCGATCGCACAGGTCCACCGGGCGGTTCTGAAGACTGGGGAAGATGTTGTCGTCAAAGTTCAGAGGCAGGGGATCTATAAGGTAATGTCCAGAGATATCAGTCTGCTCCACAAAGCGGCAAAGCTGGTCCCGCCAGGTACGATCAAGGACATGGTGGATATTAACATGGTTCTGGACGAGCTCTGGACTGTCACCCAGCAGGAGATGAATTTCCTTCTGGAGGCAGCCAGTATGGAAGAATTTGCCCAGCGCAATCAGGATGTGGCTTTTGTTACAACGCCTCGGCTCTATCGCGAATATACGACCAACCATGTGCTAGTGATGGAATATATTGATGGATTTGCAATCAACGATAAAGAAAATCTGCTGGCAAATGGCTATGATCTGAATGAGATTGGAACAAAGCTTGTAGATAATTACATTCGCCAGGTTATGGAGGACGGTTTTTTTCATGCTGATCCGCATCCAGGCAATGTGCGTATCCGTGATGGAAAGATTGTTTGGATCGATATGGGAATGATGGGAAGACTTACCGAGCGTGACCGGGAACAGATCAGCAATGCAGTCAAAGGTGTGGCAGAGAATGACATCGGTCTGATCCAGGAAGCGGTGATGGCACTTGGCGAGTTCCGTGGAAAGCCGGATCAGAGCAAGCTGTATGAAGATATCAATAATCTGATGGCAAAATATGGAACGATTGATATGGGTGATATCGATATTGCGGAAGTTATGCAGGATCTGATGGAAGTGATGAAGGAAAATAAAATTTCCATGCCTCATGGACTTACTATGCTTGCAAGAGGACTCGCCAATATGGAAGGTGTGCTTGCCGAGATCAGTCCGCAGATCAACATGGTTGAGATTGCGGCGGCACGGATGAAGGAGAGCTTTCTGACGAAGGAACAGTGGAAAAAAGAGATAAAGAATGATGCAAAAAGACTGTATCGTTCTCTTCACAAGGCAATGGATATTCCTTCCCTTGCAGCAGACATCCTGCAGGGTCACATGAAAGGACAGACCAGAGTCAATCTGGATCTTCATACTTCGGATGAGCTTTCCGGGTTGCTCAGGAGGTTGGTGCGGAATATTGTAATGGGGCTGTGGGTGATGGCACTTCTGATCAGTTCCAGCATTATCTGTACAACCAATATGCAGCCAAGGTTGTGGGGGATTCCGGCAATCGGTGCGTTTGGATATCTGATGGCATTTGCCATTGTAATGTATGTTTTTATCAAACATATCTTTTCAAAAAAATAAATAAACAGGGGGAAAAGAGATGCGGAAGGAGTTTTATACAGGGCATCTTTTTGATGTATATCGTTATTTTGGAGCGCATAAAGAGGGTGAAAATTTTATTTTCCGTGTGTTTGCGCCATCGGCAAAAGGAGTGTGCGTATTTGGAGAGTTCAGTAACTGGACAGAGATCCCGATGTATCAGGAGGGACAGAGCGGTGTATATGTGTCAGAGCCGATTCCGGCGAAGACTGGTCAGCTGTATAAGTACTGCATTTACACAGCAAATGGCGGAAGGGTAGAGCACTGTGATCCATATGGCTTCCAGATGGAATTAAGACCAGGAGATTGCTCAATCTTAACGGATCTTTATAGTTATAAATTTAAGGATGAAAAATGGATGAAGAACCGGACAGTCGGATTTGACAGTCCGGTCAATATCTATGAGATCCATGCAGGATCCTGGAGAAAAAAAGGAGAAGGGCAGACCGACTGGTATACTTATATTGAGCTTGCAAAGCTTCTGATTCCTTATGTAAAAAAGAATCATTATACTCATATTGAGATGATGCCGCTTTCCGAGCATCCTTTTGACGGATCCTGGGGATATCAGAATACCGGATTTTTTGCGCCGACCGCACGTTATGGAACACCGGATGAGCTGAAAAAATTTGTGGATGAGTGTCACCAGGCAGGAATTGGTGTGATCATGGATTTTGTTCCGGTACATTTTGCAGTCGATTATTATGGCTTGAAAGAATTTGAGGGAACCTGTCTGTATGAATATCCAAATGCGGCAGTAGGTGAAAGCGAATGGGGAAGCTGTAATTTCATGCATTCCAGAGGGGAAGTACGATGTTTCTTACAGTCGGCAGCAAATTACTGGCTGAGTGAGTTCCATTTTGACGGAATCCGTATGGATGCAGTCAGCCGTCTGATCTACTGGCAGGGTGACGAGGCCAGAGGTGTTAACGGAACGACACTGGATTTTCTGAAGGTGATGAACCAGGGACTAAAGTCCCTTCATCCGACAGCCATGCTGATCGCAGAAGATTCCACCAATTTTCCAGGTGTTACCAAACCGGTTGACCAGGGAGGAGTTGGTTTTGATTACAAGTGGGATCTTGGCTTCATGCACGATACACTGGAATATTTCCAGAGTGCACCAGAATACAGAAGCAGAGATTATCATAAGCTGACATTCTCGATGATGTATTATTATAATGAGCGTTTTTTGCTGGAATACTGTCATGACGAAGTGGTACATGGAAAGGCAACGATTCTCCAGAAGATGAACGGAGAATATGAGGATAAGTTCCCGCAGGCAAGAGCTATGTATCTGTATATGATGGCGCATCCTGGTAAGAAGCTGAATTTCATGGGAAATGAATTCGGTCAGCTTCGCGAGTGGGATGAAAGCCGCGAGCAGGACTGGGATATCCTAAAATATCCGCTCCATGATGCATTTCACCGTTATATGATCGAACTGAACCGCATCGGTCAGGAAAATGATGCATTCTGGCATGATTATGATCCGGAGAATTTCAAATGGCTGGACTGCCATCAGGAAGAGCGCTGTATCTATGCGATCAAAAGAAAAGGAAAAAATAAGAACTTTATCGCGATATTCAACTTCTCAGACGAAGAACAGGAAGATTACGAACTGGATACCGAAGAAGAAGGAAAACTCAGTGTGATACTGGATACGGACTGGGACGAATATGGAGGAAATACAAAAAAGAAAAAGACATTGCCGGCAAAAGCAAAAAAAGGGACGCATGTGACGCTGGACCTACCGCCGTTTTCGGGGATTTTGCTGATGAGTTAGGTGGTGGGAAAGGGACGCCCGGGGCAGAACGATATTTCTGCTTTCGGGCGCGCTTTCGCTCCGCAAAAAACGCAGCGGTACTAAGTTTGGTGATCCCGCAAGCGTTATCCCCTCACTAAGTGCCGGCGTTTTTTGAGGGTCCGCCAGCAGAATTATCGTTCTGCCCCGGGCTGTGCTATGACACCAGAACCGCATCGGTGAAGGGGGAAGACGGCACCAGACTAAGCGCACAAAAAACTAATACCAGGGGGGGGCCCGCATCAGCTGGGCCTCGCCTGGATGTGGTGTCTGACGGGAAGTGGTGGCAATGGATTTGCAGAAGTACTGGAGGTATATTGATAAGGTATAAAGTTTACGTTCCTGAGCAACCTATCCCACTGAAATTAAAATAGTATTTTCCCAGTGCGGCAGCGAAGCGCCTCCGCACAACTTGTACTGGAGCGACAAACGCAAGCACCCATGCATTCGGAATGAACCCCATCGGAAACGTCGGTACTTAGTGAGAGGATGTCGTCAGACATCATCGAACTTAGTATCCGCTACGTTTGCGGACTAAGCGCGAGCGGGGGTGAATCCGAATCCATGGGTGCGTAACTTTGTCAACCACCTACAACTTACAAACCTCCCTGTCGTAAGTCATCAGCCCGTTTATTTCATCTTCGATGTCGGAGAGTTGTGTATATACTGCTCCGCACAATCCCTGTTCTTTGAGGGGGTCGATTTCTTCAGACATAAGTTTATGATAGGCTGCCTGGAATTCTTCCTGTGAAGAGCAGATTTTATATCCGTATGTCTTGCCGGAGCAGGTATGTCCTTTGACCTGGCAGGTGTAGCCTCCGTATTCGGAAATGACGAAAGCGCGGTCAGATGGAGTTACGAACTGCTTTGCAAAGTAGTTATGTTCACTTTTGAAATCTCCCTGCCGTCTGTCAAACCAGCCACTGGCGGAATCGATGAGCCGGGTGTCATCCAGTTCGCGGAATAAGGCAGTGAGCTTTTTTGAATCAAACTGTCCCCAGCCTTCATTGAAGATTACCCAGGTGCTGATGCATGGGAATGCTTTTAGGGCAGTGACAGTTTCTTTGCATTCACGGATGAATTCTTCTCTGCCATGTACATTTTTCCTGCCGAAGAGAGGATGAATCCGATCACTGGTGTGAAGCTTGAATTTTGGAAAGAGTGCAGGCAGCCAGGTCATGAACGGAGCATTGTAGGTGCCACCGTTTACCATGTCCTGCCAGACGATCATTCCAAGACGGTCGCAATGATAATACCATCTTGCAGTCTCGACTTTTACATGTTTACGGATCATGTTGAAGCCGAGATTTTTCATGGTCTGGATATCATAGATCAGCGCTTCATCAGATGGCGCAGTGTAAAGCCCGTCCGGCCAGTATCCCTGATCCAGGACTCCATTCAGAAAAAGTGGTTCATGGTTCAGGCAGAAGCGGGGAAGTCCTTTTTTATCCGGTTCGATGGTAAAGGTACGCATTGCAAAATAGCCGGTGACTTTATCTTCGCCTGCCTGTATCTCAATTGTATAAAGATAAGGATCATCAGGATTCCAGGGATGCATATTGTTGACGTCACAGTAGCAGGAGTAACAGCAAAGAGAGTCAGACTGATTGGTGCAGATCCCTTTGGAAATCAGGCGACCGTCCATGTCTCTGACGTGACAGACAACCGCTTCGGCGTCGCTGCATCCGGAAATCGGATGATTTAAAAGAAGGGATACGTGTACCGTCTCTTTTTCATATAAAGGGGTGAGTTCCAGTTTTTTGACATAGACAGCCGGAACCCATTCCATCCATACTGTCTGCCAGATTCCACTCTGGGCGGTGTAGAACATTCCGCCACGCTTTAATTTCTGTTTTCCAACACTGTGATAAGAAGTGTCGGAACGGTCTTCAATGTGTACAGTCAGAGTGTTGCAACCCTCCTGCAGAGCATCTGTGATATCAGCAGAAAATGGAAGATATCCGCCGATATGTGAGACAACTACTTTTCCATTTACCAGAACTTTCGCATACTGATCGACTGCACCAAAATGCAAGATGCACCGGGATCCGTCGGAAGGAAGGCACTTGACCGACAGCAGACGCTCACAGAGCATTTTTTCGTGCGGCTTTAACTGGAAACCGGCACCGGAAAGAGGGGCTTCCGGAGAAAAAGGAACGAGAAGAGTTCCTTCTTTGGTTATGGTATTTTTTTCTGAAAGAACTGTGTAATTCCATTCTCCATTCAGGTTGATATATTGATCGCGGATCATTTGCGGACGTGGATATTCTTCCAGTATGTGCTGCGGATCAAGAGCTTTTCCCCAACGGGTAGTCAGTGTCTGATGGGAAGCTTTTCTGGGAAAGATCCGTACACTTGCAAGTGCTGCTAAAAGATTCATAAAAAAACCTCTTTCGTTAAATATTCTTATAGTCTATTGTACCATGTGACAACAAAAACACCGCACATTTTATAGAAATTTTAGAAATGAAAACAGTGAGGAAAAACGGATTGTAAAAAAGAAAGAATCAGTTTATCATAAGAATATAAGAAAAGATGAGCTGTGAGAACACAGACAAAGAGCAGGCAGGAGGAAAGACCGATGAAAATAGTTTTAGATACACATGCACATACCATTGTCAGCGGACATGCATACAATACGATACGTGAGATGGCACAGATGGCGAAAGAGAAAGGACTGGAGGCATTTGCGCTGACTGAACATGCACCGCAGATGCCGGGAACCTGTCATGAGTTCTATTTCCAGAATCTGCATATCGTACCGCGTGAAATGTACGGCGTGAGACTGTTCATGGGTGTGGAACTGAATATTATGAATGAAAAGGGAGAGGTTGACCTTCCGGAGAGCACACTTTGTCAGATGGATATTGCAATTGCAAGTATTCATGGACCTTGTTATAAAGGCGAGCGGACGGAAGAGGCAATCACGGCGGCATACCTTGCGGCAATGGAGAATCCGCTGATTCACATTATTGGACATCCGGATGACGGAAGATATCCGGTGGATTATGAACAGCTGGCCAAAAAAGCAAAAGAGACAGGAACCATTCTGGAGGTAAATAACGGTTCGTTAAGACCTGGCGGATTCCGCGTGGATACCAGGAAAAATGATTTAAAAATGCTGGAATACTGTAAGAAATACGAAGTTCCGGTTACGATGGGAAGCGACGCACATATGGATGTAGATCTTGCAGATTACAGTTATGCGCTTCCGGTGATCGAGGAGAGTCATTTTCCGGAAGAACTGATCGTTAATACTTCTGCAGAGCTTCTGCAATCATGTATTCGGTATAAACGGAATATGTGGAAACAGAAAAAAGTGAATTGTTAATACGTCACTTACGTTAAAAAAGCCTGGATGAAAGATAGAGAAAAGACTTGATATCTAGTTTTTAATACTATATAATATCTATATTGAGGTGAAAAAGAATGACGATAAATACGGAAGATTTATTAAACAGTATCCTGGAAAGTGTCGGCGGAATTGATTATATTCATCCGGTAGATATTCCGAATATAGATTTATATATGGATCAGGTAACAACTTTTATGGAGGAACAGCTCAGTTCGACGAAGCGTTATGAGGATGATAAGATCCTGACGAAAACGATGATCAATAATTATGCGAAAAACAATCTGCTTCCGCCTCCGAACAAGAAAAAGTATTCCAAAGAGCACCTTCTGGTTTTAATTTTTGTCTATTATTTTAAGAACCTGCTCTCGATCAAAGATATTGAGATTTTGTTAAAGCCACTGACAGACAAATATTTTGCTGTGGATTCGGAATTTGACATGGAAAGTATCTATGAAGAAGTCTGTAAGATGGA
>ENA-UOJP01003192-UOJP01003192.1-human-gut-metagenome-genome-assembly--contig:-C102-NODE-3192-length-9843-cov-4.324275_pt1 | contig 9843 bp, 8 predicted proteins | sample MGYA00242353_ERZ723900 | MGnify/ENA metagenome assembly ERZ723900
GCGGGAGGTTTGGCTCTTGGCTTAGAACAAGCTGGGTTTGACCATATAGGATTGGTTGAGTTCGATAAATCTGCTGCAGAAACACTTAGTTGTAACAGAAAAGACTGGAAAGTTTTATGTGAAGATGTGGAAATAGTTGCAGCGAGAGATTTAGAAGAAGAATTTGGGATTAAAAAAGGGGAACTCGATTTATTAAGTGGAGGGGCTCCTTGTCAGTCCTTCAGTTATGCAGGAAAGAGATTAGGTCTGGATGATGTAAGAGGTACAATGTTTTATCATTATGCAACTTTCTTACGTAAATTACAGCCAAAGATGTTTTTGTTTGAAAATGTACGTGGACTTTTAACACATGATAAGGGTCGAACTTACGAAACCATAAGAAACATTTTTAATGATGAAGGATATACAATACAGTACCAAGTATTAAATGCATGGGACTATGGTGTTCCACAGAAAAGAGAACGTTTAATAACCATCGGCATTAGAAATGATTTGGTTGAAAAATGTACATTTGAATTTCCTGAACCACACGAATATAAACCATTATTAAAAGATATAGAATTGGAAACAAATCCAGAAGAGTGTGGTAAATATTCAGACTATAAAAAGAAAATATTTGCCATGGTTCCTGCAGGTGGATATTGGAGAGATATAGACCCTGAGGTTGCCAAAGAATACATGAAAACATGTTGGTATATGGGAGGCGGAAGAACTGGTATTTTAAGAAGGTTGAGTTTAGAGGAACCATCTTTGACGGTACTAACAACACCTCAAATGAAACAGACCGATAGATGTCATCCTATTGAGGTGAGACCATTTAGTGTTAGAGAAAATGCACGAATTCAAACATTTCCAGATGATTGGGAGTTCAAAGGTACAATTGGAGCGAAGTATCGACAAGTTGGAAATGCAGTTCCTTGTAATTTAGCAAAGGAAATTGGTTTGGAATGTGTTAAAACGTTAAATATGCTCTAAAAGAATGCTTGTGATTATAAGACTGTCTACTTGTTTGTGGATAGTCTTATTTTGATTGTGGAGGTATAAATAATGAGAACAATGTTGCTTAGTTTTAAACCTCATGTGTATGAGAGAATAAAGTCTGGGGAAAAAATATTCGAACATAGAAGAACTTTTCCAGATGAACCAATAAAAGCATATATGTATGTAAGCAGTCCGATTTGTGCTATTACAGGAATCTTGTATTTAGGCAAACGACATAAATTGTGTGACTGGAAAAATGAATTTGCAGACGATTTAGAGGCAGTGCAGCGCATAGAAACTTATATGGAAAAAGTGAACTATGCAATGGAAATAGAGAGTTTTCAAGAAACAACATCTATTTCGTTAGATAGATTAAGAAAAGAAAATAAAAAATTTGTATGTCCGCAAATGTATTATTATATTGACGGAACTCCTTTATTAGAATACATTGAGAAGAATTTGGAAGAAAAGGGAATTACAATTAATCATTCTTTTGATATAATTACATCAGAGATGATATGTAGACATTAGTTGATATGTGTGACATATGAATTTTATTTTGCAAAGGATAAAATACGTATAAGCTGATTGGAATTATAAATAAAAGCACCGCTAATGTAATACTAGCGGTGCTAAAATACTATCTAAACTTTTCAAGTTTAGCACGAATTTTTTTAATATAATATGTAACTGTGCCGTCTGCGATACCGAGTTCTGTAGCAATTTCTCTCTGAGGGATTTCTTTAAGCATCAAAGAGAAAATATCTAAGCAACGCTTATCTTCGTTTTGAAGAGCGGCATACATTTCTTGTATACGTACATTTACAAGAGCCTCATCTTCGATATCATACGTTGAGGTTGGCTCGAATTCGCTATCTTCGTAAAGCTGATTCAATGAAACATCACCCTTGTTGGTACATCCATAGCCTTCAACGAAGTGAGGACATTTAGAACAATCTTCCTGGCAGCGTCTGCCGTTTACGAAAGGTCTGCGTCCTCTGTACTTACGCATGGCTTCTTTTCTGCCAGGACGTTTGATGGTTAGATAAACCTCGCGAGAGCAAGGAACTTCTTTTCCATTGATTGTTACATAGCATTCGAGGTTTTCCTCGTTAGTGCTGATTGATACAGTTACTTTTTCATTGCTGTTAGTAGTCATTCTTTTTTCCTCCTGAGTCGTTTAAGTGTTAAGCGAAACGGAGATAAAGCAGGACTGGCAGCAAAAAAGCACAGCAACAGACCGAAAAAGAGTGCATTTACTCCGTTTCAGGAACTGATAGCTGTGCCATTCCAAAAGAACAGACCATCATTATTTGCCATTTCCTTGGGGCTTGGAATGAACGGCTCTGATCAGGAGCGTCGCACCTCAAGGTAGTGGACTATGTTGTTTGTTGGGGGTTGTCCCCCTGCGATGATTTGATTATCAGGGTTAAAATATTAAATGTACATGTTGATAGAAAGTTATTTAGTTGAATTGAAGTTATTTTTGGGAGGTTGCAGATTAGAATGAATGTAAATAAGAATTTTCGACTTTGTGGCGGAACTTTTTTTATTTTGTTATTAAAAGCAAATGAAAGTTGTAGTGTGTCACAGGACATACGTTTCAGAGATTTTCTTGGTGTGATTGACCCAGTCGCAGTTAAAGATATTGAAGATGGTATCGTAGATAAATTACATACATACGCTTCTAATTTTAGAAATTGTAAAGTTTTTCCACCAAAGGGTAAGTATATTAGACTAGGAAACGAGAAGATATGCTCCTTCTTTAAAGATGAGTTACGTATGGATGAGAAAGCTGGATTAAATAGGGTTGTTGAGTTTTGTAATAAATACATTCCCCAAATGTCTCGACCTTGGTTAGTTCGAGCTTTATTGGAATTGATAGAATGTGATATCAGCATTAAGGATAATGCTGTTTTTTACGCTAAACCAGGGTTTCAACCTACATATAAAAGTGAATTGCTATCCGAGGCATTAGAAGTTAATTTCTACAGTTTTCTTTTAGGTGTTTGGTATTATGTGTATGAAAATTGTCCTGATAATACAGTAGGTGAAAAAACAGTAAAAGCGTTGCAGACAGACACAAAAGAGAATGTAGAGGGCATTTTTAATATTAATGCTATCGGTGCTGCAGAAACGTATCAGAATATTAAGATAGATTATGAAGTCTCTTATTCAGTACGAGAAGATGATGAATATGAAGAAGAAACATCCGAATTTGTTTATATAGGAGCAGATGATATTGTTCCAGACTTAAGTAGGTTTAACTCTGAAAATGACATAATTCTTATGAGTGCTCAAGAAGCAAACAACATGATAAAAGGTAAATTTGCCAAATACATGGGGGCTTCTTACAAAAAGTATAGTAATAAAAGAACATTTCTTTATGACACAGAACGAAATTTTAGGAAATTTTATGTTTGCAATGATATCTGCAAAAGATATCGAACTGCGGTCGTAAATACGTGGGGCGGAGTAGAACCAATAGATGCCTATGAAAATCCGATAAGTAATGTGTCTGTTCGTTGCTTTCAAGGGTTAAAAAATATCATTATCGGACAAGGTGGACTTGGAAAGACAATGATGGCGAATCATCTATTTTTACAAACGATAGATGAGTACGAAGAAGAGCAAAGTATGCCAATATTAACTCCATTGAGTGATTATATTCCAAAGGAAAAAGATTTGTTATTTCTCATAAGTCAGTCCATCACAAGATTTGACTCAAAATTGCAGCTGTCAGATATTGTATCTAAATTAGATGAAGGCCATAATGTAATTTTATTAGATGGTTTGGATGAAGTGAAAAAAGAACATCTAGGCGAACTTATAAAAGAAATAGAATATATGAGTGATTTGTATGAGGATAATTTCTTTATTATTTTAACAAGAAATATGCAGGAAATTCGATTACTGAATGGATTCCAAGAATACTATTTGCTTCCATTAAGAGAGGCGCAGGTGTATGAGGTTATCGAAAAAATGGATCCGCTTTATGTTGATGAAGACTTAAAAAAACGTTTTATTAGAGATATCAAAAATGGTAGATTTCGTTTCAGTGAAAAGGAAAAACGTGAGTTTTTAGGAAATCCTTTATTCTTGACCATTATGATTACGTCATACAGTCAGACAAATAATATTCCAACACAAAGGTACTTGTTCTACGAACAGGCCTATAGAGCAATGGCAACAAGACATGATGCTTTAAAGGGGATTACAAGAAACTTTTTTACTGGTCTTAATGAAAGAGAATTTCAGAAAGTATTAGGACAATTTTGTGCCGAATCCTATGCAGACTACAATTTGAAATTTGACCGTAAATTGCTTGACCGATACATCCAGAAAGTAATAGATGATAATGGATTAAAAACAGATGTGGAGATGTTTTTCAAAGATATTACGGAGAAACTTTGTTTAGTATATCAAGAAGGAAATGAATACAGATTCATACATAGGTCTTTCCAAGAATATTTTGCAGCATATTATTTTACTACACTTATGGACGATGAATACAAAGATGTTTATGATGTGTTAGAGTCATTAGATGGACAGATAAAAAGTGATGATACCTTAGGAATGCTATGTGGACTGGATGAAAGAAAATTTGAACGATTTATTGTAATTCCATGTTTAGAGAGATTATTTTACGATTCGGATGATACAGAAAATTACATGAATTATTTGAGAAAATTTTATCCTTCACTAGAATATACGACAGGTGATTTAGATAACGAAATGGCACAGAATGAGATTAAGTCAGCCTTATATTCGTTTATTATGGAGCACTATGGGATTCTTGAAACTATATCTGGTGACAATTTTGAAGATGATGAAGAATGGTCGGATTGTTTTGAACAGTATTACATAGTTGAAGATTACAGATATGACTGTGAGTATGGGGACTATTTTATTGAGTCTGAAACGGAGTTGTGGAAATATAGAGATGAAAGAGGAGAGATATCTGATGAAAGAATATCAGTGCGAGAAGCAGGATATTTGTGTTCTATTAATATTACTGAGTTACTGAAAAATCCAGAATATGATTCTAGATGGGATATCCTCAATGCCGATGATTTTCCAACTAGAGTTGAATTCGATTCAGCGTATGATTTGTTAACTAAACTTAAAGAAAAATATAAGGATTCAAATGGCACAAAGAAGAAACGATTTGGATTAGGCTTATAATAAAATGTGGCGGTGCAGAGTAGTGTCTGTACCGCCTTTTTTCTAGTCTTTTTTATAAAATTCTGATTGAAAACCTTCAGCTTTTAGATGTAATCCATTTGCCCATGCCGGGGTTCTAGCCATTTGCTCGCAAATGACGTCAACAGATACATCTTTGGAGCATTCGATAACAACCTCATCATGGATGTGGGCACAGATGAAGGTGTGCGATAATGTCTGCATGGAGTAGCAGAGTATATCACGGGAAATTGCTTGTATAATGTTTTCAGTAAGTTTCCCACCAAATGTTTCGAGGCGGCTCCAATGCTTAGTTCCATCGATTCCTTCATATGTAATGCTATCAGAACCGAACTTATTTATGCCAATCTTAGGTCGGACGTAGGATAACAAACGACCACTAGGCAGATGAATAAACAGCATACCACTACGATATTCGAATTTTATTCCGTGTGTAGTAGTAGTGGTTTTACTTATAATTGCTCGTTTGGCTGCGTTATCTACATCGTACCACAGAGATACGATTTTGGGATTTGTTTCTCTCCAAAGGTCTACAAGGGGCTGGAGTTCTTCTTCCTTCATTCCTGCTTCGATTGCTCCCATGCTACGAAGAGCACCGACACTTCCACCATAACCACAGGACAATTCACATTGCTTACCTTTGGCACGGAGTTCTCCATTAATGCCGTGTTTTACAACAGGCTTTTTGAACATACGACTTGCTGTTTCACAGTAAATGTCTCCATCCTTTGCAAAGACATCCATACGCCATTCTTCTCCTGCAAGCCAGGATAGAACTCTAGCTTCAATGGCAGAGAAGTCTGCAATTACAAATTTGTATCCGTCACGAGGAATAAGAGCAGTTCTAATAAGTTCAGATAAGACTTCTGGAACAGAATCATACAGTACCGAAAGCAGGTTGTAGTTTCCAGTTTTTACCATGTCACGAACGTCTGACAATTCGCACATTTCATTGCGGGGAAGGTTCTGGAGTTGGATTCCACGACCACTAAAACGGCCTGTATGTGAACCATAGAATGCAAAGCAACCTCTGGCTCTGCCATCAGCACACATCATATTCTGCATGGCTGAATATTTTTTGACAGACGATTTTGCTGATTGCTGTCGTAGTAATAGGACTTCTTTGAGTTCGTCGGGTGCGATAGCAATAAGTTCGGATACTTGCTTTTTACCAAGTGATTCAACAGGCAGACCTTTGGAAATGAGCCATTCCTTCATTTGGGATACGCTGTTAGGATTTTCAAGTTGTGTAATTTCCTTAAGGGCACCAATGAGTTCGGTTTGTGCCTTTTCGTCCATTAGGATTGCTTGGTCTACTAGTTCTTTATCAATAAGGATGCCTCTGTCATTTATCTCCTGATCTAAATGATACTCGTTCCACAAGAATTCTGGTGGTGCATATTTAGATAAGCGTTTATGAATGTTTAGTTCTACTTCAACGTCTCTGATGTTGTAGGCTTTGAAGGTTTCCCATTTTTCTGTATCGTGATGAGGGAGATTTCTTGTTCTACCACCATTTACTTTTGTAGGCTTACATGGTACGCAGAAGTATTTAATCAATTCCTTTCCTTCGGTCATTTTCTGTTCATCCAATCCAAGCTCCTTGCCTGCATCCGCAAGTTTCAGTGGGAGCCCCAAGTATGCAGCAAACACCATATCACATTTCCAACCACACGGGTCTAAGTAGTCACAAACTGTATCTTCGTCAATACTGTAGGAATGGAAGGATTCTGCGTGATTTCTTCGTAACCATTCTGATAAACAAATTCTTTCGAACATCGCATTGTATGCCCATTTTGTTACAGTTTCATCGGTAAGTGCATTTAGTACTTCTGCGGGTATTTCTTCTCCGTTTACAACATCGATACAAACGACAGGTGAGCCGTCGATGGAATAGGAGAAGAGTAATATCTCAAAATTGTCTGATTGTGCATATTTGTATACACCACATTTGCTTAAATCCACATCTGAGTAAGTTTCGATATCTATAGATATATTTTTCATTTTTTTCACCGCCTTAGAAAAATAGGACAGCAGAGATGATCTGCTGTCCTTTGATAGTGTTGCTAGTTAAATTATCCAAGGATGTCATCTTCATCGGAATTACTATTCATAAATTCTTTGAAATCATCCTCGGCACGGGATTTGCCACCGAGTGATTCTCCCTGACGAAGAACCTGAATGTTGTTTAAACCAGCACCGATTCCTCTATTGCCATTGGTGTTATAAGCAAAAAAATTAATGCTTACACGACCATAGCAACCGGAGTAGCACTCGCTCTGGTCAAAAATAGGGTTACAGTTAGCATCCACGATTCCTGGCTGAGTTTCGCTGTTACAGTTAATAAAATATGCATTAGCATACGCTGGGTCTCCTGCACGGTCTGTATCGCCATCTCTCAAAGGACTTTTGATACTTGAAAGGGCAGGTGCAACCTTATTATTACCCTTAAGTTTTCCTTCACCTTCTTCGTAGGCTGCTTTGATAGCTTCTTCAATTGCCTGAAGAGTTTTGGTGTCAGATTTTGGAATGATAGCACTTAAGCTATATTTTGGTTTACCTCCTGAAAGAGATGGTTTTGGTTCCCATACATTGGCGTATGAGAATCTGGTCTGTGGACCAGTGACTACTTTTGTTCTAGCCATGTTAATTTCCTCCATATTCTTTAAAATCTCTAACGGCTGAGTTGTATTCAGTACGTTTATCATCTACAGTGACTAAAGTCGGCTTTCCTGGAGGCTTAAAAATAAAGTCTCCAAGGAGTTCCTCAAATTTGGTTTTTCCAAGAAGTTTGCTCATGGCAGTTATACCTAACAACTTCTTCTCAAACGGATCATATCCCGCCTCTTTAACGGCATATGCAACCGCATCTTCATCGGAATATTTTCTTGTGGAGCGTCCCTCCACAACTTTGAATCCGTCATATTTTTTACCATCTAATGCCTGTTCAAGTGCAAATCCCTTCACATCATTTGCCCAGGAAACAAGGTCATCAATTTTAGACAAAATCACAGCAATTTCTTCATCGTCCAAGGTTTCTGGTAAAGCAAAGTCATGTTTTGCCATTTCAAGATTTGCTTCTGCACGGTTACGGCAGATTGTTTTGATCTTGCAAAACTGACAGTGAGAGCCCGCTACAAATTCTCCTTTTCCTTCATAAGCTAACTTAGCGCGAGGGGAGAGGTATTCATCTGCCCATTGCAGTAAATCTGTAACAGGAATCGTCCATGATGAAATATTTTCTTTTCTTGGCTGCACGATGGTCATGCATACATTTTCTACATCATATATAGTACCGAACATCGAAATCACACCCAAGGCATAAAGTTTCATTTGAATATTGTCCTCTGCATCTACAAAGATTCCAGCACCATGCTTGTAATCAATCACATAGATTGTTTTGTCACAAAGAATGATACAATCGGCGGTTCCAAAACCACCTGGAACCCATTTGTCGAATCGGACTCGCTGTTCAACCAGGATTTGTGGGTTGGGGCTGTGCGTTTTTGCTTCTGCCATAAGTTCTTTTATGGTAGATAGATAAATCTCGGCACAATCCTGCATTTCCTGATTGTAATAGGAGAGATTTGGTGTTGGGTCAGAAGTTGGAATGCCATATTCCTTCTCAACAAGATGCTGACACAGGCTGTGAGCGTCTGTCCCCTCAAGAGCGTATGGGGATGCACGTTCCTCAATGTTTGCGTTAAGCCTTGCGGATGGTGTGCATTCTGTCCATCTCTTAGCTGATGAAGCCGAGAGTATTGCATGAACATTAGGCATTACCAATCACCTCTGCTTTCTGCAGCAATTCTACATAGTGGCATTTGTCAATAGCAGATAGTTTTGGAACACCATAACTCTGTATGAGTTCATGTACCTCTGCATCAAATCCTGCCCTAGACTTTTCCATCAAAATTGCTTTTATATCTGCCAGCTTGATTTCTTTTGTGGATACATCTTCTTCAGTAGTAGAAGATTCTTCTTTTACAGTAGATGTTGTCGTAGGTGTATTTTCTTTAGAAAATTCTTTCTCCAGGGCATCTGCCAATTCCATGATGCTTTTTGCATTTCTTCGTAATTCCAAAAGAATGGAATCTAAATTGCTTTTTTTACTCATTATCTGTTTCCTCCATTATTCTGTTGTGCTGCATCGAGTACTAACTTTGCGAGTCGTTTCGCAATAGCACTGATTGTCAGCAGTATTCCAGCTAGGTCAATGTCGTTTTCTACGTCCCAAGTGTCAGTCTTGGTAAGTTCATCTTTCATATAAAGTCCCTTCCTTTCTGAGTGGTTTTTTACCTCTCTAATTTTCCTAATTACAGAAGTGATGTTTTTGAACGACACTTTTGTAATTTTTTTTCGAAGGTGTTTTACGTTTCCTTCTAATTTCCTTAATTACAAAACCCTGTGAGATGAACGAGAGTTTTTTGAAAAAAATTATTTTCATATTTTGCTTGCTTGCATATTAAAGGTAGAAACTCAGTCAGCTGAGAAATTTTAAAAATTTGTGTGAAAAAGTCTCGTTCATATTAGAGGGTTTTGTAATTGGGAGGATTAGGAGGATATCCGAGTCTTTAGAAAGGAGAAAAAAACAATGAATAAATCTTATTTCTAAGGAGGAAGGGTATGGAAATTAAGCTATATACAGCAAATGTAGTT
>ENA-UOJP01003197-UOJP01003197.1-human-gut-metagenome-genome-assembly--contig:-C102-NODE-3197-length-9833-cov-5.638474_pt1 | contig 9833 bp, 6 predicted proteins | sample MGYA00242353_ERZ723900 | MGnify/ENA metagenome assembly ERZ723900
AGATGAAGCTGGGCGACCCGGACGAGAAGGGCCGCCGGAAGCCCGTCCCCACCGGTGAGAGGGTGGAGATCCCCTGCGACACCGTGGTCTCCGCCGTGGGCGAGAAGGTGGAGAGCGAGATCTTCACCAAGAACGGCATCACCGTGGACGCCAAGGGCATCCCGGACTTCAAGACCAATCTCGAGGGCGTCTACGCCGGCGGCGACGCCATGCGGGGCCCCGCCACTGTGGTGGAGGGCATCGCAGACGCCCAGTATTTCGCCAACGCCGTCATCGGCGAGGCCCACAAATTCTCCATCCCCGCCAAGGCCGTGGCCACCCGGGAGGAGGCCATCGCCAAGAAGGGCATCCTCTGTGAGAGCGCCAAGTGCGAGGGGGACCGGTGCCTGACCTGCAACGTGGTGTGCCAGGTCTGTGCCGACGTGTGCCCCAACCGGGCCAATGTGGTCATTGAGCTGCCGGACGGCCGCCAGCAGATCCTCCATGTGGACCGGATGTGCAACGAGTGCGGCAACTGCGCCGTGTTCTGCCCCTACGACTCCGCCCCCTACCGGGACAAGTTCACCCTGTTCCTGACAAAGGAGGGCTTTGATGAGAGCGTCAACAACCAGGGCTTCCTGCCCCTGGGCGGCAAAAAGGTTCTGGTACGCCTGAACGGCAAGGTGTTCGAGGCGGACCTGGACGGCAAGAATGACCTGCCCGCCGACATTGAGGTGTTCATCTGGACGGTGCTGACCAAGTACGCCTATCTGGTGGGATAATCCAATCAAATGCAAAAATCAGGAGGCCGGGAAAGGCGGCCCAGCATAAGAACAACAAAAACCTTTCAGCGTATTGCTATGAGGCTCCAGTGACTTCAGTCACTGGAGCCTTAGTCTGTTTCAACAAAAGCAATCACTCAATTTGAGTAGCGGACGCAGACCCATCGTTATATATCACAATTTACGATTAGATTATCTATATGGGATACTGTGTTCAAATTGTTGGTGATCCATAGTTTGAGGGCGCTTTTTTCTACATTGCAACCCGGCGTTTTGCTGAGTTTCCCATCGACTTCCAAGATACTCTGTGGTATTGTGTGCTTGCCGCAGCAAGCGGAAAGGGGGGAACTCATGAATGAGAAAATCAGCACTCTACATATCCCACCGTGTTTGTGGCAACCTTATAATTACGGCACTAAAATAACAAGGCCCACAGCGGCAGCTGCCGCTGTGGGCCTTGTTATTTTTGCAGCCCCTGTACAATATCGGTGTGAAATCACAAAAGGAGGCATCCTATGACCGAACACAGACTGACATCCCCGCAAATCCAGGCGTTTGCCCAACACCTTCTGCTGGAGGAAAAAAGCGCGGCCACAATCGAAAAATATATCCGGGACGTCCATGCCTTCGCCTGCTGGCTGGATGGGCGAGAAATCAGTAAGGAGCTGACTTCCCAGTGGAAAGCCCATCTGGTGGAGCGGGACTACGCTCCCGCCAGCATCAACGCCAAGCTCTCCGCCCTGAATAGCCTGTTGGAATTTCTCGGGCTGAACGACTGCCGGGTAAAATTTCTGAGAGTCCAGCGGCGGCTGTTCCGAGACGCCTGCCGGGAGCTGACAAAGGAGGATTACCAGCGCCTGCTGGACGCGGCTACCCGCTTGGGACGGGAACGGCTGGGCCTGCTGGTGGAGGCCATCGGATCCACAGGCATCCGGGTCAGCGAGGTACGGTATCTCACGGTGGAGGCCGCCCGGCAGGGCAAGGCCGAAATCTCCCTCAAGGGCAAGATCCGCACAATCCTGCTGCCGGGAAAGCTCTGCCGGAAGCTGCTGAAATACGCCCAGAAACAAAAGACCACCGCCGGCGAGATCTTTCGCACCAAAAGCGGAAAAGAACTGAGCCGCCGGCAGATCTGGGCGGAGATGAAAAGTCTCTGCAAGTACGCCGGTGTGGAGCCCCGAAAGGTGTTCCCGCACAATCTGCGGCACCTGTTCGCCACGGTGTTTTATCGGGCCTGCCGGGACATCGTCAAGCTCTCCGACCTGCTGGGCCACAGCAGCATCGAGACCACCCGTATCTACCTGGTAACCTCTGGCGCGGAGCATCAACGGACACTGGACCGGCTGGGGCTCATCTCCTAATCACAGAATCAACATTCCGACATAATCAATAGTAAAAAAATAACCTACCGTACGTATTTATATCCAAATTTTAGCACAAAGCATATCGCCCCGCAAGTGTCTTTTGCGGATTTAGGCAGCAGAAAAAAGCCGGAAATGTGTCGAATTTTGCCCGGCTTCTGTTTTTGCGCCCTTTTTGGGCCCATGCGCTCCGCATGGGCGTTTTTTTTGCCCTCTCCTCCCTCCGCCCCCGCCGTCCTTCGGACCGATGCGGGATGGAATGTTGATTCCGTTGACAGGGAGGTACAGATATGCGAGATGCAGAGGTGATCGGGCGGTCGGAGGCTGGCCTCCAGGCGGGCGCTGTGATTACGCCGGAGGAGATCCGGGCCTATCTGGACGACCTCTCTCGCCGTGGGCGGAGCCTGGGCACGGTGCAGATGTACCGCGCCAAGCTGCGGGCATTCTACGGATCTCTGCCGCCGGACAAGCAGGTGGAGCCGGACACGCTGGCCGATTGGCGGTCTGCCCTGCTGGAGGGCGGCTACTCCCCCAGCACGGTAAACACCCATCTGTCCGCCGTCAACGGGCTGCTGGAGTACATGGGGCGGCGAGACCTGCAGCTGGTGGGGCAGTTGGATGCCGCCCCCGCGGTCCAGCCGGAACTGACCCGGGCGGAGTATCTTCGGCTGCTGCAGGCGGCCCGGGCGCTGGAGAAGGAGCGGACGTATCTGCTGGTGAAGGTGTTTGCCCTGCTGGGCATCCGGCTGGGCGAGCTGGGCCAGATCACGGTGGAGCGGGTAAAAACCGGGCGGCTGCCCATCCTGGAGAATGGCGGGCGGCGGTATGTCCCTCTCCCCGGCTGCCTGCGGGGTGAGCTGCTGGACTACGTCCGGCGGCAGGGGCTGCGGACGGGCCCGGTATTTGTGACCCGAAGCGGGAAGATGATGGGCCGCACCCAGGTGACGGCGGAGATCCAGGCCCTGGGGCATGACGCCCGCGTGGAGGAGGGCAAGTGCAATCCCCGGTGCCTGCGGAAGCTGTGCCAGGCCACCCAGGCGGAGATCGACCGCAGCGTCCGGCTGCTGGCGGAGCAGTCCTACGAGCGGATGCTGGACACAGAGCAGCTGACCGCCGGGTGGGCCTGCGGTTGAGGGCGATTCCATCCACAGGGATGTTTACATAGATATTTTCTTGCCGAAAGGCGTAAAGGAGGAGAAGAGATGAAAAAACGGATCCTGTCGGCATTCATGGCGCTGTGTCTGGTGCTGACGCTGCTGCCGGTCTCGACACTGGCGGCAGAAGAGGCGACTGGCGAGTCGGAGCCTGTGATCAGTCAGGATGGAGCGGACACGCCGGCAGTCCCTATAGAGGAAAGCGGGAAACAGGAGAATGGAACCGTCGGTGAGCCGGATGCTTCCGGTGCTCCAAATGAGCCAGAGGAAAATGAGCCCACGAAAGTCCCCGAGGAGCCTGCTCAGGAGCCGGGGCCCGCGGAGTCTGTGGGAGAGCCGGACACCATGGAACCCGACATGCAGACAGAAGATCCTGCTGAGGATTCGGAGACAGCGGCAGAAGAGCCTGTGGCAGAGAGCGCGGTGTATGTGTCAAAGGACGGCAGTGACGATGGCGACGGTACAAAAGAAACCCCCTACGCCACCTTGGCGAAGGCGGTCGATGCTGCCCTGGATGGCGATACCATCTACCTGCTGAGTAATTTGGAGATCGGCAGCCTGGCATTCATCGATAAAAAGGCCATCACTATTGACGGACAAGGCCATACAGTAACCCGGGCTGACACTTTCGAGCGAAAAAATGACGGCCGAGGTGGTTATAACCCCGCCATGATCGAAGTGGCGAATGGAGCGGAACTCACTCTGCTTCATATTACCCTGGATGATGCCTTGAAGACCGCTGAAGAAAACTTGGCGTTTCTCGAGCAGCCCACGGGCGGAAGTGACAAAAACAATGAAAGCAAAGTCCAAGATGCCATTATTGCGGCGTATATGAATGGTGGAACCATCATTCTTGGTTATGGAGCAACGCTGAAAAACTTTGGCGGTATGTCTGCGGTTCGTATCGGCGGACCGGGCCAGGGCGGAGTCGGTACGAGTACCCTGATTATGAAATCTGGCAGCCAAATCATTGACGATTCAAGTAAAAGCCGCAAAGGCGGCGTTGCCGCAGTTTGGAGCCAGGGCGGTAAACTCGTGATGGAGGAAGGCTCTGAGATCAGTGGCATTGATGGCCGCGCCATCTATCTGGAGGACGGCGGCATTGCCACGGTTTATGGGTCCATTGAAGATATTACCGCAAACAGCGTTATGACGCTTGATCCGGCCACAGGTAACAACCTAGGTAGCGGGGCAAGTAATGATGGCTTTGCGGGCATTGCTGTAGCAGCTTTAGGAAATTCTACATTCACACTTGGTGAAAATGGCACGATCACCCGCATTGCAAGCAATGATAACAATTCAGCTGATGTTGCCACATTTATCACTTCTCTTGCGACCTTCGCTATGGACACAGGCTCGACGATCTCTGATATCCAAACGATTGGTCTGATGGATGCTAACGGAGGTCATGTTTTTATCAATGGTACAGTACGCGGCTGCCATACAAATAAAGTCTTTTTCCGTATCCGCGGGGGCAGCAACTATGGCGGCGACTTTACCTTAGGAGAGCAGGGTGTTATCACTGATTCTTCTACGACCGATGCAGGTATTATCTATGTACAGCATGGAACACCTGAAATTACCATTGCAGGCGAAATCAGTGACTGTCAAATAAACAGCAGCGGTGCCATTTTTATGACCCAGAACGGTATTCATGATGGCACATGTATTGTGACGGGTACCATCAAAAACATTTCTGGGCCTGCAGGGTATGCGATTACAGTGGACGGCCCGTCCAAAGTTTACATCAATGGCGGCACTATTTCCGGATGCAGCAATTATGCTATCAGGTATAAAGGCTATAGTAATTCTCTGCTCCAGATCAATGATGGGACCATTGAGGGCAATCATAACGGTGGAGCGCAAATTCAGGTTACATATGCTTCCGGTATCAGCGCAACAGATGCACTTCAACATGTAAAAATTGCCCCGGGTACGATTAAAGGCAACAAAACCATTGATTTACCGTATAGTGTATTTGATGTAACTTTAGACGAAGACTATACGAAAGCGGCGCTGGGTCAGGCTAATAGCGCCGCGGTGACCGCAATCAAAACCTCCATTCAATCTGACTGGACGGTGGTTGGCTCCGGTGCTCTGTGGTTCCAGCCGTCTGGAGAAAGTATCCACTTCACCGCAAGTCGTCCCTCCAATGTGAAGAACACCGGCCTCTTTGCGGCATATATTCTGCTGGATGAGAATGGTACACCGCAAACCGATGCGGAAGCCAAACTCGTTGAAGTTGACAACGCCGATCCTATCGATGTGACTCTGACGGACCTGACTCCCGGCCAGTCCTATGCCCTGATGTTCGTCAACAACAACGAGTACACCCTGGCCCCTGACGACATCACCATCTACACCGGCGGCGGTCAGGGACAAGAGACCTCGAACAGCGGCTTCCCAGCATTGACTATCACAAACAGCGTGGATGAGATCAAGTCACTGACCATCGATGGGCAGGAACAGAGCGGGAACCTGATGGCCGCGCTTCTTCAGCGCCTTGAAGTAACCTACACCGACAAAAACGGGGATCCGGTTACCAATGACGCAGAGGCTGGTGAATACATCGCCACGCTCTTCTGGAAAGAAGGTCAGCAGCCGAATAGCCTCCGCATCAACGGCAACGAGGTTGCGGGTGACTTCGATACCGGCACCCTGATCGTTCGCCATACAGAGGACATTGAGGAAGCCATCGAAGGCACTAATACCTACGAGCTTCTGAAAGAAGAGCCTGACGAAGCTGTCGAACACGCTGAGGCGATTGCGAAAAAAAGCCCTATGCTCCCAAGCATGCTAACAACTAAATTTTATACAAACGACGATGAGAGCCGCGAGGTCGATGCCGCCGGCATCCAGCTTCTGGACGACTCCTTGCTGATCGATGACGACGGCACAGACCGCCAGGCCCTGCTAGAGCAGAAGGCGGAGGAACTTTTGCCTTCTGCAGGTGAAGGAAAAGCCTACCGCTACGAATTCCACTATCTGGATCTGGTGGACGCCTACAACGGTAATGCTTGGGTGTCCGCCAGCTACGGAACCACGGTCTATCTACCATATCCCGGCGGCGTAACAGCGGACACTGCTGATGATTTTGGTGTCCAAGTCATCCACTTCCCAGGCCTACACCGGGAGTACGGCATTGCCGGTCAAGCGGAAGTGGAGGAAGCCATTGAGGCCTGTGAACCGGAGACCATGGAAGTTGAATACAACGCCAACGGCATCAAGTTCGACGTCAGTAAAGCTGGCTTCTCCCCCTTCGCCGTCGTCTGGCAGGAGGACGCGCGGACCTTCACCATCAGCGCCACCGCCGGCGCCGGCGGTTCCATCAGTCCCAGCGGCAGCGTTTTTGTGGCTGAGGGTTCGGATAAGGTCTTTACCATCACGCCAAACAGCGGCTATCATATTGCAGATGTTCAGGTAGACGGCATAAGCGTAGGCGCGGTTAGCACTTATACGTTTACGGATGTCGCTGCTAACCACACCATCTCCGCCACCTTCCAGAGCACTGGCGGCACCGGCGGCGGTGGCACCGGCAGTGGCAAGAGTGATCCCTATCTCCGCTTTGACTCCAACGGCGGTACGGCCTTTGCCCCCATCGACGGCCATGGCTCTGCCTTCACCATCAACCCCTACGACGATGACGAGTACGGCACCCATATCCCCACCCGGCCCGGCTACCGCTTCACCGGCTGGTATCGGGATTCCCGCCTAAACACCCGAGTGGATGAGGACGACACCATCCGCGTTACTGGCTCCATGACGCTGTTCGCTGGCTGGGAGGAGACCTCTGTGCCCGATCTGCTGAACGGCGACGACCATTACGCCTACATCCAGGGCTATGCCGACGGCACGGTGCGGCCCAACGCCAACATCACCCGGGCTCAGGTAGCCACTATCTTTTTCCGGCTCCTGGACGAAGATGTGAGGGATGATTACCTGACTACGACCAACCGCTTCCCGGATGTGAACGAGGACTACTGGGCCAACACGGCCATCTCCACCATGGCGGCGCTTGGTATCATCAATGGCCGGAACAACGGCATGTTCGACCCCAATGCCTACATTACCAGAGGAGAGTTCGCAGCCATCTGTGCACGATTCGATGACTCGGATGTCATCAGCGCCAGCACCTTCAGCGATATCTCCGGCTACTGGGCGGAGAACGAGATCCGCCGGGCTGCTGCCCTGGGCTGGGTGCAGGGATTTGGCGACGGCACCTACCGTCCCAATGAGAACATCACCCGGGCTCAGGCGGTGACCATGATCAACCGGGTCCTCTGCCGTCAGCCTGAGGAGGCGGACGACCTGCTGCCTGGCATGAATACCTGGAGCGACTGCCACGAGGGTGACTGGTATTACCTGGCCATCCAAGAGGCCGGCAACAGCCATGACTATGTCGCAAAGGATGGGTATTACGAGTCCTGGACGGAACTCAACGCCGCTCCTGACTGGAGCCGGTACGAGTAAAGGGTTTAGAACTTATTGGTCAGAAAGCCCGGGCGGAAATGAACCGCCCGGGCTTTCTGACGTTGTTTTAAAAGCTCTACCGACATTTTTTCTGCTATCAAATTTTCTGACAGCCGAAGGAATATGACCAGGAGTGGCAAACGTATGGATGGTGCAACGTATTTGCACCATCCTCTTTTTGTAAGCGAAAACCACCGGCAGAGCCGGTGGTTCAAAAAAGCTTTAGCTATGCACGAAAAAAATATCCTCCTTTGGTAAGATAGTGGAGGTCTGCCAACCGCCACAAGAACCAAAGGAGGAATCAAGTCCAGATGAAACTTGATGTATCGAGTTTAGCACACACGAAGTGGGAATGTAAATATCATATTGTGTTTGCACCCAAATATCGGAGACAGGTCATATGGGAAGATAAAGCAAGACATCGGTCAGATGTTAAGGAAATTGTGCGAATACAAGGGAGTGGAAATAATCGAGGCGGAGGCGTGCAAAGACCATATACATATGCTCATTAGTATTCCGCCGAAGTATAGTGTATCACAGATTATGGGTTACTTAAAAGGGAAAAGCAGCTTAATGATCTATGAAAAATATGCGAACATGAAATATAAATATGGGAATCGCCATTTCTGGTGCAGAGGGTATTATGTGAGTACGGTAGGACGAAATCGGCGAACAATCGAGCAGTATATCAGGAATCAACTACAGGAGGATTATACAGATGACCAAATGAGTATCAAAGAGTATATCGACCCGTTTACGGGTCAGCCGGTAAAAGAAGGCAAGTAAAGTAGCTCCTTCAGGGGCATGCCCGGGAAATCCGCGCGATTGGCAGACTATTCGACGAGTCTATAGGCTCTGCCCGGGACATGCCCCAAGGGGGCTTGTGCAAACCACCGGCACGGCCGGTGGTTATGATTCCGTGGGTGCAAAGGGTAACACCCAAAAAAGAAGAGCCTGTGTGAAGCTATCTGGTCACGCCCTGGAGCTTGAATGTAAATGTCGGTCAAATTTCGTATCGGCAGAATCCTTTTGACCGTGAAATTACTCGATATTGGGCGGGACCTTTTGCGTGCAAGCATAGCACGGATGTACATCCGCGCGCTTGCAGGGGGCATCCCCCCTAACCCCAATGCCGCCTGGGGGCGGAACTTTTTGGCAAGCGTGCCGAAATGTTAAGCGGTGGAGAGGACATCCGGAAATATTGCCGTAAGTCCTCTCCTTTGTAAGAAGGTTTGACAATAGTATTAATCCTTCCTCACGCCCAATGGATGCACTACCTTTTCCGCTGGAACAGAAAAATCGGGTCCGGCGAATTCACCGAACCCGGTTCATGAGATACTGCCTCTGCGATTATTGTGTCCATCGGGTTCGGCAAAATTGCCGAACCCGATCCGTAAGATACTGCCCTACAAACCATCGCGTCTATCGGGTTTGACACTATTATCAAACCCGATTTCAAGTCCGCCGTTTCCACGCTTGGGCCAGAACGTCCTTCGCAGTCTCGCCTCCGTTATACCACACCGGCGTCTCCGCCCGGAGCAAAATTATCACCTTCATGGCCGTCCCTCCCGGTGTGCCCGCACCCATGCCAGGAGCTTTTGCGCCTCTCGCCTGGAGCGCACGGCCCATCTCACCAGGGAGACTGCCCAGGAGAGGGCGGATACAGCCAGTAGCCCGAAAAAGATAACCTCCGCCAGTTGGACATGGGCCAGATACCAAGGGCAGAACAGGGTGGGGACCGTCAGAGCATACAGCAGCGGGACTGCCAAGCGCAGCTTTCGGGCCATCTAGAACAGGAGGGCCAGCAGCATCTCCGCCGCCTCCAAAAAGAACCAGAGCATATCAGCACCTCCAATCGTTTGCGGTATGTTACCATCGACGGAAAGGCTTCGCAACGGTCTGTTTGACGATTCCAGAAAAATTTTTAACCCGGACAGGAACTGTCCAGGTTATTTGATACCATCTGCCTCAAAAGGGGGCAGCCGCAGTGAATCAGCATAACGCAAAGCAACAGCCTCGACCGCCAGAAACGGCCCCTGTGAGGCCGTGGGAGCCTTCCTGTAGCCCGCATAGTCAGCTCCCCCCCC
>ENA-UOJP01003202-UOJP01003202.1-human-gut-metagenome-genome-assembly--contig:-C102-NODE-3202-length-9804-cov-8.902246_pt1 | contig 9804 bp, 9 predicted proteins | sample MGYA00242353_ERZ723900 | MGnify/ENA metagenome assembly ERZ723900
GCTTCCGGCACCTTCGGCTCCGGCGAGGAGTACAGCGAGTTTGTGGATTTGAACCGCCTGGGCGCGGTGGTGACCAAGGGCGTGGCGAGCGTGCCCTGGCCCGGGAATCCCACCCCCAGGATCGCGGAGACCTACGGCGGCATGATCAACGCCATCGGCCTTCAGAACCCGGGCATCGATGTGTTCACGGCCAGGGACATCCCCTTCCTCAAACAGTACGACACGAAGATCGTGGTCAATGTCTGCGGCAAGACCACCGAGGACTATATCGACGTGGTGGAGCGCCTGGGAGATCAGCCGGTGGACCTGCTGGAGATCAACATTTCCTGTCCCAACGTGAAGGAGGGCGGCATCGCCTTCGGACAGGACCCCAAGGCCGTGGAGGCCATCACCAAAGCGGTGAAGGCCCACGCGAAGCAGCCCATTATCATGAAGCTGAGCCCCAATGTGACGGACATCACCGTCATGGCGCGGGCGGCCGAGGAGGGCGGCGCGGACGCCATTTCCCTGATCAACACCCTGACCGGGATGAAAATAGACGTGAACCGCAGGACCTTCGCTCTGGCCAACAAGACCGGCGGACTGTCCGGCCCGGCCATCAAGCCGGTGGCGGTGCGCATGGTATACCAGGTGGCCCAGACCGTTAAGGTGCCGGTGATCGGCATGGGCGGAATCTGCAATGCAGAGGACGCGCTGGAGTTCATTCTGGCGGGCGCCACGGCGGTATCCATCGGCACGGCCAATTTCCACAATCCCTACGCTACGGTGGAGACAGTGGATGGGATTCGGGACTATATGGTAAAAAATGGAATACAGGATATCAGGGAACTGATCGGCGCGGTGCGCTGAGAAGGTTGGGCGGAGCGGGAGGCCCGGAGGTCTGAGGCGGTTTGCGGCCCGGGGTAGACGCACCGTGCGGAGGTTTGCGGCCCGGCGGCCCGGGGCGGACGTTCTGTGCGGTGCGGCAGCAGGCGGCGTAAGACCGCCCATCCCCCCTATCCCCCGCGCGGAAATACACTGAGATAACGAGGAGATAAAAAATGGAGAGCTATAAGCAGGAATTTATTGAATTTATGGTGGAGAGCAAGGTGCTCAAGTTTGGCGAGTTCACGTTAAAGAGCGGGCGCAAGTCTCCGTTTTTCATGAACGCGGGCAGCTATGTGACCGGAACCCAGTTGAAGAAGCTGGGCGAGTATTACGCCAAGGCCATCCACGACAACTTCGGGCTGGATTTTGACGTGCTGTTCGGGCCGGCTTACAAGGGGATTCCCCTGAGCGTGGCCACCACCATGGCCATCAGCGACCTCTACGGCAAGGACATCCGCTACTGTTCCAACCGCAAGGAGGCCAAGGATCACGGAAGCGACGCGGGCGTGCTGCTGGGCAGCCCCATTAAGGACGGGGACCGGGTGATGATCATTGAAGACGTGACCACCTCCGGCAAATCCATCGAGGAGACATACCCCATCGTCAAGGCCCAGGGAAATGTGGAGGTCGTGGGACTGATCGTATCCTTAAACCGCATGGAGCGGGGCAAGGGCACCAAGGGCGCCCTGGATGAGATCAGCGAGCTTTATGGCTTCCCCACCGCGGCCATCGTGACCATGGAGGACGTGATGGAGCACCTTTACAACCGCGAATGCAATGGAACTGTTGTGATTGACGACAAAATCAAGGCGGCGCTGGACGCTTACTATGAGCAGTACGGCGCGGTCAGAGACTGACAGTTGACAGCAAGGAGAGTGTCTATGAATCAGATGGAGAAAGTATATAAGACTATGCGCAACACCGGCGCAGGGAGCATCGCCATCGGCGTGATCATCCTGGTGACCGGGCTGACTGTGGGAATCGTGGCGATTGTCAATGGCGCGCTGCTGCTGAAGCGCAAATCCGACATCATTTTTTAAGAGAGGCGCCCATGATTCGAAACACCACAAAACGCCAGAAGCTTGGCTGGGTACTGTTTATCCTGTACCTGTGCCTGCTGGCTTATTTCATGTTTTTTTCCGAGAGCTTCGGGCGGACGGATACGGACAGGGGCTACGCCTACAACCTGGTTCCCTTTAAGGAGATTCTGCGGTTCATACGTTACCGCGGCACGGTAGGACTCTGGGCGTTCCTGATCAACATCGTGGGAAATGTGGTGGCGTTTATGCCCTGCGGTTTCTTTCTTCCGATTGTCAGCCGCAGGAGCAAGCGGTGGTACAGAACCATCGTGTTTAGCTTTGCATTTAGTTTTATGTTGGAGACAATCCAACTGATTTTTAAGGTCGGAAGCTTTGACGTGGACGACATGATACTCAACACGCTGGGCGCGGGCCTGGGTTTTGTGTGCTACCAGGCGGTCCAGCGCACGAGAATTTATTTGCGCAAAAAGGAGGGAAACGGACGGTGAAGTACGTCGGTGACAAGGTTTCCTATATCCGTCATCCCTTTGCGAAGAACAGCTATTTCAGCCTGGGACTGGGGCTTGTCTGTATGCTGCTTGCCACCGGCACCATGATTGTGTCGGTGCGAAACGCCGGGCAGGCCGGTCTCATTACCGGGGCGCTGGGATTTTCCAGCATTGTGGCCGCGGTGATGGGGATCTGGTTCGGGTTTATCTCTTTTATGGAGAAAGAAAAAAATTATATTTTGGCAAAGATTGGCGTGGGAATCGCGCTGGTGGTGATCATATTCTGGCTGATGGTGCTGGTGGTGGCGCTGCGCTGAGGCGCGGTTCACCGCAGCGCCTGGGGCGTGCCTGTCCTGAGAAATACCGGTCGAGGCCGGGAGCTTTCCCGGGCCAGGCGGCGGAAATGAGGCTCAGACATGCGCCGGGGTTATGCAGCCGCCGGCGCGTTTTGTATTGAATGCAATGGGCCGCTGGTGTAGCCTGCGGGCGATTGTTTAGCTGCAATGGTTAGCTGGCGCAGCCTGGGGGCGATTGTTGCGAAACGTGCTGCAGTTTGCAAAGGAGCTTTACGGGGCGGGCTGTGGGCTACAAGTTTGGATTCAGAAGGGAAGTTGAGAGCAGAATGGATTACCGGGAATTGTTGAGGGAAGAAAACGAAGCCGTGAGGGAGCGCTACGACCTGTCCATGGAGCGGATTGCCGCCATGGAGGAGGAAGGTCCGGCGGAGCCTTACGGCTGTTATTTTAAGCGGGTAGCAGCCTTTATCGGACAGATCCGGGAGCTGGTCTGCCAGATTGAGGCAGGCACGGAGCTTACGCTGGAGGAACTGGAGGAGCGTAACCGCAGGCTGTACGGGGACGTGCTGCCGGAACACTACGGGAACAGCTTTGCCAACCCGGACTGCGCGGCGGAAATACTGGGCGCGGAGCTGGGGCAGCTTCTGGCATTTTTGTACACGGAGATAAGGGGGGATATCGCCTTTGCCTTTGAGATGCGCCTGGAGGAGATTACCATTTTAAATGAGACCTTTATCGAGGTGTGCAACCTGTTTGAGCAGGCCGAAGCCGAGGGAAAGAGCGCGCCCCAGCCCCAAGAGGTGCGGGATATTCTGTACTGGTTTGTCAGCGATTACGCGGACATTACCGTGCGCTGGCGCATCCGGGAGGCCGTGGACCCGGCTTTGTCCTTTGCCGCGGACATTATCCGGGAGTCGGATCTGGGCGACCTGCGCTACCTGTACCGGTTCGGGGAGTATATTTCCGACCATGAGCGCAGGCTGGCGGAGTTTATGAACAGCCTGCCCCGGGAGACGGTGGACCGCATGGCGGACACCTACACCGAGGGATTCCGCCGGGGTTTTGAGGTCATGGGGCGGGATCTGAGCAAAAAGCGCACGGTGGTGATCGAGTATCATCTGGGTTTTGAGCGCATGATCCGCAAGGCCATGGAGAATTTCCAGGAAATGGGACTCACCCCCATTCTCTACCGGGCCGCGGTGCAGTCCATTAACCGCAGGGCTGCGGGCAAGCGGGGATATTACGGCGCATCCCCCAACAAGCAGTACGAGTACGACCACCGCTACGACAGCGCCCTGTATATGGGGAGCGCCATAAGAGAGCGCAAGCTGGCGGTGAGCCGGGCGGCCTACGAGGAGTTTAAGGAGCTGGCCGGGTGGTGCGCCGGGCCAGCGCTGGTGGAGACCTTCGGCGAGGAGGGATTTTCGCCGGTGAACAAGAAGACGGCATTTTCCCTGAACGCCCACCAGGAGGAAGTGACGAGCTCCCTGGCAAATGAGCTGCGCCAGATCGCCAACCGGTATATGCCGGGGGACGAGACCAGCTTTACCATTATCGCATTTCCAATGCCGCAGATCGGACCGGATTTTGCGGACATTTTCCGAGAGACCATTGTGATCAATACCCTGGACTATGACAAATACCGGGACATCCAGCAGGTGATCATCGACGCCCTGGATCAGGCGGACTTTGTGGAGGTGACGGGCCGGGGGAGCAATGAGACGGACATTCGGGTGAAGCTTCATCCCCTGGCGGACCGGACCCGGGAGACGAATTTTGAGAACTGCGTGGCGGATGTGAATATTCCTCTTGGGGAGGTGTTCACCTCGCCGCTGCTGACGGGGACGGAGGGGCTGCTCCATGTAGGGAACGTGTATGTGGAGGATTACCAGTTTAAGAATCTGCGGATCCGGTTTGCGGAGGGCCGGGTGACGGACTTTTCCTGCGAGAATTTTAAGCCCGACGGGGACTGGATGGAGCAGGGAAGGAAGCTGGTGAAGCAGGTGATTCTGCGGGGACACGACTGGCTGCCTCTGGGGGAATTCGCCATCGGCACCAACACGGCGGCCTACGCCATGGCGAAACGGTTTGGGATCGGCGACAAGCTTCCAATCCTGATCGCGGAGAAGATGGGGCCCCACTTTGCGGTGGGGGATACCTGCTACAGTTTTGCGGAGGATTCTCCCATGTACAATCCCGACGGCAGGGAGGTGATCGCCCGGGACAATGAGGTTTCGCTGCTCAGAAAGACGGATATGGCCAAGGCGTATTTCAGCTGCCACACGGACATTACGATTCCTTACTCGGAGCTGGGGGATATCACAGCGGTGAGAGCGGACGGGAGCCGGATCGGGATTATCCGAGACGGGCGGTTCGCGCTGGATGGGACGGAGGCGCTGAATGAGGCGCTGGGGGAACGGTAGCGTAGGATGGCGGAGCTTGCAGCAGAGATGCGTGGAATATAAGGGACACGGAATATAGGAACGCGAGATATAGGGCGCGGAAAATATAACGGTGTGATATACACGGGCGGAAGCGTGTGCGCAGGTGATGTGCATTTGCTCCCGCCCTTTTATTCTGCGCTTTTTTCGCGGGGCTGCTGCAAGGTGTTTGGGAAACGACGGGATATTTGCGCCCTTTTCGTGCACTTGCCTATTGACGGAGCGGGAAAATCCTAGTATTATAATTATAAGTAAATGAGAAATACATAAAGATATATATTAGATTTACTAATAATAATTATTTGTCAGGATAATGACCACTGAAAAGGAGAATGAACAATGGCAAAAGTAGGAATTGTGATGGGCAGCGACTCGGATATGCCGGTTATGGCAAAGGCGGCGGAGATTCTGGACAAGTTCGGGATCGATTACGAGATGACGATTATTTCCGCGCACCGGGAGCCGGACGTATTTTTCGACTGGGCGAAGAGCGCCGAGGAGAAGGGATTTAAGGTGATTATCGCGGGCGCGGGCAAAGCGGCCCATCTGCCGGGCATGTGCGCGGCGATCTTCCCCCTGCCGGTGATCGGTATCCCTATGAAGACCTCTGACTTAGGCGGCGTGGACTCCCTGTATTCCATCGTGCAGATGCCCAGCGGCATCCCGGTGGCTACGGTAGCCATCAACGGCGGGCAGAACGCGGGCATTCTGGCGGCGAAGATTCTGGCGTCTTCCGACGGGGAATTGCTGGGTAAGCTTAAGAATTACTCCGAGAGCCTGAAAAATGACGTGGTAAAGAAGGCCGAGAAGCTGGAGAGCATCGGTTATAAGGAATATCTGGCGCAGATGAAATAAGGCGTGCGGTGGCGTATGAGCGGTGGCCGGGGAGTTCCCGGCAGGCAGGGCGCGGGTGTGTTTCCGCCCCGGTCAGGCGCATTTTAGTGGAAAACAAAGCGGAGGACAAATTACGATGATGGATTACAAGAACGCCGGAGTTGACATTGAGGCCGGTTACAAGTCGGTGGAGCTGATGAAACAGTATGTGAAGGGAACCATGCGGCCCGAGGTGTTGGGCGGCCTGGGCGGCTTTTCGGGGGCATTTTCCATGTCTGCTTTCAAGGGGATGGAGGAGCCCACACTGCTCTCCGGCACGGATGGCGTGGGGACCAAGCTGAAGCTGGCTTTCCTTATGGACAAGCACGACACCGTGGGCATCGACTGCGTGGCCATGTGCGTGAACGACGTGGCATGCGCGGGCGGCGAGCCCCTGTTCTTCCTGGATTATATTGCCTGCGGCAAGAATGTTCCGGAGAAGATCGCCACCATCGTGAAGGGCGTGGCAGAGGGCTGCAAGCAGTCCGGCGCGGCTTTGGTGGGCGGCGAAACCGCCGAGATGCCGGGATTTTATCCAGAGGATGAGTACGATCTGGCCGGCTTCGCGGTGGGGATTGTGGACAAAAAGGATCTGATCACCGGCGAGAGCCTGGCGGCAAACGACGTGCTCATCGGCATGGCTTCCTCCGGCGTGCACAGCAACGGCTTTTCCCTGGTGCGCAAGGTGTTTGAGAAGGAATTGACCAAAGAGGGCTTAAATACCTATTATGAGGAGCTGGGTACGACTCTGGGCGAGGCGCTGATCGCGCCCACCAAGATTTACGTGAAGGCGTTAAAGAGTGTGAAGGAGGCGGGCGTGACGGTGAAGGCGTGCAGCCACATCACCGGCGGCGGCTTCTACGAGAATATTCCCCGCATGCTGAAGGACGGCGTGCGCGCGGTGGTGGAGAGGGACAGCTACCCCATCCCCCCGATTTTCGGGCTGCTGGCTGAAAAGGGACAGATTGAGGAGAAAATGATGTACAACACCTACAACATGGGCCTGGGTATGATCGTGGCGGTGGACCCCGCCGACGTGGAGAAGACCATGGAAGCCATGAAGGCGGCCGGGGAATCCCCCTATGTGGTGGGACGGATCGTGGACGGCGAGAAAGGTGTGGACGTATGCTGAGAGTCGGCGTGATGGTGTCCGGCGGCGGCACCAATTTGCAGGCGATTCTGGACGCGTTGGACTGCGGGAAGATCACGGGCGCTGAGATCGCGGTGGTGATCAGCAACAATCCGGGGGCTTACGCCCTGGAGCGGGCCAGGAGCCGCGGCATCCAGGCGGTTTGCATGTCCCCTAAGAGCTTTGAGAGCCGGGAGGCGTTTAACGAGGCGTTTCTGGCAAAGGTGGACGAATATGAGCTGGACCTGATCGTGCTGGCGGGATTTCTGGTGACCATTCCGGCGGCCATGATCGCAAAATACCGGAACCGGATCATCAACGTGCATCCGTCCCTGATCCCCTCCTTCTGCGGAGTGGGCTACTATGGACTGAAGGTTCATGAGGCGGCCCTGGCCCGGGGGGTGAAGATCACCGGCGCCACTGTGCATTTTGTGGACGAGGGAATGGACTCGGGCCCCATTATTTTACAGAAAGCCGTGGAGGTGCTGCCGGGTGACACGCCGGAGGTATTGCAGCGGCGGGTGATGGAGCAGGCGGAGTGGGTGATTCTGCCGGAGGCCATCGACAGGATCGCCAACGGGCGAATTGAGTGACAGTTGGAAGCCCGCCGGAGGAAAGACCGGCGGGCGGATTTTGGTTGAATGCAATGGGTCGCTGGCGCAGTCGGCGGGCGATTGATTGAATGCAATGGGCTGTTGGCGCAGCCGGCGGGCGATTGATTGAATGCAATGGGCTGTTGGCGCAGCCGACAGGCGATTGATTGAATGCAATGGGCTGTTGGCGCAGCCGACAGGCGATTGATTGAATGCAATGGGCTGTTGGCGCAGCCGACAGGCGATTGCTTGAGGAAAATCGGGATTGGACTGTGAGAGGCAGTGGAAAGGACGGACGGGATGAAAGTATTGGTTATCGGCGGCGGCGGCCGCGAACATGCGATTTGCTGGAAGCTGGCCCAGAGCCCCAAGGTGAAGGAGCTTTACTGCGCGCCGGGAAATGCGGGAATCGCGGAGATTGCCAGGTGCGTGGACATCGGTGTGATGGATTTTGAGAAAATGACGGAGTTTGCCAAAAAGGAATCTTTTGACCTGGTGGTGGTGGGGCCGGACGATCCCCTGGCAGCGGGTCTGGTGGACGCGTTGGAGGCAGCGGGGCTGAGAGCCTTTGGGCCGAGAAAGAACGCGGCTATTCTGGAGGGCTCCAAGGCATTTTCCAAGGATTTGATGAAGAAATACGGGATTCCCACAGCGGCCTATGAGACCTTTGACACGCCGGAGGCGGCTTTGGAGTATCTGGAAACTGTGCCGGTTCCCGTGGTGCTGAAGGCGGATGGCCTGGCCCTGGGCAAGGGCGTGCTCATCTGCAATACCCGGGAGGAGGCCAGGGAGGGCGTGAAGACCCTGATGCTGGACAAGCAGTTCGGTTCCGCCGGGGATCGCATCGTGGTGGAGGAGTTTATGACCGGCCGGGAAGTGTCCGTGTTGGCGTTTGTGGACGGTAAGACGATCCGCATCATGACCTCCGCCCAGGACCACAAGCGGGCTAAGGACGGCGACCAGGGACTGAATACCGGCGGTATGGGGACGTTTTCGCCCAGTCCGTTCTATACGCCCGAGGTGGATCAGTTCTGCCGGGAGCGCATTTACCAGCCAACGGTGGACGCTATGGCGGCGGAGGGGCGGGAGTTCAAGGGGATTATTTTCTTTGGACTTATGCTGACCGCAGACGGGCCAAAGGTGCTGGAGTACAACGCCCGGTTCGGCGACCCGGAGACCCAGGTGGTACTGCCGCGGATGAAGAACGATATTGTGGACGTGTTTGAGGCGTGCGTGGACGGCACTTTGGATCAGGTAGAGCTGGATTTTGAGGACAACGCGGCGGTCTGCGTGGTGCTGGCCTCGGCCGGGTACCCGGAGCATTATGAGAAGGGGTATAAGATCGAGGGCTTGGAGAAGTTTAAGGATCAGGATGGGTATTATGTGTTCCATGCGGGAAGTAAGTTTGACACAGAGGGAAATATCGTGACAAACGGCGGCCGGGTGCTGGGCGTGACGGCGAAGGGGAAGGATTTGAAGGAAGCCAGGGCCAATGCGTATAAGGCGGCGGAGTGGGTGGAGTTTGGGAATAAGTATATGAGAAATGATATTGGGAAGGCGATTGATGAGGCGATTGCCAAATAATGTCAAGTTGTGTCAGTCAGGACAAATAATGTCATATAGTAAAAGCCTTAAAAGACGCTCCGAAAGTGGGCGTCTTTTGCGTTGTAAACATTTGTTTTGGTATGGTAAAATAGTTTAGTATGTACAGAGTAGAGAATCAGAAGGGGGAGAGTTATGGATAAATCATATTATTTTAATGACAAAAATGTACTTGCAGAAAACGAGCAATATCTGTTGAGAAAACAACTTTCGGAGGACAAAGAAGTTTATTATAATCTATTTTCTGAAATATCTATAATAAAGGGGCGGATGGAAGAGAACATGTTCAGAAAATATTTTGAAAAGATATGGGTCGAAGAACAAAATGAAGACGCTATTCGTGTTTCAATTATATTGAGGGAAGACGGTGCCTATGTAGGAAATATTACATTGCGTGAACTCAATTCCAAGACTCCGGAACTAGGGATTGACGTTGTTCGAAGATATCAGAGACAGGGGGTGGCATATGATGCGT
>ENA-UOJP01003208-UOJP01003208.1-human-gut-metagenome-genome-assembly--contig:-C102-NODE-3208-length-9779-cov-5.159194_pt1 | contig 9779 bp, 11 predicted proteins | sample MGYA00242353_ERZ723900 | MGnify/ENA metagenome assembly ERZ723900
GTTTCTTTGCTTTTCAGCAATTTGTTCCGGCGTCCAGGCCAACGCAGCATTTCGCTCCCGCTCGCACTTACATTTCCAGCACAATCCCTCATAGCCTAAAGGTGTCCCACAGCCGGGGCAAGTGTATTTCAGACTCATGATTTCACACTCCTCCAGAAGATAGAAAAACGCCCTGCGCCACCCTGTCCCTTGGACAGGATGACACAGGGCGCGAAAGGACGCAAGGAATTACCACATCCTTTTACGGATGTAGATTTTTCTGCAATCATTGCTTTTTCTCTCCATTTTAACTGGGCAGCGATGGACCACCCATATTGGCTGTTCATCGTAGACCTCTTTCCATACAAAACATTTTATCGGTTTTGCGGTTAAAGTTTATTATATCATACTCCTAAGCAGATGTGGAGAGTCCAAAACTGATTTTGTTATGGTTCAGACCGTGTTCGAATGAAATCTTTCCTCGATTCGGGAAGAGCTTTAGTCGGTCAACCCTCAAACAGATGGCCTATATTTGTCACCACAAGATGGCCCTGATCCTCATCGTGGGCCATGGTCACGGTATAAATACGAATGGGATACTCCGCACCATCCTCCACAGGATAGACCTGGATCGCATCTAAGTCATATAGGTCCAGCAACACATAGCCCTGAGTAGCTACTTTCGTCAGCTTGGCCCGGCAGTCCCGGCAGTAGTAAGAGGGCTCTATCTCTCCGCCTACCTTCTCTGGGAGATAGGCAACGCACCGCTGGATCTCCTCCATCCGATCAATGAACAGGGGCAGGCCGCTCCCGCCGAAAGTCATCACATTATAGTTCATATCCTGGTCCGGGGCCAGTTCACCGGAATATCGGTGACAGGGCTCGTAAATCTCCAGCTCTGTCAATTCTCCGGTAGAGAGTTCCAGCAAACAGGGGGCATGAAAGCGGGGCCCTTGTAGATTGTCACAGACCACACACTCCTCCGGCTCCGGGGCAATCAGGATATTCTCCCAAAAGGCTGTTTCTGTTTGCCTGCACCTAATCCAGCCGAGTCCTATCCCGGCAAGAAAAAGGAAAACGCCTCCGATGCATAAAAGAACGTTCTGGAGCCATTTGCTTTTTCTCATATCGGATACCACCCCGCAAGATGTGTCACGTGAATCAGGCCGTGTTTTTGCCGCCGCAGGGCCGCCTCCAGCACTTCTCGGGAGCCGCTGGACGGATGGCTGACATAGGCAATCAGGTAGGAGCTGTGTTCGAGCATATATCGGTTTGCCCGGACAATGGCCGCCCGCTTGGGTACGGTCTCCATGCCCGGCGGATAAAAGGTGCCGTCAAAGCCCTCTGGGACAGGAATGAGCTGGTCGTGTGGATGATAGGGCAGGAGCAGGGTCAGCGTGATCTCCGGGTGACGCTTTTTCGCCTCCCTGACCGCACTGGCAGCCAGACGGTCAAAGCCGCCGTAGTGTCCCACCACAAATTCAGTGACACCGTGCTCAGTGATATGGCACTCTACCTCTTGGGCCAGCGCGGGCAGTATCCTTTCTCCGGTCTCCCGGTGTCCGATGAAAAAGCAGGTTTTCACAGCGACGCCCCCTCTCCTGGCCTATGAAATGCGTCTCACGGTGAATTCAAAAAGAGCATGGTTCTCTCTTGTCTTTTGATTGCTCTATTATATCATTGCATTGCTATTAAAGGCAATTTCAATCTATAAATAATTTCGGTGCAACGTGATAACCTCTTAACAAAAAGAGGTGCGTCATGGAAACAGAGTATCGTGAACAATTCATCAAGTTCGGTTTGAAGGTGCAATACTATCGAAAACTGCGTGGCATGACGCAGGAGGCGTTTGCCGACGAGATCGGCAAGTCCTGGTCATTTGTGGCAAAAATCGAAAGTCCCACACGGGCATTCGGCGTGTCTATGGAGACGTTGTTCAAGATTGCGGAGGTTCTGCAAGTGCCCGTCTCGAAACTGTTTGAAGATTGAACACAGAAATTAATCCCGCAGGGAGATCGTTGACAGCATCGAGGTATTTTCTGCGTAGGTGACCCAGAAGAATGTAGTGACCGGAGTTATTGCCTTTTGGATATGATCCAATAGACTGTTCCTTGTTGTATCTGTCAAAGCGATGTATTTTTGTTTTTTCTCTGTCTTAGAAAAATCCTTAGAGTGGGCACTTCTGGTTGGCTCACCATGAACCTATGGTGTCCTGGACATTGTCCTGTATGATTTCTGCGCCCTCCTTACCATAGTTCTTTTCCAGCTGGGCTAACGATTGGATGATGGGTACCAAGGTCAGCTTTCGGGACCGGCCCGCAGAAAACAGGGGCAGGATATCAAAGGCGGGCTTTGGGTGCGCTCCACACGAAAAACCGCCATTGCTGTGTTCCTCCATATTCTAAAAATACATTTTGCACAGAGCCATGCCCAGGCAGCACTGGGACATGGCTCAGGGTAAAATAGGGGCGTGGGAAGAATCCCACGCCCCTCGTTGCTATTCGCTGTAGAAATCCGGCCTGCCGATAGAGGTAAAGCCGTCTACTCCTGTGATGACCACATTGCTGGCGTCGCTGGCACAATGAATGATCAGGAGGTTCCCGTTCTCGTCCCGGCCGCCCACGATCCCAACGTGTACGTCGTCTGGGTAAAACACCAGATCACCGGGCAGGGCTTCCTCCCAGGAGATGGTGGTGCAGTAGGTGTGCTGGGCATGGGCACCACCGCCGTGGCCGATGATGTACTCGCCGCCCGTGGCGTTATAGAATACCCAGTCCACATACCCACTGCAGTCCATCCCGTAGGGGCGATAGGTGCCGGTGGTGGGGCTGCCTGCCGCTGTGACCTGCCGGAGGGTGCCCCAGCGGTCATCCCAGCCCAGCACCAGGGATTTCCCGCCCCAGAAGTAGTTGACCTTGCCCACCAGCTGGCAGGCGGTCTCCACCACGGCCCGCCGCTCCGGGGACAGATCCGTAGGCAAATTAGCCAGGAGATTCTTGGCTTCCTGGTTGGAGATGGTCAGGTCACCGGCCAGGGCCGTGAGCAGATCCGAGTTGGCCAGAAGCTCATCCAGGGCCTCGTTTTGCCACGATGTGAAGCTGTAAAAGACCCGCATATCATCCGGTGTCCTGGCGGTGATGGTGATGGTCAGCACCTCCTCCGTAGAGGCCGATGCGCTACCGCTGGCTGGGATCTCCACGGTCTCAGCTGTAGTGGTGATCTTGGTCATGTCCCAGAACACCGTCCGCAGAAGGTCCATCCGCTGCGGGTCCAGCACCGCCACGTCCATGCCGTCCTCCGCTCCCGCCGTCTTGGCGGCGAATACCGCCAGCACATCCGACCAAGCCGGAGGCTGTCCCTGGACCTCTACCCGGTCATATGTCCCGTCCTCCTGTAGATCGGCCAAACGATCCGCCAGCTCCCCGTTGATCTGAGCTACCGCCGCAGGGGGTGAGACCGCATCCGGAGCGTTGCTGCCGTCGGCGAAGAAAATGCCGAAGGGGGAGGCAATCAGCATCCCGGCCATAAAAATCACCAGGACGATCACGATCACGACCCAGCCACCAGCGGCGATGGCGGCTGCCAGGGAACGGGCGGTAGCCGCCGCACCCTTGGCAGCCGCGCTGACGGTCCGGGTTGCGGACTTGGCGGTCACAGCGGCAGATCTTGCCGTCATGCGGGTGGCTTGGGCCGTCTTCTGGGTGCTGTGTACGGCGGCCTTTTGGGCGGCCTGAGCTGCCCGCTGTGTCGTTTTCATGGGTTCCCCAGGAATGTGCTCTGCAGCCTTTATGCCCTTGGCAGTAGCTTTTCCTGGCGCCCCACGTCCGGCTCGTTCCTTGATCCCCGCCGGTCCCAGTCGGGGATCTTTGCTGCGAGAACGCCGAGATGTAGGGGCCGGGGGGCCTTTCTCACTGTCCCCACCACCTTGCTGGGGAGATACGATGGCGCGTCTCTGCTGACTTCCCCTGACCTGTCGGCCATGCTCCGCTCGCCGGACCGCCAGCGCACGCTCTTGTCTTTGAGCCAAGTCCTCTTGGCTATAAACCGGCATCTTTGCAGCTGGGTCCTGCCGCTCCATATAGGTGGCCTTGGTTTTGATCGCTTTCTGCCCAGCTTGCGGCGTAGAGGGGCCGCCCTGGGCGCTGTCAGCGATGCGTTCGTAATGAGCAGACGTACTTCGGCCATCCGGGTCCCATGTGCAGCTCTGGGAACGGTCTGCAGGCTCCTGGGACTTTCCATCCCTTCTTCTGCTTTTCAGCAGATCCCTGCCACCGCGCTCCACCTGCCTGGCGGCGCCAGCGGCGGTGTCCTCGATCTGATCCCCTCCATACCCATCCTGCTGGTCCCGTTGGGCGGCATCCCGGAACTGGAGGCGCAATCGCTCCGTACCATCCTCCAATCCCCGGTGGACGAGCTCCTTGGGGGCAGATTTGACTTTCTCTTTCAGGCCCTTAGTGCCTGTATGCTTCTCCTTGATCTTCTCGATGCTCTGTCACCTCCTGTCTGGCGGGGCCGGAGCCGCACAGCAGCTCCGGCCCCATCCGGTCACGCCGCCGCCATCTCAGACGGGCGGGTCGTCATCAGCTGATAGAGTCGAGTATGGGGGAAGCTGTTCATAAAGGGGACGCTGGCACAGCCGCACATGATAAGTCCGCGCCCGGAGTCCACGTTGGTGATATAGGAGAGCTGATTGTCGGAGATGTTCAGCAGCTTGGCCAGTTCCGCCCGGTCAGTGGCGGCCTGGTTGAGCATGACCAGGAACTCGCTGTTGGCCAGCATGGTGCGGGCCGTGTGGGATTGGAGTAGGTCGTCCACGTTCTGGGTCAGACCGGTGCAGCAGGCGCCGTACTTGCGCACCCGCTTCCAGAGGGTGAACAGGAAGTTGGCACTGTATTCATGCTGAAACAGCAGGTAGATCTCGTCAATGTAGACCCATGTGCTCTTGCCCCGCTTCCGGTTGCGGATGATCCGATTGAAGACGCTGTCCAGCACCACCAGCATCCCTACCGGCTGGAGCTGTTTGCCCAGATCCCGGATGTCATAGCAGAGGATGCGGGAGTTGGTGTCCACGTTGGTGGGCTTGGCAAAGGTGTTGAGGCTGCCGGCAGTGAACAGCTCAATGGCCAGGGCCACGTCGCGGGCCTCGGCCTCCGGTTGCCGGAGCAGCTCGGCATAGAAGTCCTGGAGGGTGGGGACGCGCCCCTGATACCCGCCCCGGATGTATGCGTGGTAGCATTGGGCCGTGCAGCGGTCAATGATGGATTTCTCCTTGGCGGACAGCTTGCCGGAGCCCACCAGCTGCTCACACAGGGAAAGGAGGAACTCCGACTTGAGTACCACCGGGTTCTCGCCGTCGCCATACCCCTGCTCCATGTCCATGGCATTGATGTGGTTGGGGGATGTGGCGGAAATGCGGATGACCTCGCCGCCCAGTCCCTCGATGAGGGGCCGATATTCGGCCTCTGGGTCGATCACGATGATGTCATCCGGCACCTGATCCTTACTTTGGTCGTCCGCGTTCAAGGCCAGGCCCACGATCTCCTGCTTGGCCATGAAGGATTTGCCGGAGCCGGACACACCCAGTACAAAGCCGTTGCCGTTGAGCAGCTCCTTCCGGTTGGCAATGATGAGGTTTTTGCTGATGACATTCTGGCCGTAGTACACGCCGCCCCGGTCCCGCACCTCCTGCGTTTTAAAGGGCATGAGGACGGCCAGGGCCTCGGTGGTCAGGGTGCGCAGGGCGTCGATCCGCCGCAGGCCCAGGGGCAGGACGGTGGCCAGGCCATCCGCCTGCTGCCAGCTCAATGTGGAGAGCTGGCACAGGTGCTTGCGGGCAATGGACTGGAGGGCATCGGTATCGCTGTCCAGCTCCTCCTTGGTATCCGCCAGATGCACCAGGGTCACCACGGCGAACATCATCCTCTGGTCACGGGTTGTCAGATCGTCCAGCATCTCCCGCGTTTCCTTCCGCTGCTGCTCCATGTCGTAGGGAACCACGGCGGAGAAGTTGTTGTTGCTGTTCTGCCGGCGCTGCCAGTTGGTGACGTTGGTCTCCACCCCCAGTAAGCGGTTCTGCATCTCACGTACTGCCTCGTCGGTGGGGACGGGAATCACGTCGATGGACAGCATCATGGTGCGGTTCAGAGCCGTCAACTCGTTGATCATGGAGTCCTTGATATAGCTGGCGTATTCCTTGAGGAACAAGACCCGCCCGTATTTTTCCCCCATGCGGAAGTGATCCCGCTTGAATTCCAGGCTGTCCGGGCAGATGGCGTCCTTGAAAGAAAGCCCTCTCCGCATACAATCCCGCAGGCTCAGGTGATACTCTGTCTCCTCCCCGGTGCGGTAGAAGTCGTGGAGCACCCGGAGCCGCTCCACCGCGTCCAGCTCCTCGCTGTGGGAGTCCAGATGGTTCAAGCGGGAGATGACATCCGCGGTCACACGGTCGAAGAAGGTGCGGGCCTCTTCGATGCTTTTCCGGTGGACGGACAGTGTGATGTATCGCTCCTGCACCACGCTGTTGGAGGAGTCGGTGACCTTGTCCATAAGCATGGCGTTGTACTCCGCCCGGTAGCCGTCCAGGTAGTCGTCCCGCCGGGGAATCAGGATCTCCTGCTGGAAGTTCTCCCGGTTGAGCCGTTTATTATTGATGGTGATCTTGGTGGTAGAGCCGGTGTCCAAGGCATTGAGCAGCTCGGAGTAGCCCAGGAACATAGAGGTCTTGTCCTCCTTGGAGGCGATGGCATAGTTGATATCCGAGAGCCGGATGCTTTTGGAATACTTCGTGCCAAATTGAAAAATCCCATCCGGCCAGAGGCGGTGGATGGGGATGGTATCCTGTACGGATCTTGGAACCGCAAAACATTCTTTGTCCTGTTTGATGGTGTTTTGCAGGGTTCTAATCAAGTTTGAGATCCTCCTTCATCGAAGTGTGTTCCATCAATTTTGCGTAGAGATTGTCCGATTTGAACACAAGATGCCGAGGATATAAAAGCTCCGAGCGGATCACTGCCGCCAGGAACCGCTCAAAGGTCATGCCGTTGTAGGTAAAAAAGCCGCAGATGGCGAAGGGGAAGGCGGCCAGCACACACAGCCATCCCACGTCCGCATTCCCTACCATGGAGCGGAGCCCAAAGTAAACACCTACCGCCACAGCGACGGCAAGCAGTGCGAAAACGAATTGCCGCAGGGAGAGGCCGAAGAACAGGCTCTCCTGATAGTCGCGGACCTCTTTGTTGATGCGTACCTCTATGAAATCTGCCTCCTTTCCTCGATTCTGTTCTTTTGACAGACAGATACTTGCGAGATCTGTCGGCGTATGGTACTATGCCACAAACCAGAGGAGGGAGGTCGTGGCAATGCTGTACTTGTTCCTTGGGGCAGGGCTGTTCCTCCTGCCCATTCTGCTCCGGCTGGCGGTCCGGCTCCGGCTGGGAATTCCGATTCTATACGCGCTGGGGATGCTCACGGTGTTCCACAGCTGGTATCAGACCCATACCGCGCTAGCAGACGGCATTTTCTTTGCTCTGGTGGGCCTAACCGCCCTGTCCTGGGTGGTCACCGCCGCTCGGAAGGTCTATGGGTGGCTGGATGAACGGCTTGCAGAGCAGGCCGCAGCGCATGAGCTTGCCGACAGGGTACGGCAGGCCAGGGCCAATGGGGAGTCCGCTGTCAGCACCGATGGGGTGTGGTGCTGAGGTCATCCCAGTCCCATCAGCTCCCGGATGAGCCGGTCACTCATCTTGATAGCCCCCACCAGTACCAGCATATTGAAAATGAGCTCTCCGATGTAGTTCCACACGATGGTGGCCGGCGCCAGGGTACTGTCCGTAATCGCCGGCGGCGCCGAGGCAAAGGCCGAGAAAATCACACAGGCCAGTACGATCACACAGCCCTCCAGGCAGATGGCGGCGTAGCTCTTCAAAAACGCCACGCCAATGCTGCTGGAGGGCTGTCCTGCAAAGCTGGCCATGGGAATGGGGGCGATTGCCGTCGCCATGTAGAGCTTAAAAAACCGGCTGTAGACGGTGAGGATCATCACCAGAGAGAGCACCCAGATAAAGAGAGAGCCCAACAGGGTGATGGCCCACAGCGGGATGCTCTCCAAAAATCCTACGCTTTCAATGGTAGATATCATCTCGCTGGGCAGGGTGGTGGCCGTCATTGCCGTCAGACCGGAGGAGGACATAATGGTGGATACCATGCCCTGCGCGATGTTGAACAGCGCCATCATCAGCTCCATCCCGTGACTGATCGCGGCCTGGGCCAGCACGAACCGGACGAAACACTTGAAGGCTATCTCCGGCTTCTTCAGCTCGGTGAAGCTGCCGCAGGTCTTGACCACGCCGGCGGCAAAAAAGAGGACGAGCAATCCATAGCCAACTGCTTGCAGGCTGCCGTTGATGTTTTGGATCACCGTCCAGATGCCTCCGCCCTTGAAATCCTCCGGGCTGGTGCTGATGAGCGTCCAGATCTCCGTGAGCTTGTCATTCCAGGACCCAAGGGCGGAATTGAGGTTGTCCACGATCCAGTTTCCGCTTCCTATTTACCACACCTCCTTTCCCACCCGCGGCCTACGACGGCGGCCGCGGGTGGCTGTTTTGCTTGCAGGCGCATCAGCCGGTGATGAGGGTGAGGATCTCCTTGGTGAAGGTGATCACGATGCCGCCTGCCAAAGTCAGGAATCCATTGGATCGCTGAGAAGGGTCATGCGACTGAAACGAGAGCCCCACCTGGACAATGCCCCACCCCAGCAAAATCAGGCCAATGGCCCGAATCAGGGAAAAAATAAAATCAGAGAGATTATCGACCACAGCCAGCGGATCATCCGCTGCCATGGCAGGCATGACGGTGAGGGACATGGCCGCCACCAGGCAGGCAAACACGGCGTATGCCTTCTGTGCACGGCGGCTAAAATTGCGATTGTGAAGATCATTCTTCATGCAGCATTCTCCTTGTTCTCAGATGTGTCAGCGGAAAATGCCTGAAAGAGAGGTGTGCCTGAAAACGCTGGCTTGTGTCTGCCTTTATGGATATAGGGCGGTCCGCCGCCATCCACCGTGTGGCGGATGGCGGGGTGGTCGGTCAGCTCATACTTCAGATCCATGACGGGCTTGGCGCCCCGGATGAAGAGGATGGCGTATCGGTTGTCCAGGCCCCGCACCTCGTCCGGAGTGAGCAGCTCCCGGCCGCTCATTTGGAAGTTTGTGGAGTAGGAGCCTGACCGCCCTCTGGTCTGGCCATGCGTGCGTGTATCAATCGTGGCTTTCCCAAGAGCCTCCGAGATGTACTTGTGGGTGCTGGCCTCGTTTCCGCCTAGGTACAGGATGGTGTCCGAGTTGCCCGGAATGGTCTCCCAGGAGTCCTTGTACAACTCCTTGATCTGGGCCATGTTCTGGATGATGGTGCTGGCGGAGATATTCCGGGATCGCATGGTAGCCAGCTCCCGGGTGAAACCCGGCAAGGGCATGGCGGCGAACTCGTCCAGTACGAAGTGGACATGGCGGGGCAGGGCCCCGTGATGGATCTGGTCGGCGCTGTAGTAGAGGGTCTGGAATGCCTGGGAGTAGAGCAGGGACACCAAGAAGTTAAATGTGTTATCGTTGTCCGGGATCACGGCATAGAGGGCAACCTTTTTCTCCCCCAAGGTGTAGAGGTCCATGTCATCGTGGTCAGTGATGGCCTGGATCTGGGGCAGGTTGAAGGGGGCCAGGCGGACGGCGGTGGACACCAAAATGCTCTTGGAGGTCTTGCCCGAAACGAGTTGTCAAGGACTTTTTAATCAAATTCACAAAAAGGCC
>ENA-UOJP01003212-UOJP01003212.1-human-gut-metagenome-genome-assembly--contig:-C102-NODE-3212-length-9761-cov-5.156089_pt1 | contig 9761 bp, 7 predicted proteins | sample MGYA00242353_ERZ723900 | MGnify/ENA metagenome assembly ERZ723900
TAATGTGTTAGACATGAGTTATTATAAAATAAGGAGTAATTTTCAAAATGAATAAAATCCCTGAAGATAATTTTTCATATGTAAAGATGAGTTCTGAATACGCCGATAACATTGAAGCATTACGTGATATAATACCTAATAATGGAACACAAGTTCAAGTTAAAGGAGCATTATCCGTTGGCGACGGAGGGGGAGGCTTATGGATATTTAACGCCAATAATTTATCATATGAGGTTTCAAAATACCCTCATCTTTTCATAGCCCCAAATGATGATAAAACTGGCAAATCAGGTGCGTGGCGGCTAGCTACTACAGATCGCATAAATGCCATCCAATATGGTGTAGGCTTAAAGCCCCTAGATACTTCAGTGGACATCTCTGACATTATCAAGCCAAAGGCACCAGAAGATCCAGCTGATGTAAATGAAATTAATGCATATAACTTGTCATTAGGTAGATATAATTCTGCCATTTTCACACGACAAGCAACAGAAGCAGCTGCTTTTAACAAATCCGTATTAGACGAACTAGTATATTTTGCGAACAGTAAATATTACATTCACCTCCCCCCAAAGCCTATATACATTTCACATTTAAAATATGAGGGAGTGGTACCTAAGTTCAAAGGAACTTTTGCGACAAACAGACAACAAGGCACTATGTTTGTTACTACTGATGCGCTAAGCACCGAACCTGTTATCAAAGTAACTTCCAAAATGGATCTTTCTGTAAACAGAGTTACAGGTTTGTTTATGGAGGATATATCCACTGTTTCTATGGACTTCTTTTCAGTTCCCAACTACAACACTTTCACAGATAATCGATCAAAACGAACATGTTATGATTTCAATTTCGCCGGAGCACAAATACATTTAAACAGACTTTACGCAGGTGGGTTTAAACAAGGATTTATCGCTAATGAACTCTGGGATGGATACATTGGAGAAATACGTATTCTTTATTGCTCCGACCCAATAGGTTCTGTACCAGCTGTTTTCTTTGGTTCAAAAAACAATGACAACACTAATAACCTTCAAATTGATCACTTACATGTTGAATTCTCCCCTTGGTCGCTTGAGTTAGGTTTTTGCGAACACGTTACATTTAATGTAGTGAAATGTGAGAGCTATCGTATTCTTGATGCAACTAATTACATTGTAAAAATAAATGCAGAAGCAACCAAGTTAAAAATAAATTCACTTCATGTCACCACGCAAAATGCAACTAAAACACATGCAATATATGATGCTGGACAGTTTACTGAAATTAATACATTGTGGTGTTCTGGTGGACAAAGTTTAGAATTCCCATACTCAGGCATTCATTGGTATTATGGTGTATCTTTAACTAATTCAAAAAAAGTTATAAGGAACGCTCATATGAATCAAATGTATGCGGCTGATGGCACTGATCCGTCTGATTACCCCATCATTTTAGCAAATTATCAACGTTTCGATGGAACTCTGCGTGTATCTGATACGTATAGTTCATCAAAGGGTACATTTGTTAACATAAACACAGGACTAATAGCAGTGGGTACACAGTGTGAAATATCAGACATACATTTAATAGTAGGCTCCGGAGTCAAATATGCTGGACCTATATTATTTTTTAAGGGGGATGGTTCTAATGTAGCACGGATAACACAGACTGCAGGCAATAAAATATTTAGGCTTGCCGGCGGAAGTAGCTTTAATAATCACATTGGTATCTTTGGTTCACAATTTCAAAATTCTGGCAATGAAATCATATATACTTATGGTAAGCGTATTGTTTTTATTACCTCACCAACCATGGTGTCCCAACTTTTTGGTATGGTTGGAGACTTAGTGACTATCATTTCTAAAGTCGAAGGAAGCTTTCTAGCATATAGTTCAGATAAAATCATCACTACCAATGGTTCCACCTTAGCAATGATAAAAGGAGTGCCTTATACATTTATTATGATTGCAAATGGAACGGCAGCACAAAAATGAAATTAACACTTCAAGGGGAAAGTATTTCACAACATTTAAAAGCGACTTAATGCAATTTCTCTCGACCAGGTAAATTTGTCAATTTAAGTTCCATTACGAGAAAATTTTCATATATTATCTTGATTGCTATCTCTAGTATCTGTGTTATCATCTGTGGGAAAATGTATTTGAGAACTGAAGTCCGAATCCAGTCTATTTGGGCCAGAATCAAGCACTACCAATAATGGCTCAATACCATCGAGCATTACAATTTATATTGGCGCAGCGTAAAAAACCACCTGCATAGCAGGTGGCATTGATTTCGCCCCATAGGGGCGCACTAAGTCCAGACTCAGAGAGCCTTCCCTTCACACTTCTTTCAGTGGAAGCTGGCTCTCTTCAACTTCATGTTTTTCCTGATACTTCACGTACTTTCTTATCATTTCTTCGTTTATACCTACGGTGTCGACACAATAACCTCTTGCCCAAAAATGATTCCCCCACAGCTTGTTCTTACGCAAGTAGGGAAATTTACTGAACAATCGAAGGGCTGTTTTACCCTTTAAGTGGCCTATTACATGGGAAATCGAAAGCCGTGGAGGCACTTTTACCAGCAAATGGACATGGTCTATCTGGACATTCAGCTCCACTACTTCTATCCCGAGCTGCTCACTTGAGATCCTTATCTGCTTATAGACCTCTTTACCAGCATTGTTCCTAAGGATGCGAAATCGGTACTTGGGTGTCCATACGATATGATATTGACAACACCAGAGCACATGAGATGCTTTCTGGAATCTACTCATGGTTAAATCCTTATCAGTTATGGGGATAACAGATTCGGATTTTCCCATGAGTAGCATTACTGGCAGAGCCAACTTATTGCTGACCACCTCCATAGGAGGTGGTGTTCATGCAGGGATAAAAAAGGCGGGTTAACATACCCGCCTTAAATCACTCTTTCATGTTCTACTCTGCCATTTCGACGGAACCGGGTGCATGTGTGAGCTGAAAGCTCTGCTCATGGTAGTGTTTATTCGCTTCAAAAAAGTCGCGCAGATACTCTACTCATGAGCAGCGCTCGCTGTCCGAACGTCTGTACGAGGCACAGGGAATCAACACCCAACAGCTGTTAGGGCACTCATCGGAAAAAATGACCGCGCAGTATCATAACGATCGAGGTCTCGACTGGGTGAAAGTGAAGGTGTAGCTACGTGAAAAATTGGGCCGTACCCCCATGCAAATTTAGCAAAATTTAAAGATTTATTTTGGGGAAAAGTTTTGCAGGGATTTTGGGGAAGAAAAAATTAGACAAAAAACCGGGCGCTGCGCCCGGTCTTCTTCTACTCGACAAAACGCTCGACTAACTCAGCCCGCGGTTTTCCAGCATCGGCTCAATCTGCGGATCGTGTCCGCGCCACTGGCGATAAAGTGCAGCTAAATCAGTACTATTGCCGCGAGACAAAATCGCTTCACGGAAGCGCTGGCCGTTTTCGCGGGTTAAACCGCCCTGCTCAACAAACCACTGGTAGCCGTCGTCCGCCAGCATCTGCGTCCACAGATAGGCGTAATAGCCCGCGGCGTAACCGCCGCCGAAAATATGCGAAAAGTAGCTGCTGCGATAGCGCGGCGGCACGGCGGCCAGATCCATATTCTCCGCACGCAGGGACGCGGCTTCAAACGCATCGACATCATCCGGGAGTTTATCCTCCCTCACGCTATGCCAGTGCATATCCAGCAGCGCCGCTGCGAGCAGTTCGCTCATGTCGTAGCCTTTATTAAACTTCGCCGCGCGGAACATGCTGTCGCGCAGCGCGGCCGGCATGATTTCCCCGGTTTGATGATGCCGCGCATAGTGGGCAAATACCTGCGGCTCGCTGGCCCAGTGTTCATAAATCTGTGAAGGAAACTCAACAAAATCGCGCGGCGTATTGGTTCCCGACAGGCTGGCATACTTCTGGCTGGCAAACAGGCCGTGCAGGGTATGCCCAAATTCGTGAAATAAGGTGATGACCTCATCCCAGGAAAGAAGCGCGCTATGTCCGGCTTTGGGTTTCTGGTAGTTACAGACGTTATAAATTACCGGATGCTGCGCACGCAGGGTGGATTGTTCAACAAATACGCCCATCCACGCCCCGCCGCTTTTGCTGTCCCGAGAGAAGTAGTCGCCGTAGAACAGCGCAATTCCCTCTCCGTTAGCGTCGATAATTTCCCATACCTGCACGTCCGGATGATAAACCGGAATATCGAATCGCTCGACAAAGCGAATACCGAACAGCTGTGTCGCCGTCCAGAACACGCCGTCGCGCAGGACGCGGTCGAGGGCAAAATAGGGCTTGAGCTGCGCTTCATCGATGGCAAATTTCGCCCTGCGCACCTGCTCGGCGTAATAGAGCCAGTCCCACGCCGCCGCGCGGAAATCACCGCCTTCATTATCAATAACTTGCTGAATATCCGCCAGCTCCTGCTCGGCCCGCGCCTTCGCCGCCGGGGCGATTCGCCGCATAAAGGCAAACGCCTCTGCCGGATCGCCCGCCATCTGATCGGCCATTGACCAGCTGGCGAAGTCATCAGCGCCCAGCAGCTGCGCTTTGCGCGCGCGGAGCTCCGCTAGCCGCAGTACCAGCTCGCGAGTGTCATTCGCATCGCCCTTCTGATTTCGCGTCCAGCCTGCTGCAAACAAATTCTCTCGCGTCTGCCGGTCCTGCAGCGAAACCAGCGCGGGCTGCTGGGTTGTATTGAGTAAAGGCAGCAGCCAGCGCCCACCTAATCCCTTCTCCTGCGCGGCTTCTGCCGCTGCGCTTATTTCATCGTCGCTAAGCCCCGCGAGCTGATGAGCGTAATCCACCACCAGACCGCCAGATTTTACCGCCGCCAGCAGGCGCTGCTGAAACTGGCTTTGCAGCGCTGCCGCTTCGGTATTCAGCGCGCGAAGCGCCGCTTTTTGATCGTCCGCAAGCGTGGCTCCCGCAAGGGTAAAGCGTTGCCAGATCACCTCCAGCAGACGTCGGGATTCGGCGTCAAGGGAGAGCGACTCTCGCCGCTCCCACACCTGCTTCACGCGTTGAAAAAGGGCATCGTTGAGCCAGATATCATTCGCCAGTTCCGCCAGCTCAGAGGAAAACTGCTCATCAAGCGCCTGAAGGGCCGGATTGGTCTCCGCGCCCGCCATAGCGAAGAAGACGTTGGTTACCCGAGCCAGCAGCTGGCCGCTCTGTTCCAGGGCTTCCAGCGTGTTGGCAAAATCAGCCGGCTGCGGGTTATTCGCGATAGCGGCAATCTCTGCGCGCTGGCGACGAACGCCCTCGTCGAAGGCCGGACGGTAATGACTCACGTCAATCAAATCGAAACGCGGCGCCTGATAAGGCAGCAGACTGACGCTAAAAAAAGGATTGTTCTCCGACATCTTCATCTCCTGAACACGATTATTCTGTAAGATTAGGCAACTCATTGATTGACCGCAATGATTACTCTGTTCACCGCCGCGTTCGGCGGGGAGGTCTGGTGATTTCCATTACCCGTCGCCGGGATCGCGTGCTATGGTATGAAGACACAAAAATCGTTGAGGAACAGTAAGATGATTATCCTGGTTACCGGAGCAACAGCGGGTTTTGGTGAAAGCATAACTCGCCGTTTTATCGCTAACGGTCACAAAGTGATTGCCACCGGGCGTCGCGAAGAACGCCTGAAAACGCTTAAAGATGAGCTGGGCGAGAACCTTTATACCGCCCAGCTGGACGTGCGCAACCGTGCAGCCATTGAAGAGCTGATTGCCGGACTGCCGGCAGACTGGCAGGCGATTGATGTTCTCGTCAATAATGCCGGGCTGGCGCTGGGACTGGAGCCCGCGCATAAAGCCAACATTGAAGACTGGGAAGACATGATTGACACCAATAACAAAGGGCTGGTGTATATGACCCGCGCCGTTCTGCCGGGAATGGTTGAGCGTAATCGCGGCCACGTAATCAATATCGGTTCGGTCGCCGGCGCCTGGCCTTATGCTGGCGGTAACGTCTACGGCGCGACCAAAGCGTTTGTGCGTCAGTTCAGCCTCAATCTTCGTACCGATCTTCACGGTACCGCCCTTCGCGTGACCGATATTGAGCCCGGTCTGGTCGGCGGCACCGAATTCTCTAACGTGCGCTTTAAAGGTGATGACGCTAAAGCCGAGAAAGCTTACGAAAATACTCAGGCCCTGACTCCGGAAGACGTCACCGAAGCGGTCTGGTGGGTCGCAACCCTGCCAAAACACGTCAACATTAATACCCTGGAAATCATGCCGGTCAGCCAAAGTTTTGCCGGACTGAACGTGCACCGCCAGGGCTAAGCTCTGTAACCCGGCCCGCGGGCCGGGTCTGGGCTGGAAGACAAAAAACGCGTAAAATAGCGCAAATACCTCATATAAAAGTAATCATCCATGGCCGCAGAAGCACAACTGAATCCGACACAGCCCGTTAATCAGCAAATTTATCGTATCCTGCGTCGGGATATCGTCCATTGTCTGATCCCGCCAGGCACCCCTCTTTCGGAAAAAGAAGTCTCCGTGCGCTTTGACGTTTCCCGGCAACCGGTACGCGAAGCTTTTATCAAACTGGCTGAAAATGGCTTAATTCAGATCCGTCCGCAGCGCGGCAGTTATGTGAATAAAATCTCGCTATCGCAGGTGCGTAACGGCTGTTTTGTCCGCCAGGCCATCGAATGCGCCGTGGTGCGACGCGCCGCCGGAATGGTGAATGATGAACAGCTCTACCAGCTTGAGCAAAATCTCAATCAGCAGCGTACGGCGGTGGAGCGGCAGCAGTTAACGGATTTTTTCCAGCTGGATGACGAATTTCACCAGAAGCTCTCGCAAATCGCCGACTGCCAGCTCGCCTGGGATACCGTCGAGAATATTAAAGCCACCATTGACCGGGTGCGCTATATGAGCCTCGATCATGTGACCCCACCCGATATGATGCTGCGTCAGCACTATGATATTTTCCAGCCGCTGGTCGCCCGCAATCCGGATGCGGTTGAAAAAGCCATGCGCCTGCATCTGCAAGAAATTAGCGAGTCCGTGCTGCTTGTTCGTCAGGAAAACAGTGACTGGTTCAGCGAGGAATAAAACGAGTTGCGGCAGAACAGGTTATCTGCCGCGAGAAATTGACTTACCTGACAACCAGAACCGGTATTTTAGCGTGACGTAAAATCGACTCAGCGTTTGAACCAAGAAGATGAGTGGATATACCCGGCTTGCGGGAACCAATAACGATAACGTCAAAATCCTCATTGCCGCTCACCGCCAGAATTTCATCGCGTACGTTGCCAAAGACCACTCTGGAATGAATCCGCTCGGCGGGAATGGAGAACAGACGGGATATCGTCTTCATCTTTTTCTCCGATTCCTCACGCATATAGGCCTCAAATTTACGTATATCGGCCGCAAAACCGCGTAAAATTGAGCTGCTGCTGTTCGGCAGAACGTTGAGCAGCGTAATCTCCCCTTCATCCGCTGATGCTAAAAACTCAGCATGGCGAACCGCTTTGTCACTTAAATCCATTTCAAAAACGTCTACGGGCAGCAAAATTTTTTTGTACATAGTCCGTTCTCCTTTTTTCTGAGGAAACTTAGTAAGTTAACTCATCATGCCATATTTACTTCACCAGGAGAATGAATAATCACCCAGATAAATATTTAATTCATTAAAATAAACATCAGTTATTTATACTTAACTGTTGTTAGATAAAGTTATGTATATTCAACGATCTGGATCAAAGATTGCGCCTGACGCGAAATATATTTCTGGCGGGAAAAGCGTTCAGGGATAAAGCATGAGGGCAATGCCGCCGGGACCGGCGGCACGCGGGTGAAATAAATTAGTTTGCCTGAGCCCAGGCCGCTACGGTCGCTTTTGCGCCGTGCTGCTGCAGGGATAAATAAGCGCGAACCACCGCGTTCACGAAACGGCTCTCCTGGGGCAGGCTGGCACCGAAAATAGCCTCAATACCCAGCAGCGCGCGCACGCGTTCTTCGCCGTCTGCGCTATTCTGTACGGTTTGCGCAATTACCGGCAGTAAAGGATCGGAGATTTCAATCGCCTGCCCCTGGTCATCCACCCCGCTGACATAGCGCATCCAGGCCGCGACGCCCATTGCCAACAGCGTAAAGTCGCCGCCATGCGCCAGGTGCCAGCGAATCGAATCCAGCATCCGCTGCGGTAGTTTCTGACTGCCGTCCATCGCTATCTGCCAGGTGCGGTGCTTCAGCGCCGGGTTGCTATAGCGCTCGATCAGCAGACCGGCATAGCGTGCCAGATCCACACCCTGCACGTTCAGCGTCGGCGCCTGCTCCTCCAGCATCAGCGCACGCGCGGCGCGACGGTAGTTTTCGTCCTGCATACAGTCATTAATATGCTGGTATCCCGCCAGATAGCCCAGCCAGGCAAGAAACGAGTGGCTGCCGTTCAGCATGCGCAGCTTCATCTCTTCAAAGGGCAGCACGTCCGACACCAGCTCAGCGCCGGCTTTTTCCCACTGCGGACGACCGGCGACAAAGTTGTCTTCAATGACCCACTGACGAAACGGTTCGCAGGCGACGCCGGCCGGGTCGCGAACGCCGGTGAGCTGTTCAATTTTCTCCAGCGTTTCGGCCGTCACCGCCGGTACGATGCGGTCAACCATGGTAGAAGGGAAAGTGACACTGCGCGCAATCCACTCGGCTAATTCGGCATCGACGGCGCGGGCATAGGCGCAGACGACATTACGCATGACGTGACCGTTTTCCGGCATATTGTCGCAGGACATCACGCTAAAGGCCGGCAGACCTGCCGCCTTGCGGCGTGCCAGCGCTTCTACCACCACGCCCGGCGCGGATTTCGGTTGATGAGGGTTTTGCAAATCGGCAACAATCAACGGGTGATCTAACTGCAGTTCACCGCTGGCCGGCGAGTGGCAGTAGCCTTTTTCGGTAATGGTCAATGACACAATAGCGACCTGAGGCTCGCACATTTTTGCCAGCACGCTTTCCAGACCATCGACCTGGGCATGCATCGCCTCTTTGACCACGCCAACAATGCGGGCGGTCCAGGCATCCGCCGACATTTCGGCGACGGTGTAAAGTAAATCCTGCTGTTGCAGATCGGCGATTTGCTGCTCGCCACCGATCAGGTTCACTTCGGTATAGCCCCAGTCGCTGCCGTGTTCTGTCGCCAGAATATCGGCATATACCGCCTGGTGAGCGCGATGAAATGCGCCAAAGCCCAAATGAACGATGCGCGGAATAAGACCGTTGCGATCGTAAGCTGGCAGCGTGGCGTTCGCTGTTAATAGCATATGTTCCATGGTGGCTCTCATACTTATGATTTCTGGATCCCCACGGTAAGTGGGAACCGGCTGGTGAAATAAACCATCTCATGCAATTGGTATGATATCTTTGACTTTTATCAACTACCATACAAGAAGACGGACGAGTTATACTTTCGGTATTTCTGGGAATAAAAGAGTGAAAATGCCGGGCTAATGGCCCGGCAGAATGTTATTTACGGCGATCATCATTCGGTGCGGAGTTTGTGTTTTTTAAATATACTGCCCGTTACCCACCGCTTTATTTTGCGGCGCGCAGTCTGCGGCGTCATTCAGCAAGCTCAGATCGCGGTCACGCACTTCAGGCATCAGAATGGCGGAAATTAAGCCAATGATGGAGTAGCACACCAGCATCACAACAATGGGCATCCAGGAACCGGTCATATTGCAGAAAATACCGGCCAGCACCGGGCCAAAGCCTACGGCGTCTAATCCCCCCGCCTCTTTTGTAATTGCCTTGCGGGT
>ENA-UOJP01003225-UOJP01003225.1-human-gut-metagenome-genome-assembly--contig:-C102-NODE-3225-length-9697-cov-7.165837_pt1 | contig 9697 bp, 11 predicted proteins | sample MGYA00242353_ERZ723900 | MGnify/ENA metagenome assembly ERZ723900
GAAGGGGGAAGGCAGACCGGCTGTTGGAAGACAAAGGGCTTGGCTGAACTGTAACGGGCAGAGACAGCGCCAATGCTTTTTATCTGTACCGGGCAGATTTTATCATATGTAAGGCATCAGGAACCGGTCGATTTATAATGTCTCACCCCTATCCTCCACAGCACATAGCAGGGAAGCAGAAAGAGGAAGCCTCCTGCCGGCAGCAGTCCATACCACCATTTGCCCCGATCCAGGAGAAAAAGAAGGGGATAGTACTGGATGCAGGCGTAGGGAACGAGAATGGTAGCGAACAGCAGCACCCTTTTTCCGTAAATATCCACAGGATATTTGCCATATTCCCGGGCCCCGTCCGTGAGGATATTCATGAATTCCAGCCCTTCCAGTGTAAAAAAACAGATTGCCGCATAAATCAGAAAAATACCGGAAAAGAGAGCGGTGCCGCCCGCCAGCATAAAGAGGACGACAAGAACCTTGGAAAGGCTCCAATCCACCCTGCCGGCCGCCAGGCCGTAGGCAAACATTATCACGGCCTGCAGCATTCTGCCGATGCGGGTGAACTCAATCCTCTGTCCCAGCACCTGCAGGATCAGGCTGCGGGGACGTACCATAATGCGATCGAAAACACCGTTCCCGATGATGGAAGCAAAGGAATCGAAGCCCCTGGCAAAAGCTTCTGCCAGACCGAATTCCATCAGTGTAATGCCGAAGCAGAGCAGCACTTCATTGTAGCTGTAGCCTTTAACCGTGTGAAAACGCTGAAACATAAAGTATATCCCTATAAATACATTGAAGGAGACAAGGAACTGACCGATGCAGGTAAGAAAAAAAGAGGTCTTATACTGCATGGCGCTTTTCAGCTGAATCAGGAAATATTGCTTATAAAGATGGAAGCCGCCGCATTCTGCCGCCGCTTTCTGGTGTCTGTTGACAAACATAGTTAACCTCCCTGTACTACAATTCGTTTCATTGCCCGCTGTTCCAAAATCTTGCCTGCCAATACCATGACAACAAGCCAGAAGAACTGCAGAAGGATGGCTTGTTCCAGAGCGGCGCCGGAAAGATCACCGCTGTACACCCGCAGGGGCACATTTTGCATGGCGGCAAAAGGAAGCAGCTCCAGGATCTGTCTCACTGTATCAGGAAAGAAAGGAAGGGGAATGATGGCGCCCTGCAACAGCTCAGTCACAGACAGCGCCACAATACGGATGCCGTCAGGAGTAATGGTAAAAAAGGAAAGCATATATATGAGCATGCAGAAAGCCGCCACGTTAAATAGTCCCAGGAACAGAGTGAGCAAAAACAGCAGAAAGGCCTGCAGATCCGGCGGTGCGGCAAGGCCGTAGGGAGCTGGAATGAACGCCGCTGCCAGCAATATGGGAAGGCAGCGCAGCCCTGCACGGGAGAGGCGGTAAGCCAGGCTTCTCGCAAACCACATATGATATATGCCCAGAGGACGGCACAGCTCATAAGAGATATTGCCGTCCCGTATGGCATCAAATAATTCCGCTTCCATATTCCAGCCCATGAACAGCACCAGAAATGCCTGCTGTATCCAGATATAGGAGCTTGTGGCCTGCAGCGTCATGGGAAAAGAGGCAGGATCCGACTGGTAAAAGGCCCGGAAGGTGAGGATTTCCATGGCTCCCCAGAAAAACTGGGTGGCAATGCCGGCCAGGGCCGCGGTACGGTACTGCAGCCCTGTAATAAACCGCAGACGAAAAAAAGACAAATATTTTTTCATTCTGTCCCTCCTATATGTCATACTGCTGATAGAGTGACGCGACAGTTTCATCAATGCTTTCCCCACCCTTGCGGATATCATCCAGAGTGCCGTCCATCAGGATTTTTCCTTTTCCGATCAGAAGGATCCGGCTTGCAAGAGCTTCGATATCCTGCATGTCATGTGTGGTGAGGATCACGGTGGTATGCCGGGCAGCATTCAATTGTTTGATGAAATCGCGCACAGCCAGTTTGGATACGGCATCCAGGCCTATGGTCGGCTCGTCCAGAAAAAGCAGCTTCGGAGAATGCAGGAGAGAGGCGGCGATTTCACAGCGCATTCTCTGACCGAGGGAAAGCTGTCTTGCAGGTGTCCTCAGAAGCTGGGAAAGGTTTAAAAGCTCAGTCAGTTCATCCCTGTTTTTCCGGTAGAGAGCTTCATCGATCTGATAAATATCTTTTAGCAGTTCAAAGGAATCAGCCACAGGGACATCCCACCACAATTGGGAACGCTGCCCGAAAACCACGCCGATTTCAGCCACATGCCGGATACGGTTTTCCCAGGGGACACGGCCGTTAATCCGGCATTCCCCGCAGTCCGGAGTCAGGATTCCGCTGAGAATTTTGATGGTGGAGCTTTTGCCTGCCCCATTCGGCCCTATGTAACCTACCATTTCCCCATCCTCTATGGTGAAGGAAACGTCGTCCAGTGCCCGGATCACTTCATATTCCCGCCGAAACAGGCTGCGGAAGGCATGGCGAAAGCCAGCGTCACGCCGTGCCACGCGGTAGGTTTTGGTAATATGAGATACTTCAATCATGAAAAAAAGTCACCCCTTTCCAGGTAAACAGATAGAGACTATGCCTTACGCCGGCAGGAATCTCCCTTGCCGCGGGCACAGATCGGTGAATGGGAACAGGAAAAAAATATTTCCGAAGCCCGGTACTCAGGGCCGGCGGAAAAAGACAGGAAATAACCCTGTAAAGAACGGTGAGAGGCTGTTTGATGCACAGCGTCACTGTCTGAAAGTCTGAGATGCCGCCTGAACAGAATAAAAAAGGATGATGGTAAAAACCGGAATCCTTTTCAGGTAGACTTCCAGAATAACACTATGGCGTCTTACTGTCAAGAATATATCGTACAAAAATACTCCTCTGAAATTGTGCAAATATCCCAAATTTCAGAAGAAAAGCCTTTTGACTTCTGGTATGAACTTTGTTATAGTGAGAAAAAGATCAGGAGGATAAAGCCATGTTTCCCTATGTTTTATTTGATTTGGACGGAACACTTACCGATCCGAAACCGGGTATTACCCAATGTGTGCAGTATGCCCTTCGCTGTATGGGAATCGAAGAGCCGGATCTGGACAAGCTTGAGCCTTTTATCGGACCGCCCCTTACTGACAGTTTCCGGGAGTTTTATGGGATGGATCAGGAACAGGCGGCTGAAGCGGTGGCAAAGTACAGGGAACGTTTTTCGGAAAAAGGTTTATATGAGAATGAGATTTACCCTGGAATGAAGCAGATGCTGGAAAAATTGAAGACGGCGGGATGTCATCTGGCTGTTGCATCCAGCAAACCGGAGCATTTTGTAAAGCTGATTTTGGAGTATTTCGATATTGATGGATATTTTGAGGTGATTGTGGGAAGCGAGCTGGACGGAACACGCTGTCAAAAGGAAGAAGTGGTGGCGGAAGCCCTGCGGCGTTTCTTTCCCGATGGAAACATTCCCTGCGATGATATTGTCATGGTAGGCGACCGGAAGTTTGATATCATCGGAGGCCGGGAAATGGGGCTTCATCAGATTGGAGTTGCCTATGGGTATGCGCCGGAAGGGGAACTGGAGGCTGCAGAGGCGGAATATATAGTGAATGATTTGGATGAATTGGAAAGAGTTCTGATTCGGCAGGGGAAGCAAAATGCCGGGATGAAATGACCGAAAACAGCTGATGTTATAATACAGCATAATATACAGACGGGAGAAAGTTCTCTGTACAGGAGGAACGGGCAATGTTTTCCTACATACTATTTGATTTGGACGGAACTGTGAGCGATCCGAAAATTGGGATAACACGCAGTGTACAGTATGCGCTGCGGGCACTTGGAATTGAGGAAGCAGATTTGAACAGGCTGGAGCCTTTCATTGGGCCTCCTTTGCGTGACAGCTTCCGGGAATACTATGGATTGGACGAAGAACAAACGGAATTTGCAGTATCAAAATATCTGGATCGTTCTTTAAATAAAGGAATTTACGAAAATGTTCTGTATCCGGGAATGAAGGAACTTCTTGCAGGACTGAAAGCAATGGGCTGCCATCTTGCAATAGCATCCAGTAAACTGGAACTTTCCGTTAAGAAAATTCTTCAATATTTTTCCATAGGAGACAACTTTGAGGTGGTGGTAGGAGGCGAAGCGGATGGAACACGCAGCCGGAAGGAAGAAATTATTGAAGAAATCTTGCAGCGTTTTTTCCCTGATGGAAACATACCCTACGATGATATTGTCATGGTAGGCGACCGGAAGTTTGATATCATCGGAGGCCGGGAAATGGGGCTTCATCAGATTGGAGTTGCCTATGGGTATGCGCCCGAAGGGGAACTGGAGGCCGCGGAGGCGGAATATATAGTGCACAGTGTGGAAGAACTGGAAAAAATACTGCTTCCGTAAAGGTAACAGGAAAAAGACAGGCAAAAAAATCAGTAAAGAATTATTAAAGAAGGACAGATATGAGAAATAAAAAGGAAGTACTCTCTGATAAGCCGCAGATTTTCAGGACAATGCTGTCAGTAATAGCGGCACTTCTGGTATATGAAGCCGGCAAGGCGGCAGGGCTGATGCTGGCGGGGCTTTTGTTTGGCTATGGCGGAAGCACGGGCGGCATGGATGCGGGAACGGTAAACAGCGGCCTGACAGGAGGCATGGCAAACCTGCTCATGACACTGACAGGAGGCCTGGCCTGCCTGGCGGTCTGGAGATCCTCCCTGAATTTCCGGCTCGGGAAAAGGCCTGGCTGGAAATGGATTCCTCCCTTTATTCTCCTGGCGGCCGCCCTGTCCCTGGGGCTTAACATTATCATCGCTTATCTCGGTCTGGCACAGCATTCCCAGACCTTTCAGCAGGTGGCAAAGGAACAGGCCGCCGTACCGCTGTGGCTGGGAATCTGCCTGTATGGATTTGCAGCGCCTTTTTCCGAGGAACTGGTTTTCCGTGGAATTATCTATGGTAAATCCAAAGAGGTATTCGGCGCGCCTGTTGCCATGGTATTTTCCGGCGTGGTTTTCGGCATTTACCACGGGAACCTGGTGCAGGGGATATATGCTTCCCTGCTTGGCATCATGCTTGCCTGGGTGACGGAACGATCCGGCACACTTTTGGCTCCCGTTATTTTTCATGGGATAGGGAATCTCGCTGTTTTTTTCCTTATCGATGTGGCCGGGCTGGGGAGTATCCTTGCGCAGCCGCTTGTATGCGTGGGGCTGCTGGCAATTTCCGGCGTCTGCTTCTGGTATCTGGTTACCGGTAAAGCATTCCATTAATATCACAGGAATGCTGCCGCCTGACCCGTTCTTTTATCTGTTCCAGAAAAGAGGCGGGTCCCAACACCTGAACCACCGGCCCAAAGGAAAGGATATCGATCAGCAGCTCCGTCTCATCGGTGCGATCATAATAAATGGAGCACAGATAACAGCCCTGTTCCTCATCATATTCCGTATGCTTCTCATAGCTGGCAAAATGCAGCATGCACCGTTCCAGGGAATTCCGTTCCCCGCTTATCCGCAGGAGAACCGGTTCCGGCGCCCTGCTGACCGGACGGAAGCGGTAATCCGCCGTATGGGCGGGACAGCTTTCCGAAGAAAGGCGGCAGTCTTTGATTTTTGCCAGATTCAGCTGGGTATTGAGGCGAAAAGCACCCCGGCTGTATTTCAGACAGCAGAGCCGGAACTTATCATCTTTGGAGGAATACTGGATCTGATAGGGAGCCACTTCAAAATGGCTGATTCCCTGTTTCCCTTCATAAGCCACAAGCAGGACGCAGTTTTCCTGCAGGGCCTTCAGAATGATTCCGAAATGCCGGCGGTACGCCGGATCCTCAATGGGATCTCCATCCAGATACCGGTCGAAATAATAAAAATCCTCTTCCCGGTATAACGGTTTGGTATCTTTAAGCATTTCCTCAAGAGCCGCCAGATCCGAATCACTGAAAAAAAGGCGGATACGTCTGTCTTCCAACAGGGCCTTCAGCCAGGATTTCTGAAGGGTGCTGAGCGGAATATGCGTAGGATGGGCGAGTCGGGAACGAAAGGTATGATCCCCGCAGGGAGTGAGAAGGGGCCAGTCATCACCCGTAAGCTTGGGAAGAATGGCCAGCGCGCTTTCTGCGAAGGCATTTTCTGCCGCGATTTCTTCCATCCGTCCGAGGGTGATGGGTGATTGGTGCGCCTCCGTAAGAATACACTGTACCACATTTATGTAACTGCTGTATATTTCATGAAAAAGTTCCATTTTTATGCCTCCTGCATATCGCAGACAAGCCTGCGATACTGCATGAATCAATAGTCTGAAAGCTCCTTACAAACTTATTTTCTTTCCCTGTCGTCAGGTTCCCCTGAAATATTCTTTTCGGGTATTTCCGTATCCGTATCACAGTACATATGGTACATCCTTTCCCAGTCCCCGGTCACCTTGCTGACAGCGGCCTGATTGGAGCACTGGATATCCATAACTCTTCCGGTAAAGGTTTTCACCCAGGAAAGCATTTCATTGGTATCGAAAAAGAATCCGCTGTAAAGATATTCATTTTCCCGTATCCGGAGCACTTCCCCGCCCCGGCCCTCCCGGTACAGCCTGTTGAGGATGTAGGGCTCTTTTTTTTCGTCGATATAAAGCTTCATGCATATTTCTTCCAGCCGGCTGCGGCTGCTCCCGAAGGAAACGCCCCAGCAATGGGGAAGGTTCCGTTTCAGTTTAAGGGACAGCTCCTCGTAGAAAGGGCATTCCTGAAGAAGCTGTACTTTGGTGATGCAGTCCAGGCGCAGTGTGTTGAAACGCCGGCTCTCTTCCTGGTACAGGCACAGATACCGCCTTCCTGTCCTGGTGCTGACCATGATTTTTAAAGGGATCCCTTCCATAACCGTAAGCTTTCCGCTGCGGCTGCTTTTGTTTTCCAGACGTACAGCGCGTTTCTGCCGGATAGCGCTGAGTGCGTCCGAAAGGATGCCGTCCTCCAGTGTATGGACGATGAAATGATGCTTCCATTGAAATAAGGTATTCCGGGCACCGCTCCGATCCAGAATCGTGCTTCCCACAAAACCGAAGGGAGCCGCTTCCTGAAAAAATTTTACGGCAGTCAGAATACGTTCCCACAGGCCGTGAGACGGATCGGCCTCCCCGGCGGCAGCCCCTTTTTCACAGGGGAGATCCGGAGCGAGACGGTAAAATAACGCTTTGCCCTTCTTTTCGGAAAACAGCAGGCCCAGGGATTCATATTCCTTTAATTTCAGGCGGATGGTCTGGCTGTCAAAGACACAACCATAAGAAGCGACAATACTGTCACAAAGTTCGCCTGCCGTCATTCCTTGTTCATTCTCTGTCAGAAGATCTGTCAGAAAGAAATGCAGCAGCAGATCATTGTCCGTGAAGGTTTTGGACTTCCATGCGGCATAAAGGGGATTGCGGGGGATGGTTTTGCCGTCCACACTGATATACAGATGCTTTCCCTTTGCAGTATAGCCGGAACGGGTATAATCCCCCAGCCAGCTTTCGATTCGGCGTCTTTCATTGTCATAGGTACGGGCGCTTTTGGCATCAAAATCACTTCGTACCTTAAAGCCATATACATAGAACTGGCGCATATAGTCTCTTATTTTATCAAAATTCTTAATAAGCTCATGAAATTCCTGCATAGCTGCCCTCCGCGGTTTCCTCTGTCTTTTTCCCTGTTCCCCGGTTTTGGTTCTTGATAAACAGCAGGCTGAGCAGCATCATGCAAATCTGGGACAGCGGAATCGCCAGCCAGGTTCCCTCAATACCCCACAGCCGCGGAAATACAGTGAGAAAAAGCAGCAGGCACAGAGGTTCTCCATAAATAAGGATAGAGGCAAACCGGTTTTTCTCCGTCGCATAAAAATAGGAGGTGGTAATCCGGGAGATGCCAACAAACAGGTAGCCCGCGATAAATACAGGAAAGATACGGCCGACATTTTCCGTTACCTCGCGGGAGGCCCCGAACAAAGCGGCGGCATGCTCCCGGCTGAAAAAGATGACCAGCATACAGGCGGCGGATACGGCAAGGGCAAAACGATAGGCCATATTCCGATAGGATGCCGCCTGCCGGATTTCTTTTTTTCCATAGCAAAGGCTGATGAGCGGCTGACTTCCGTCACTGACACCCTGCAGCAGCAGAAGGACTACAGAGGATATATAGCTGATGGAAGCGTAACAGGCCACCGCCGTATTCCCTCCATAATATACGGCGCTTTTGTTAACGAGGATAAGGGTAATATTAGGTGAAAAAGTGAGCCCGAATGGCGATATTGCCACAAAAAGGACTTTTCCGGCCATGTGCAGCGTTTCTTTGTTAAAGGATAAGGACGGCAGTTCCCGTTTCCGAATAAGAAAAATCAGGCATACGGCGAGAGTTACCGCCTGGCCGATTACGGTGGCCACAGCGGCGCCTGTCATTCCGTAAGGCAATACCCACACCAGAATATAATCCAGTAAAATATTGGTCAGAAAGCCTCCAGTCATGGCGAACATGGCCGTTACCGGGCTTCCCATGTTCCGGATAAAAGGAACGATACCCGTAGCCATTACCTGGAACAGGGTGCCGAAAGCAATATAACGGAAATATTCTGCCCCCAGCCTGAGAATATCACCCTCCGCTCCGAACATCCGTAGAATCCTTTCGCCGCTCCCAAGAAAAAATAATGTGAACAGAAATCCGGAAAGGGCAAGAAGCAGCAGGGAAATGCCAAAAAATTTACGGCTGCGGCTATAATCACCGGAACCGTTATGGATGGCAAACATTACGGCCCCACCCATCCCGATTCCGGTACCGGCCGCCTGGATGAAAGCGGTGAGGGGATAGGCTATATTTATGGCGGCGAGGGCGTTATCGCCCAGAGAATTCCCAACAAAGAAACCATCGGCCACAGAATAAATGCCCGACAGTGCGAAGGCCAGCATGGAAGGGATCACTGCCTGATAAAAAATTTTACGGTGGTTCATTATTTAACCCTCCTCTCCACGTTCTGACTGCAGTCGTAAATTTTCTTCCCGGAAATAAGAAACATAGAGTATGGTGGATTCCAGCAGGGCATTGCTTTTTCATTTCCGAGCCGTTCCCAGACTCTGCTTTCCAGCGACTGCAGTTTATCAATAACCTCTCCGGCAAAGGCAGATCCTTCCGGCGTAAAAGAAACTCCCTTATTCCGCTTGTCATTTTCTAAAACATGGAAGGTTACCCATTCCCGTTCCAGAAAATTGCGGAGAATGGAATGGACCGTCTGCTTCGGCAGAGTCCACTGCTCACAGATCTGCTTCTGTGTACAGGGTTCTTTTCCTTCCCGCAAGGAAAGCAGCACAAGAAGTTCGTAGTAAGAGAGACCATACTTTTTGGCCCAGTCCTCGTAAATCGCATTCGTGGCCCGCCATGCGGAGTAGTATCGCTTTAGCTGTTCTGAAGTATTAGGTTTCATAAGTTAATTCCTCATCGTAATTAGTCTGATTACAGACTAATTTATCAAAAGAGTCAGTTGTTGTCAAGAAATATCTGAAGGGATTCGAAGTATATGGATATAATTCACGACACCGGAGCCGTGAATTGCAGCAGCAAATAATTGAAGAAAATGTTTGCAGCTGTAAAATAAAAAGGCAAGTTGACATTCTAACAATGATAAAGTATCATAATAGTAGTCTTATATAAAACACGTGCGTTCGCACATTCCGGCAGTTTCTGCCACGAATCACATTTTATGAA